>QMCD01000666.1_pt1 | contig 40205 bp, 46 predicted proteins | sample 1821841 | NCBI WGS metagenome assembly QMCD01 (sample SAMN01991225, study PRJNA193472) | Termite gut metagenome, whole genome shotgun sequencing project. | isolation source: worker | host: Macrotermes natalensis
ATCTGCTTTATCAGCATTTATTTAACTATTTCTCCTTGCAGACATATACTAATGCTTTAAACTACGTTATTTCAAAAAAGTAAATGCGGTGACCCTGGAAATCATATGACATATACATGATATTGCTTTACTGTTCCAGCCTAGCCCAAGTGCAGCAAGTGGTTACTACACAGTAACTGTATTTATCCAATAAATGAATGAAAATAAAGGTGCTGTTCACAGATAATATTCCGCATATAAAGGCTTTGTACGTAAAAAAGTACACTGCTTCGCTTGACTCTGCCCTTCTTATTAACATATAATAATTGTATGAGGGCAATATAAATATAGATATCAATTTTGATTATATATATGATGAAACGAAATATCAAAATATAAATATTAAAATAGGAGGCAATATATATGAGATCAGAATGGAAAGATTTTGTTGGCGGCAAGTGGAACGGTGAGATCAATGTACGTGATTTTATCCAGAAGAATTACCATCCCTATGATGGCGACGATTCCTTCTTGGCCGAGGCTACGCAGAATACCAAGGATCTGTGGGAACAGGTGCTGGATCTGGGCAGGCAGGAAAGGGAAGCCGGCGGCGTTCTAGATATGGATACGAAGGTGGTCTCCACCATTGTTTCCCACGGTCCCGGCTATCTGAACAAAGATAAGGAGACCATCGTCGGTTTTCAGACAGACAAGCCATTTAAGCGTTCCATGCAGCCTTACGGCGGCATCAGAATGGCGGAGAAGGCATGTACCGATAACGGTTATGAAGTGGACCCGGAGATCAGCGAGTTTTTCTCAGTCCATAGAAAAACGCATAATGCCGGCTGTTTCGACGCCTACAATGATGACATGAGAGCCTGCCGTTCATCCCATGTTATCACCGGTCTGCCGGATGCTTACGGCAGAGGCCGTATTATCGGCGATTACAGACGTATTGCCCTGTACGGCATCGACCGCCTGATTGAAGATAAACTGGCACAGAAGGATTCTACCGGCCGAGTCATGACCGATGATGTCATCCGCCTGCGTGAAGAGATCAGCGAGCAGATCGTGGCTCTGAAAGAGATAAAACAGATGGCCGCTTCCTACGGCTGTGATATCTCAGGACCGTCCGCCAATGTACAGCAGGCTATCCAGGCCACTTATTTTGGCTATCTAGCGGCTGTGAAGGAACAGAACGGTGCCGCGATGTCACTGGGTCGGACATCGACCTTTTTGGATATTTATGCGGAACGCGACCTAGCGGAGGGTACTTTTACCGAACAGCAGATTCAGGAGTTCTTTGACCATTTTATCATGAAGCTGCGCCTGATTAAATTTGCCCGTACCCCCGAATATAACAGCCTGTTTTCCGGAGATCCTGTCTGGGTTACCGAATCTTTGGCAGGTATCGGTATTGACGGACGTCATATGGTTACGAGATCTACCTTCCGTTTCCTGCATACCCTGACGACTCTGGGTGCAGCTCCGGAACCGAACCTGACGGTGCTATGGTCTACTAGGCTGCCGGAAAGCTTTAAGAGATACTGTGCCAAGATGTCGATTCTGACTTCTTCGATCCAGTATGAGAATGACGATCTGATGCGAGTGACTCATGGTGATGATTATGCCATTGCCTGCTGTGTATCTTCGATGAGAGTCGGTAAAGAAATGCAGTTTTTCGGAGCCCGTGCCAATCTGGCGAAATGCATGCTGTATGCTCTGAACGGCGGTATCGATGAAAAGACCAAAAAGCAGGTGGGTCCTAAGTACCGTAAGTATGAAGGCGAAGTCCTAGATTATGATAAAGTTACCGACTGCCTGTATGATATGATGGAATGGCTGGCAGATGTGTATGTAAATACGCTGAATGTTATCCACTACATGCATGATAAGTACTGCTATGAAAGAGCTCAGATGGCTCTGCATGACAGAGACGTGAAAAGATATTTTGCTACCGGTATTGCCGGACTGTCGGTGGTGGCTGATTCTTTATCGGCAATCAAATATGCGACAGTGAAACCGATCCGGGATGAGGACGGCATTATAGTGGATTTTGAAACTACCGGAGATTTCCCGAAATACGGAAATGACGACGACCGTGTCGATAGCATTGCTCATGACCTCGTATCCAAGTTTATGACCATGATCCGGAGACATCATACCTATCGAGAAGGTTTCCCGACCATGTCAGTGCTGACCATTACTTCCAACGTTGTATACGGCAAAGCTACCGGGAATACTCCTGACGGACGTAAAGCCGGCCAGCCGTTTGCTCCCGGTGCAAACCCGATGCACGGACGTGATACCCACGGTGCGGTAGCATCTTTGTCATCCGTGTCGAAGCTGCCTTTTGAGGATTCACAGGACGGTATTTCCAATACCTTCACCATTATTCCTGGGGCGCTTGGTAAAGAGGATATTATTTTCTCCGGTGACCTGGAAATGGATCTAAGTAAATAGATTCGATTGGTTTTGTACGGATCGGAGGTAAATATGGATCAAAAAGAAATGATTGATGATATTGTCAGGATGCTGGATAGCGGAATGGCTAACGGAGTAGGTCATGTCAATGTAGAAGTGAATGACGAGACGAAGGAACCCAAAAATGTGCAGACTATGGGGTGTACGGATTGTTCCAGAACCCCGCTGGCATGCAGCATTCAGACCTTGCATCAGGGCTTGGAAGATTATGAGTAATAAACGATTCAGTGAGAATTGCCCAAATGTGACAAATGAAGCAATGAGAAATGAATCATAACTATTGTAAATATCAAAAGGTAGAAGAGAGGAGAGGATAAGATGGTAGAAGTAAATAGTGCTCAGGTTGATAATTTGGTTTCATTATTAGACGGTTATGCAGAAAAGGGGGGGCATCATCTGAATGTTAATGTGCTGAACAGAGAGACACTTATGGATGCGCAGAAGCATCCGGAGAATTATCCGCAGCTGACAATCAGGATTTCCGGATATGCAGTTAATTTTATCAAATTGACTCCGGAACAGCAGGCAGATGTTATTTCCCGTACTTTCCATGAGGCATTATAAGAAGTTTAGCAACAAGAAGTTTAGTAACTAGGATAAAAAGGATCGATGGAACCAGCTTCCGTCGATCTTTTTTTAGGTACGCCCAGCGGACGTATGTTAATAGTTGAAACTATCATTGTCAAAAATGGTCATATATCCAATTCCATGTTCTTTTATTTGTCGAATATTCTCTTCGTGTTCCGTAAAGGATATTGAACACAGGAATTCCACAACACGCTTTGCGCTATAATCTTCTTGACTTTTAACCATAATAAAATCCGCCTCCAGTTTCCGTGCGCCGTTAGAATTAATTTCGCTGTCCGAGAAGCCGATGAATGGCGGCCTGAGGGATAGCCCTTAAAATAAATCGCCAGTAATCTGATGGCGGCGTTTTTGATGTACATTTTTGACTGTTGATGTGCATTAGTGATATAGTTGCATGGTTTAAAGAATATTGTTATACTAGTTTCTGGACACACGATAAATTATTGATTTTAGTGCGGCGGAGCCGCGGATAGGTATGTAGATGAAATACATAATACGATTGTTTAAGCTGGCGAAGCCTTGGTATGGCTATATACTGGTATCGACATTGGCATTGTTCGGGGCATCGGCAATTAATTTATATGTACCCTTTGTTACCCGTCAAATTATTGCGATGATGGAGTCAGGGGAGTTTGTCGATGCTATGGATACCATAATCCGGCTGGCCATGATACTTCTTGGGCTGTTTGCGTTACGTGCGGTCTGCCAGTTCCTGACTAATTATCTGTCACATGTGGCTTCCTGGCGGCTGGTGGCCCGTTTGCGGGGTCGGCTGTACAGCCATTTTCAGGAGTTGTCCATGAATTATTATCATGACAAGCAGACAGGGCAGCTGATGTCGCGGGTGATTAATGATACTGCGACATTTGAAAATATGATCGCCCATGCGATCCCTGATCTGGTGACGAATATTGTTACCTTGGCGGGAGTGCTGGTGATCTTGCTTTTTATTAATCCTAGCCTGACCGGTCTTGTCTGTATCCCGATCCCGTTCCTGTTGTTTATGTCGATTGTGTTGCGGCGTATCCGCAGGCATTTCCGGCGCGGACAGGAGAAGATATCGGAATTGAGCGGCATCCTGCAGGATAATTTCTCCGGGATGAGGGAGATTCAGGTATTTAATAAACAAAATCATGAACAAAGCCGTGTTGATGACAAGGCATGGGAGTATTCTTCGGCATTGATCCGGGCCCTCTTCTTCTCTGGGATATTGAATCCGTCAGTTGGCTTTATTACTTCTATCGGTACGGTTATCGTATTGATTGCCGGGCCTATGATGGCATTGAGTCAGGGCTTGAAGATATCCGATGTGGTGGCTTTCTTGCTTTATCTGAATCTTTTCTATGCACCGATTTCTCAGCTGACGCGGATCGTCGAGGATATGCAGATGGCATTGGCGGGAGCCGAGCGTGTTTTTGAGGTGTTGGATACGGAGCCGGATATTAAGGATAAACCGGATGCTCAGGATGTATGGAAACTATCCGGACAGTTAAGTTTTCAGCATGTTTCTTTCGGGTATAAAGATGATATGCGGGTGCTTGACGATATCAGCTTTGATGTAAAACCAGGGGAGATGGTGGCAATTGTCGGTCCGACCGGGGTCGGAAAGACTACGATATCGGCTTTAATTACCCGGTTTTATGACCCGGAATCAGGAAGAATCACTATGGATGGCATCAATATCAGCGATATAACGCTGAATAGCCTTCGTAATCAGCTCAGTCTGGTATTGCAGGATGTCTTTCTTTTTAATGGTACGATTGGCGAAAATATTGCCTACGGCTGTGACGAGGCGACAAGAGAGCAGATCGCGCAGGCAGCCAGAGTTGCCTGCATAGCGGAATATATCGAGTCACTGCCCGAAGGATATGATACGGTTATCGGGGAGCGGGGCGTGCGGCTTTCCGGCGGGCAGAAGCAGCGTATTTCGATTGCCCGGTCGGTCTTACGCAATTCGCCGATCCTGATTCTTGACGAGGCGACATCTTCTGTGGATACGGAGACAGAGATGGAGATCAAGAAGGCGATTAACAGTATTGCCGGCACACGGACCTTGATCGTCATTGCCCATCGCCTGTCAACGATCCGTAGCGCCGATAAGATCTTGGTTCTGGAAGATGGCCGTATTACAGAGCAGGGGCGGCATGAAGATCTGCTTGAGCATAATGGTATTTATGCGAAGTTGTGCGGGATGCAGGAAGGTTGACAGGGTGAGGGGCCGACTGTTTTCTTTTTGTCCGCATAACAGTAAAGTAGTTATAATATGCTGTTAAGAAGGCTCATAATAAGGGGCATAGTGATGGATGTAACTGCCCAGGCACGTTTCAGCGTAGCCGAATATATCAGACTATCAAGGGAAGACGGAGATAAAGCGGAAAGTGACAGCATCGGCAACCAGAGAAAACTGATTGCCGATTATCTGCGTGACAAGGAAGAATTTATTCGGCATGATACCTACGTAGACGATGGGTATACGGGGACTAATTTTGACCGGCCAGAATTTCGGAGAATGATCGCCGATATTGAGGCGAATAAGATTAATTGTGTGATCGTGAAGGATCTGTCCCGGTTCGGCCGGGATTATATTGATACCGGACGGTATCTGGAACGTTATTTCCCGGAGCGTGACATCCGGTTTATTGCCATTACGGACGGTATTGACAGTGACAGGCAGACATATGACATGCTGTTGCCGATCAAGAATATCTTTAATGAGCAGTATGCCCGGGATATTTCCCGAAAGATCCATGCTTCCGTCGGCACTAAGCAGAAATCGGGAGATTTTATCGGTGCTTTTCCTTCATATGGCTATCAAAAATCCCTTCTTGATAAAAACAAACTGATTATCGACGAATATGCCGCCTCAGTTGTACGCCGGGTATTTGACCTATATATCGCCGGATGTGGTAAACTGCGGATAGCGGCTATATTAAACGAACAAGGTATTATTTGTCCTTCAGAGTACAAAAAAAGTAACGGCGACAATTATCGAAACAGTCATAAGCTGGACAGCACTACATATTGGACATATTCCACGATTAACCGCCTGTTGCAGAATGAAATGTATATCGGGAATATGGTACAAGGTAAAAAAGTTCAGCAGATGAGAGGAAAACCGAAAGTAAAAGATCGGAACGACTGGATTATCGTCCAGAATACCCACGAGGCGATTATTGAGACAACAACATGGGAAAAGGCACAGGATCTGCTGAAACGCCGGGCGCGTACCCCGAAGCTGGAAAATAAGGTAAATATATTTGCCGGATTCCTGAAATGCGGTGACTGTGGGCGCTCCCTGATAAAAAAAGCGGCCAATTACTACTGTGGTACCTATGTGCGGTCTGGCCGGCAATACTGCTCATCGCATGCTATACCGGAGAGTATTCTGGAAAAGACTATTATTAACGATTTACATACTCTTTTTCTTAGCATTGACAATGTATCGGAATTGATTGAACAGAATGAAAGGAAAGCCCTGTCGATGTCCAAGGAAGCGGAAAGCTCCAAAGCGTTCAGACATGAGCTAAATCGGCTGAATACGGAGCTGGGCAGAACAAGGAAGTTTAAGAAAGCAATTTATGAAGATTTCTGTGAGGAACAGATTAGCAAAGAGGAATATCTTGCCTATCGAAAAGATTATCTGGAAAAGGAGGCATTATTGATTAGCCGTCTGGAACATATTCAGAAATCGCAAAATATGAAGGAGCAGCAAAATATTGGCAATATACCGGATCAAAAGAAGAATCTGTGGATTGATTATTTAATAGAACATAAAGCAGTTAAGAAGCTAGACAGGGATATTATCATAGAAATGATACATAGGATAGCTGTTTTTGAGAATGGTACGATTCGGATTACATACCGTTGCTCCGACACTTTAACAAGGTTCTAAAAATAATAAAAATTTTTTGTTAAATATGATTAAATGTGATAAAATATATTGTTGAGAGGGTGCACTATGATATTGATAAGTTAAGAGGTACGTAATGGAGGAAGCAGAGAAAGAAACTAAAATAAAATCTGACAGCAAGCCGCTGATAAAGGAAACCTTACATATGGCATGGCCGTCGGTCATTGAATCCTTTTTTGTCGCCTTTGTCGGCATGGTGGATTCGATGATGGTAAGCACGCTGGGGCCGTATGCGGTAGCGGCGGTCGGCCTTACCGTACAGCCGAAATTTGTCGGTCTGTCGGTTTTTTTTGCCGTAAATATGGCGGTGTCGTCATTGGTGGCATGGAGAAAAGGGGAAAATGACCGGAAAAGTGCCAATAAGGTATTTGCTACGGCGGCTCTTTTTACGGTTATCGCGGGGATTGTTATCAGTATCTTAAGTATTTTATTAGCAGATCCGGTCATGCGGCTGGTCGGTTCCGAAGCCGATACGCATGACAGTGCGGTATTGTACTTTCGCATTATTATGGGCGGTATCCTGCTGACGGTCATCTCGCTGGTCATCAATGCCGCTCAGCGCGGAGCCGGCAATACCAAGATTGCGATGCGGACTAATCTGGCTTCCAACCTAGTCAATGTGATTTTTAACTATCTGCTGATCGGCGGAAACTTAGGATTTCCGGCCCTGGGGATCAGGGGAGCAGCGATCGCTACTGTGTTAGGCTCCGCCGTTGGCTGCGGAATGAGTATTCACTCTTTGTTCCGCAAGGATAGTCTGGTTCAGATATCCTTTCTATGGAAGCACAAAATCCGTCCGGCTATCGAAGCGGGTAAACAGATCTATAAATTTGCTTATACGGCGTTAATCGAACAGTTCCTGCTGCGGTTCGGTTTTTTGCTGGTCTCGATTCTGACGGCCAATCTGGGGACGGAAGCCTTTGCGCTTCAGCAGGTAGGGATGAATGTCATGGCGTTATCGTTTTCCTTTGGCGACGGCATGCAGGTGGCGGCGGTAAGCCTGATCGGACAGAGTCTGGGAAAAGGAAAGCCGGAACTGGCCAAGCGGTATGGGAATATCTGCCAGAGGATGGGAAACATCATATCTATTGTTTTGTCAATTCTGTATCTGATTGGCGGAAGATGGTTTTTTAGCTTGTACTTTAAAGAGCCGGAACTGATCGCGACAGGGGTCCATATCATGCGTCTGATGGTATTTATCGTACTGATGCAGATTGCGCAGGTTATTTATATGGGCTGTCTGCGGGGTGCGGGAGACGTGCGATTTACGGCATTGATATCTTTGGCCGGGGTGGCATTCATGAGACCCCTGTCATCCTATATCTTGGCATATCCGTTGGGACTGGGCGTGATCGGTGTCTGGCTGGGTTGCATCTGCGATCAGTTGTTGCGTTTATTTTTGTCGGCGTGGCGTTTCCGTTCGGGGAAATGGATGAAGATGAAGTTATGACTCTCGCCTTTTTACCGCAACTTACCGCCGCCACATGGCGGAGCAGACCCCGGTAAGGTAGGAGTAAATGGCAGTTTAGAGAAGGATATTAACCTGGAAATAGCCAAGAAGCTAAGAATATTTCTGGAAGCACAGGACATCCAGGTAATCATGACCAGAGAGACAGATATCGGTCTTCATAGCGCAAATGCATCGAATAGAAAGGTAGAGGATATGAAGCAACGCCTAGATATTATTGAAAAGGCGGATCCTACCCTAGTAATCAGCATTCATCAGAATAGCTATCATGAAGAGTACGTACATGGGGCGCAGGTGTTTTATTATAGCACCAGTACAGTAGGAAAAAGTCTGGCAGAAATCCTGCAGGAGCGGCTTGTTTTAGATGTTGACCCGGAGAACCACAGAGCAGCAAGAGAAAATAACAGCTATTATTTGCTTAAGAAAACAGCAGCTCCGATTGTAATTGCCGAGTGCGGTTTTTTATCAAATATACGGGAGGCTGAAAAGTTGAATACAGATATTTATCAGGAGAAAATGGCATGGTCCATGCATATGGGAATTATGCAATATATAAATAGTCAAAATTAAAAAAGTATGATAAAATAAAGCGAAAGTTTGGCCGAACTTATATTAAGAGAAAACAAGCGGACAGAAAATATATGAAAACAGAAGTGGTAACTATCTGCGGAACTTCCGCAGATAAAGAAAAAATAGACGCTGCCGGTGAAATCATCAGATCCGGCGGACTGGTGGCTTTTCCTACAGAAACGGTATATGGCCTTGGCGCCGATGCCTTGAATCCGCAAGCGGCCGGAAAGATATATGCGGCCAAGAGCCGTCCGTCCGACAATCCGCTAATTATTCACATCAGCAGGATGGCGGACTTGCCGTTAATTGCCGAGGGCGTGCCGGAAACGGCCTACCAGCTGGCAAAGGTGTTTTGGCCCGGTCCCTTTACTATGATATTCAAAAAAACCCGTTTGGTGCCTGTCGAAACTACCGGCGGACTTGATACAGTAGCTGTCCGGATGCCGGCAGACCGGACGGCACTTATGCTGATAAAAGCGGCCGGCGGCTTTATCGCGGCACCTAGCGCCAACCTGTCAGGCCGGCCCAGCCCGACTGATGCCCGCCATGTAATTGAAGACATGGACGGACGCATCGATATGATATTGGACGGCGGCGCAACAGAAATCGGACTGGAGTCTACTATTATTGATATGACGCAGAATCTACCCGTGATACTGCGTCCCGGCCGGATCACGGAAGCGATGCTGGCCAAGGTGCTGAACCAGGCTGTATCGGCTCCGCCGCTGCGTAAGGTACAGGACGTGCCACGGGCGCCGGGGATGAAATATCGGCACTATGCGCCATGGGGTAAGCTGACGGTTATTGAAGGAAATGAAGATAAGGTGGTTTCCTATATTAACCGGCAGCTTAATGCTGACAGGGCGGCCGGGAAAAAAACCGGCGTGATCGGAACAGAGCGTACCGTCGGCCTTTATGACGCCGACAGTGTCAAAAATATTGGCCGCCGTGAGGACGAGCTGTCCATTGCGCGGCAGCTGTACCGGATATTACGAGAACTTGACGACGAAAAGATTGAGATCATTTATTCAGAAACTTTTACGGAAACCGGCGTAGGACAAGCCATAATGAATCGGCTTTTAAAGGCAGCAGGATACCGGGTGACGGAGGTATAGGATGATAGCGTTAGCCAGCGACCATGGCGGATACAATTTAAAAACGGCAGTGGCAGAGCATCTTACGGCAAGGGGAATCAGCTATAAAGACTATGGTTGTTATGGCCGTCAGTCTTGTGATTATCCTGATTTTGCGAAGGCCGCGGCAGCGGCAGTGTCCGACGGAGAATGTGAAAAAGGTATTTTAATCTGCACCACCGGAATCGGTATTTCGATTGCGGCGAATAAAGTATCCGGTATCCGCTGTGCCTTCTGCACCGAGCCCTATCTCGCCAAAATGACCAGAGCTCATAATGACGCCAACATGCTGGCCCTCGGCGGCGGCATTACGGGCGTTGACCTAGCATATGCCATTGTGGATACCTTTCTGGAAACGCCCTTTTCCGGCGAAGCTAAACATCAGAGGAGGATTGACAAGATCGAACAAGATATCATAGCAGGTATATAATGAGGTTTGATATAATCCAACACAGGAGGAAGAGGTAATGGGTAAAGTAGTAATCATGGATCACCCACTGATTCAGCACAAGATCGGTTACATCAGAAGAAAAGATACTGGAACCAAGGATTTTCGTCAGACGATCAGTGAGATAGCCATGCTGCTGTGCTATGAAGCGACCAGGGAGTTGAAGCTGGCGGATGTGGAAATAGAAACACCGATCTGCCGGACTACCGCCAAGGAGCTCCGTGGCAAAAAACTGGCAATTGTCCCCATTCTTCGTGCGGGTCTGGGGATGGTGGACGGCATGCTGACTATGATACCGGCGGCAAAAGTAGGTCATATCGGGCTGTACCGGGATCCGGAAACGCTTAATCCCGTAGAATACTACTGCAAATTACCGGCTGACTGTGCCGAGCGGGAAGTCTTTGTCGTTGACCCCATGCTGGCGACCGGCGGTTCGTCGTCGGCGGCTATCAAGATGCTGAAGGACAGAGGCTGTAAAAACATCCATTTTATGTGTATCATAGCAGCTCCGGAGGGCATTGCTAAGATGCAGAAGGAATGCCCGGATGTAGATATTTATACCGGTGCGTTAGATGAAAAGCTGGACAGTCACGGCTATATCGTCCCCGGACTGGGAGATGCCGGCGACAGAATATTTGGAACTAAATAACGGCTAAGGATTCAAACAGTAAAGCGGATATGAGGTGTGTCAATGAAAAGAAACGATTACATCACATGGGATGAGTATTTCATGGGGGTGTCCAAGCTGTCCGGTATGCGCTCTAAAGACCCAAGTACCCAGGTGGGTGCCTGTATTGTCAGCAATGATAATAAGATTTTATCGATGGGCTATAACGGTTTTCCGCTAGGATGTTCTGATGATGAGTTCCCTTGGGAACGGGAGGGTGAAGGTCTGGATAGCAAATATCCTTATGTCACCCATAGTGAACTGAACGCTATATTGAATTACCGCGGCGGAAGCCTAGAAGGAGCCAAGATATATGTTTCACTGTTTCCTTGCAATGAATGTGCCAAAGCGATTATTCAGTCGGGCATCAAGACAGTGGTTTATGACTGTGACAAATATGCGGACAGTGATCCTGTAAAGGCTTCCAAGCGAATGTTCGATGCGGCTGGCGTGCAGTATTACCGTTATGAAAGCACTGGACGAAAGGTTGAACTAGAATTATAAGCAAAATCAGATCAACTATAATTTATTAGCTTTTTCAGAAAGGATACGGCTTGGAATGAAGGGTGTTACCGAAAAAATTGTCGGCAATAAAATAGTTGCCATTTGTATGGCAATTATTTTTGTGGCATTCGCCGCACCGATGGCGGCTAATGCCACTTCCACCGCAGAAAAACTGAAAAAGGCCCGGGAAGAACGAGAAAATACGAAAGAGCAGAGAGACCAGGCATTATGGCAGAAAGAAGATCTGGAGAATAAAAACACTGAATTGCGGGGGGCGTTAGATGATCTTAATTCTGACCTCAACGAGGTTCTTGCTAACTTGGATCAATTAGAACAGGATATAATTGATCAGGATGCAGCGATTGCTGTGGCGGAGGAAGAATTGGAGGAGGCGATCCAGACTAGGACTGAACAATATGAGGCGATGAAGCTACGGGTTCAGTTTATGTATGAAAGCCGGGATTATATCCTGCTGGAAACCCTGTTAGCCTCAGCTAATTTCTCGGAATTTTTGAACCGCAATGAATATATCGAGCAGCTATCGGCATATGACAAGCAAAAACTGGAAGAATATATGGAGATCGAAGCAGATGTTACCCTTAAGCGGGAACAGCTGATTACAGAAAGGAACGAACTAGAGGCTATCAAAGTGGAAGTACAGAAGGAACAAGAACGGGTTGGCGCCTTAGTCACACAGACATCAAACCGTATTTCCCTCACCAATGATGAGATAGACGCGGCTGAACAGCAGATGCTTGCTTATGAAGAAGAACTGAAGCAGCAAGATGCGGAAATCGAAAAGCTTAACAAGATACTGGAAGAAGAAAGACGCCTGTCACAGTTAGCGGCGCAGGCGAAATGGCGTGATATTTCTGATATAAGCTTTGCCGAGGGTGACAGATATCTCTTGGCCAACCTGATCTATTGTGAAGCCGGTAATCAGCCGTTTGAAGGCCAGGTGGCGGTAGGTGCGGTAGTAATTAACCGCGTCCGTAGCCAAGTGTTCCCGGACACAGTGGTAGGAGTAATCTATCAAAACCGACAGTTTTCGCCGGTTGCCAGCGGCAGGCTAGATCTCGCATTGCTGGAAAACCGGGCAACCGCAGCCTGTTACCGGGCCGCTGATGAGGCAATGGCGGGCGTCACTACAGTAGAGGACTGCCTCTTTTTCCGGACTCCCATTGGAGGGATCAATGTAAGATATACCATCGGAGGTCACATTTTTTACTAAGACACAATCTCATTTATGTACTTTTGCAGGATATTAAATTTGCCGTTATAAATGATTTCTAAAAGCCGGTTTACAGTTAGAAGGCTTAGTTTCAGAATATCAGGCGTAATAAGACCGGCATCCAAGGCAGTAACCAGTTCATCCAGATCCATGACTTTGACAAACCCGTCAGGATAAACGACGACATCAGCCAGAAGGTCAACGACCGTCAAGACATTGGTATCCCGGTTATAATCATACTCGACAATATCGCAATACCAGCATAGCAGCGAACGGTCACTGTCACAGAACTTACTGACCTTGATGCCGTCTTTCAGAAAATAGCAGGAATAACCGTGGTGCAGATCCTTTTTTGGTTTCAAGGCATTCCAGGAGGTCAGGATATAATCTTCATTACAGGTTAAGATAATATCATCCTTTAGTCGGATACATTCCTCCGGAATAATACGCTTGCGGTAAAGGACAGGGTGCTCCATGATCTCCTCCTCGTAACACTTATAATCTTTAATCTTAAGAGCGTGGCCGAATGGCCATCCTTCTAGGAAAGCGAAGCTTTCCTAGTAATAATGCCATACTACACTTGTCCTGAAGAAATGTCAATGTGTATAATTTATATAAAGATTTGAATATTATAGTGCATTTTTTTTGACATATGCTAATAAAACAGCTATAATTTAACATGACTATCTAAATAAGGATCAGAAGAACGTTGCCTACACATACAGGAGGCCAGAGTCAGTGAAATGGGGAAGGAATGTCTATCAGTCGATGGTAATGATTACACAGTTTGGAATCAATATTCTGGTTCCCGTTTTTCTATGCTCTTTTATCGGAATGTTTTTAGATAATAAATTGGGGACTTCTTTTCTGGTAATATTGTTTTTCTTTATAGGGGCATTGGCAGGATTCCGTAACGTATATTTTTTTGCTAAAAGGATCTACTCGCAAAAAAGTGAAAAGGACGAGAAATAATAAAAGCGTAGAGCCGAAATGAAAGAAGTAATGAAAAAGATCAAAAAGATGGATAATACTTTATTAGAATTATGTGTCGGGATTCTCCTGTTCGGAGTTTTATGTCAGCTGACGGCAGTTTGGTTCCTTACTGATAAACTGGGTTACAGTATCGGGCTCTGGATGGGCATCTTGGTCGCTTTAGGATGCGCGGTGCATATGTGGTGGTCGATTGACCGCTATCTGGATTACGGCGAGGGCGCAGCAAGGGCGGCGTCTAGGGATAACCTGATTCGTTACGGGGTCATCTTGGCGGTAATGGCGGCTGTCATGATTACTAAGGCGGCACAGCCGCTGGCGGTTTTCCTAGGGATTATGGGTCTGAAGGTAGCGGCTTATCTAAGGCCGATTACACATAAAATGATAAGGAGGTGAAGTATGGGAGAAGGAATCTTGTTGTCCGGCGGGGCTGACGTTGATTTTATGATACATGGGGTCTTTTCTTACGAGCTTTTTGGACAGACTTTATGGATAACGTCCACGCATGTGTGTCTGCTGATTGTGATGCTGGTGATTACTGGTTTCAGCATTGCCGCCAGAAGAATGATTCAAAGAGCTGAAGAAGTCCCATCCGGCTTTCAGAATGTCGTTGAGCTGGCCGTGGAAATGCTGGACAAGATGATAAGCGGTTCCATGGGTAAGTTTGCGCCCCGGTTCCGTAATTATATCGGAACGATTTTTATTTTCATCCTGCTCAGTAATATTTCTGGACTGTTCGGGCTCCGGCCGCCAACCGCAGACTACGGCGTTACCTTTGCACTGGGCATTCTGACTTTCTTGCTCATTAACTTCAATGAGCTGAAGCACCAGAAGGTTTCGGGATATGTTAAAGGATTATGCGATCCTTGGCCGATATGGCTGCCGATCAATATTATCGGCAAGATAGCGGTACCGCTTTCGTTATCCTTACGTCTGTTTGCTAATATTTTATCCGGTGTGGTCATGATGGCGCTAATATATGGGCTGTTGTCTAAGGTGGCCATTATCTGGCCGGCCGCCCTGCATGTTTATTTCGATCTTTTTTCAGGATCAATCCAGACTTATGTATTCTGTATGCTGACCATGACTTATATAACCAGTGCCTGTGAGACAGACTAGATGTAATTGAACACTAAACGTAATTATTAGAAGGCCATCGAATAATTACTAATTGATGCAACTTGATACAACAAATAAAACAAATAGAAAACGAAAATGATGGAGGAAAAAGAAATGGAATTTAACGAAAACTTTATTCTAGGATGTTCAGCGATCGGTGCGGGTATCGCGGTTATCTCCGGTATCGGAACCGGTATCGGCCAAGGTAATGCGGCAGGTATGGCGGCTCAGGCGGTAAGCCGGAACCCCAGTCTCAAATCAGACATTACGTCCACCATGCTTTTGGGTCAGGCAGTCGCCGAGACCACCGGTCTTTACGGACTGCTGGTTGCCATGTTGCTGATGTTTGTACAGCCGCTGGTACCTTAACAGCCTCTTGCTGCAGTGTCGGGATTACGGTGAGCGGTAATTCATGAAAGAGCATTGCAGGATCAAAATACATGAAAGGAGGCTTATGCCTTGAATGGTATAGAGAACGGATTTATTCTGGCGGCGGCAGCAGAAATGGAGCCCCGGCTGTTTGACCTTGATCTTCAGTTGCTTGCTGATGTGACGTTGATGATCATTGCTATTTTGGTTTTATTTGCCGTAGCATCCTACAATCTATTTAATCCTGTCAGGATAATGATGCAAAAACGCCGGGATAAGATCAAGCGGGAGTTAGATCATGCGGCGACCGATATGGAAGCGGCGGCGGCTTTGAAAGTGGAATATGAATCGAAATTGAAAAACATTGACACAGAGGCTGAAGAGATCTTGGGAGAAGCTCGGAAAACGGCTATAGCCAATGAAAAAAGGATTGTGGCTGAGGCCAAGGAAGAAGCGGCTAGGATCTTAGAAAGAGCAAGAACAGAAGCGGAGCTGGAAAAGAAAAAAGCGGCTGATGAAGTGAAGAAGGAAATTATCAATATTGCCTCTCTGATGGCGGCCAAGGTAGTGACGGCTTCGATGAATACAGCGATACAGGACAGCATGGTCAATGAGACTTTAAAGGAAATGGGTGAAAGCACATGGCTAAGCTGATTGCGAAAACTTATGGAGAGGCCTTGTTTGAACTTGCCGTGGAGGAAGGGAAGACAGATATATTTCTTCGTGAGCTGACAGACATCCGCCGGATCCTAGATGAAAATAAGGATTTTAACCGGCTGATGAATCACCCTAAGATTCTCAAGGACGTAAAATGCGAGATTCTGACAGAGGTCTTCAAAGGGCGTATTTCCGAGGAACTGACTGGCTTCCTGCTTTTGATTATCAACAAAGACCGCTATCGTGAGATAGATGATATCTTGGATTATTTTACTATGGAGATCAAGAGATTCAATGGAATCGGAACGGCTTATGTGACCAGTGCGGCGGCGGTCAATGAAATACAGAAGGCTCAGATTGAGGAAAGACTGCTGACAATCACTTCTTTTGAGGAAATGGAAATGCATTTTGCAGTGGATCCCTCCCTGATCGGCGGCATGGTGATCCGCATCGGCGACCGGGTGGTTGACAGCAGCGTGAGAACAAAGCTGGATAGACTACAGAAGCAGCTACTGAGCATCCGGATTTCGTAAGCTGTCAAGACTGTATAAGCGTTAATATGACTAATAATAACGGAAATAAAAATGATTTTATTGGATTAAATAAGCTTTTATTTTGAGAGAGAAAGGGCGTAAGATTCATGAATTTAAGACCGGAAGAAATCAGTTCTGTGATCAAAGAACAGATCAGAAGATATGCTTCGGAGCTTGAAGTGTCCACGGTTATTCAGGTGGCGGACGGCATTGCCCGTGTACACGGGCTGGAAAATGCCATGCAGGGCGAGCTGCTGGAGTTCCCGGGGGATGTATATGGGATGGTACTCAATCTGGAAGAGGACAACGTGGGTGCTGTACTGTTGGGCAGCCAGAAGAATATTAACGAAGGCGATACTGTGAAAACGACCAAGCGGGTAGTGGAAGTTCCGGTGGGCGATGCCATGCTGGGGCGGGTTGTGAACGCGCTGGGTCAGCCGGTAGATGGTAAGGGTCCAATCCAGACCGACCGGTTCCGCCAGATTGAAAGAGTGGCATCGGGAGTCATCACCAGAAAGATGGTGGATACCCCGCTGCAGACCGGTATCAAGGCGATCGATTCCATGGTTCCGATCGGCCGCGGTCAGCGGGAGCTGATTATCGGCGACCGCCAGACCGGTAAGACCGCCATTGCCATCGATACGATCATAAATCAGAAAGGCCAGGGGGTAAAATGCATCTATGTGGCTATCGGCCAGAAGGCATCTACTGTGGCGGCGATTGTCAAAACTTTGGAAGAGCATGGTGCCTTTGCCTATACCACGGTAGTTACGGCAGCTGCCAGTGAACTGGCACCGTTACAGTATATTGCTCCTTACTCCGGCTGTGCTATCGGTGAGGAGTGGATGGAGAAAGGCGAAGACGTCTTGGTAATCTACGACGATCTAAGCAAGCATGCGGCGGCATATCGTACCCTGTCGCTTCTGTTAAGGCGTCCGCCGGGGCGGGAAGCTTATCCCGGTGATGTTTTTTACCTACATTCACGTCTGCTGGAACGTGCCGCTCGTATGAATGAAGAATATGGCGGCGGCTCTTTGACGGCTCTGCCGATCATCGAAACCCAAGCGGGTGACGTTTCGGCCTATATTCCTACTAACGTTATCTCAATTACCGATGGCCAGATATATCTGGAAACCGAGATGTTCAATTCCGGCTTCCGTCCGGCCATCAATGCCGGACTTTCGGTATCCCGCGTCGGCGGTGCCGCCCAGATTCCGGCTATGAAAAAAATCGCCGCTCCGATCCGCGTAGAGCTGGCACAGTACCGTGAGCTGGCTGCTTTTTCCCAGTTCGGTTCCGAACTGGATGAAGATACTAAGGAAAAACTGGCTCAGGGCGAGCGCATCAAGGAAGTGCTGAAACAGCCGCAATACCGGACGGTACCGGTACAGTATCAGGTCATCATCATTTATGCAGCAACCAATAAATACCTGCTGGATATCGCTGTAGAGGATGTTACCCGGTTTGAAAGCGGCCTCTTTGAGTTCCTAGACACTAAATATCCCAATGTTCCTGCCAATATTGCTGCCGAAAAGAAGATTTCTGAAGCGACGGATGAAGCCCTTAAAAAGGCGATCATGGAATATAAGAGCAATTTTGCGTAAGAGATTAAAGGATGCGCTAAAGCGCATAGATGGGAGTTTTTTATGGCATCAATGCGAGACATAAAAAGACGTAGACAGAGTATTTCGAGTACCCAGCAAATTACCAAAGCCATGAAGCTGGTTGCCACGGTAAAACTGCAGCGGGCTAAGCAGCAGGCAGAAAGGTCGCGGACTTATTTTAATTGCATGTATGATACGGTGACTGACCTTCTGGCAAAAGCGGGTAATGTCGATCATCCCTATCTTCGGCCGGGACAAGCCGTCCGGAAAGCCGTGATTGTCATTACTTCTAACCGTGGTCTGGCCGGCGGATATAATTCCAATGTCGTTAAGCTGATTACCCAAGGACAGCTTAAAGATGAGGAACTGCTCATTTACAGCGTCGGGAAAAGAGGTCGGGACGGACTGCGTAAAAAATACGAGATCAAGGCGGATTATTCCGATATTATTGAAGAGCCTGCCTACGCGGATGCGATTGCTTTGGGAAAAGAGGTGCTGGATTCCTATCTTAAGGGTGAAGTCGGGGAGATTTATCTGGCCTATACGGCTTTTAAGAATACGGTGGTGCATGTTCCCACCTTGCTAAAGCTGTTGCCGGTGGATATTTCGGAGCCGGAGGCACCGGAAAAGGAGACCGGCAAGGCACCGATGAATTTTGAGCCCAAAGAGGAAGAAGCCTTGGATCTGCTGATTCCAAAATACATTACCAGCCTGATCTTTGGCGGTATGACGGAAGCGGTTGCCAGCGAGAACGGAGCCAGGATGCAAGCCATGGATTCAGCGACAAGCAATGCCGAAGAAATGATCGAGGATCTGTCACTTCTGTATAACCGAGCCCGCCAAGGTTCCATAACCCAAGAACTGACGGAAATTATCGCCGGAGCTAATGCGATCTCTTGATGCTCAGGGCAGATTTAGGATTTTAGGATAATGATAGAACGCAGTGTAGAACAATTGGCGCTATCGATTTTATACAATAAAAGACGCAAGAAAGGATATAGCAAAAATGGCAGATGGTAATCAAAGCGCAAAGTCTTCCGGAAAAGTCACTCAGATAATCGGCGCCGTACTGGATATTAAATTTACCGGCGGAAATCTTCCGGAAATCAATGAAGCGGTCAGGATACCCAAAGGGGAAAGCGAATTGGTGGTCGAAGTATCACAGCACCTCGGCGACGATACCGTAAGATGTATCGCCATGGGTCCTACCGACGGCATGGTGAGGGGGATGGAAGCCATAGCGACCGGTTCTCCGATACGGGTTCCGGTAGGAGAAAAGACGTTAGGACGTATTTTTAACGTATTAGGTCAGCCTATAGATAATAAGCCGGCTCCGACGGAAGTGGAATATGAACCGATTCACCGCCCGGCGCCGGAATTTATCGAGCAGTCTACTGAATCGGAACTGCTTGAAACCGGGATCAAGGTGGTCGATCTGCTCTGTCCTTACCAGAAGGGCGGCAAGATCGGACTGTTCGGCGGTGCCGGTGTCGGCAAGACCGTACTGATCCAGGAACTGATCCGTAATATCGCCACCGAGCATGGCGGCTATTCCGTCTTTACCGGTGTCGGGGAGCGGACTAGGGAAGGGAATGACCTTTATACAGAAATGTCCGGCTCCGGTGTAATTGCTAAGACAACGATGGTGTTCGGACAGATGAACGAACCCCCTGGCGCCAGAATGAGAGTAGGGCTTGCCGGCCTGACCATGGCGGAGTATTTCCGTGACAAAGGCGGCAAGGACGTACTGCTTTTTATTGATAATATTTTCCGTTTTACTCAGGCGGGTTCGGAAGTGTCGGCACTGTTGGGGCGGATGCCCTCAGCGGTCGGTTATCAGCCAACCCTGCAGACGGAAATGGGTGCCTTGCAGGAGCGGATAACTTCTACTAAGAACGGTTCCATCACTTCGGTACAGGCTATCTATGTACCGGCGGACGACTTGACTGACCCGGCTCCGGCAACGACATTTACCCATCTGGATGCCACTACGGTTTTATCCCGTTCGATTGTGGAGCTGGGAATCTATCCGGCGGTAGATCCGTTGGATTCCAATTCGCGGATACTTGACCCTAACATCGTCGGGGAAGAGCATTATAAAGTAGCCCGCGGGGTGCAGGAGATCCTGCAGCGGTATAAGGAATTGCAGGATATCATTGCGATCCTTGGTATGGATGAGCTGTCCGATGAAGATAAGCTGGTGGTTTCCCGAGCTAGAAAAGTGCAGCGTTTTCTGTCACAGCCGTTTTTTGTCGCCGTGGAATTTACCGGCGTGGAAGGCAAATATGTACCGATCAGTGAAACGGTCAGGGGTTTCCGGGAGATCTTGGAAGGGAAGCATGATAATGTTCCGGAAAGTTATTTCCTGAATGCCGGCAGCATTGACGATGTTCTGGCAAGGTTGTAAAAATAAATGGGAATATGAGAGGTTACTATGGCAGAAAAAGATCTCTTTCATTTAAAAATAATTACTCCGGACCGGGTTTTTTATGAAGGCGAGGCAGCTATGGTGGAATTTAATACTACTGAAGGTGAAATCGGGATCATGAAAAATCACATTCCCCTGACAGTCATGATTGCTCCCGGGATTCTTACGGTTACTGAGGCAGATGAAAAAAAAGAAGCGGCTTTACATTCCGGTTTTGCGGAAATATTGCCGGATGAAGTGACGATACTGGCGGAAATCGTGGAATGGCCGACAGAAATCGACATCCAAAGAGCCGAGGAAGCCAAAGAACGGGCCGAAGAGCGGCTGCGGGTGAAGACTCCGGAAACGGATGTTGCACGGGCGGAAACAGCGCTGCATAGGGCTGTGGCGCGGATTCACGTTGTTAAAAATTAATAGAGGGATCGCTGCTTTTGGCGGCGGTTCTTTTCTGTTTGTGTATGAAAATATATAATACATAGGTCAAAAGGTGTTAAAAATGAGATATTTTGATACAGTGAGACGGGTTCAGGAGGCGGTCAACAGCGTCTTTGTGGGGAAAGAAGAAGTGGTGGAGCAGGTGCTAACGGCTTTGCTGGCAGGCGGGCATGTGCTGATTGAGGACGTTCCTGGTGTGGGGAAAACAACACTGGCGGCATTGATTGCCCGGATAATAGAGTGTCGCTTTGGCAGGGTACAGTTTACTCCGGATACGCTGCCGGGGGATATTGAAGGTGTTTCGGTATATAACATGAAGCTGGGGGAATTTGAATTTCGGGAAGGGGCGGTAATGAACCAAGTTCTCTTGGCTGATGAAATCAATCGTACTTCTCCCAAGACACAGGCCAGTCTTCTGGAGGCTATGGCGGAGGGGCAGGTGACGGTAGACGGGACGGTTTATAAGCTGCCGGAGCCTTTTATGGTGATAGCGACTCAGAATCCTATTGAGTTTCTGGGAACCTATCCTTTGCCGGAAGCACAGATGGATCGCTTCATGATGCGGCTGTCAATCGGATACCCTGATAAAGAGGAGGAAATCCGGATGGCGGCGCTTTCCTTGGCAGGAAAGACGGCAGAGATGCTTAAGCCGGTCTGTTCGGCAGGAGAGATTCTTGCTGTCAAGGAAGAAGTCAAGCAGGTGGTGGTCAAGCAAAAGCTGCTGGAATATATTACAGACATGATCCGTCTGACCCGGGAAGAGGAGAGGTTTGTACTGGGGGCAAGCCCGAGAGCCACACTGGCATTGATGCGCGCCGCGCAAGCCTGTGCCTATCTTGAGAACAGAGACTTCTGTAAGCCAGATGATGTTAAGAAGGTGGCAGTGGCGGTGTTAAGCCATCGGCTGGTATTGACGCCGGCGGCCAAGCTGCAGCAGGCCGATGCGGGCGCGGTTTTAAGAAGCATCATTGTGAAGACGCCGGTACCTATCTTATAATATATCGGGAAAGTCTAATTGATCGTTTATAGATAGCAGACAAGGGGTATGAGCTTGAGAACCAGACAGATATGTTTAGGCGTATTTTTCATATTGTCCCTGATGGCCATCAGCCGATACGGAGGTACGGTGAGCTATAGCCTTTTTTATGCGGCGGTACTGATACCGGTAATATTACTGGCATATATTTACTATGTATTTTTGCGGTTTCGCGTTTATCAAGAGATGCAGACGAGAAATATTGTTGCGGGTCAGCCGGTACCATACAGTTTTATCTTGAAAAATGAAGGACTGAGCGTTTTTACCAGTGTCGAGGTAAGAGTTTATCAGGATTTTTCCTTTGTTGAGGAAATGCCGGACAAGCAGGTATTTCGGTTATTTCCCGGAGATAAGATAGAGTTTCATACCAAGTTGACCTGTAAGTATCGGGGTGACTATGAAGTCGGTGTTGAAAAGGTAATTATCACCGATTTTATGGGAGTGTTTCGATTCGGGTACCGGATGCGGTCTAATATCGGAGCCTTAGTGAGGCCGCGGATCATTAAGCTGGAAGGACTGTCGGGGGTACCGGAGGTGGAAGTGTTTATTCAGAGCCAGTCGGTAAAAGAAAGAAATGAAGCCGACCTGACAGTACGGGAATATGTCAAGGGTGACTCGCTTAAAAAAATCCATTGGAAGTTAACAGCCAGAAGCGGTAGTTTAAAAGTAAGGAACGAAATCGGCACGCTGAAGCAAAAGATTATACTGGCGGCGGACTTGGGAAGAAACCATGAGATGATGAATATTTATTTGCCGGTTGAGAATAAGGTGCTGGAAATAGTAATAGCCTTGTTATATTATTTTACCTTATATAGCATACCGGTTGAGCTGCTGTGGAAGGCAAAGAATACGGAAAAGCGAACCGTATCGGAAATGAAAGATTTTACACATATATATGATGAACTATCGGAACTATGCTTTCAGAAATATAATGATCCCATCTTATTTTTTCAGGAGATGACCCAGAGAAATCTGTTAGCAGGGGGAACCGTTTTGTTTTTTGTATTACAGGTCATTGATGAAAGTATTTATACTGGACTTTCGGAATTGTCAGTGGCCGGTAAAATAGTTCTTGCTTATATCGTTACGGAAGCGGATATTGCTGATTACGTGCGGCAAAGTAGCAGCAGGCTGAAGATCGTGGCCGTCGGCCCGGAGGAAGAAATAATAGGAAGAATCTGATGAAGGGAAAAGTCACATACCATAAAATATATAAAGCGTTTTATGTGCTTTTGTCTATCTGGATAGGAACACAGCTATTGGCACCGCTTATAGCGCCGAACTTAGAAGTTCCGGCATTATTGCTGGGGGGCGGAATCACGGCGGTGATTTTTTACGGTTTCTTATTAACGAGCGGCGTTCAGAGACTCATCCCGGTGATATCGCTTACGGCAATGATCTTAGCGTGGATGGCACTGATTGGCCGGGAAGAAGGGGCGAATCTGGTGACCGGCTATCTGAACTGGGTTTGGGGTTATGACAGCGGAACCGGTTATGAGCTGAGCAATCAACTGCGTTATGAACTGGTCAATAGCTGTCTTGCCGGGGCAGTGTTTCTTCTTTTTTCTTTGATTACGGAACGCTTTGTGAGGTTAAGGTTGCTGACAGGGGTTGCCCTGGCGGGGTATCTGGTGTTTGGTATGATTACAGGAAGGCAGTTGCACAAGATAACAGTATGCTTGATCTTGTTATTACTGATTGCTTGCGTGACGGAGTATTTACAGAAGCGTGAAACCAATATCAGGACGATTGTCTATCTGCTGCCTTTTCTGCTTGCTTTTTTGGTAGGGTTAATGATTCTTCCGGAGAGTAGCGAGCCTTATGAGTGGGGATTTGTCAAACGGATTTATAGCTCTGCGAAAGAACTGGTAATATATCTGGCGCAGCAGGCCGACGAGCTGTTTGGCGGTGAGGGGGACGGATTCGGGATGGCGGTGACCGGGTTTTCCGGTAGCGGAGAAATCGGCGATGGCGTGTCTGAGCAGAATGGAAATATGCTGGAGATGTCTCTTAAGTCAGGTGAAAGAATAAACATTTACCTGACCGGCAACGTGTTTGACAGCTTTGACGGTGAGCAATGGGAAACGACCTTAGAAAGTACGAAAAATGATCACTTATTTGACTTGCTGGAAACTTTGTATGCAGTCAGGCGTTATGATGAAGAGAATATGTATGATTACCTGTATCAGGCTAAAATCGGTATAACCTTCACAAATATGAATACAGAATATCTTTTTACGCCGCTCAAAGTCGCCGGGGTGATTACTACAGCAAGCTGGAAGGAGGCGTTAAGAGAATATGGGGGTGAGTGGAGATTCTCCAAGAAACAAGGTTTAGGAACGGGCTATGATGCGGTGTTTTATCAGATGAATATGGGTCAGGCTTACTTTACTGAGATGATCGAACAGGAAAGCCGATATGATTACGGGGAAAATACGCAGGAGGAGATATTGAGCGAATTGACATATCTGTTCAATGATCCGACAGTTGTAGTATCGGAAGATGAACTACATAAGCGCAGCGAGGCGATCAAGAGCCTATATGCGGAAAAAATCGGCGTGAGCCAAGAGGTAAAACAGTTTATTGACGATATTACGCAGGATTGCGTGACCGATTATGAAATGTGCAAAGCCATCGAAGCGGTGCTTTCCGGAAGCGCGGATCATACCTTTACTTATACCGTTCGTCCGGAACAAATGCCGGAGGGAAAAGTATTTCCGGATTATTTTTTACTTGAAAGCCGGGAAGGGTACTGCACATATTATGCGACGGCCTTTGTCATCATGGCAAGGGAACTAGGTATGCCGGCCAGATATGTCCAGGGATTCTGTGTATCGGGCAGCGAGCTGAGTAAGGGAACTTTGACCGTTACTTCCGGCATGGCTCATGCCTGGCCGGAAGTGTACTTTGAAGGACTGGGCTGGCTTCCTTTTGAACCGACGCCCGGATACGGCAGCGCCCGCTATCTGTCTTGGCAACCTCGTAAGCAGCCGAGTCAGGTAATGCTCATGCCTGACGGGCCGGAGGCGGAGCTGTTGCCGGAGGAGCTACCGGAGGTTCCGGTCAGTTCGGCCGAGGAAGGCCGGGATTCCATCCTACTGCCGGTGGCCGGTACCGCTTTCTTGGCATTGGTCCTGTCGGTGATTTTGCTGGCGGCAGCCAGATATTTTATCCGCCAGTATACTTACCGTCGCTATACACCGCTCGAAAAGATGTATGATAATGTCAGAAGAAACCTTGCCGTTCTGAAGTATATGGGTTTCAGGCTGAGTCAGGGCGAGACCATCGGAGAATACCGGCAGCGAATCCTTCAGAAAGACAGTGAATATCCCTTGGATTTTATTGTTGATTTTGAAGAAGTGATCTATGGTAACGGCTGGGTAAGTGAGGAAATGATACAGTCAGCTCGACAGGATAAGAACCTGATGCTGAAAAAACTGAAGGACGTCGGAAGATTAAGATACTATTGGGTCATGATGCGTATGTTCAGTGAACTGCGCTTGCGCCATGTAAGGAGTAGCCGATGAAGATAAGGGAAATATGTGCGAATGGTAATAAAATAGCCGCGAATACATCAAAAGTTATCGTCGGGAAGGAACAAACCGTTCGGTTGCTGTTGACTGCGCTGCTGGCAGGCGGAAACGTCTTGCTGGAAGATATACCGGGGACAGGAAAAACCAAGCTGGCCAAAACCTTGGCGAGGTCAGTAGACGCGGATTATGCCCGGATCCAGTTTACGCCCGATCTGTTGCCGAGCGATATTACCGGGCTGAATATTTATAACCGGAAAGAAAGTGAATTTGTCATGCGCAAAGGGCCGGTCTTCACAAATATTTTATTGGCCGATGAAATCAACCGGGCGACGCCGCGGACTCAGGCCGGATTATTGGAATGTATGGAAGAAAGGCAGGTCACCATTGATGGGGTCCGGCATGAGCTGGCGCGGCCATTTTTTGTAATCGCAACTCAGAATCCGGTTGAGACAACAGGAACCTATCCGCTGCCGGAGGCACAGCTTGATCGGTTTATGATGAAGCTGTCCTTAGGTCTGCCGGAACGGGAAGAGGAACTGATGATATTGGAACGCTTTATGGACATTGATGAGCAAAAGGATCCGCTGGGTGCCTTGGAGGCTGTGGTAAAAAGAGAGGATATCTTGGAAATGCAGAAAGGCTGCGATCAGGTTTTTGTCCATCCGCTCATCCGGGAGTATATTGCGGATATCGTGGCGGCGACCAGAAAAGGAGAAGAAGCTGTCGTGGGAGCAAGTCCTAGGGCGTCATTGGCATTGCTGCGGGGAGCCAAGGCTTGGGCAGCCTTGCAGGGACGGGAATATTGCATTCCTGATGATATTAAAAGTCTGGCGGTTCCGGTACTGGCGCACCGGGTGATACTTGCTTATGGATACCGTAAAGGGAGTGATGCCAGAGAATTAATAAATAATATATTGAAGTCGGTTCAGGCGCCGACAGAAGATGTCGGAAAGCAGTGATCTTACTGTAGCGAAATGCGGGGATTGATTAAAGCAGTACTGCCGACAAGTCGGTGATATACAGGAGTATGACTATGGTAATTGCAGTAGCGGGTATGATCGCCGGAATCATGTTTCTGGTGCAGATGGTTCTGTATGATAAATTATGGAACCGCTCAATGGATGTAAGGATAAAGTTTCAGGATGATTCGGTGAGTGCTGGGAATGAGACCGTTTTAACCGAGGTGGTAGAAAACTGCAAATGGCTGCCGTTACCAGCTCTGAAAGTAAAGTTCCAGTGCTCAGGGGATCTAAAGTTCGTGGCGGACGGCAGCTCTAAGGTAACTGATATGTATTACCGGAATGATCTGTTTTGTATGATGCCTTTCCGGAGGATTACCAGAAGCCATAAGATCCGCTGCCCTAAGCGAGGTTATTTTGGTATCAGGGGCATCGATCTTGTTGGCGCTGATTTATTTATGACGCGGGAAATGGTTGAAAGCCGGCCGGGAGAGACCCATATCTATGTGCTTCCGTCGCTCTATGAAACGGAGGAACTGAAGTCAGCCTTTCAGATCATCAGCGGTGAGATCTTGTCGAAAAGGCACCTGTTGACTGATCCTTTTGCCTACCGAGGGATAAGGGAGTACACTTCCTTTGACGAGGCTAAGACGGTAAATTGGAAAGCTTCCGCCAAATCGGATGAGCTTAAGGTAAATGTATATGACTACACTTCCATAAGCACGGTTGAAATCTATATTAATCTGGCTGACCGGCGAATCGTAAGGCAAGATGAGCGGAATGAAAGATCAATCAGTATCGGTGCTTATCTCACGAAGGTCTTTCTGGAGTCTGGCATCGGCGTTTCCTTGTATGCCAACGGTAAAGACTGCATCCATAAGAATATCTTGTGCATGGAAGAAAACCGGGATAAAGACCAGCTGGAGCACATCTTTAGGATGCTGGCCCGCATGGATCTTAGCTTGGGGACGGAAGCCTTTGTGGCGTGCTTTGAAGAAAGGCTTATGCGTTTCACCGGTCAGATGACGGTTTTCATATCACCTGACCGGCAAGTAGAATTTCAGGATATGTTATGCCGTTTTGACCAGAAGCGGCCGTTTTTGTGGATATGTCCTGGTGCCGAAGCAAAAGATGCTGATATCAGAAAGGAACTGCTTTCATCGTTACTAATGATTCCCGATTCCTATTAAAAGCCGGAGCGTAAACTTTCCGTCTATATTGCTGAAATTCAGCATATAATCATTATCCCGGGCAAATGCCGCGATAGAACGAACGCCGATGCCGTGACCGATTTCATTAGTTACGGGCAGGCCGTTTTCATCAAAGACAACAGGTGAGGCACAGGGATTAGTGACCTCAAGCCCAATCTGAGCACCGTTCTTAACTAGCTTGACGCGGATGATCCGCTTATTGTCTTCCGCTACTTTGACGGCGGCAGTCAACGCGTTTTCGAGCGCGTTGGATACCATGACGGAGAGCTTTATGGCATCGACGGGAAGCACACCGGGGATGTTTGACTTTACGTATAGTTGTGTGTTCTGTTTCTTCGCCTTGCGCTCGAACCGGGCAAGCACGGCGTTGAGCATCGGCTCCGCACATAAAAGCGCCGGAACCGCATTGTCTAGCGCTGTCTGCCAATCGGCATATACAGTTTCCGCTTCGGCAGCTTTACCGGTACGGTAAAGCGCCATGATGACACCCATCTCATGGCGCATCTCGTGGCGCAGAATCTCCATATCCTCACGGTGCTTTTTTTCAGCATCCGTCTGTTCCCGCATAGCACTCATCTGTAACTGTAATGTTTCCGCTTGATGCGTCTGGGCACTTTTTTCATGGATGCTGATAATGGCATAGCACAGAACCCCGAAGCTCCAGACAATGAACAGCAATAGGGCAATGTACAGCAGGGCGCCAAGAATCTGCCAGTTCAATGTTGCTGATACTATGAAGGAAAATGCCGCGCCGGATGAATATATAACCCAATCGGATCTGCGGCCATCCACAAATATGCGCTCGCAAAACTTTCTTCCGAACCGCAGTACCATGGCCATGTAAATACTTAATAAAAGCATTGCCAGCAGAAAGAAAATGATAGGGGCAATCGGGTTTTGAATGCCCAGTGCCGAGCCGACTGAGGCGTCAGCGATGTGTACCAGTATGCTTGTCAGCTGAGACTGCATAAAAAAGGCAAACATTATCTGAAAGAACTGTCCGCGGAACAGTAGCAGAGTGGCCGGCAGCATTATCACGCCGCCATACGGGGCTAATGGAGTATACATGATAAATGGGTTAAACAGGAAGTGTACAGCCGCTCCGTAGGCAGCCAAAACAGCAATTGTGAAGAGGGTTCCGTTTTTGGGGCGGAAACAAAGAAACAAAGAGGCTATATTAACAATCAATACAACAGGACCTATCATGTTAATTACGATGTCAACGCTCATTCCTGCTCCCTTTCGCTTTTGTTACGGTTCTTTTTGCCTATGTTTCTGGTTTTTAAGGTCAATATCATGTCTCTTCGCCGCGGAAGAAATATTGAAGATATCTTTCCTTTATTTCGCCTATGGCGCGATGTGCAATCGGTACGCTGCCGTGGATGCCGATCAACATCGCACTTCCTTGGATGCGCTGTACATAGTCCATATTAACAACAAAGGAGGTATGCGGACGGATAAACCGGCAATCTGATAAAAGAGGCGAGATCGCATCATTAAAGGGTATCCGCAGAGTTGTGCTCAGGTGTGTTTCGCCGTCTGCCGTGATGCAGCAAAGGGTACGGTCCTTGTGTTCACAGTAAACGATCCTGTGAAAGGGGATGGCGGCGGTGCTGTCCTTGGTTTTTAGCAGAAAGGTTTTGGCGTTTCTGTTTTTAACCGTGATGAGTGCGGTGTCAAGCTCTTTTCGTAGCATATCAAAGCTCACTGGTTTAACGAGGTATTGTGAAGCGTGGACACGGAAGGCATCCAAAGAGCGGTCAGTTCGGCTTGTAAGATAGATGATTACCGCTGTTACGTCAAAATCCCGGATAAGCCGCGCAAGCTCGATGCCGTCAGGAGATGGCATGACAACGTCCAGCAGATATAGATCAAAAGACGCGCCGTCCTCGATATCCCAAGCCAGCTTCTTTGAATTGGTATAGGCGCATATGTCACAATCGTCATAGGTACGGACGAAGCCCTCGATGCGCTTGACTTCCGCCGCTTCATCATCGCAGATAGCTATCTTTAGCAATTGGTAGACCTCCTCCTGCGCCTAGAATGGATACGAAATCGGATGCAAAATAGATGCAAAATGGTTGCAAAAACACTAATTTAAAATCATAAATACTTTTTCAACTTCAACATTATTATATCACAAATTTCTTTCTTTTTGTTAGTGCTCTTTATATTATTTTGCGCAAAACAGGTACATTTATGCGCAGGCTCCCTATGACGGGGTTGATGTATTGGATTTTTCCGACAAGCCGATCAGGGGGCGTAGGTGATTGCCGGTTCGCTTATACATCCACCAAGTAACCAAGGAGGTTGCCGTTAGTTTTACCAGGTTAAAGGGCAGTATGCCGAACAGCATGATCGTAAATGTGCTAGTAATAAGAGGATTAACCTTTGTAGCCATGGCTACGATATCTCCCGTCGTAAGACCATAAAGGGTGCCATACATCGGAAAGCCGATAAATAAGTTCAGCGGTATCCAAGTCAGGCTGCTGAAGAGGGTTGCGGTTATCAGTGCGATTTGGGCACCCTTGATATTTTTGCGGTACTTGTATATGAATGAAGCCGGAAGGGTGAACAAGATGCTGCCCAAAGCATTCATGATCTCGCCGACATACGCGGTTTCTGTGCCTTGTAAGAGGAGTTTAAGAATATTTTTAAGCATAATAACGATGACGCCGGCAGCAGGACCTAAAAAGAATCCGGCGAACAGACTGGGGAACTCTGCTATGTCGAATTTGAGAAAAGGCGGGGCAAAAGGCAGCGGGAAGTTGATGGTCATTAGGACAGCTGATAGGGCCGCCAGTAAAGCGATCAGTGTCAGGGTACGGACGTTGTAGGGTCTTTTTTTCATTTTGATTCCTCCATCAGATTATTAACGTTTCCATATATTGATGTGAAAATTCAATAAAAAACCCCGGATCCAAAAAGAATCGGGGGGAGTAATGGCCTAAATCATATCGTCAGGAAACACGGTGTTGTATGTTGTTGATTATACGTTGTGTTCCATTCCATAATCTTCTCTCATCCAGACTTTACTGTCGGTTTTGGAATTGCACCAAATCAACTGCCGTAAGGCAGGTCGCGGACTGTACCGCCGGTAGGGAATCACACCCGACCCCGAAGAATTTTCACTTTTAGTAGTATAGCATAGGTGTGGCGGGAAAGCAATTGTTTTCGCGGTTTGTGCGGATTTTTTACCGATTTTTTATTCTTGGTGATAAGCGATAAATCGTTGTAAATCGGCATAAATGTATGTAAATCTAGGGGCAAATGGTGTAAATTTTATCCGCGAATTTGTTCGGTTTCTAGGGCGTTGGCGTTCATTTTGCCGATTTGATTTCTGGCTCTTTCGATGCTGATATGATCGTAGGTCTTCATAATCATATTTAAGTTTCCGTGCCCCATGATATATTGAAGCGTCTTGGGGTCCATTTCGGCCTCCGCCATTCTCGTACAGGCGGTGTGGCGGAAAATATGGTTGCTGATGTTGGGGAAAGATGCTCTTAAATCTTTATCGTTATTGATGCGGGTAACGATTTTGCTTAATGCTTTGTTGATGTTGGCTGGGTACAGTACAGTGGGTTTCCTTTGCCGGAGGTAAAGACGAAATTTGAGTAGCCGTCTATCTCCGTTGTAGCAACGTTGGTGTTTTTGCTGTATAATTCCGTAAAGCAATGGTATACATCGTCAGTCATTGGGATTATGCGTTTTCCGCTCTTGGTCTTGGTACTGGAAGCATAGAACTGGAAGGTGCCATCCCTCTTACGATATAATAACTCATGGTCAACCAAGATCAGCCTCTCGGCCATATTGATATGATCCCAGGTCAGCGCCATAATCTCGCTGATGCGGCAGGCTGTTCCTAACATGACCCTGAACAGTAAAAGGTAATCGCTTCGGTATCTTGAATGATTTTCTTTTAGGAATTGCAGTAGTAATTCCTGCTCTCCGGTGGTCATGGCAAATTTTTCATGGGTCTTTTCGTTATAGTCCTTGCAGCAGCCGTAGGCGGGATTTTTGGTGATGATATTATCCTCAACAGCCATTTCTAAAGAGGGATTATGATTTTATGGAGCATCTGGATAGTTCCATCAGCCAGCCCGCTTTCAGATTGCTGTTTATAGAATCTAAGGATATGGGTTTTCTTCAGGTCAACGATGCTGATTTCTGATATGCTTGAGTCCTTGATGAATCGTTCGTACATATACTTGTAGTTTTCCTTGGTAGAATCAGCTAGTTTTCTGAGACTTAGATTCAAAGGAATCAGATAATTAAGCGTTATGTCCCGATCCATCGGCGCAATACCAGCATCGATATCTTTTTGTATTTTCTTCTCCATATCTCTTAGTGGGAGATCATGTTTTTTATCATTTGGCACTATATCAGTTTCCACCAGCCTCCAGCTATATACGGTTTTCCTTTTTCCGTACTGGTCAACATATCTGTATTGGTACCGGCCATCATCCCTTTGACTCTCTCCCAAACGTAAAACTCGTCCTTTTTTGTCTTTCCGCTTTTCGGACATATGCCCTCCTTTCCTGATTCGGAAAGAGTCTAATGTGATAAACTGATTTTATCATATCGGACTCGTTGATGCAATTAAGATTGGTTTAGATTGTTCTAGATTCAGATCAGTTCCAATCTGTCATTGTATTCTTCGAACTGTTTGCGTTTGATTAGTCTGTGCGTTCCTTTCCGGATTACAAAATTGCAGTCTGGATTGTTTGTTATTTCCTTAAGCCTTTGTAATCCTATTCCGGAATAGGCTGATGCTTCTTCTAGTGTGAGGTTCAGCTTTTGCCATGTTGGGATAATAACTTTATTGTGTTCTTTGCTCATATATTATTTTTTGGTCCTCCCTATGTATTTGCGGATAAAAAACAGACAGCACAATGCTATCCGTCATTTACCGCAGTGACTTATAATGAATCATAGGGCATTTGAAGAGATTTCAACACCCATAAATATAGGGTTTTATGGGTAAAAAAAGGTACTTTTATAGGTTTCCGTTATTTATGAGTAAATATCCTTTGTTTTATGTTCTAGATATGATGTCAAAGTGGTGTTTTGCTTTTTATTGCTTTTCACGGCTCTTCGCTCCGTGGCTGGATACGCATTTTGTATATACAAAATGCATTCCAGTTAGGGAGTACCCTAAAACCCCTTGAAAATCGGTAGATTTTCCTATTAGATATCAAAAACGGCGATTAGATATCATTTTCTGGTGATTAGATATCAAAATTGGGCATTAGATATCACTTTCAGTCATTAGTTATCACTACATTTTTTCTATTATCTCATTAGATATCAAAATCCACGATTTGATATCATTTTTGTATGATTAGATATCAATATTGCTTATTTGATATCAACCAATATACTTCGCGCTTGCATTGTGTCAGGAACCGGAAGGCCTGTCAAGCACTTTAGTCCTAGCGAAAGTGCTTGACAGGCCTTCCGGTTCCTGACAGGGGGTAATCAAGCGAAGTATATAGGAGTGTCGGCTAAGGCCGCACTTTCTATGATGCGTCTATAGTGTATAATAATCTGTTTTTCATTGATAAATCACATATTTAATTGTATAATTAAAATTGTATGAATGGAGGTTTTAGAAAGAGATATGTCGATAAGGATTGACAAAAAATTGGAACGAAAGACGGTGTAAAGCAGCGGTTCAATACTTAACAGAGTAATTACAATAAACAATCAAAACAAAAGGGGGCGATTAAAATTACTAAACCAGAAGAAGATTATACATTGGTACATAAATATTTATGTGGTTCAGATCAAGAGCATCAAGAAGCAGGTGAAAAATTATATTATAATGCTTTCAAATATCTTGAAAGGTATATAAATTCTAAATCTAGTTTTTCTAAACTAAGTGTAAAAGAAAAAGAAGACATTATATATGAAACTTTTGCAACCTCTCTGGAAAGATTAGATTATTTTAATGGTAAATCCACATTTAATACATGGATTGTCGGTATTTTAAAAAATATATATTTTAATAGAAAAAAGAAGAAAAGTTTACAAGAGATAGTAATGCCGGATATAGATTTGGAAGATGAAATGAATAGGCAAACTGATATTGGGCAAACAATTAATTTATTTGGGCGAAACCCGGTAGATATTTTAATTGAAAAGGAATTGATGGATGCTGTTGAAATGGCTTATATGAGATTACCTAAAAATTATCAGGATGTTATCAAGTGTCGAGATAATGGCATGTCATCAAAACAAATTGCACTACTTTTAGATAAAACCCCAGATGCTGTAAATACAATGCATTATAAGGCTTTTGTGGCTTGGAAAAAAATTTTTGAAGAAATTTATAAAATATGAGACAGATTTGGGTAAGTGATGACATTAACTAGATAGGAGGCGTGATATGGAAGGTGAGAAAGTTTTTAGTATATTATATAATGACTTACAGATATTAGGCGAAATTGACATTCAGAAATATTCTCAAATGGTTAATTTGTGTGAACTTGAAGAATTTTTAGATGCCGCTAATATGCTTCTTTTGTCTTGGAGAATAAAACAGAAAGAAAGATTTGATGGAATGTTTGAAAAGTTAAATCTTTATAAAGAAGAAATATATGATGGATCACAAGTTGCAAATTTTAGAAGTGACGGAAATTTTGAAGAAGATGAAGCTACTATTGATAAGATTTTACGTGATGAGTATGGAGAAGATATATAATGTGTTATAAAAAAAGATCACCATATGCAGAAGCAATATTATTAAGAGAAGAAATGAACATAATTCCTAGTGAGAGTATAGATTTTAAGAAACTAATTGATAATTTAAATATCATTTATTCAGAAAGAGAATTATCAAATGAAACAGCCGGAGTAAGTAAAATAATAGGAATCCATAAATATATTTTTATAAATATAAAAAATCCTTTGATTGAATATATACCATATAAACGTTTTACTATAGCACATGAGATTGGGCATATTATACTACATAAAAATGCCAAAATGAATATTTGTAGAGAAGATGTATTTAAAGGTAATACAAAAATTCATAGAGAACAAGAAGCAAATGAATTTGCATCAGAGTTATTACTTCCAAGAAAGGTTGTGCAGGCGGAGCTGCGATATAAAGATGTCACAATTGAATTAGCTCAAAAGATTGCTGATATTTACAAATTATCTTTAACGGCAACTTTAATTTCTATGATTAAACAAACGGAAGATAAAGTAATGCTTTTTTGTCATACTGGTGAAAAAATGAAATGGGTAATAAAGTCATCAGAATGTTATGAAAAACCAGAAACTTGCATTATAGGAAGTGAGGTTACAAAGATGGCTAAAGATCGGACAACTAGTGTTAAGGATTACGTTAATGCTGATTTATGGATAAATTCATATAATATAGATAAATGTTTGGAAGAAACACTTTTTAACCAGCATCTAGGAACATACTTAACAGTGATAAATATTGAAGATGATTAAGCGACCAGTGGGGTCGCTTTTTTAATAGAATAAAAAAAAGAAAGGAATTATATGAAAAGTAAAGAAGTAAGAGAAAGTGGAAAAATGTTGAGAAACAAATATCTGGGGGATCAATTTTATGGAATTCCTGAAATAAAGAAAAATGAATTTGTATCTAAAGAATTTAAATTTATGGGTTTTGACCGTATTGGTACAAAGAAAATTGGTAATGAAGAAATGACAATTCATTTTTTCTTAGATGATAATAAATTTAACACAGTGTATGATAATTCGCATAAACATTTAGAGCGATTAGCAAGATTTTACGCAGTGTTAACACCAGATTTTAGTTTGTATACTGATATGCCTATTGCTCTACAAATTTATAATGTATTTAAAAATCGTTGGTGTGGTGCGTTCTGGCAAGACTATGGCTTAAATGTAATACCCACGGTTAGCTGGAGTGATTATAAAAGCTATGACTTTTGCTTTCTTGGAATAGAAAGAAATTCTATAGTTGCGTTATCGACACTTGGGGTAAAAAAGGAGAAAGAAAAATTTATGCATGGTTATAATGAAATGTTGGAAAGGCTTAGTCCAGAAATTATATTGTGTTACGATAAGCCATTTTCTGAAATGAAAGGCAATGTAATATATATTGATTATCTGAAATCGACAGGGAGGTGCGCCTAATGGGAGGAAGAGGTAAATCATCGGGGATAGACTCTAGGCAAATAAGTTTAAATGAAATTATGGAAAGAAATGAAGTACATAAAATTATTGAAGCAGGAAAAGAGGCACGCAGTAATGGTGTAGATAACACTGGAGGAGATGGAGCATCGCCCAATTTATTTAAGAGATGTGCATGTTGTGAAGAATACTCAATTCCCATAGGGAAACTAGGTTATATATGTCCGATATGTGGTTGGATTGATGACTCATATCAGAATATCCATTCAGAGAGCTTGAATGGTAGAAATAATATTTGCTTAACTGAAGCAAAAATAAATTATTTTAATAATGTATGATGTTCATAGGAAACTCTCTGCATAAAATATTGAAGAAAGGAGGAAATGGTATGGCAGTACATCATGGTGGTAAAGTTGGATCAGCCGCTAAGACTTTAGCTAGCAAAAATGCTGGTAAAAGTGCGAAAAGTAATGCTGGAAAAACTTTAGCAAATCATAAGGCAGCAAAGCACTAATAAAAGGAATAACGCTGAGTTTGTGTGAAGTGGTGGTAGTCTGACAATAATTTTCAGACTACCATTTATCAAAAGCTATTTGAAGTAATCCACACAAAAATGGAAAGCCCTTTCATTTCTAATACTAACATCCCTAATCCCCTTAAAATCAGCTATTCTTCGCCATTTGAATCATCGATCGCGAAGAATAGCGATAATCTGAAAACTCCTTTATGTTGCTTTCCATAAAACAACCCCTTCCCGCCTAATATTTTGATAGAAAGGGATTATTTCCAACCATCTCTGAAATTCAGCATAATCAATATCAATTATAGAAAAAATTTTATTGTATTTTAAATTCATATTTACGATAACATCGGACAATTGATCTTCTGTTTCTTTATCCAATTTACCATGCATCAGTAGTGCAACATCTACATCGGATTCATCCGTATTAGTTCCCCTTGCAACAGAACCGTATAAAACAATGCTCACTATTTTATCTACCATGATGCTTAGAATACCTTCTACTAACTCCATCAATAAATCTTGATTCATATTTTTATTATTCTTTCCAGCCTGTTTTTATCAAAATCATCTGGCTCGTGAGTCTTCGATTTGAACTATCCGGAATTTCCAGATAGTTGCTTCTTCTGAAAGTTCTCCTCTATTTTACCCATTTCCCCTCAGTTGCAGACCAGCGGCTTGTATATTCAGAACCTTCCACAGCCGAACGAAATGGTTCTGCAAGAAAACCACATATCATATCCAATATTATTTTGAAATTATCGGTCTTATCATTGATTTTTCTTGTAAATGCCTTCCATTTTTTTTGCATTCCATCATCCGAATCAAAATTAACAATTTGCTCAAACTGTTCAATGGTGAAATTGCGGTCTCGATTTAAAAAAGTTTTTCTAAGTGCCTCCGATAACACCGCCCCGTCATAGTCAAACTTACTTGCAAGATAATAAATATCATAATAATCTTTCATCCGGCTAGTAAATTCCATCAAACTAAGGATAGCGTCAATTTTTTCTGCAATAGTAGTTTCCACTGAATATGTATTAATTGTCGGTGCATTAAAGTCAGAAAGCTGTGTAGGGATCTTCCGTTTTTCCTGACTAGGAACAATAACATCTCCGAAACCAAAATCAACACGAAAAGGTGTTCTTGTATTCTTGATTTTTGCTATAATAGAAGCTCCCACACCGGCATACTTTTTTGCTACAGCAATAGGGGCGACACTTTTAATCTCAAAAGTGACGAAATTATTGCTCGTATCCACGGTAATAATTTCCTCAAGAATTTCTTGTAGGTGTTCTGGTGTATTTGGCTGCTGCCGTAGTAGAAAGTCCACATCGACTGTTACTCGACTATCAAAATTCGTCAAGGAATAGAGAAATAATCCACCTTTCAATACCAAATTATCAACATATTTTGATTTTTCAACACGGCGAAGAAATTCTTCCTGGCAGAATAGCTGCATACATAGCTGATAGCTTCTGCCGCTTTCTGCGGCTTTATTTTTCAAACGAACAAGTACAGATGCCGCTATATCAACCATTCAGCATTACCTCCATCAAATCATTCACTTTTTTAATAATCTTCATTTCCTTTGCATACTTGGAAAGGTTGCTAAGATTCTTTTTATCATCTATCACATAGGCATTGATTGCCTTGTTGAAAATTTCATTATCAAGACGAGTACGATATTTGAAGCAATCGCAGATAGTGCGCTCCTTGTCATAGATCGGAAGCATAACACCATAAAAGTCAGCCATTGTTCGTCCTAGTTCATATTGTCCGTTTGGAATATAATATGCTTTCAAAGGAATAGCATCAATCTTCAGCTTTGCCCGCGAAATCGTGCGAGGTACAGCCACCGTCCAAAGCCTGGGCGCAAAATCGCTATATCCATAATGAAATAGTGCAGACTCCACACAGACAATTCCCTCTGGAAGAAGCGTTGCGAGAAGTTGTTCCTCCCTAATATCATCATTTTCGGCAAGCTGATAATAACCGTGCCGGATACGTTCCAAATACCCTTCTTTATGAAGATTGCTGATATCATATTTGGCAAGTCCGGCAATGATAAATTTTTCAGTCTTAGCTATACCACCGGATGTTGCGAGTACTTGTTTTGCAAGTTCCTTTTTTGTCATGGCTCACCAACTTTTCATACATAATTTATATGGTTCAACAAATAATATAGCATAAAGTTACCAAATCCACAACAAATTTTTCGCACACAAATTTTTAGTATTGTGTACGAAAAGATCCTGCACACATTTTTCTGTGCAAAGTTCACTTATGTCTAGGGTATTATTACTTATTAATTTCCATTATCCAAATCGTTTACCACTTATGCGTTCAAGTTTCTTGCAACTCCTTAAGCTTTCTCTATATCGTTCTTAATGCAGTACCTGTTTCCTGTGCAATTTCTTTCTGCGTCATATTTGAACTCATTTTAATTTTAAGTGCGAGTAATATTTTACTTTCCAAAAAATCAGCCAAACCGCCACTTTGGCGTATTAAAAATTTTTGCTGTAATTTTCACCGTAATATATCCACCAAGCATGGTATATTCTGATTCTGGTATACCATGCCGCTTACAGGCTTCACAAATTTTTTGTATTCCTCGGCCCAAAGTTTCTACATAACCAGCTCGAAAAAAGTGTTTGCTATATCTGGATTATATTGTCTTGATTTATGGCGTTCCATCAATGTCTCCGTAGTCCAATTACTCGGTAGAATACAGCGGTTGCTAATGTACATAGCTTCATCCTCAATCCGAGTCTGTATTCTTAAATCCTTATCGTTATTGATGCTGGTAATGATTTTGCTTAATGCTTTGTTGATGTTGGTTCATATAGGTCATGCCGATAAATACTGTTCGATTCGTGATCTGTGTCTGATGGATTTTACGCGGTTTAAACTTCACTTTACGTTTCAGGTCGATATTTCTGGTGAGCAACACTCCATGATTAATATAGTTATACGGGGTCCCGACTGAAATATTAAGTTCCGGATGACTGGCAATGATCATATATGGAGACTTCCCTGCGCGATCAGAGGTTTTACCACCGCATCAATTGCGTGTAGCTCTTTCTTAGACAGGCAGATCCCCGTCCTGGCCGAAACTAGGCGTTCAGATACATGCGGTGGGCAGCGATGGCATTGTAGTCATATTTAAGCGAGATGGGATTCCTCGATGTAAGTGCGGTCAACAAGCTTCAAAAAAAGCGTTTTGTCAAGGTAGTAATTTTCGGTAGAAAGCTTACGATCAGACAAAGAGGCGCTTTTATGCTATAGCTCCATAGGTAAACTGCTTTTTGTCTCAATCAGAGCAAGAAAATGCGTGTAAGGTAAAAAATATATTTGCATTCTCAAATGTTTATTTCCTTTTCGGATAAAATTTGATATAATATTACAATAAGTGGTTTTGCGGTATTTGAAAATCGAGGTGCTCCAATGAAAATAAGCTATAAAAAGCTATGGAAGATGCTGATTGACAAAGATATGACTCGCCGCGACTTACGACTATTGACAGGCATCAGCACTGCCTCTGTTGCTAAAATGGGCAGAGGCGAGAATATATACACCGATATACTCCTCAAGATTTGTAGATAATATGAAGTGACCTCACAGTTGTAGATTCGTGGATTTACCTGTAAACTATTAATTGACAAAAATCAATGGTAACAGGGATTACCGCATACA
>QMCD01000232.1_pt1 | contig 40161 bp, 66 predicted proteins | sample 1821841 | NCBI WGS metagenome assembly QMCD01 (sample SAMN01991225, study PRJNA193472) | Termite gut metagenome, whole genome shotgun sequencing project. | isolation source: worker | host: Macrotermes natalensis
CGACAAGATAGCCGTCGCCGGGGCGCTCGGGGACGTGATCTTCGTTGCACCACAAATCCACGCGTCCAAACTCGGCAACGAGGATTTGATTGCCTATGTATTCGTCGCCCGGATTAGTCCAGGATAGCTCCACTTGGGCATTGCCCGCGACGGCGTAGAAGTTGGTTACGGGGCCCACGGGGAAGTTTGCGCCGGAGGAGCCGCCAGCGCCTAGTCTGCTAATCATGCCGCACCTCCGAACCGAATATGTAAATTTCAATCGGTATCGCAATGCTCGGAATCTCGCCGTCCGCGACGATGGTTATACTGCCGTCGCCAACCGCCACAAGTTCAAACATGGCGTTTCGCCGCGCTTCGCGTACGGCGCTGTCGCTGGTTTCGGGGTAGCCTACTTCGCCGGGTATGCCGGGCGCAACGCCGGTTAAGTCTGTTAACCGTGTTGCCGTCCCATGCGGAGCCAGCGGCGGGGATTATGGCGGGGAGGGTGAGTGTTACGGCGCTTTGGCCGGGAGCGCCGTCTTGGCCGTCATTACCCTTATCCCCCTTCTCCCCCGTCGCCCCAGTCGGCCCTTGCGTTCCTTGCGGCCCCTGTTCGCCCTGCGGCCCCGGTACGCCGCTCCAGCTTTCATTTATCGTCCAATCTGTGCCGCCCGCGCCGTGAATGTACAAATCTCTAAGCGATTCCACGCTTGGATCGTCTACAATAAACTGGTCGCCCTCTACCGTGTCCGTAAACGGCGGGAGCGTTCGATATGGCCCGCTAACACCCGGCATGTTGTAGATGCCGTCCATGATTCTGCCCGATACGCCGTCCTGACCTTTCGGCCCGGTTGGCCCGACCGGCCCTTCGATGCCCTGCGGCCCGACCGGCCCTACGCCGCCCTGTATGCCTGTTTCGCCGGTGTCGCCTTTATCCCCGGTATCACCCTTATCCCCTTTGTCGCCTTTATCCCCTTTGTATTTGTACCACTGGTATGCGGTATAATCGGTCGGAGCCGTCGCCGCAAGTCCAGTGTAGATGCCGATATAAGCGTCCGGCGTGTTCTTCATGTGGCTGTCGTCTGTCGGCATTTGCGTTGCCCACTTGACAAAGACATTCCCGTGCGCCACTTTGCCTGTATCCTTATAGTCAATAATGGCAACGTCCCATTCCCACCACGTTTGAGTGCTGGCGTTGAAGTACGGAGGGTGCCCACCGCCCATTTCGGCGGCTTCACTTATGGCCCGCGCATAATTATCTTTGGTCGGCGTTGTAAGCTCGGTAGGGTTGCCAAACAGCGCGTCGATCTTATCCGCGTTCTGGTTGAAATCGTCAACGCGGACGTAATCGCCCCCCTCCGGCTTATTTAGACCGTTGTTCGTCGTGTGGTTCACTTTCGCCCTCCCCGCTTAACACTTTGTCAATCTCTTGGCTTATCCCAAGCACTCTACTACAGTCCTCCGCGCCGCGCACTGAAATCTGGTTTACCGTTGTGCGTAGCGAAAGGAGCCAGCCAGCCTCTACTTTAACCAACTTCATGCGGCCACCTTCTTCATTTCCGACAGCTCCGATTCAAGCCGTTTGATTCTATGAAAAAGAATCGGAATCATCATCGGCATGTCGATTGTTTCCAACACAATTTCGCCCGTCTTAGTTGTTCGCGTAACGCCAAGCCACGGGCAACCCGTGACGGCTTTTTCCGCAATAAAACCGATATTTATTCGCTTGGAATCGTCAAAAATATAGTTGAATATCACAGGCTCGAAAGCTTCCCAATCATAATGAAAATCTTCAAGCAGTTTGATATTCTCTTTATATCGCTTAGAGGACGGCGTAGAATACAGCACTTGGCCCGAACTCTGATTCCATGCGAGATACATGTTGCCGCCACCGCTTTGCGGTATACTCGACGGGTGCAGATAGACGTAATCGTTGCGCACGCTCAAGGCTGCAATGTTGCTGCCCAGTTCAATTCGCGGCGAGTCTAAGCCTAAAGAAGAGTACGCCTGTAGGTTCGCCGCCCCCGAAACGGAATAGAGTTTGGCGTAACCCCCAAAATCTAACTCGCCCGACGATTTTACCGTCAGTGATGGAGATGTAAGGCTGTTATTCGAGAGCGTAAACCCGGCAATCGCGCCCTCGTTCGCCGTTACCTTGCCACTAAACGACCCACCGGCGGCAGATAAGGTTCCGCTAAATGTGCCGTCGGCCCCGTTCAAGTGCTTAACTTGTAGCGTGTCTACATCAATTCGCTCAGAATTGAGTTTTCCTGTGCTTATATTAGCGGCGTTGATATTCGTAATCGTCGCCTTGCTTGCGTCGATTGTCCCTGTCGAGATATTCCCGCCGTTGATCGTCGTCTGCCCCGGCGTTGAAAGGTTCGTAAAACTGACAAGCCCTTTCATCTCGATCTTCTCGCTTGCAATCGCCGCTCCGTTCGCTCTAAGCTCGATGGTGCTTGACGTAGAATCGTTCGCGACGGAAAGCGTAATGCTTTTCGCATACGCCGCGACCTCCGCGACATTGCCCTCGATATCGCTAATCTGCGATTTGAAGCCATCAACGGTGACTTCGAGTATGTGCATCGCCCGTTTCTGCGCAAAAACACGCCGATTCTGCGCGTTCACCGCTGGCCGCAACGGTTCGCCCGTGTTCTGAATTTCGGCGCGCGCACTCTTGCCGTTCCATGTGATGGATTGCGAGTAGATAGGCAGTTGGTATATCTGCCCGTCAAGGTCAAACGAAACAATATCCCCGGCCTGTAGCGCCCAATTCGTCCGTACCCGCGTACTGATTGGCGAGAAGTCCGGGAACGCGGTTAAGCGGTTGTAAATCGGAACCGCCGCGACGCGAATGTCGTAATCGTCCGAGCCGTAAAGGAACGGGTTGTCCAGCGTCACATATGCGTTCTTGCCCGTATCGCCAACAATAACGCCGATATCGTTCTGCGCGCTCTTGACTTGCAGTTTATCGATGCGCGAAACACTGTACTCCGCGATATCCGCGCTGAACCAGTGGCCGTCATTGAACACCACAGGCTGTTGCGTAAACCATGCCAGTTCAACCCCGCCGTCCCGCGTCATTCGCGCAATCGAACACGCGGCTTCCGCAATCCGGCCTAATATCTCGCGGGCACTGACTTGATCTAGCTCTGTCGGCTTTTCGGCATACATGCGCGTCGAGTTGATAAAACTGATCGTCGCTTGCGGTACGCCGACGAACTGGCATAGCTTCGTGAAGATGCTGCCTAAACTGATCGGCCAAGTCAGGCTGTTCCAAAAGTCCGTCGCGTCTGTGTCGAATTTACGCATGTGGTCATGGCCGACGATTGAGATTAATTGCACTTTGCGTTTCTTGGGCGTATCGACATTGAACACGCCAAGCTTGACGTACTCATATTTCTCATACGAACCATCGGCCCAAAACTCATGCAGCACGTCGGCGTTCCAGCTCATGCCGCGACGATCTGCGGCCCATCGTGCGGCTTTGCGGCGCATGAAGGGGTTAAGGTCGGGAAGGTCGATGAAGCTGTTCCATGTGAACACCCTCATTTCGTCCCACTTTTTCGGTTCTAGCGTTTTCCACGATTCAAGCGCGGTCGCCGGTACAAGAACGCCCTGTATATCATCCCATTTACTTGTGGCTGTTTCGTCCCACGTCTGGCCCGTCAGCATCGACCATATGCGCCCGTCAACCCATGTCGCTTTCCAAGCTTCGCCATCGGGTGCAAAGCAGTATACACCATTGCCGACGGTCAGAATAGAGTGAACAGCCCACGGCGGCTGCGCGGTCGGCGCGTACCCGTTGATGGTCAGGTATGGCCGCGACGACCAGCCCTCGAAGCGCAATTCTTGATTAGCGCCGAATCTCATTACCGTCATGCAGTTGGCGATGGAGTATGCGATACCGCCCGATTCTGTCATGGCGGCGAGTTGGGCTGTGCATGGGCCGAAGTCGAAAGAGTCTAGGAGGCGGTGGTCGTTGTTGATAGTGGCGGTTAATACGGAGGAAGGAGTAATGCCTATCGTTAATTCCCTTTCCTCGCGGGGAATCAAATCCTCGACAAGCTTTACAACGTCGCCAGACTCTAAGTTGATATCTTCGTTGGTCAACAAGGTATCCCCGAACCTCAACAGTACACGAGTTTTCGGTGATTCGGATTGTGCGGCCTCATGAAATTTTACACTGGCCGGATACATTGTTGCCTCCTAATACTCAATTACGGGGAAGGATAGATCGGCGTACCATCCTTCCGGCAGTTCGCCCTCTGGCAGCCAAACACAATTCCAAGTGCGGTTATTGGAGTACGCCGTAATCGTCCTAACCGCCGCCGTGCCGGGGTCGAAAAAAGTAAACGCGAATTTTTCGCGCTTAATAAGCTGCATGATGAATGACAGCATTTTTATATCTATAACTCTATATCCGATTTCGAGGGGGAGTTTTTCGGCGACCTTATCACGATGCAACAATCCGTCTGCCGTTCGTTCAGCGGAAACGTCCAAATCAGAATCAACGCCGCTGAACTCTTTGGGGTCGGGGATAGCAGTTCCGTCCACGGCGAACTTCATGGAATATCTATATAGCCTCTTCTCGGCCACATGAGGATTTGGCGCTCGACGGCGCTCTCGACCTTTCCTGCGTTTTTGTTTTCTTTCCTGTTCTTATTTCATCCTTAACTGCATTATACATCAACATATTGTGGTTGTAAACTATCTGTACTACTATATATTGATTTGCGATCGGATTAGCGGCAAAAACACAAGGCAGGGCGTTCTAGGCGATAAATTTGGGTCGAAATCTATATATTGCGTTTTCATAGCTTGACATATACCTTATCTTGTGTTTTAATGAATATAGACATTCCGGCAGAGTGTCACACAAAAATCTTGACCTCGCGGTGAAAACCGCTGTCAAATACAAGCTTCTAACGGTTCTGCCGGACGTTAGGAGCTTTTTTCGCACCTTGACAAACGAACAACCGTAGCAAGGCCGTCTTGAAGGACAAACGACGATAAAACAACCGCGCGTCCGTGTACGCGAAGCGACGGTTAAATCGGGGCTGCTGCCCTGACGGGCGCTTTTCTTTTTTACTGGTTTTTTCTTTTCCTTTTCGTTTTCTTCTTACGGTTGTTCATTTGGTTTTCCTGTTTCTTTAGGGCCGATATTGGGGCGGCACACAAGAAATATAACGGAGGTCGAATTTGAATCATCACTTTAGTCACGAGAAGATTATTATTTGCAAGGATACGGAAGAAGTCTGCGCGGGCTATACGGAATACCTTGAACCCATCCATTGGGCGCAAATTCGTAGTAAGGTATTATCCACTGAATCATGCTGTACCGAATGCGGCTCAAAGAAGGTCTTGCAGCTTCACCACCTGACATACAAGCGCGTCGGGTGCGAGAATCCGGCAAAAAGCGCAAAGGCAGAAATAAACAGTATTACGCCAAGAGACACATGCAAGGTACAGTAAGAGCCTTGCGCCAAAAGGGTATTCAAGTCGCGGTTGCCAAAGGCGCGTCGAGGGTATTGCTCTGTTATACAAAAGACGGAAAACAGATACAGTATTATGATATGACAGGCGCAATCTATTTCGAGAATTGCAGCAGGAAGTACGGAAAGTACGGGAGTTTGAAGGGCGTGGACGAACTGATAAAACTATGCCTCGCGTCATAACTGCTCAAATCAAAAGGTTCACCACCCGGTTCATGACGCTGGCGCGAAATAAAGAAAAGCCCGCTGTTTAGGCGGGCCGGGGATACAGTTAATAACTATAACAATTCGCTTTCGTCGTAGACCATTCTAAGGTCAACAATCGCTTTGTCAATTGATTCCTCGTCGAAATGCCGCGACTCATAAAAGTCTTTATCTCCATATTGTCCAGCGCGACGAGCCGTTACCAGTCTTGCAAAGTACGTCGCTTGGGTCTCCATCTTTCTGTCCTTAATGACTGCGGTGTTGCAAAAAGGCACCATCGGGTTTACGTGATTTAGGGCTATATGCCCTAATTCGTGTCCGATAGCCAGCAGCTTATCTAGCCTCGAACCTCTTTCGGAATAATGGATATCGGCGGTGTAGTTCTTGCAAATAAAAGCAGCGCCAACATCATATCTCGACCTCGGACATTCGTGCTTGAAGATTTTGAATCTAATCGTTTTGCCCTTAGTGCTGTGGGCGTCCGATACCATCTTCTCGACTGCGCGCGTTTCGTGATCCAGATATCCGTTCGCGTCAATTTCTCGAAAAAGCTCTTTGCATAGCTTGTCGATATCCGGCTTCTTAAGCTCGTCATAGTTCAAGCCTCGGCCCTCCAATGGTCAAGAAGATAACTCTCTTTTGCGAAGCCGTACATGGTATCGAAATCATCGTCTGTTATTCCGGTGAACTGCGCGCTAATTACGCCCATGCGGTTTATTAGGTATGTATACTTCTCTTGTGTGGTTTTGTAGCCGTGACCAGCTAAGATTACGTCAATCTGGTCGTAATCCCTGCACTCCTCTAGGTCAGTGTAGATTACAGCGTCCATCTCCATCTCTCCTTTGTAAAAAGTAATTGAATAATCGCGGGACTCTATATCGCCCATCGTCATACCATCGCCTCCATTCGGCTAAATGTATTAGCCTATTTGGGCCAGTATAACGAATACGCGCAACGAATTATGTCGTACTAACTTAAATGAAAATGTATATATGCGCATAACGGCGGCGAAACGCGCCGACTTGTTACGCTCGGAGCGCGCCGATAGGGCTTGTCCCGCCCCACAAAATGGGTATACAAAACAAGCTCCCGTATCCGATTCGATTTTTCATCATTGCGCACCTTGCCGATCTGTAAATATTATCTGTATATTATCATAGGAAAATAGCAGAAACAAGTAGTTTTTGTGAACTTTTGCGATAATTCTATGCAAATATGCGATAATTCTATCGTTGTACGCTACTGACGTTCGTCATATATCTGTGCCGTCGCCGTCATGAAAAAATACTTTTCGACATGGCAAAATGTTCCTTGACAAAACAAATGGTGCGCCCATATAATATTTACGTAATATATTGAGTTAATGATTACGTAACATGGAAGGAGGTGGACGACACGCCACGCGGGAAAGTTACCGACGATCCCAAGTTTATACGCTTGGAGATAAGACTTACCGAAGACACAAAGGCGATGCTCGATTATTGCGCGGAAGCAAACGGATACTCAATGGCCGAAGGAATTAGACGCGGCATAGCCATGTTGTATCAGCAAACTATAGGCGACGAAACAAAAGAATAGTGCGCCCATCCGACCAAAGAGCGGCGCACTAAACCCCAAAACAGCCCGAAGGTTGTCTACAGGTATAATAACACGTAGGCTCCTTCCGGGCAACAAGAAAAAAGAAGGAGCTAACGATGCAAAAATTACAACTGATAAAGTCGGCCAATTTTGGCGAAGTAACGTGCGATATCTACGAGGGCGGCGACGAGTTTTTTATGACGCGGGAGCAGATCGGGCGGGCGCTGGAATATGCGAATCCACGAGATTCCATTAAAACGCTACATTCCCGATTCAAAGAAAGGCTTAACACGTTGGGTTTTTCGAGGAGGGTTCAAATCGATACCCCTTCCGGGAGACAGACCGCAACCGTCTACACCCGTAAAGGTGTTATGGAAATCTGCCGTCATAGCGAACAGCCCAAAGCCGACGCTTTTATGGACTGGGTATGGGACGTGATGGACGGGCTGATTACCGGGCGCACAAAGGCCGTTCCCGCCGCCGAACTTGAACGCATTCGTATCCAAGCGCAAGCCGACCGTTCCAAAGCAATGCTTATGAACGCGCAAAACCGAACGCTCAAAACGCTCATGGGCACCATCTCGGACAAAAAGCTCTCATCCATCGCTGTCGAAGTATTTGGCTTGAAGTCCATCGAAGAGGCTACGGGCATTAACATGGGCCAATATCTGCCCGAATGCGAAAAGACGTTCAGCGCAACGGAGATAGGAATGCAGCTTGGCGGCATAAAGTCGGCCAAAATTGGCGCACTCGCCAATAAGCACGGCCTAAAAACGAAAGAGTATGGGATTATGGTTATGGACAAATCGCCTTATAGCAGCAAGGAAGTACCGAACTTTCGATATTACGCGAACGTCGTTCCCGTCTTGCGCAAGATTCTGGACGAAAGCGTGTAGGACAACAGCGCAAATGCGCCAGAATAGAGCAAGCGTAAACAAACCGCCCTTTGACCGGGGCGGCTTGTGGGGTGTAAATACTATAGCTATGCGCTCAATCCAGAGTAACAAAATCTTCGCGAAGATATCCTTCCATCCCGTCGATACTGACTTCGTACCAGTCCCCATCTTCACCTAAAATCGTTGCGCTTGACGGCTCCCCGACCTTACCGACCACATCGTAGTCTGTACCGGGGCCAGCGCGAAGATTGATATCTTCGCCGTTAAGGGAGGCGGTACGAGGGGCGGGGTCGGAATCGGTTGGTTCGGCGGGTGCGGAGTTATCGCCGTACAGGCAGAACCACGCACTATCATCAAACCTTGCCAGCGGACTATCTTCATCCTTTGGAACAACGCAATATATCCAACCTTTTGCCGTACCACCTTCGTATATTTCGGCCCCAAACTTATCATCAAAAACCGCGCTGTAAAACTCGGTTGAAATTTCGGAATAAGAGCTGTCGAAATATTCAAAGCGGCCAGAATACGCATCATACGCTTCTTCGTCGCTCCAAGCGTTTAACACGAGCGTAACGTTGAATAGCAACAGTTCGCCATCCTCCGGCTTTTCGTTGTATCTGTTCCCTTCCTTCACGACCTCCCACGCTTCGTTGCCGCGCAAAACTTCGTTGATTGTTATCGTAAAGCTACCGTCCCCAGAATAGCTAGACAAGTCGAAGTCTACGGCTTGTCCAATCGGCGCGGGCATAGTGCGTGAACCTACCGTCGCGGCTTCGGCGTCTGCTGCTTCATCGTATTGTTCAATCGACGTTGCAAGGAATTTCGGAATCGTCATGCTGCCGCCCATGATTGTTTCGTATGTTTCCATGCCATCCATTACCCCGTACATGGTAACGATATCGTTTTCGAGAATCCGATTATTGTTGCTCATGCCGGGATAGATAACATAGATGGTGTCGCGGTAGGAACTGCCTACCTTTGTGACATTTGCGCGAAGCGTTGCACCCACACCTGTTGAGTCCGCGACAACTTGGATTATCTCGCCTGTGAACTTTGCCTTTGCGCCTACGTAATTGTCGGGTGTTCGGGCGATATCCTCATACGCCAATGCTTGAAATTCATCATTTGCGGTAGTCGATTCACTCAATCCGGGTTCTGCGGAGCCGGTGTCGATCAGGCTTAGATTGGCTTCGGCATCCTCTCCGTCGCCGCCCTCGTATACGGCGAGACGGGCTTGCAGCGCATCTCTCTCCGCAACAATCTTGTCGTATTCTTCTTGCGATACTCCGGCGCTAACCGGCGCGGCACAACCAGTCAGCAACAACAGACAAATCAACAAAACAAGGATTCTCTTCACGGTAAACCCTCTCTTTCGTATCGCGCCGCCAAAGATGCTATCTGTTTTTGTCTGGACGCTTTGATGGATATATTGTACCCAAAAACAGGATTCTTAGCAATAGAAAAGCCCGTTGCCTTGCTCATAATATACGGTTTGTATATTTTAGATTTCCTGCGTACTATATATAGCGGCTGTGCGAACACGCAAACAAGTGGTATAGTGAATACAAAGATGCCATTCGGAGGTCGCCATGTACAGGTCATTTTCCGGCTATTGCCCCACGCAAGACAAGAAAACAACGATTGACATAAATTATAAGGACGCATCAGATACCCAGAGCAGGATATTCATTAGGGGCTTGATAAGTTGCGATTACGTCAAGCGCGGCGGCGATTGCTCTCTGCCAAAGGGTTGCCCGATACGAGCAAGTGCGCCGGAGGAATTACGTGGTTAAGTCCCTCCAAGCTTCGCCTCGCGTACACACACGTCCGCAAGTGTAGTTATATCAACGCTTTCGGGCATTAGCTCCAGCGTCACGACAGGGATATTGCCCGCTTCTATCGCGACGCCAGCTTTCCGTATGCGCGTAACCTCTGCGCCGTCTATAAAGACGCGCGTTTTTCCGCATTCCCGCCGTATCTCCATATGCACTTTCTTGCGTCCGAGCCGATTATCCATCTATAATAACCTCCATATCAATACGTTCCGCTTGCCATCTCTGCTGCGTTCATAATCCTAATGAGCGCACGACCGGCCTCTACGTCGGTTATCCTGCCGCCGCCGTTACCTATCGAGGCCACAAGCTGCCGCAAGAGTTTGTTTGTTTCGCGCTGTAATAAAACTTGTTCACGGTTCGCGCGTTCTACGCCGCCCGTAATGCCCGCGACGATTTGCTCATTGTTCGCCACGGCGGTTCGGTTGCCCATTTGTGCGACAAGCTCCGGCCCGCGTTCGCGCGCAATAAAGAGCTGTCCCGCATCAACAAAACCGCCGGACGCAAGCTCTGGAATCGTTCGGATATTGAACCCGAACGACGAACCCCGCGCCATGCCGAGCAAATCAGCTACCCAATCGGGATAGTCGATTTTGATGGAGTTGATACCGTTCACGATACCGTTTATTGCACGAATAACCGTGTTGATTGCGCCCTTGAAAAAGTCGCCTATGGGGGTTGCTACTTTTTCGTTGAACCATGTAGCGACATCCTTCCAGACCTTTTCAACGTCGGCCCATAAGTCTGTGAAGAATCCAGATATATCGCTAATAGCTGAATCGAAAGCCGTTTTAACAGGTTGAATTACCGTCGTGTCAAACCATGTTGACACAGTGTCCCATACACCCTCAACATCTTCCCACAAGCTCTCAAAGAAACCCGATACGTCTGTCCATAAATCCTTAAAGAATCCGACTACTGGCTTAATGACCGTAGTATCAAACCAGCCGCTTACCTCGTCCCACACGCCTTTTATATCACTCCACAAATCCGAGAAGAATTTTGAAACTGGTTTAATAACATTCGTGTCGAACCATGTTGATACCGTATCCCACGTAGACTTAATGCCGTTCCATATTGAATCAAAGAGTGTAAGGATTAACGCTATCGGAACCCTTACGACCTCCCATATACCGTTCGCAACTCCAGAGAACCACTCGACAGCGCCGTTCCATACACCGACAATATCATCCCAGATTCCAGTAAAGAAATCGGATATAGGCTTTGTAACCTCTGTTTCAAACCAATCGGCAACGCCGCCCCACAGGGTTTCTATATCCGTTTTGATTCCCGTAAATGCACCGCTTACCGCGCCGCCCACGCGCTCCATGAAAAATTCAAGGAGTGCTATTTGGTCGCCGGACGCAAGAATATCATAGAAGCCTTGTCCAAGCCGTTCGGCCATATATGCGCCCTCGTTTTCCATAAATGAAACGTCCAGCGTTCCTTCTGCTTGCCTAAACGCATCATCAATGCCGGAATAAGCCGTATGCACCGCTTGATACGACATGGCCTCGACAGCGCGGTCGTATTCCGCGCCGGAATAATAGGATAGGCCAAGAGCGCCTAAATGGTCTTTCCATGTAGGGCTACTTGCATCTAGAGCTTGATTAAGTTGGCTTTCGTACGCAGACCTTACTTCCCCAAAGATTTCGCTAAGCTCGGTCTGTATGCCGCTTTTCTGGTTTGCAAAATCATCTATCAATATTTGCTTAATATCGCCAAGCATTTCTACATCTTCGAGGTTTCCGGCTGCTGTGGCGGCGGCAATTGCATTGTCAATTTCGGTAATCGAAACGACCTTCGCTTGCTCTATTCCGTCTAAAAGCTCCTTGCCGATGGTTTCCATTTCGCCAATGCGCTTTTTCGCATTCTCTAAATCTCCGAAGTCGATAGGCGTATCTTTAAGGTCTGACTTCATGAGGTTGAATTTGGTCTGCGAATCCGTAACCGAACCGGATAATTCACCCATCCGCTTCGTGAGGTCGGCTATTTCTTTGGATTGTGCCTCAAATTCGGGCGTACCCCGCGATAAACCCTTCAGCCCCTGTATGGATTCGTCTAATTGTTTCTTTAACTCCGCGAGTGAGCCTTGTGTTTCGGACGCAAAAAGATTATAGCTACCGATTAACCCCTCAATGTGTGTGGCGGTTTCGCCTGACGCCCGCGACAGAGCGCCGACCAGCGCCGTATTGATTATTTGGGATGAAAGAGTCAGTTTTTCATTTATAGTGTTGTAAAGATCGTCGAACATGCCTTTCAGCTTGTCGATATCCTCTTGCATCACCGGCGTATTTATGCCGATTGTATTCATGAATGATTCAATCGCGATTATTGAATTGTCGATTTCCTCTTTCTTGCCGACAATTTCTACGCCCATGCGCACGATTTCTCTATTGCGCTGCGCGTCGAGCGTTTCCCCAAGCATACGCACTTGTTCAACGTATGCCTCAATCGGCGTACCGCCATTATCGAAAAGGAATGTTCCGACAAACTCCTTGCGCAATTGCTCTTGGGCGAGAATTACGCCCGTGATTGCACCCGCTACCGCGCCTATCGCAGCGACCGCCCACCCAGCGGGGCCAATTACGCTTGCAAGGATAGGCCCAACCAGCGCGAACGAGCCCACAGCCGCGATTGCGGCGGCAAGGAAGGGGTCAACGCCGTTCATAACCATTGCGTATGCCCCGGTTGCTGCGATTGCGAAAGCGGCGACAAAGCCAGCCAGCGCCGCCTTTACGGCGTCGATGCCTCCGAGCAGCCCGCCTTTTCCGATTGCTGTGGCAACCTTACTAAGAGCGCCTATGAAGTCCAGAATTTTATCAACGAGCCAAAGCCCCGCCAGCGCCGCCGCAATCGTTTTTATGAGCGGCAACCAGCGTTCAAACTCTTTTATGATATCGTCTATCTGACTTTGCAGATCGCCCAAAAAGTCATACTCGAACTTGCTTAAATCGAAGTCCTCTATAGCGTCCCAATCGACGGACGAACCACCACCAGCGCCACTCGCCCCGCCGCCCGACTGAGACTGAATCAAATTGATCTGGTCGAAACCGGCAAGTAGGCCCTTCAATTCTTTTGCTTTATCCGACGCGCCGCCTAGTCCATCTTCGAGGTCGCCAACAGCGCCTCCAGCGTCCTCAAGGCCGGAATAATCAATCGTTGGCAGTTCAAAGCCAAACAATGTAGCGAGCGCCTGTATCGCGGTCGTTAATACTCTCACAAAGGCTATCACATAGGGAATAACCTCTATGAGAATCGGAATAAACAGATTACCCAGCGCGCGCGTGAGCTGCTTAATTTGACCATCCAGAATACGCATTGCATTAGCTGGCGTCATGATAGTACGCGCCATGTCGCCCAAAGCGTTTGTGCTTTGCTGCATTATGGCGATGTAGCGCAACATGCCCTTGTCGGCTTCGGTCATGTTCGCGACTTTTTGCTCGATGCCGAGCGAAAGAGCTATCTCTTCGAGTTTCGCCTGTGACAAGGCCATGCCCCAGCGCCTTAATGGTTCGATCTCCCCAGCAATACCGCTTTGCAGTTTCGTCATTGCTTCTTCGACAGGGGCATTGAAATACGAGGATAAATCGTAACCTAATTGAGTGAGTGTTTTGCTCATGGAGTAGGCTTTATCTTCGACCACGCCAAACCCGGTCGCCAACTGCATGAACATGCCTTGATTACGTATCCACTCGGACATATCTATGCCCATAACGTCCTGCACCTTTTCAGCATAACGCATGGCTTCATCCGCATACTCGCCCATCGACACCGTAAACAGATTAACGTTCTCAACAAAAGCATTAGACTGATCTATCCAGCCTTTGAGTACGCCGCCTACGCGCTTTATAGCGTAGGTAATTACACCGAGCTTCGCTATAGTGCCGGTCGCCGAATTGCCGAATAACCCCGTACTCTTTGCAGCCTTACTCATAGCCGGGGAAAGCGCGTGCGCCGCCTTTGCCAGCGCGTTAAGGCGGGCCGTACCGATGTTGGACGTTGCATTGTTCAGCCTGTGTAGCGCCGCCGCCAGCTTGTCTATGTTTGTAAATATGACATTGGAAATAGGCTTGATCTTGCCAAGCGCGCCCAAAGACGTAACGAGTTTGGCGATACCGGCAAACTGAATACGGTCGAGCCCCGCGAAACTCTGCATACCCGTGCCCAATTGGTCGAGGTTCGCGACAAGTTGCGGGTTTACGGGCTTAACTTCGCCGATCTCGTTAAGCGCATTCGTGATGTTTGTGAGCGAATCGCCCAGCGTTTTCGAGACTTTGACGCCATCCAGTTTTCTTAAAGATTCGGCTACTTGATTAACGCCCTCGTAATTGGCGTCGGCGCTGAAAGAGCCTATAGATTTTCCGATATCCGATAGGTTGGTTTTGATAGTGGAACTTATTTTTACACCGTCTAAGGCTTTTATGGAATCTGAAATTTGTTTAAGTGTGCTTGGAGCATCGGCGGTTCCGTTAATCGCGACATTAATTCGTTCAAGTGACTTGGCTATAGAATTAAGGCCAGCGCCGCCACGTGCCGCCGACCTAATGGTTGCGAGTGCGGCACCGATGCCGTTAAGCCCCTTAACAGCCTGCGCTGAATTGTCATCGATCTGTACAGATAACGAATCAACATTGACCGACACATCGCGGTACGGCGCTCACGGGCGCTCGGCTCCCTTCCTATACTGTCTACAGCGCCGCCTTGCACTTCATACACACGCTGCGCCTCGTCTGGTACGTATCGCAATGCGGACAGATAATCATTTCGCTACCATCGGCAGATAAGAGCATTGAAGCCCGCGCAGCCTCGTTCTCTCTATCGCTGGCGCGTTCCAAATTGGAGAAATAGGCGATTATTTTGTTCTGTTCCGCGCGCTCCTTCGCTGCTTTTTCTTGCGGCGATAGCGGCGTTATGCGAATCGGTTCTTTTATGTAGTCTTGGGCACGCGTTCCCTTTTTGCGGAGGGCGTTGCTAATGGCGACACTTACTCCATCGAAGAAATACAGCCCTTGTAGCCAAGCGAATTGGCTTTCTTGTTCGAGCCGCAAATCATATGCTCGGCGATATTCAACAGCCGCCCACGTTTCGCCATACCAAAATTCTTTGCGCGGCATACCCATAGCCATATAGACAGGGCATAGCCTCTCGAATTCGTCACCCCACAAGCCGATTATTTCCGCGCCGTCGTGCTCGTCTGGATCGCGCTGCTCGTCTAAAGCTCCACGATCCTCGTCGAGTTTTTTCTGACTCGCGCGATGTCGTCTTTTGGGATAATCAGTGTATCGAGCGCTTGCCTGTACAGGTCGATCAGCCGTACAATTTCTGCGTCCATAAGCCCGCCCAAGTCTTCCAGAATAGCGTCCGTCTCGGGTCTTGTCATGCTTTTGTGGTTTTTTCGGAACGCATAATAGAACAGGTCGGGAAGGCCACCGGCAACATAATCCGTGACCTCGCCAAACTTGAATTTCCGGTCTTCGGCGTGCTTGATGGATTCGCGACTGAAATCAAGGATATATGCCTTGCCCGCCTTGGGTTCGATTACCTTCATCGGATTTATGCGCTTTTTCTCGTCGGGAACGACCTTGATCTCCGTAACAGGATTCGTGGTTTCTTCCGCAGCCATATAGAAATATCTCCTTATAAATTATTGCGCTAAGGGGCCGATACACGGCCCCGCGTGTATATGCTTGTCCCTACGCCGCCGTCGGCTTCGCGGCCCAGCCGCCAATGTCGTTCGGCGCGATGTACGCCGTGATCTGCAAACCGGCGTTGACCTCGATTGCTGCAAGGCCCAGCGGAGAAGGTTGCCCCGCAAAGTAGAACGCCCGCGACAGTTTCGGAATAACGACGGCAAACCACATCGAAAGACTTTCTTCGAGCGCCGATTCGTATTCGTCCACCAGAGCGTCCCAAGCCGTGTGAAATTCCTCTGTGTGATTCGCGCCGAAACCGATTGCCGAGCCAACGTCCTTCAAGCCGGTAATGTACCGCATGAATTCGGTTTCGGAGAGGTCGGTTACGTCAATGGTGTTCGGCTCCGGGTTGAAATCGGGAATCGACCGTATGTTCGATATCGTCCTGTACCCGGACGTAGGGCGAGTGCCGGACACGGTTTCCTTGCAGCATTGCAAAGTGATTCCGGCGGTAGACAGTTCGTTAGCCATTGTTGCCCTCCTTCTTCGCGGCGGGGGTCGCGCTCTTAGGCGCTATCTCGCCCTTGCAGCGGACACAAACCGCGCTGCCCTTCGGCGTCCTCTTGCAGCCGCACGATTCGCAGTAGACGCAATCCTCCGGCGTCTCCTTGCGCTGCTTGTCTATGAGCGCTTGGCGCTCTTTTGAGAGCTTCTTTGCCATTCCATCCTCCTACTTCTGGTAAACTATCAGTTCATCCGAGATTTTCGCGCGCCATTTCGCGACGCGACGGGCTATTTTTGAATCAGTGTTCGGTATGGGCGAGTTCATCATCCGCACAAATCCGAGCGACAACATTACTTCGTCTGCCGTGTTCATGATCGTGCGGGCTTGTGCTTTTCGCCCGGACACTAGGTTTGAATAAACTTCACCGACATACACAACCCAAGCGGCGTGATCGACTTTCTGGAAATCGTTCGAGTCAGCGTCCGTGTAGTTATCATCTTCCCAGAGCAGAAACGCCGGGAACGTTGCGGGAACGGCTTGTGCGTCGCCAGCCACGAATATGCCGGGGTGTTTCTCGCGCATTATCGGAGCCACTTTGTTGTAGACAAGGAGTTCGCAGTCAATCATTGTGCGCGCCTCATTCCGCTCGGTAGCGCGGGAGCAGTAACGGCCTCGATGGGATTCCATCCCTTCCGTATTCGATCTCGTGCCGTTTGCGGCTTAACCCCGCGCTCTTCCGCCCACTCTGCTACGGTCTTCTTCACACCGCCAATCTCCACAACAATGTTCCTGCGGGTATTTCTGCAATTTATCTTTTGTGTTACCCAGCGGCAATTTGAAGGTTCGTAATCGCCGTCGTTATCCTCGCGGTCTAGCGTGCAAGCGCCGCGCTTGGCGTTGTCTTGATATCCATTGGCGAGTGCCCATTTGGCGAATTGTGAAAAATCGTGCCATTCTTCACAAACGGATATTCCACGTCCAACGTAATTCTTTGCCCCGCTCACGTTTGTGTTCGAGCAGCGCCCAATCATATTCATCCACACCCCGAACAAACGAGTATTTGTCATGCCGTGGGTTCGCCGTATATTGCCTATGGATTCTCTGTATAGGCACCCGCACGATTGGGTGTGGCCGCTCCTCAAGTCGCAGCTACTAACGACGCTTTCGTTCCCGCAATCGCACCGACACAACCAAAACGCTTTGCCGCCCCTTCTCGTCTCAACGTATGAGAGTACCGTTAAGCGCCCATACCTTTCGCCGGTTATGTCTATGCGTCTACTCACTTCACCCGCCCCCCAAAAACCTCTTTTGCGATTTGGTTGATACGCTGGCTCACTTCCATTACGGATTTATAGAGGGGCTGCTGCGCCGCTGTACCGCGAGTCTGCTTCAACTCGCCGTTCTCCTTGAATCTCCACGAGCGCCGCTTGCCCATTCCTTTGCCGTAGCTGCCGATGGTGAATCCGAGTTCGCCGCCTTTAGGGTGTTTCGACTGCCCAGCGGGGCCGCCGTGTGTGATGCCCGCGCCAAATTCAGCCCAAATTGCGTCTGCGCCACTCGCGACAACGATAGACACCTTCCCATCATCCTGCGCCGTAACCGTCACTTCCGCTTTCCGCGAACCGTCCGGGATTAAATCGTCAATCCATGCGCTGTCAAACCCCTTTTGCGCCGATTCGCATATTTCGTCGGCAATGCGTTTGCGCAATTCCGTACATTTGCCGGTCAGCCATTTTTTGTGCTGCTCGATGGCTTTTATGGCCGCGTCGATGCTCTTGGTGTCGAACAGATTGATGGCGATGGTCTTGTTCACGGCCCGTCACCCTCCGTCTCGCCCTCACCCGCTTCCGGTACTTCCGGCATGGTTGCGACGGTAGGGGCATACGACACGTTGACCTTGCGAATGGCGACGTAGCATTGGTTACGCGACGGCGAAATAAGATACACTTCGTAATCGTGCGGCAGAAGGTTTCCGCTTTCGTCTCGCGGCGGTTCACCGTTTACCAGATTGTCAACCCACAGCCTCGAAAGCTCTGTGAACGGGGCGTATCGGTCTTCGAGCAAGAACGTCTTATCGTAGTTTTCCGCTGCCCCGAACAACTCGATTACCGTTTCGCCCTTTGCCGACGAAATGGAAGCGTCGATCTTCGCGGGTTCGCTGTAGGTTATCTGGAAGCCAATTTCGTTGCCCCACTGGTCGTAAGCGATTTCGCCATGCTGCTGATTGGCGTACCATATGGGTTCCATGTTTTCGTCCATCAACCGCATATCACGCGCCCCTGACTACGCCGCACATCGGCACGATATCTCGTAGCATCGACGCCGGAACGTCGCCATCTTCGTAGGCTCTGGTAACGCCCGGTTCTGTGTGGCCGGTTTCGCCGTCCGCGCCCCGCTTGTCCCAAAGGTAGGCCGCGATTCGGCATTGAAGCGTCTCGTATCGGGCGGGTACGGTGGTTTGACTGGAATCATACGGATAAGCCCGCGCCAAAACCTTGTCAGCGGCCATAGCGAGATACGCGCCAAGCTTGGCCTTGTCCTCCGCTTTTACCGGCGTAAGGCTTTTGACAAATTCGAGCTTTTCCGCGTCCGACATTCCTACCCCTCCGCGCCTTTTTCGGCCTCCGCGACTTTCTTCAAGAGCGTGTCGTCGCTCATGCTGTGGGCGTTCCGTAGCCCAAGCTCTTTTGCCCTGACATGCAAGGCTTCGCGGTCGATTTCGGTACGGGGCGGGTCGGGGTTGTTGTCGTCGCCGCCGCTGGAAGGAATAGGGTCAACCGTTCGCGTCCAACCGCTATTCAGGAACGCCGCTAATTGCACGTCGTTTGTCAGTTTGACGGTTCTGCCGTCCTTGGTTGCGACAAACATGTTGCCTCCTTACGCCGCTGCGGACGAGTAAATCGCGTTCTTCTTGCTTTCCAGAACGAAGCAATCGTAGTACACGCGCCCCTCAATGAGTACGCCGCTGATTCCGGGCGGGTCAACGTGGACGTGGAACTCGAACAGTTTCACCGGCGCAATCGCGGCTATCGGGTGCAAAAGCACAAACTGCTGATTGACCGGAAGGTAACTGGCCGGAACCGGGATAAGCGGTACGCCGTCAACCATGCCGAGCACACCCGCCGTGAGCATGTTCTGCGCCATATCGCCCTGCTTGATGAAGTTGTTGTCGAGCTTGAGCATGTTGTAGTACGCATAGGACATGTACGCGACGCGCCCGAATATCGGAACTTTCGCATTGCCCAACGCCTCCTGCCCAGCGAGGAACAGTTGGTAGGCGTTGCTTGCGGTAGCCGCCGTATCGTCGGTATTCGCTGCCGCCGCCGCGACGGTCGCGATGCGGTAGGTGTCCAGTTCCGGGATTATCTCTCTGTCAACCTGACGGCGAAGTGCGCGCCCAGCGGCCTTTATGCCCATCTGGTCGATATCGTTACCCCGGTCAATCGTCGTGGTGAAAGCGCGGTCGCGGGAGAGCGTCAACGCTTGCTTGGTGTCCTGCAATTCGGCAGGAGTGCCGTAACGATTCGCGCCAGTGCGCGTATAATCGTTCATCGGCGACGTGGGGATGGAGTATACGTTGACGGTCTGTACGCCCGCCCAATCGTATTCACTGTTGAACGCGATATTGGTTACGGACGCAAGCGTGAATTGCTCGTCAACAATCGGAGAGTATTTTTCTGCGAGATTAACAGCCATAACTTCTTATCCTTTCCTGAACGCTTCGATGAATGGATCGAGCTGTTCTTTGTTTTTGCCGCCCGTTACGAGCTCCGGGCTTTCCTTCAAAACCGCTTCGCGTTCGGCCTTTCGGGCAGCGTCAACCGCCACTTTTACGACCGCCGCGATTTCTTTTGCGATAGATTCCGTCTTTTCGCCGTCTTCACCGGTAATCAGCTCGGATAGCGGCAAGTAATCATCCTCCGCAAGCCCCATGCCAGCCAAAGCCTGTTTAGCCTTTGCGCCCGACGAAAGCAGCCTGTACGTTTTTAGCTCTTCTGCCGCCTTTTGCCGATCTTCCTCTAGGAGCTGTTCTGCGCTTTTCGATGAACGCTTTAACGCTGAAAGCTCTTTCTTCGTGGCGTCCAAAGCGCCCTCTGCCGCTTTTTGCGCCTTAACGCTTGCCTCGACCTGTTTTCTAAGTTTTTCCATTTCGGCATTCATGGCCGATAGGTCGGGAGCTTCGGGCGCGGGGTCTGTCGCTACAGGGTCATCTACGGGCGCGGGATTCGGGTCTGCCGCTGCGGGGTCGCCGCCAGCCGCCCCGTCTGCCGCAAAAAGCTGTAGGTTCATGCGATAGGGCTTGTCCTTAAACATCTGTGTATCTCCTTGCGCTTTACGGCAGCGCCAGCCGCATATTTAAGCCGCTGGGTTGCCGAGTTTTTCGACTTCGCTGGTCGCATCAACCGCTTGGCTCATTGCACCGTTATCATTAGGCGACGTTGCTTTCGCTTGGGCCGCTAAAAGCCGCTCCTGCGCCGCCAGATCCTTTTCGGCCTGTTCCTCCTGCCACTTCTTGCTTTTCAGCCAAACGGCGCTCGGATCGTTGAACATTTCGCAGTATTCGTAGGCATCTTCCGGGTTCACGCCGCAATCGAGCATCATTTTGAGTGTTTGGGCTTTCGTCTGCATCGCGTCTGATCTGTTGCGCGTAAACTTAATTCCGATATCGCGCAAGGTGATATCGCCAATATCCACGTTCTGCGTATCGCGGCATATTTTCAAAACGAGTTTCAGATATTCCATTTCGGATTTCTTGAAAGACTTTTCCGTACTCATCGCGCGGGCTTCCGCTGCGCCCCAGCCGTTACGCAATACAACGGCCTGTCCTGTATCGCCGCCGCCTTGATTACGGTTTTGGCGGTCTGGTACGCCGCAAATTTCGTAGATAGAGCGGAGAAGATCGTCTTTAGTAATCTGCGTTTGGTCTTGGTCGAGCTGCGCCACAAGATACTTCACATCGGAGGTTCCTTGACCATTGCCAACCTCGATAGCGTCACCCGATCTCGGGACGATTGGATTACCATCTTTATCCTTTGGCAACGTGCAATTTATAAAAACAAGTAGCGCCTGAACAAACTGCTCTATGGCGTCAATGCGATTACTGCCCGTCGTGTTAATGGCATTGAAAAGCCAAAAACACAATTCCACATAGCCCATGCGATTCTCGTTCAGAACGTATTCGATTATGGGGATTCTGCCGTAAGCATGATTCTTTCGGGTTTTCGGCGCTGTCGTGGAGTAATCGGTGATTATGATTTCCGACTCCCAAATAAAATACGTGCTGTCGGTAAAGAGATTGCATATATAGCGCGGCCCGCTCGTAATGTTTAAGCCTCGGTCGATGAACGCCCCGGCAAATAACGGCTCATGGCCTAGACGGTTTGAATACACAATGAACGTCTCTCGCGGGTCGAGCACGTCCGAAAAATAAGGCGCATCATCAACCGTAACATTCCTTTTCGGGAGGCAGATTCGATAAGCGTTACCCGACTGGTAAAACCATTCCGCAAGCTCCAAATCCTTTGCCTCTTTGCCGTCGATGCGGGCGAAAGCATTCAAAAGGTCGATGGGCGCGATATCCTTTTGCCCCGCGTTCGTATACTGGATGGGATGGGAAAACTCGTAGCCCTTCTTAAACTCGACGATCTCGAACGCACGATTTTCTACGACGATGTTTTTTATCTCCGGCCTAATTTCTTTTTTGCGGCTGATAACCGGTTGATCGCCGCGCGCAAACCAATGGAGATAATCTATTTCTGCCGCGTTGACCATATGGAGCGGCAAAACATCATTCAGAATCGCGCCTATGGTCTTGGCGGTCAGCCTTTCGGGAGGGTCGGCATAAAGAACACGCCGTCCATAAACACCGGGCGTCAACGGTTCGTGATTATAGGCCGTTAGTGTGGGGATTCCCGGCATACGACGCGCTCCTTTCTGCTGAAATACAAAAAGCCGACAACGCTGGTTTCCCAGCATCGTCGGCTCTCGGCTCATGGCGCTCGGCTCTTAGATATTAACCGTTATTTCACGCTTGCACCCTCGGCATTTAACCGAAAGATTCTGCACTTTTGTATCCTGCTCTACCGGGAATAATCGTTTCCCGCAGTACGGGCAGCAAAACCAATTGTCTACAATCAAATAGATTCCTTCTCTGCGAATATATTTGTTCACGCTCATTATTGCATAAAATCTCATGCGCGTCAAGCGATAAATCTATATGTTGTGTTTAACGTGAAACATAAGGCACAATATATTGATTTTCCTGTTGCGTTCGCGCCCAAAACACTGTATACTTAAAGTGCGGTTTACCTCCTGAATGATGTCCGCTCCGTATTGCTCCTTTCGTGCGGGGCGGGCAACGTGTTATTAGTTCGTATACGGGGTGTGGCTGGGCCTATCGCGTTGGTCAGCGCGTAGAAACTGCGGTTCAAATCCGTGGCACTCCACCAGTGGCCGGGTAGCTCCCGGATGATTCGGGCGTAGCGGTTTACCCCGAAGAGAACAAAAATGCCCCGCCGAAAACGCGCTGATACGGACAGCCCCACCTCTTGCGAGTTGTACGGTTGCTCATGGCGCGATAATCAAGCGGGGAACCGCACATGCCAGTGTCGCCCAGTTGGCTAGGGAGGCCGTTTTGTAAGCGCAAAGCGGGGGTTCGAATCCCTCCACTGGCTCCACGCTTCCCTACCATGCGTAGGGCAAGTTGCTGAATACGCCGACAAAGCGTGTTCTGCAATCGCACATGTGGAAGTCGCGCCGGGGTTTAGCTGCCGGGGAACGCGAGGGTATCGAACCAGCATGTGCTGACCGCCGCGAAAGTGCGGCGCTTTTTATGCCGCTAAATACCCATCGCGGCCCGCGACATGACGGTAACTTTGTTCGTTCCGACGCCCCTTATCATATCCGTAACAATCGCCAGAGAATCGGGTGCGTCGTCGTTCTTGTTCTTACCCTTAATCTTGAAAGCGAAAACATTCTGCATGAATGTCTGGTATTCCTTACTCCGCTTGCCGTTCTCCAAGAAGTAAAACTCGCGGATTTCGGAGGCGCGGTCAACAATTCTGACCTCTTTCGCCGCGTCGTTCGGAGCGGCCTTATTTGTGATGTTTAGGCGGTATCCCTCCGTTTTTAGCTTTTCTTCAATCCAATCCTTATAATCAGCCGTCATTTTATTGGCCTCAAAGTGAGCGGCCTGTATGCCGTATTTCTTTATCTTCTCGACAATCAGCGGGCGCGTAATGTTCTTTTCCGCATCGCTGTAAACTACGTCATGGACGTAAACCGTGCCGTCATAATCAAAGCATATCGGAGCGGCCACAAAATCCCCGCCGCCCCAGCTCGGATCGACCGCCATAAAAATCCGATTCGGCTCTCCCGGCGGCAACACGCCGTTGTAATATAGCATATCGTCGGGAATAAATAAGGCCCCGCTCCGCTCGATGGGTTGTCCCATATATTGTGCCAACCAGCTCGCCATATCATTATTGCGCTCATATGAAGCGCGGCGTCGGTGAAAGTATATGGTCGAGTAACCTACGCCGTAATCGTAATCAAAATTGCTTTCGTCGTTCTTGTCGAGCGCCGGGATATTGATTACCTCGTATCTGTGGCCTACGAATTTATCATCATTTGCGAGTAAATCCATTCTAAGTCCAGCGGGGTCTGCCTCTGCCCAGCGAGTGCCTACCCATAGTATTTTAGCTTGCTCTTTTGCGCGCGGCATGAGATTGTTGTCAACTTTGAACCATGCGGAGGCCAATCTGTCGGGACTTAGAGCCTCCTCGATGCCGCCGATCAGGTCGTCCGCCACTAAGAGGCCATTGCAATCACAGGCTCCATTGAGGGTTCCGTAGAGTGAGCGGCATGTTAGAGACGGATAACGTTTTTTGCGGTCAATGTTAAGCGTTTCATCCTTCGCGTTCGTCTGTACCAGCTTCGCCGTCGGAAAAACATCATGCCATCCATACGTTGCGGGGTCATTGATTATCTCCAACACGCCGCTATAGAGCGCCGACGTTATTGTGTCGCTGTAGGCGCTATACAAGTTTGAGGCTTCGGGATTCCTGCCGATTATCCACGTTATGAAAAACATGAGCGCCGTCGTCTTGCCAACTCTCGTTGGCATTGAGACGAACATTTCATCGAGCGTACCGTCAACAAAGCCTTGCAGGTTGTCGATAACACGCTTCATAATCCTGCGCCGGGGCAGATAGAAACGCTCCGATGGTTTGCGGTTCCACTCTAAAAAGATCAAGTAATCCTCTAGGTTTTCTTTCGCCCCATACAAATACGTCCGCTTCACCAACCCATTAAGCCTATCCACCGCATCAAACGACAACTCGCCCCCCGCCTTAACCGCCCCCGTCGCCATCTTCCGCACTTCCCTATTGAGTTCGCGGGCAACGGCAACATCGCTTTCAGCCAGCACATAATCGAACAAGATTTCGAGCGGCTTGGGGTCAAACGGATTGCGCTGGATATGGCGTTTTAGGGTGGCGATTTCTTGGGCGGTGCTCATGCTTGCGTTCTCCGATTCCAAGCGCTTTCCGGGTCAATGCCGCCGCTGTCCGTAAATCCCGCGAACGTCACAACCGCGCCGCACTCGACGTTTAGGCAGCATACACCTACAATATCGTCGGTTTCTCGCAATTCAGCCTCGCTCCCACAAAACGGGCAAGGCTTTAGCTCTACGCTCATGCCCGTACCCTCCGATTCCAAGCGTCCACGGCGCCGTCCTCGCTTCCGTACAACGCGCCCGTATTCGCCTTGCACTTTTCGCACATGACGTACCATTGCGGCTCGTCTAAGGCCAGCAGATTCCCGTATCTGCCTGTGTGCGCCGTGCCGCCGCAGAACGGACACGCCAAAAGGCCAGATTCGCCTTGCGGCCCCGGTTCGCCCTCTGGACAACCGTTACCGAGCGGTACGATTTTAGACTCTCTCCGTCCGTCTGGCGGTTCGCGCTTCGATGCCAGCGGGGCGAGACAGCAATCCGCGCAACCCGGCACACGCCCCATGCAGCCGCCGGTACGACTATATGCGCCGAACGGACAGCTGCCGCAACCGGCGGGCAATTCATCAACAAATATCTTCATGCTGTTTTCTCTCGCTCCTTGTCGATTTCGTATTTCTTGCGGATTTTATGGATAATATGATTTATATTGGCGCGGGTACAGCCTCGAATCTTCGCAATATCCTTTTGCGGTAAGCCAGACAGCGCCATCATCAAGATTTGTTTTTCAGTATTGGTAAGGCGAGCGAAAAGCGAATCGTAGCAAGCGCCGAGAACATCGCTCTCAACGTCTACGTCCGCAACAAGCGTATCGGCAAGGGTCATGTCGCCCGATTCGCCTACTGGCGCGTCAAGGCTTGACAATTGCTTGTAGAAGAATGTACTGCCGCACTTTAGCGGCTTGATTAACGCATTCCCTTTGCACTGATACGTCCTAACATGTCCGTCGATGTACGATACGGCAAATGACGAAAACGCCGCTCCGTTCTCTGTGTCGAATCTGTCTATAGCAAGAATCAGCCCAACGCAACCAGCTTGAAATAAATCGTCATCATGAGCGCCATAATTAAGCTGCATCACTCTGGATGATACGAGCGGTATATTCGATTCGATAAACGCCGCTCTATCGGCTGGCGAGTTAAACGTCATTCGCTTTTCGCTCCACCTGTATTAACGATTTCAACTTCCTCCGCGCATACCGACGCACAATTCGCTTTTCAGTATGTCGGCCACGGCTCCGATAGACTTTGCGGTTCAAGTCCATGCCCGTCGCCAGCACTATGCCAGTTCGCCTAAAAGCGTCCATACTAAGCCTCCGTCGCTCCCATCCCGATAAAATCAGCCAGCCCGATACTGCCATCATCGCAACCGTGCGATGCGTAAAATGGCGGCTTCACTCCGCTATTGTGCGGCCATAATGAAGCGTCGAAATTCTGATGAAACACGCAGTCTCGCGCAATATCGGCATTAGCCGTTTGCTGATCGATCAATACACCGCCGCAAATACGGCATTTATAAGCCGCATTATATATCACGTTCATACCATCGCCGCCCCTTTCAACACAGTCCAAAACAGCATAAGCCATATAAACAGCGGCAACATGCCCAACATGGCCTCTGGTATTTTGAAAATTTCATCGCCCAATTCGTCCCATGCCTTTTGCAATTTCTCGCGGTCGGAATCGCTAATAAACATCGTGTTTTCGTTCCTCCCTCTCCCGCCTCATCTCCCGTATCGCCTCGCCCAATTCCTGCGCCGAATCGTCCAGAATCGCCAGCAGCGCGTTTGTCGCGGATTTCGGCAGCATGACGAATAGTAGGCGGGCCATTGCGCTAACCTTCATGACGTTTACGCCTCTTACGAACCGCCCGCACGATATCTATGGCCGTCCAGACTGCCGCCAGAAGCATTACAGATGCAGCAAGCCAACCCGGACGATAGCTAGGGATAAACGATTTGACAACAAGGATGATAGTAAGCCAGCCCAACCCCGCCAAGCCAAGCGCCGCCACAGCAAGGCTGAAATTGCCTAGATTGCGCCAAAACAACTTCGCGATGGATATTGCTGTTTCTTTGTCGATTTTTAGCATGATTACCTCTTTCGCGCCTCCGCGCTCAAAACGTGCTGTAATTGATTTCGATGTTCTCGCGCATCAGGTCGTGTGCCAGATTGCGCGTGAAAGCGCCCAAATCTACAAAATCATCGTCCTCTGGCACTGCTGCCGAATATCTGGACGTAAAGCAGTATTTTGGCCGGTCGTCGCTATCGACCGTAACGCCAGCGTCAAACTCACTTTTGGACAGGTTCATTTCCTGTATTTCGGGAATCGGCGTGATGTTCTCTTTCAACCACGTCATAAGCTCGTCGTATGTATCGAACTGCCGTAAGTAAAAGTCACTTGTAACCCGCTCAAAATCCCGCTTGTAGAGCGCGGTGACTTTTTCGACAATCGCGTCAATCTTGCGGGGCAGCGTCGGGTACGTTTTGCACTTTATGGCCTCGTAAATGACATTCGCGACGAGCGAAGCGCCGTTGACCATGTAGTTCGTCAACTGTAAATCCGATTTTGTTAAAGACATAATGAACCTCCATGTTTATTTGTTATTTCGCGCGCGGCAACGACGCAACGTCGCCGCGATAAACCTTGTGGCCGTTTAGGTGAAACGTGCTGGCCTCGTTTATGAATTGCGCCCCGCCAACCTCTGCCTTGATACATAGGCCACTTCCCAACTGCACCATTTCAAACTGCAACACGTCATATGTATTACGCAGCCAATTAAGCCAGCGCATCGCCGCATCGTTCGCGATGGATTCAGCGGACACTATTGTTGTCACCATATCACACATCGCTTTTCTCCCCTCTAAGCGCGTACAAATCCTGCCCACACATCACTCTTAAATTCTGCGCCCATCGCCAAAACCGGCACCCGCACCAGCACAGCGCATGGCCAATCTTCTCAAACACCACCGAGAGCGCCCACGTTGCTTTGCTAGGCGGTTTTGCGTGTGGGTCGTAACCCAACTGCTCTAGGGTCTTATCGAGCTGATACGCTTTTTCTTGCGGCGATACGCATGGTACGTCTTTAAAAGTGTCTGGAAACATAATCTCTCCTTCCAGCCTTGCGGCGCTAGAAATTCTTAAACCAACTATGGTCTAGTCCATACCGTGCCATTATCAGCGTCTTTGCCATCTGTTCGATAAGCACATGCTGATTGTTGCAATACAGGCAGTTTTGCGGGTTCAATTCCAAATCAAAATCGTAAATGATTTTTAGATGCAGCAGCTCGTGAACAAGCGTCTTTTCGTGAGACACCTTCGCGATTCTGTCGGCGGGAGGGTTTCGCAAAATGCGTATCATGCTAGTACGATTGACGTATTGCCATATGTTTTCGCCCGCGCTATCCGGGGTTTGAATTTCGTCTACATCGCACAGTTCGGCCTTTATAATCCAGTTTTCAAGGAATAACAACCGTTGCCAGTAAGCAAGGCAAGCGTCCAATTCTTCCTGCGTCTTAAATTCGATGATGGGTTCACTACTCATTGCGCACCTCCGCAGGATTCTTAAACCATGAAAACGGCAAGCTGTAACGAATCATGATGATGGATTTTGACATCTTCTCGACCAATTGCTCTTGCCCCGGTTCGCAGCCGATTTGTAGATGGAGCAATTCGTGAACAAGAAATTGCTCCACACAGTATCTAGTGATTCGCTGGCTCCACGTTTCCGGGTAATTGTGATATTTCGCGTTTATTGTGATTTCCGCTCGGTTCAAGGCGGGTTCGGGACAAATGGACGCCGCCACGCCATCCTCCGCATCTTTCACTTGGGCGCGGATAATCCAATCTTCGAGAAAAAGTAATCGCTGATAATCCGCGAGATAGGCGTTTAGTTCGCCCTGATCTGCGAATGTGATTTTGGGTTCGGGCTGTTTGCGCGGTATTATCTTCACGTCTATACCCGCCGGAACCGTTATTATCGGGCTGTTTAGGTCGATGGTTATAACCTCGTTTGTCGTTTGTTTGCCCATACCCTCAACACTCCACCGTCAATCTCGCGCCGACCATTCGGCAATACTTCTTCGCGGCCCGTAACGCCTCTGCCCTGTCCTTATTGTCAACGCCGGAACCAAACACGCCGACGTGCGGAAAGCCGGTCATGTGAAGGGTGTAAATACCGTTTTTGCAAACGAGTGTGTAGCCTTTCATGATTGCGCCCTCTCTGTCGACGGCGACGGCAGTGCCATCCAATGAGTAACACGCTCGAAACACGAACTCCAACGCCATTCGTTCAACGGCTCATGATTCGCGTCGAGCTGTTTTATGCCGCACGGATAGATTATTAGGCGGTTGACTTGGCTAACGAACGGCTTCTCGCTGTCGTGCTCGGAATACCCGCAAGCCAGAACGCTCGTAAACTTCATGCGCGAATCTTCGTGAAAGTATAGCGTGTTATCGTTTTCGGGCAAACGTTCATCAACACTAATCCAGCCCAGCGCCCGCCGATTCCATTTCTCTATGGCCGCTTCTTCGCTATCTTCCCACGGACCGATAGCCGCACATTGCCCGTTATCGCATACTACGGCCCATTGTTCGCAACCCGACGCCTCGGTCGGCGTGGCGCTGCTTTTGCAGAACGGACATGGTATCGCTTTCATCCCGCGACCTCCTGTTCTTCCTGCATGAATACCTTCCATACGGCGCAATTAGCCTGATTGAAACTCATTCCGTATTTCAACTCATTCTCTGTTTCGCGCAGGAGCTTGCGGGCAAGCTTATTCTGTGCGCAAAGATCACTGTACGGGTCGAACGACGGCGACTTGATTACGCAATCCTTGAATCGGTGCTTGTTTTGGCGTAGCTTTTCGGCAAACACCTCTATTGCCCTGTTGTATTCTTCGCTCATGCGCTTGCCTCCATCGCTTTCCGTAGATCGTCCTTTAGGTAGTAATCTCGCTTATACAGCTTGCAAAGCCTTTCACACTCCCGCCCGAACGCCGCCCAGTCTATCGGCGGAAAGCCGTATTCGGTCGGCTGGTGGTAATTAAGTTTGCCGATTTTGAACGTGTCGATGTAATCGGCGCTTTTGATCAGGCTGTAAATGCCGCTGGGATTCAAGACGGGTTCGCACGAAACCCACGTCCTTATCCCTTCCCGATGCGCTCTTTCCAGAACCGCCAGCCGTTCGATTAGCGGCGCGGCGTTCGGCTCGACGCGCAATGGAGTACCCCACGTAGAGCAGTCGCCGGTATCGGTTATGCCAAACCAATCGTTTTCATCCAACAAATCAAAATCGCGCTCAGCAATCTCGCCGCCCTTCGTCAATATCTGGACGTGCGAACCGGCCTCCTTGATGAGTTTGATAACCTCGCGGGTGATTGATGTGTCGAAGCCGCGCGGATATGCGTCCACCGTGAAGCACAAGTGGATTAACGCGCCTTTGAGCGGTATTCTTTCGGGCGGTGAAAAATCCTTGACGGCTCCCTTTGTCGGCTCCTTGTACGACACGTAATCCTTTTCGAGCTGCGCCTTTAGCGCGTCCAGTAAACCGGCGCGTGGCTCCACCGTTCCGTTCCACGGTCTGCCGAATCGTGCGGCCATAGGGCGGGCATAGCAGTAGAGGCAATTGTGTGGGCATGAGTCATACAGGTTCAATGCCAATTTGCAATATTCGTTTGCTTTCCCTTTTGGAACGTATATTGTTTGCATTACTTCTTCTCCAAACTCACCTTAATATCGCCGCTCACCACGGCCTTTTATAAACGCCTCGATAACGTCGGCGGCATTAAGTGGCTTGCATTTTTCAGTGAACGCCGCCGCTATATCTTCGTCCACTACTGCACCTACGATTTTGAAACCGATGCTCACAGCGCGTCCTCCAAATCTTCATCATCCCTACGGATCTTCCGCTCGAACGCCGCCAAATCGAACGGAACGCCTTGCCGATCTGCCCGCCGTCGGTCTTGCAGTTCCAGCGTGTCCTCCCACTCTTTCCTGTCGAACCGATTTCGCCGCTTCAAATCAGCTTCCATCCGCGCAATTTGGCGGCGCAGCGATTCAACCGTGCTGGGAATATCGCTCCTAATCCGATCATCCGCATACCGATACAGCGACCGAATAAGCGACTTAATCAGCACCGATTCGTCCACAGCCAGTTCGCGGCGGCGCGGACGCTTTACCAAATCGCGCCCGACATAGACTCCGATATCGGCGGGTATTTCGTGCGCCACTTGCTCGTAAAGCTCTGGCGTAAACACAAAGTAGTTAAAGTGGCCGACGAACGACAACGCTGCTTTGGAGCGAAAGTCCGCGAGTGTGGCCTTGATTTCGTAGCAGCGCCAAACGCCCTTGCTGTCGTAGGTGAGATAATCGACGCGCTCATGGCCGTAAAAGCCTATCGTGACCTCGAAGCAGCCGAACACGCCCATATGCTTACGGGTTGCGCGGAATATGTCGCGTTCGAGGGATAGGGTGGTGGAGGATTTCATTGCGCCCCTACCTTATGCTACCGTTCATTTTCGCGGCAAACAAATCCTGTAGATGCTGTCGCGGGTCGGCTTTATATTGGCCTATCTTGGATTCAGCCTGTTCCATGAAATCGGTCAGCACCTTGATTTCCGGCAATTGCCGAACATAACCTTCGCAAGCCTGAACGTCAAGGTCGCCAATTATCCCTTTCTGCTTTAGCAGCTCGACGATTGTGCGATTCCTGATATAAACGTCCAGCAATAGCTTTTTGTCGGCAATCCTCTGCTGTGCCGAATCAAGGTCGTAATAATCGTTATTCGCAAACATGTTACCTGTCCTCCAATAACCGATAGTAAAAACTCAACGTCCCATTCTTCAATACGGCATCACCAAAAATGCCCTGATCCACAACCTCGCTGATTATGTACGGGCCGTGATCGTCCTCGCCGTCTGGCGCGTCCCAGTTCGGGTCAAAATCATAGACCTTTGCGCGGGTCATATCCCATACCCCTCCCGCTTAATCGCATCTATAACCTCTCTGGTACAGAAAAGCGTATTGCCCACGACATAAGCCTCTCCCGGCGAACGCGGAACGGCGGCATAACCGTAACGCTTGCGCCACTTCTTGTCTATCCGCGCTCTCCTGTGGCGGCGGCGCTGGACGTAATCAACGTGCGGCTGGATTTCGATGATTCGTATGCCGCCGAGATAGTGGGTGGTCATGTCTTTGCTGCCCCTTCCGGCTCTACGCCAATCGATCTCAGCCAATCCGGGTTAAGCGGCCCTTCACCCGCTGGCCCTTGTGGATGATCGCGCACTTGCTTGCCCTTAATACCACAGATATCCGAATATTTGCAGTCCGAGCAGCCGCTTTTATTCCAGCCGGTATTACAGTCATGCCAATACTGGTATTCGCGCATATAAACCATCCTGATTTCGTGCGGGCGCTCCTTTTGGCATTCGGAACAAAAGTAAATTGCATCACAGGCGTATGCTTGCGGCAGTTCCTTTTTGCAAAAATGGCATGTTGCGTTTGACATAACGACCTCCTAAAACAATCCGCACCCTAAGAGTTTCACGTCATACGGACGATACAGCACAACGGACGCGCTCATTTTCAGCGTCTTCTTTGCCTTATCAAGCATACTAGCCGTCAACTCGCCATCCAGCAGGAATAGCGGGACTTGCCCGACTCCGAGCGGCGTAGATTCGTACTTTTTGTGCGGCTCCGCAAATTTACGGTACGCGCCGATCATCTTTGAAGCGTTGCCGTAAATCGGAAGGTAGCGGGCGATGTTCGCGCCGGTAAGCTCGAATTTATCGAAGGAAGTCATAACGCTCCTCCCTGTCCAGCAGTTCATAAAATCGGCTTAATTGGCCGTTTTTCAGCCTCGCATAACCGGTGTGCGGCTCGATATAGTCAATTTCGCGAACGACGTATGCGCCGTGAACATCAACGCCGTCGGCAAACTCTTTGTTATCGTCAAAATCGTAGACTACTGCACGGGTCATAACGCGCCCTCCATCCCCGCCGCATACCCAACCACATCAAACTCCACCGGCGCTTCATCATGCCGCAAATACAGCGGATGGTGCGGGTGTCCGGCCTTTGAAACAGCGCCTATCCGTATCCACCGCGAATCGTACTTGCCGACAGCGGCGAGAATGTCCTTCAAGCACTCGCGCAAATACGGCCTTTTTTCGATGATCGTTCCCCACGCCGCCCAGATATCGCACGTATTCAGACTAAAGAACCGCTCTATGCACTCCAAATTGGCCTTGTGAAGCGCGGTGTCCATGTGCCGGTGTAGGTCGTTCGGGTTCGGCGCGCGCTGGGGGTATATGTTCAGCATCATCCAGCCCTCATAGCCGTGCATAATCGCCCGCTCCGCGTCCGGCTTAACCGCGAACGCCAGCCACTTGATGCCGTAATCGGCGTAATCCCATGCGCAACCGTAACCCGGCCAGCCGCAATGAAACGATTCATCCTCTTTCCAACCGGCGCATGTGCGGTAGTAGCCCGAAAACGGCTTGGAACGCCATTTGGTCGGATCGAATATCTCAATCCATACCCAGTGCTTTAGCGGTTCGGCGTCGAAGGATTTTAGCTGGTCGATGGTAAGGGGGATGGTTTCGGCGTCCTCGTAGCTGCACAACCGCTCTTGAACCGTTACGCCGTCGAAGTCTGGATACACGCCGTAGGCTTCCTCGCCGCAGCGTTCGCATGTGACGGGGTGGATGAATACGGGCTGGCCGGTGTTGTTTCGGGTGGTTAGGCGTTGCATGACTTCTTCGCCTCCCGCTCTCTTAACGCAGATTCGGCCTCGGGGCGGGTCAAGAAGAACGTGCTACCCAGCGAGTTTATCTTCAAGACTACGCTCGACGCTTGCCTTACGCGCATTTCGTCTACAACTTGAATGTAAGCAACTTTCTTAACGCCAAATCCGATAACTTGCGCCTCGATAACTTCTTCGCGCGGTTGAAAATTTGTTTCTCGCGGGAAGACGGTTTTTATGCGATATATCGTACTGCCGACTGGACACGGCAACCATACCAACAACCCATCTTCCTTCGCGCTCTCATACGCCGCCAGTTCATTAACGGCGGTTCCAGCTAAATCGCCGCCTTCGATTTCGTGAATGAGTGAACGGTCAATGCAGTAGCCGCCGTTGGGAGATTTTTTGGTTAAGCGTGACATTGGCTTGCCTCCGTTTGGATTGAATAAGGATGGGAACGTGCATTTGCGGCGGCTTGTGGCGTCGGCGTCGTGGAGGGCGATGTGGAGGGCGCTCATGCTGAAATACCGAACAAATCGTAAATCTCGCGCGGAATCTTTCGGCAAGCATTACCGTATAGCGGATTGAACGCATAGCAGACGGAATCCCCGGATTTCAGCCTTGCGATAATGCTGCACTTAGCCATCCTCGCCAAGCATTCTTGCGCTTTTTTCTCTACAATGCCGAAAAGGGCGGCTATGTCTTTAAGCGTAAACGCTTCACCCGACTTCCCGATGATGTTTGTATCCTGCATGATTGTTTCGCGAAGCTTAAAAGCTCTCACAAGGTCGATACCGGCTAAACCCACATCGCACAACCGATAAACGTTATTTATCCCGACATACGACCGCCCCTCGTCGATAATCCCGCCGCCGATTTTGTCATTCCAGAACTTCGCGCTAGGAGTGCTTGGCATAATACCGGCTCTAAGCTTCTCGATCTGCTCATGAACGGCGGGAACGTCCGAAAACCATTCGCCGTGCAAGGCGTGCTCGTCCAATGTCTTGTGCAATGCGCTTTCAAGCCGCACGCCCCCAATCATAGAGTACAGGATTCGCAACTCATATGGATGGGCCGTTTGCAAACTGCGTAATCGCTTGGGGAGGTTCGTGGTATAGCCTATTTTTATTGGGCCTCCGTTAACGGCCTGAATGAAATATACAACGCCTTTGTCGCTTTCCGCTTTATCGTGCGTCGAATCGAAAAGGATTTCGTCTGTCTCCGGGTCTTTAAGGCGAAAATTGGCGGGCAGTGGCGTAACGTCACCATTTGCCCGAAGGATTTTGTATGTGTTGCTCATTTGCCGTCCTCCGCTACCCGCTCGTATCCCTTCTCGCATTCAGCCCGAATGGCAATCCCGTTCTTTTCACATTTGAACAATATCTCGGAAATACTTCTTTGCCCTAAATTGTGAATCCGCGAAAGCTTTTCTAGGGTGGTGTCTGCAAGTTCCTGCACCGTCTTTATCCCATTCCTTGTAAGGCAGTTATACGACCTGACGGTTAAATCCAAAACCTCTATAGGATGATTCAACTCGTCGTTCTCGCGTATGCGCTCCTGAACAGCAGAAAACCTCTCTCTCCGCCTCTCTGCTTCAACCGCTAATTCGGCCACACGCCTTTTTGATTCGATTTCGGCCTCTTCCTTTCTCGCCTTGACAATTTCGGCCTGTACCATGATTCCGTTTTTAAGCATTTCCGCTCTGTCGCGATAACGCAATTTCCTAAGCGCCTTGGCCTCTATTTGGCGTATACGTTCCCTCGTCAGATTGAATTGCTCCGCCAATTCGTCAAGCGTCGATTCATCTTTCACCCTGCCGATAATCACAATTTTTTCGCGCGGAGTAATCGTGTCAAGGACGCGCTCTATCGTTTCTTCAACGTCGTGCGGCATATCATCGTAGTTCTTTTCTCCAAATACGGCGCAATATAGCGATTCTGGCCAAACCGGTTTGTACTGTATAAATTTGCGCACCCTCGGTTCACCTTTGCTTCTTGGCTCCCTTGCAGCTTTATTGACATGTCGGCTAAACAGAAGCGACAACCGTTGCTTATCCATGCCAATCTTCTCGGAAATTGCTGATAGCGACGCTCCCTCGATTAACATATTTACCGCCGTAAGATGCTTTTCAAGCTCGTCGCGCCATTTCTCCGCATCTTCCCTTGTGATATTGGCCGTTGCATCGAGATATCCGAGAGTTTTCCTGTACTCGCTTATACATTCGGGACAAACGACCTGCTTATTCCTTGTTGCGGAAAAGGTCACGCCACAATGTAAACATGTCATGGATTCTTCACTTCCAGTTTGCTTTTTTCCGCCGTCGCGGCTCCGATCAGCCGCTTAACCTCTTGCTCTTGCTCGTTCAAAGTAATCGCAACGCCGACATTGAATTTAGACATCCACATCTTGCCGCCGCTATTTTTCCAAACGATGCTGTGATTCACGGCGTAGATGTTTTCCTGACCTGTTTTAAGAACCGATATGAACCCACGATCTTTTAGCGTCTTTATTGCGCGTTTTATCGTCGAAGTGCTCACGCCCAAAATCTCGCTCAATGCCTTATGGGAACACATGGCTCCGTTCTTCCTGTCCATCACGTCCCAAAAAACGACTAGCAGCGCCATAGACGCGGGTGCTTCGAGCGCCAATCTCATAAGCTCGTTCGTTTTGTCGAGGTTGTTTTGGACGAACCGCGAAAACGCGCTCTTGTTATATGCTTTATGCGCGGCGGCAGCGGCCTTTTGCGCAAGCCCAAGCTCATCTATCCGCTCGTCGAATGTGCGGCTGTTTGGGTTGCTGGGGTCTTTCGTTTTGCCTACAGTGATTACGTCCGTCGCTCACAACTCCTTAAAAACAGTGCGTAGGGTAGGCCACGTATTTGGCCTATGCCTAGTTCATCCTGTGACCCGTCGGTTTGCCCGTTTGGCCCTAAGTTTAGACATTTTCTCACAGGCCGTTCTTTATTATCTTTATGCAACCAGAAATATGGTTTCATTATGACTATTCTAGCACAGCCTAGACGAAAAAACAAGCCCAAAATACAAGATATAGTATATAATATTTCTCATACATACTACATATTGTGTTTCAAGCAATCCGCAACCGCTCTCCCTTGTACCCCATCACGTGCGAAAGCAGCGGCTATCCGAGCGCTAACAGCAGCAGCGCCAGCAGCCATAAATAAGCCGGATTTTTGAAGAACATACAGGCGAATACCGTAACTGTCAGCACCGCCAGTACCATGACGATCTGTTTGGCATACTTCGCCACCGTGATCTGCGCAATTGCTTTCGCTTGCGCGTCGGCATGGCCGTTCGCGACTTGGGCGGCGGGTTCGGGTTTGGGATTATCCATTTTCAAAACTCCTTCTGCACTCAATAATCTCTCGTATATCCCCACTTGCCGCATTTCGGGCAGCAGACGCGCCATATGCCTACGCGATGGCCGGAAGCATCGAAGCAATCCAAAACCTCGTTCGCATAAACGTACTCATGGCGGCAAAGCAACTGTTTCAGAAAACGATATAGTGAAAGATGCTTTGGCTTTGTTCGGAGCTCGACGTTGCCGACATCGGGAATTGGGTTGCCGTGACGGTCGGTAATAATCATTGGTCTGGAATTGAAGTTATCGCCCATTTCGAAAGCTCCTTTTTATTTTCTCTCGGATTTTCAGAACCGCTACAGCGCGGCCAGCTCGGATTCGAGGGCGGCGATCCGATTCCTTACGCAAGCCGCCATACCATTGGTTGTCGCGGTCTGGACGTCGTCGCCAATTATTTCAAGCGCAGCACGACTCGCGATGATATTTTTGACAATCTCGACCGCTTTTTCAAGCGTTTTCTTCGCCATTGTGAATACCGCCTTTCAATCCATCGTGAATGATTATGCTTCTTTTTTGTATTTTGCGGCGCTAAAAACTACACCGCTCGCTTCTTCGGTCTGCCCTGAATTGGCGCTTTCTCTTTCGTCAGTGCTTCGAGTGGCGTCATTCCGCACTTTTTAACCCTGTATTGCGCCAATTGATACGAAATGCCATATTGATCGCACCATTGACACATAGGCTTCGTTTCGCCGTTGATCGTCCATGAAACGCCGTTGCCGTCGTGTAGTTTGTGCCGCGCATGAGGCTTGTGGGGTCTATGCTTAACCTTGACTCGCCCTAAGTAGCGCCTGTTTTTGCCGTTCTCGCTTGCTGTTACCCAGTGGCAATTTTCAGGACAGTAATTTCCGTCATTATCGCGCCGGTCGAGTTGTTGGTCTTTACGGGTTTTGGAATAATCGTATCCGTAAGAGATAGCCCAGCCCTTGAACGAAAAGAAACTGTTACGCCATTCATCGCACACTGAAATTCCCCGACCGCCGTAATGGTGGAAATTCGGGCATTTCGGATTGTAGCATCGCTGAATCATCGTATTCCATACGTGATAAAGCCTGTCTTTATAGCGCTGATACGCCCCTATCTTTGTTGATTCAATCTCGGCCATGCGTCTACACGCTCCTTTCATTGCCTAGTTATTATTAGGCTTTTTATTTTCCCGGCCAGAAAAGTAGCTTACTGGCCTGTGGGGGCGGTTTCCATATATAGGGAGGGGTGGGGTATTATTCCATATGAATGCAGTCCATACCCCGCCCCGCCAGCCCCGCCGCCCGACTGCATACCCCTGTATAATCATACTTTGCATTAGGGTGGAGTCTATCGCAAAAACCACAGACGTAAAAAGCGCCCCGTTTGGGGCTTAATCGTCAATGTCGGGCATTCCGTCGCCGATTTGTTTGATGTATGCGGCTCGTTCCTCTGGCGGGCGGGGTTGTCCGAGCGGATCGAGCGGAGAAAGATTGATATCCTGTATGTCCTTCAAGCCGTCATAATTCTTTTGCCAGAAGATGCCGACAGCCTCTTTAACCTTGCCGTCCACCATCAATTGTTCGCGTATTATTGCACAAAAACCCTTCACTTTTTTGATGAAGTCGGCATGTGAAGCGCTCGGCCCTCGCCCTTGTGACCAATCATATGCAATATCTTTGTCTATACCTAATGCAGCATACGCCGCTAGATTCCCCGGCTTAACATCGTTTTGTATGCACAAATCAATATAGCGCTTGAATCTATCTTCCAGCGCCGATATGTTTTTACGGTCTACCTCGCCCCAGCTTATGACCTCGCCCGCCATCCAAGCATAGCGCGCGTTATCTCCCGGCTTTGTCTTGATACCGTTATCCCCTATAACCGGGCTAGTAGCGCCGCCATTTCCCCCGGCTCTACTCCCCGGCTTGCTCTTGCTCCCCTTCGGCCTACCCCGGCCCCGCTTAACCGCTTGAATATCCGTTATCTTTTGATCATCCATTATTCGTCTCCTACTACTCTCGCGAACATCTCGCTTAAAAATTGCCGAACAGTATCGACTGTAAAAGGCTCTGGCGGCGTGTCGTATACGATCGGCGCTGACATTGCATAACCGGCCTTTAATCCTGCTATCCGCTGCCGTATAACCTCCGCTTCCTCTGGTGTTATCTCCGACACCGACGGCGGCGCGTACATCGGCGTTATGTTATCCTTGTCCATGCCCTACCCCCTTAAATGCTGATGCCCGTAAAAGCCCGGCCCGATTACCGGCGTGATCGGAAAATGCCCGTGCTGCTCCGGCTCTCGCCCCGGCTCCGGCATTAATCCCGGCGTTCCGGCGTCCTCCGGCCAGTAAAATCCTATATGCGGATTATCTAAAAACCGCACTTTCCCCGGCTCGACCTCCGCGACTTGCCCGTCCTCGTACTCGACAATCGCGCCGGTCGTATCGTGCGAATTGAAATAATCGTCGGAACGCTTAACCAGTGTCACGCCCGCGCCCCACCCATGAAACAGCGCCCGCTTGCCGTCCACCTCGCACGGGCGAAGCTCGGCGCTTATTTTTATTCCGCTGCTTGCCATCTTCAATCCCTCAAAAATTCTTCGGTCACAAAAGCCATTTCCCCGGCGACGATTTCCGCGCTGGTCTGGTCGATAGTGATTTTCGCGTGCGGATGATATTCCGCGCATAAAAAATCTATTAACGGTTTTGCCAGCGATTCAAAGCGGCGCTTAATTTCCTCTTTGCGCTTTTCCTCATCCTGCTGCTGTATCCGGCGCGCTATTTCGCCGTTGATATCCTGTTTCATTTCCCCGCCTCAATAATAAATTAATTTCGAATTAATTATATCGCAAAAATAGTAAAACCACAATATATTGCGTTGTTTAATTCGTCTATACCACAATATATAGATTTTACAATTGTGAACAAATTATGAACAAACGAAAAATGTATTGCTATTACTCCGATAAAGGAGTATAATGGACAAAAGAAGGAAGGGAGACCAGGATCATGGCGTGGTACAAGATAAGCAAAGAGGACATCACGGAGTACAAAGCCCTTACCGGCGCGACGAACGATTCCCTTAAAAATTCTCCCCTCTGGCTGTCGGTCGATTCCGATGGAGATTTCGTGGCCACAAACCGCGCCCGTCAAGCGTCTTTCTATCGCGAGCTTGACGAAGCGAGAGAAGCGCAAGCGAAAAAGGCGTCCGCCGAAAAACTGGCCGCAAAACGCGCTGCTGGCGTAGTCACCTGGACGAAATACAACGGCGAATGGTGCCTGCTCGTCCCGACCGGCTCAGAAGCGCAAAAGGACGATATCGTCACCGTCTCCAAGCGGGACGGCTCCACCCAAGAAAAGATGCTCGGCGCGATAGTCGCGGAAACCCAGCGCGGCACATGCTACATAGCGCGTGACCCCGAAGTCAAAAAAGC
>QMCD01000227.1_pt1 | contig 40097 bp, 26 predicted proteins | sample 1821841 | NCBI WGS metagenome assembly QMCD01 (sample SAMN01991225, study PRJNA193472) | Termite gut metagenome, whole genome shotgun sequencing project. | isolation source: worker | host: Macrotermes natalensis
AACCCTGGGAGGGAGAATTCGTCTCGTGGGACGAGAGAATTTATCTCACGAGACGAGGAATTTCATCTCATGGGATGAATAAATCCGTCTCACGAGACGAAAAAATCTGTCCCGTGGGACGAAAGAGACCGTCCCACGGGATGAATGAATGTATTTGCCAATATGAATACTGCAGGAGAGACCTTAGCCTGCACTATTCATACCGCAGGAGTAATCCTCACGAACGCGACGCCGTGGTAAGGAACCTTCGTCTCAAAACTGCCGTTCACCTCGCCCAACTCCTTCTGCCGCCACAAGTCGCGAACCGTTGCCTTGCCTTCAATGCCAAGCTGCTTCAGGTCAAGATTGAAAGTATAATCCCTCATCTGCATAGCCTCAGCATCGTCCTGATCCCAAAGTATAAAATACGGGTCTACATGGAAGAAACCTACGGCATAGGAACCGTCGTGCAACTTCTTTGACCAAACCTGGCCATTTTCAACAATCATTTTCTTAGCCGGAGCCACCATAGGATCCTGGCTGACTGCTATTACTTCATTATTCGTCAAGAGGTTTAACGTAAAGTCATCTATATTTGCCATATCGCAACCTATCAGCAAAGGGGCCGAAAGAAGACACCATAAAGATATATGGGAATACTGTTCATCAGCCGTCAGGTAAGAATCATGCACCTTCGTTCCCCAGGCTTGTCCCAACCTACCTACAACCAACATATCAGGGTCACTATTCCTGCCCGGAGCCGTAACTTCCGCGCATACATCCTGGAACGTGCCGATAGCCGTCACAACATTCCATTCATCGGTAATATCACGGGTTGTACGCCACTGGTTGCCCCCTGCTTCCGCCGCCCAATTCCATACATTAGGCGCACCATAGCCCACACAATATACAATATCACGATTCACTTTGTCCAAAGCCTTGCGCATTACGATATAAGGTTCCTGAATAGTCTTCTCTTCCGAATCCTTTTCAACTTCACCATATCCGCAATAGTCATACTTCAGATAGTCAACACCCCAACCGGCCCAAGTCTTGGCATCAATTTCCTCGTACTGATAACTGGCTAAATGGCCTCCGCAAGTTGTTGGGCCGGGAGAAGAGTAAATACCGAACTTTAAGCCCAAGCCATGGATATAGTCGGTCAGTTCTCTGAAACTCGGGAACTTCTCGTTAGGAAACAATTCACCTTGCTTAGTGCGTGTCGAAGCTTCCCATCCATCATCAATATTCACGTATTCCCATCCGTAAGCGTGCAGTTTGTCACTCATCATCCGTGCCGCATCCCTCACCTTTTCATCATCCACCGAAAGCCCCCAGCAGTTCCAACTGTTCCAGCCCATGGAAGGAGTCAACGCGATATTGTCTCCTATCTTAATTGTTACTTCTTTCTCTGCGGAACCTTTGTCATTAGTGGCTTTCAGCATCACTTTATAGTCGCCTCTCTTTACGGCTTTACCCGTAATGCGACCGGTAGTTGCATCCAGTTTCACGCCTTCCGGCAATCCGGTTGCCTCAAACGTCATCGGACGATTGCCCGTAGCCATCACAGACCACAGAAACGGATTCCCCGGACGAGCGCCAAACACGAAAGGATTATTGATTACCGGAACCTCAGGAGCCGGCGGTGTCAGGATGTATTTTTCTTTGGCTACCGGCTTTGCCCAGGCGGGAATAGGCTTCACATCACCGCGAGTAGTGATTTTCACGTTCAACCAGTCGGCATGATCGTACATGATACCGTCTCCGCATTCTTCTACCAAAAGCAATACTTTATCAATTCCCTTCAAACTTACATTGAATTCCTTGACGGGATCTCCTTTCTTCATGACACCGCTCTTCCACAGCTCTTTCCTGTCGCCAATAATCTTGAACTGGAGATTACATGCAAACTTATTATTGTCATCAGCGCCGGCAAGCCCGGTAATGGAGTCTGCCCTACCTCCCAAATCGTATAATAAACGACTGATGGAATGTGCGCCTATTCCACGTTCATAAACCACTCCATTAACAGTAAGCGGGGTAAGTACCACAGAACGGTTTATTTCAGCCCTTCCCCAATCCTGGACATAGCACGAATCTTGCCCGAACTCATCCAGCCACACCTCTTTTACAGTTCCGTTATCACAAGACTGCAAAGTCCAAAGACTCGTCAACATTGCAGCCAAAAGCATTACGCATTCTTTTATCTTCATATTTTTTAGAATATACTATAAATATTATGTTTCCCAAAAGTGACAAATCCCTCAATCGCCTCTTCTACAGATACGGATATTATCAAAAGAGAAATTACGGGCAATCGTTGGTTCAATCTCAAGACGGATATTAAATGAATTATAATATGAGTTTTGCGGATACGTGGCTGAACGATTGACAACAAAAGGTAATGTTATGGTTTCCCAACGGTTATAACTCTGAAGTACGAAATCAGAAGCATACCACTCCATAGGCGCCGCATCCCAGAACACATAATTGCAGAATCTTATCCTGTTTTCAATAAACTGGTTAGCGGTTCTGAACTCACACTTCACTACATAATTCTGGTAATTGTCGAGCATATCATCCGTATATTTGATTCCTCCTTTTTCTGCCAGATACCACCAACCACTCCAAACAGCAGTGTCATCAATGCGCAGGAAGTTTCCACTGAGACGCTGTGCATCTCCTACGTCAGTCACCACATACATAGGATTACTCGGAAGCAACTCATCAAAGTCCATAATCATAAGTTCACGGTCATAATAACGTCCCGGACAAACGGCTTCAACATCGTGCTTTATTCCTCTCACCTTCACTTTGATATTCTTGTCCACATCCACAGGAACCTTAGCCGTGAGATATGTATTCGACGAAGATATCACGCCAGAGGTTTTTCCGTTAAAATCCACCACGGCATTCAATGAATCTATTTCATATAAATCAAAGAAATCACCGTAAATCATAATAGTATCACCGGGCTTTGTGTACTCATTGAACATCCGGGTTAGCTTCAAGTTAGGAGCCAAAGCTCTAAAAGGTAACTCCGCAACACCCTTTGAATTATGAATATAGATTTTATTCGTTTCTACACCCGGAAGTTTCACAGGAACCTGCATATACAAGATATCCTTTTCAGAATAAGTTTCCAGCATATCGACCTTTACATCATTTACCAATATAGAGTCAATATTCTCATAAGCCAGCCCCGTACCATGAATCGCAATGAAATCGCCCAAAGCAGCCTCCGTTACCGGAGTATTCATATCCGACATAAGCGTAATACCCGTTGTCTCAATAAGAACCGGATTGTCATCATCCGAGCAACCCACCAATGACATGCCGAAAAGCAATGCCCCGGCCAAATATATATTTCTAAAACCAATTATATTTTTCATCTCTTTATCAATTAGATTAATCATTAATAAATAGAATTACCATCCCGGATTGTTTCTGTCAATATTGGGATTTGCATTTACTTCATCAACCGGCAACGGGAGTAACAAATGCTTTTCTTCACGTTCCTTGATATTGTCATTCTCATCATAGTAACCAATAGCGTTCATAACCTGAATGTAAATACCCCAACGAAGCAAGTCATTTCTGCGTATGCCTTCCGCCGCAAACTCTTTAGAGCGCTCTTCCAGTATATAAGACCTAAACGACTCTTGAGTAAACGGAGTTCTCTCATTGCGAGCAATGGCAGTGGTGCTGTTGTTGCGACGGTTAAGTTCAGACACCCTGGACAAAGCCTCGGCAGAAGGGCCATTATTCACTTCATTGTCCGCTTCGGCAAAAATCAGGTAAGTTTCGGCATACCGCATAAAGGGCCAATTATAGTCAAGACGTACATCACCTTGCAACTCGGCGGTACAACTAAACTTCATCAACTTTGAACCATAATATGCACCGCTCACCAATTTGTCAGTCGGTTCATAACCTCTTTCTCCCTTCCGCACATATACACTATCACGTTCCGGGTAGTAATTCCAGGTCATCACTTTGGTCTCATTGTTATAAGAACCCGGATAACGATGTACTACGCCCCACGTAATACGCTCATCTTCCCAGTCATCGAATATCTGCAACCAATGATCACGCTGAGTATACCATCCGGATGACCATACCGGCACATCATAACTGGCGGTATTCCAATAACCATAATAATATTGGGGGATAAAATTGCCGTATATACTTTCGGCAACCGGCAATGTCTGCAAACAGAACTGGAATTCCGTTCCATTCTTATTTGCATAACTCCACAATGCTTCCTGACTGGCAGACAATCTGAATTCACCTTCAGTAAGCACTTCCAATGCCTTGGCGCGGGCCAGCTGATAATACTCCTTCGAGTCAAATTCTTCATAACCGGCAACCTGGTTTTTCTGATGAGTAATCGGTTGGGGCATCAAGCGGGTCTTTTGGCCATCTTCGTTCGTTCTCATCGGAGGCCCGCCTTTTACGGTAATTGATCCGCTTGTCATTGAGGCTGAGCCAATTGTTGCATAAACTTTCGCCAATAAGGCTTTTGCTGTTCCCCTGCATACGTGACCTTTTGCATAATCGGCATCATTACGCGGCATTAACAATGTTTCCGCTTCCTGCAATGTTTCAATAATATGTTCGTAAACTTCTTTGACAGAAGAACGCGGCAAATTTACATCATTACCCTCTTCTATTGAATATTTGTACAATGGTATCGGGCCATACACCTGCACCATCTCGAACAAAGCCCATGCTTTCAGAAACCGAAGTTCACCCAAAGCGTTCTTTTTAAGTTTCTCAGGAGCACCGGCAACTTGGTTTACCAGGTAATAGTGATAGTTGGCGCGGTCAATAATCTGAGCATAAGTAAAATAGAAAGTGTCAAGACTGCTGTTATTATAGAAATTACCATTACCAATAGTAGTAAATGCCCAAGCCGGTCCTGATTGATAATCACAATCCAGATTTATAGCTTCATGATAGGCTCCCCACTCAAACAGATAACCTAATGCCGAATATGCACCAGCCACCAATGCTGAATAATTACCTTCCTGAGCCACTACCTCACCCGCCATTGAAGTATAAACTTCTTCATCCAACGAACAAGAACTCATCATGAGCACACTCGCCGTACAAGTTGCTAATATTTTAGTAAGTTTCATATTGTTATGTTTTTTAGAATGATAATTGAATACCCAAATTAAATGTACGCGCACTTGGATAGGATGCCAAATCTACACCTCGACGAGAAGAATCGCCACCAAAAGCATTCACATCCGGATCAAACCAATCATATCCCGTTATAGTAAACAGATTAGAGACACTGGCTACAAAGTTGATAGATTCTACATACTTCACAGGATGCATCAGACGATAGCTTAAGTTGATATTTTTACAGCGCAAATATGAGCCATCCTCCACATAACGGTCGGAAGCCTTCACGCTACGTGCGTTGGTAATAAGAGAACGCGGATATTTAGCTTCTCTTCTGTTTTCGGGCGTCCAACGATTGTTCCATACGAAATAGGGAATGTTATCACTATTGTTCATTGTGAAACGGTTCAAATTCACATTTAATATATCATTGCCTTGTGTGCCTTGTAAGAAGAAACTAAATGTCCAGTTTTTATAGGTCAGAGTACTGGTCAAACCATATTGATAGTCAGGATTGGTATTACCGATAATGTCACGGTCACGATCATCAACTACCGGGTCATCGTCCATGTTCTTATACTTAATTTCACCAACCATACTTTTGATTTTTGCATCCGTTGCATTCTTATAATATGGATCGGCGCGTACTTCAGCTTCATTATCGTAGAATCCATCTTCTACATAGCCGTACATAGTGCCAATAGGATGCCCGTTCCTCATCAGGAAGACATTGTTAAATCCCCACACTAAATCAGGGATAAAATGATCAGCTTCCAAACCACTGATTTCATTCTTATTGAAGGAAATGTTAGCGTCCAATGCCCACATAAAATCCCTTGTCTTTACAGGAATAACATTCAAGCTAACTTCAACACCCTTATTAGTCACATTACCAAAGTTTGATTTAATCTTTTTAAATCCGCTCATCCATGAAATCATTTTGTCCATCAACATACCCTCGGTCTTCTTATAATAGACATCCGCAACCAGATTCACACGGTTATTCAAGAACGAAGCATCCAAACCTATGTCATACTGGGTCGTCGTTTCCCAACCCAACAATGTAGGAGCAGCGGCACTAAATCTATCTTGCGCCATACCATTTTGCAGGCTTCCACCAAACGGATAATTATTTTCTCTCGCTGTCAGGACAGTTCGAGTAGCATAAGGGCTTACACTTTGGTTTCCTGTTTGTCCGGCACTGAAACGCAATTTCAAATTATCAAAGAAATCCAATGACTTAATAAACGGTTCGTCAGACAGACGCCATGCAAAAGCTCCCGAATAGAAGTTACTCCAACGATCCAACGGTGAAAGCCGGCTGGAACCATCACGGCGGAAAGAGAAAGTCAACATATAGCGATCCAACAGATTGTAATTTGCACGAACCAAATAAGACATCAATTGAGACATACCGCGATCACTCATCATTTCTCTACTTTCAACGCCGGCGCCAATATTGTTTTCTTCATTCCCGTCACTGGGATATTGTGTGCTTCTCAAAGCCTTGCTACGCCACATCACCTTTTCATACGTAAAACCGGCTACCGCATTAATCGCATGCACACCAAACTTCTTGTTAAATGTCAACATTGACTCCGAAGTCAAACTTTCATAGACCTGATCATTCTTAATACCCAATCCATTTGTGCCTCGTCCACTGGTTGTATAACGGTTATAATACTGGTTACGTTCATCATAACTATAACTATATCCTAAATTCTGACGAAACTGCAACCAATCCGTAAAAGACACTATTGCAAATCCGGAAGCAAATACATTCTTCGTTAACAATACATTCTTTTCATACATGGCCCCTAAATACGGGTTACCTAAACCGGTCGAGTTATCTTCCGAAAAACCGGAATCTTTTTCAGGGTCTCTTAATGGGTAAGTCGGGTTGAAAGAAATAGCAGATGTAATGAGACCGGATGTCTCCGTATTAGTACGCGCCAAACGATTTTCCGCATTCGTGAAACTAAAATTAGTCCCAAGTTCTATATAATCATTAATCTTACGTGTATTATTGGCACGAACATTATAACGTTTATAATATGTGTTTATAATAATACCCTGCTGATCCAGGTATCCTCCCGAATACATATAAGAACCATTCTTATCACCTCCTGAAACACTGATATTATAGTCCTGACTGAAAGCCGTACGGAAAATTTCATCCTGCCATCTGGACCCATAAAACATCTGACCATTAAGTTCATATCCATTACGGAAGTCTTGTGGAGACGGATTGTATTTTTGACCAACCACCACCATTCCACCAGTATCCGGATCCGGTACTTCTATATCCTCCCAAGTTCCTACCGACGGATATATAAAACTATCCGGTGCATACGCCAAACCGTCAAATAACCATCCGTTGGATCTTCTCTCATTCTGATAGATTGCATAATCACAAGCATCTAAAACATCAATAGTCTTCACGGATTTGGAAACATTAAAGTTTGCGCTGAACTGCACTTTTGCCTTGCCTTCCGCACCGGACTTGGTAGTAATAATAACTACACCATTAGCTGCGCGAGAACCATAAATCGCTGTAGCGGAAGCATCTTTCAAGACTTCAATAGATTGAATATCCTGAGGACTAATGGTGCTCAACGGATTATTTTTTGATTTAGTTCCATAATCTGTTGCAGGAGCTTCACCCACGGAATAAGGCATTCCATCTACAATATATAAAGGCTCGGTACTCGTGGTAAATGAGTTTGCTCCACGGATCTGAATATTAACGCCGGCACCCGGAGCGCCATCAGATTGCGAAACGTTTACTCCAGCCAATTTTCCTTGTAATCCTTGATTAATACTTACAGGATTTGTTTTCAGCAAGTCTTCACTCTTCAATGATGATACAGCACCGGTAAGGTCTCTCTTCTTTACACTACCATAGCCAATAACAACAGTTTCCTCCAGCATTTGGCTATCCTCCTTCAACGTCACATTAACAGTACTTTTACCCTTTACCGCTACTTCTTGTGTCTTATAACCAATATAAGAAAAAACCAAAGTAGCGTCTCCGGAAGCATTCACGGAATAACGTCCATTCACATCCGTTACAGCACCGTCTTGTGCATTCTTAACACGAACCGTAACACCAATTATCGGTTCACCGAAGTCATCTGTAACAACACCTACAATTTTAGTGACCTGAAACATCTCGGTCGTTTCAGCTTTCAAACTAACCGGAACTATTATAAGCGCTATTAAAAAGACTCCTATAATTCTATTCAACATTTTATGTGATATCTTCATGTCTCTTAGCATTAAAATAATAAAAATAAGTTTTTCAATGTATCAAATATTAATTATCGAATAATTACATGTTAAAATCCATAACATGTAATTATGTGTTAACTCCTTGTCATATTAGCCTAAAATCACATTTTCAGATTAAACAAACCCAATCAATACAATTGTACATGTTAACATTCGGGCGGCTTCACTTCCCTATATTACACCGTACAATATTTATCATATTATTCCTCATAATCACTATTATTGAGCAGCCGGATTAATGAATATTTCGTCCATATACACTTTCTCCGGAGCATCAAAAGCAACCTTCACATAATGAGCATTTTCATTCAGTTTTTCAAATAGTACACCATCAATCCAAGCATCATACTTGTTGTTAGGGAAGTAAGGAGCATCTTTTATAGATAACAAACTATAATTTCTACCATCCTCAGAAACATATATATATACTTTCAATGGAGGGGCTATTTTTTCCGGATTATAGTTCAGCGTACGTATCATTATATCTTGCAGAGAAGTCATTTTTTGCAAATCAATGAGTATTTCATGATGACCCTGCTCAAACTTCACCCATCGATTATCCTTACTGTTTTCTTCTGCGACCTGTCCATCCAATAATGCTTTATAACCAAATTCGGCTATCATTTCAGGAGAGGCTACATTTGACAATTTCTCAAGTAAAGTTGCTTCAAAAAGCTTCCAATAAGTATCGCCATTCTTCCATGCCATATAATTATTATACAAGTCATTGGACCATACCGGTTGTCCCAATTGATAAGAAGACTTGGGATTCTCAATAATACCGCCAAACATAAATGAAATAATTCGATCAACACCAGCTACGGAAGCCGCTGCCTGTTGTGAAAGCAGACGGGAATATGCGGCCGGTATTAATGCCGATTGACGGTCATTCGTCCCCTCTTCCCAAGTAAATGTTTCACAATTGGCCCACATTTCAATATTCAAGCGATTGTGAATATCGCGCATTCTTTGCCAATTTTTCTTCAAACGAGGAAGAGTGAACTTATCACGTAGACACCCGACTTCATCCTGATATGCAATAATATCGACTTTCAATTTGGACATTTGCTTCTCATAATCAGGATTATCAAACTCCGACAAACCAATACCATAAGGCGAAATCAACGTTTTTTTATCAGGAGTCAAGGCTTTAGCTTTTTCTGTCAATGCATTTACAGACTGTACGGCATGTTCTGCAAAAATAGGACAAAGGCAATCTTCCACCGGTAGATACCAGCCATAGAACGCTTTATGGTTTTTATAAATGGACGCCAGTTCTTCCATTATTTGAAGTTGACGTTCTTTAATTGCCGGATCAAGCAAATTATCATCTTGATCTTTTGCCCAACCGGTACTCATAAAAACTTTCACATCATGTTTGGCGGCTTCATCAAGAATAGCGTCTACCGGACTTTTCATATCTTTATTATATAACCATGGCATTATCTTCGAAGGATAAAAAGACTTTCCTTCATTTGCCACTTCCATAAATACCAGATACTCAATGCCCATATCAGCTAATTCACGTACTTTAGCTTCCCACAATTTTGGATCTGTATTATCAAAGTTTTGTGGATTCGTATATTTGTTACGTACATCTTTATACGCCAAATTAATCCAAGTACCCGTGATTGGCTGTACAGTAGAAGCCAATTTAAGAGTATTCACCTCTTTAACTTCATTAGAAGTATTACTTCCGGCACATGCGGAAATAATTAAAAATGTGACCAACACACCTAACACCCCTAACATTCTCACTCCCAAATTTCGTTTCATTGTATCTATATTATTAATAAAAAAAATAATTACCACCAAATATTATAATTAAAGCCAAACCGCCAATAAAAAGTATCAGCATTAGCCCAATCAATAGGTTAATTGATTAGGTTGACCGGCATAAACAAGCACTTCTCCCAAATAAATCTGTGCATCTTTACGGGGATTCAACCATTTCAAGACAATTTCATGTGTAGTATCAGGTAGTTGATATCTATGAAACAAATCCACTCTTCTATTATCAATAGAAGAAGCTTTCGCAACCGGAAGGTTCGAAGTTTCTACCAAATTACCATCAACATACATTTCAACACCGGCAACATACTCTTCATCAGCGCATTTTGCATATCCCTTCAACACAAACCCATTACCATCAAATACAAACTCAGAAGAATCCTGCAGAGGACGATTAACAGCTATCTTATCTATAGGATAATGACTTTCAAAAGACTTCTCATACTTTACAGCAACCGGCTGCTGTACTTTAATGACGACTTGATCATCCTGAATAATTCCCTTTTCTTGTTCAATAACACCTAATGCCTGTTTAAAACTTAACTCATAGAGTTTACTTAACGACACGTCGGTATAGGCAAAAGGTATATCTTCCACTTCATAAAGACTCTCTTTCCACAATTCCGGTATATTACTATACCCAAGCATAGTTCCTAAAACGCCTGCTACAGTAGCAGCATTGCAATCGGAATCTTGCCCACAACGTGCAGCAATATCAATAGTTCGATAAAAATCTTTCTTACCATACAATAAACCTATAGTTACATAAGCACTGTTCATTTTGGCATCAATATCAAATGGAGCGAAAACTCCATCAGGACAACCAACCTCTGACGCCCATTTTTTCTGGCATTCACACCACGTCTGTTTCCAATCATCAGGATACTGTCGATGCCAGTCAATCACGTCTCTTACACAATTATAAAAATCACTTTGTTCAGGAATTGTCTTCAAAGCTTCTTCTACAACCACCTGCATATCATCCGACACAAAAGCCATTGAATATAATGCTCCTACATACACTCCACCGTACCATCCGTCACCATAAGTGAAAATATGACCTACTTTATCCGATATTTCAGAGGCTGTATTGGGCATACCAGGTGACATCAAACCTGCAAAGTCGGCTTCTATCTGATAATCAATATCATCTGCATGAGGATTATTTAACCAATGGCCAGACATGGGAGGCATTATTCCCTGCTTTATGTTGTATTTAGCTACTTGATTGGCATGCCATAAAGGAAATCCGGCATTAGCAAATGAAACCGCAAAAGAATCTGCCGGAGCTTCTAACCCCAAACGATCGAATACATTCACAAATAGAATATTAACATATATATCATCATACAATCCCGGAAATGTATCAAAATAAAAAATTACCCTATCTTTTGACCACTTAATAGGGGTATAATCCTGAATCATTGTACCATTGTGCAGGAATTCAACAGGTCCTCCATAAGTACAGCCAATAGTTTTAGCAGCCCAGCCTCCCTTTATTTTATCCGCTAACTGTTTTCTGGTCATACAGATTTCATCCTGCACAGTCGAAGTGGAAGAACTACACCCTGTACACAGTACAACGAGAATACCAATGATGATTAAAACTATATTTTTCATATTCTTTTTTTAATCGTTTCTTATTCAGCCTTTACTTTAGCCGATTCTATTCCTATTACATTATATACGGCTACTTCATATACACTATCAGCTTTTCCTTCTGTATCTACAAAGGTTCCCGGAAGTTCTCCGCCACGTATTTGAAGCTTCTTTATCAACTTTCCATCGCGATATACACTATATCCGTCAGCCGCTTTCATACTATTGGGTGTCCATCTAATTTCTATTCCATCAGAAACCTTGTGCATACTGGCATTTATCACTCTTTCAGGTACCTCCATATCAGGAAGATGACCAGTCCGGCAGTATTGAAGATAAGCCTGATGATAATCCGGATTTACTACATACGGACTATTGTAATGACTATATGCAAAACATATTATGTTATCAACATATCCATTTATAATCTCCAACTGTTTCTGAGTCCTTTCTAAAGGAGCACTAATCCAAAAACGTTGATCAAATGTTTCCACATTTCCCCAAAAAATCAGTCCGGGTTTAGTATTCACCGCTTGTTTCAGTTCGGAGAACCATTCCGAAACATTATCCAGGTTCAATCCTCCTGCCCCTATGCAATCCTGAGGTGAAAAAATATCTCCCGAACGAAAACGAGTTTGTGCAAAAACATTCTCCCACATTCTCCCATATTCTTTAGCATTTCCACCCACTCTGTAATTCATAAACGGAGACATCATTAGCGGCATTCCCGGAGTTATTTCAGATAAATGATCCAGGTTTGTATTCAATGCTTCGGCAAGATTCTTTTGACATTCAGAGGTCATACAATTCAAATTATCCACTTCCCAAACCCAATACCAACCATACATGGCGTCCGGGAAATCTTTCTTGTATAAAGCCACAATTTCATCTGCCACCTTATTACCTACTTTCATTTGGTTCACCAACCAGTCGGCATCATAATCCACCTTCCACCAACGGTCGTTAAAATTCAACCCCACAAATACCCTGATACCATTCTTTTGAGCGCTACGCAAACATTTTTTCAGTGTTTCGCTTTGATACTTTTTATCTGTCAGAGATGATGGATAATTGGTAGTGACTTTCCCTTGCTCATTCGTCAATAGTGAAGGCGCATATATCAAATGTTTCATTCCAACTTCTTTCAACATCGCCATCTCCTGATCCCAACGTGCATTATCCCAATCAGCAACCAGAAACTCCTGGATAAAAGAACCGTCAAACCGGGGAATATTCCCGGATTTACAGGAGTCATTCTCTTCACAATCTACATCTGTTATCTGAGCATCTTTCAATTTTCCATCGCGAGACTCCGAACACGAAGCTTGCGAGAAAACCGGAATACAGATCAACCAGCAAATTATTCTAATCAAATACTTTTTCATCTTCATCTTTTTTTCAGACAGAACACAATCTCAAGAATTAGCTATCTCTTCCAAAGTTTTCCAGCACTGATATAATCCCCTCGGTACATGGAAACATCCTTTCCATTTTCCACCTTTCAACGGAAGCAAGACTTCACCTCTTCTGTTCAAATAACCATACCACTCAGGATATGCATCATCTTTAAAATGAGACCAAACGTAATCATGTACCTTTTCAAACCAGTCCAGACATTTCCGGTCACCAGTCCAATGATATCCTTTCAACAAAGAAATCAATGTTTCAATATGTACCCACCAAAGTTTCTGATCCCACTCCAATTGTTGAGGAGGACATCCTTTACGATCCATAAAATAATAAATACCACCATACTCTTTATCCCAACCATAATCAAGCATTGTCAAGGTGATATCTTTTGCCTTTTCAATCAAATCCCAACGTTCCAGGCGTTTCCCAAGATCCATAATAAACCACATTGCCTCAATAGCATGCCCCGGAGTCACTTGACGCCCTTCAAATGAATCGGATAATTCTCCGTCCGTTTTGATGTTTTCTACAATAATACCTCCCAATTCAGGGCGATAAAATTCCTCCATAACTTCATGGATACATATTTCCATGGTTTTTTCCAGATAATCCGCATCCAGCAAATGTTCTATCTCCAAAGCCAAATTGCACAGGATCATCGGTAGTGCGAAGTTCTTCAAATTGCGTGTACCCGGATGTAATTTATTCCAATGTCCTTTAGGATTATCTACCTTCGAAAGGATAATACCAAATGTTTTCTTGGCTATTCCGGCATATTCTTCATTACCTGTAGCCAGACTTAATTGCCCAAATGCCATTGCAGCAAAGGTGTACGAGAATATATTACAAGGCTCTACTAAAGGCTTTCCTTGTCTATCCAATGAAAAGTACCAGTTGCAATTGCCATCATGCCCGTATTTTTTCAGGAATTCACCTCCTTGTATAGCACAGTCCAACCATTCCTGACGTTTTTCAACTTTATTATAAAGCATCGAGAACATCCATACTTCACGGCCTTGTAACCAAATAAACTTATCCGTATCAAATACATTTCCCTCACGATCAAGACAAGTGAAATATCCACCATATTCATAATCCTGGGAATGTTCAATCCAAAAAGGAAGAATATTATTCATTAATTCATCCTTATACTGAGCAGCCAACTTCTTAAACTCCATAAATTCTTTTAATATTTATAATTAATAAGGTCGATTATTTTACACGGGTCCAATAACGCTCAATTTCTTCCAACGACTTACCTGTTGTCTCCGGAACAAGTTTCCAAACAATCAACATATAAGGTACACACATTGCAGCAAACAAAAAGAATGTTCCGGCGGGGGTAAGATGTTGGAGCATCCAAGGAGTTAACTGACCAATCAAATACGTTCCAATCCATAGAGAAAATCCGGCTATTGACATTGCCAGCCCACGGACTTTCATGGGATACATTTCGGAAAGCAGAACAAATACTACTGCACATATAGAAACTGCACAACAGAATACATAAAACAAGAAAAAGATTAATAAAAAAAGATTTGATATTCCCCATGCCTCTCCATATATAAAATAAAAACCGATTAACAGCAGAGACAGTACCATACCCGACACTCCATAATATACCAGTTTCTTACGACCTACCCGATCTATTATAACAAGCGCCAATACAGTCGTTAAGGTATTGACCAATCCTACCAATACCTGATAAAACAAAGAATCACCTCCGGAGAGTCCGGCATTTTCAAAAATAGAAGGGCCATAATAAAGAACTGCATTTACTCCCATAAACTGTCCTAACATGGCAATGCACACTCCTATTATTACAGCTTTCAGAATTCCCGGTCGCAACAACAGTTTCCATTCCGACTTGACTTCCGACAATATCACAGACTTTGTCTCATTCATCTGGCAGGCAGCATCTTCTACCGAATGATACACCTTCCTCAATATTTCAAATCCATCTGACTCCTTTCCTTTCAATATTAGCCAACGCGGACTTTCCGGTATAAAAAATATAATAATGAAGAACAGGACAGCCGGCAATGTTTCCATTCCCAACATTCCACGCCACACCTCTGTTACAAATATCTTATCCACCCATCCTGCACTTGCCCCAACATGGCTCTCAGCCCATGCCAACAATTGATAATTCACCAAATAAGCTCCCAAAAAACCTACCGTAACTGCAAGTTGATATAAAGAAACAAGTCTCCCCCTATATTGAGCAACAGAGACTTCAGATATATACAGCGGCGAAATAATAGAAACGACACCGATGCCTATACCACCTATGATACGATAAATCACTAATCCATTAAAGTCAACACACAAAGCACAGCCTATCGCAGAAGTAGAAAACAATACTGCCGAGAGTATCATTGTCAGTTTACGACCAAACTTATCACTCAAGATACCTGCAAACGAAACACCTATAATAGAACCTATCAGGGCACAGCCTACATACCATCCTTGCTGCAATGTATCCAATTGGAAAAGAGTCGTTACCTGAGCTATGGTTCCGGAAATGACGGCTGTATCATATCCAAATAGAAATCCTCCCAAAGCAGCAACAAAGGAAAGAAAGACCAAATATCCTATATTCACATTCGATTTCATAAACTAATCAATTTTAGCGGTTTATCATTCAACTGTCTGATTAAAGATTTCATCTCACCTTATATTAAAATATTCTTTATACCTATTATATAAATGTCCTGCCTGTAAATAAGCCGACTGCGGACTCATGAAATGAGAAAATTCAAAAGTTATAGCCTTATCATAACCGGCTCTTTTGGCAGCCTCCAATTTCATACGAAGTTTATCAAACTTAATGGGCAGAAAGTTAATGGGCATGTCACGATCAAAAGTCTCTGCGTTTGTCCAACATTTCATACCATATTTATCAGCCAACTTTTTATTCACTGTGAAAAAGGTATCCAACTCGTCATAATCAATATGTCCATCCTGAAAAGCACAAGCATCTACCACATCATGAATGCCATCAAATATTTCATTCCATTCTTTTTCGTGCTCCCGAACAGATACAGCATCCTCGTTTGTCAACTTCCCTGTGCCCATTACAGCCTTTTTCCCATCAATCCACGGAGATATAAATGTTGGTAACCCACCTGAAACATCCTTGCACTGCTTCCCCATAGCACGAAAAGCATCAATTGCACCTTTCGTTTTGCGGCTTATTTCACCACTGATATACCACCCTCCGAAACTTTTATACTTGTCACCGTAATTGCGCCAAACCTCATCAATCACGTATTTGTTATCTTCAACTTCCCACGACAAATCTCCCGTATCCCAATACTTACCGGAATCATATAAACCAAAGTAGAATCTCATATTATACTTTTCAGCCAAACGAAGATACATATCCACCAAATCAACGGATGGCATATAGCATCCTTTACTCAATAAATATGTAGAGGGATAAGTTATGAATTTACGATATCCGGAACGAATCATTATAACCGTATCAATTCCAATATCCCGCATGTGCCGGAAATCTAAGTCCCATTCTTTTTCACCCCAATTCTGATGAGGAATATCATGAGAGATTTCATCTAAAAACGTACCGGTGATTTCAAGTGCATTTCCAGCAGGAACCATTAGCTTGGAAATATTAGGTTCAGGAGAGAAAGAAGAGCCACCTTCTCTCTCCTGACCTAATAACGAAGGAGCCGTTAATGCAGACGCACCAAACAAAGCTGCTTTCTTAAGAAAATCCCTGCGAGTTCTCATTTTCATAATTAACAAAATTAAGATCAACTATTATATATTAAAACCGATTGAATACGTTTCTCGGATAATCATTTCCACTATCCATTTTTGTTTATTTTGGGTGTGTTTTTAGCATTCTCTTACCAAATACTCCGCTAATATAAACACATTTATTTATATCGCAATGATTACTAAATTATTTTATTAATATACACCCAATTATTAGCATTAATTAACTTTATATACTAAATATAATAGAAAATTAAAGGATAATATCCAAAATACAACACATACAATACTAAATATAATAGCATTATACGATAATAGCAGGGAAATACATTAAAAATACAGCCCGATTAAACGAAAATTATTAAAAATAGGAAATAAAACAATGATTCTCTTTTTTAAAAGTGAATCATTACACATTATATATAAGGACAGTTCTGTTCTACCATCACTGACCTATAAAGGTATTGGTTTTAAGCGTGACTACAGTTACTTTAGGTACAACCTTTTTTTCTCACCAAAAGTTTTGTTTCATTCTGTATCGTTTTTAAGCTAATTACTAACTGTTGATTCACTAAGATTTAGCTCTTTGTTCACTAAGAACTAATATTCGCTTTGCATAAATCTAATCGTTCGACGGTTGTCGAATTTGCGTTCGACAACCGTCGAATGATTATTCGACAGATATCGCATAATCATTCGACATGTGTCGAACGAAAAGATTTATGCAATCACAGAGATAGATTTATCATAAATAGACAGAAATGATAAGCTAAACAGAATCAGTTCATAGCGATACCGGCAGAAATAAACCTTTTGTTACAGTTGCCCTGATTTTAATCATAGTTGCCTGCACCTGAAGTAACGAAGAACATGAGGCAATAAAGAACATGAAGTCTTTTAGTTTTGAGTCATTTGAAGCGACTCATCCTGTATGAGGTACAAATGGAGCATAATAGAACTAATTTTGCGTATGTTTTCCCCGCCACACGGGCAACATCCACCGCCCGGTTTTCCGAATCTTGTTGCGTACGGTAAGTACATCCCATTGGGGAATTTGCTTCAAGATTGCATGTATTTGCTCTATATAAAGCTTTTTACGTTCTTCCGTGATATTGTTCGGGCGTAATATTTCAACATCTGCACTATCAAGACTACCATCTGCTTTGGGCAATACATTAACTGATATGACAAGTCTCGTGTTCGCCAATTCCGGAAAACGCTCCCCCTTGAACTGTGTCATAACGAACTTCATGGCATCTTCTATCGGCATTCCTTTCTTTATAGAGTTCCGGTAATCGGTTTTCGAGATGATTTTGCCTTGCTCTACTTGGTAGACCGTTTCATTTTCATATTCCCTATCAAAGCCCATGTGGACATAATAAATCCTTTCTCCGGATACAACTTTCAACTCTCCGCTAAACCAGGAGGCTACTATCCGACCTTGTTTGTCCTGATACCGATCGAAGATATCACTTAAATCAACAGTAACTTCCGGCACAGTGTCAGAGCTGGCGAAAAGACTTTTGCTGTCTTCATTTTTTTTCAGAATTAGCTGATTATCTTCTATTTGCCACGTGGCCTGATATCTTCTCCAGCAGGCTGTAGTGAAAGTTTTTTTAGCGAGGCGCTTGTTCACCTGTTTTCTAATGATTGGATCGTGCTCTATCGGACATGTTAGCAACATCAAAGTATCTTTTCCGATAATAATAAGCTCGGATATCTGCCCGGTTGCCTGAGCCGAAAGGAAGCAACAGAAACACAGGAGGTGGAAGAAAAAGAGTTTTCGTACCATAGTAGAAAGGGTTATGTCTACAAAAGTAATTGCTTTTTATTTAAGAATGAAGCCTTTCTGACGATTTTCTTGCTGCGGGATTAAACTGTTACGAAAGACAAGAGTCATAAATACATATTTTTGTGAATTCAATGAAAACACAACTCACTTTTAAATGCATTAGAATTATGAAGAAACAGATTTTATGTTTGGCCGTTGTCCTGTTTATAGGCTCGGTAGTATGTATGGCTCAGGATAACAGAGGTGAACGTCCTGACATGTCAAAACGTATCGAACAGATGGTGACGGAATTGGGGCTGAATGAAACCCAAGCTAAGGACTTCAAAACGGCCATGGAAGAGATGAGAGCCGGTTGGAATAATTCGGGTGAAAGACCTTCTCGGGAGGAAATGAGAAAGAGACGCGAAGAACTTGATACAAAAATCAAGAAGATTCTGACTGATGAGCAATATGAGAAGTATCAGAATATGAGGCAACAAAGACGCCAGAGAAGGGGAAATTAACATCCGGTACTCCTCTTAGTAAGCGTAAAAAAAATAAGTTGGGACAGTTTTTGATGAAAGAAAGAGACTGCATCTCATCAGTGCCGTCTTAATCTGTACCAAGTTATTTTTTAATCATTACTTAGTATATAGTAGGAGACTCTTACTATATTATATGCTTTGAATACCTTCAAATTATCATTTAGAGGTGCATAGTATAATATTAGCTTTATAGTGATTAAGGTTTGGTGATTAGTGGGCTGCGCTATCATGCTACCAGTACTAACCACTAATCACTAAACCCTAATCACTTAATAAAGCTAATACATTATTTGCTAAAATCTCTCGGAGCCGGCACAGGCGGTAGTGGTTTGCGGTTCTGCAATTCTTTCATTACCTCCTCAATAGCCTTGTCAAGTTGTTGGTCTTCCCCACGCTGTTCCTTAATTGGATCGTTATCAATTAATATATCCGGGTCAACACCATGATTCTCAATAATCCATTGCCCCGTCTTTGCATCATAGCTGGTAAAGAAAGGAACACGGATATCCGTACCATCCATATAAGATAACGGGCCGCTGATACCGACTATCCCACCCCACGTACGTGTTCCGATAAGTTTTCCAAGTCCAAGCGCACGGAAGCCCCATGGGAAGAGGTCGCCGTCGGAAGCCGAATATTTATTAATCAGACAAACTTTAGGACCTACCTGTACACCATCAGGTATCGTACCGGTTCTTTTGGTGCCACGTCCCATCGTCAAACGGTAAGGCTCACGCGACAGGCGTTCCAGAATCATAGGCGATACGTTACCGCCCCCATTGGCGCGGTCATCTATAATCAAGCCTTCCTTATCGAGCTGCGGATAGAAGTAACGGGCAAACTCATTCAAGCCTTCGGGACCCATATCAGGAATATAGATATAGCCAATGCGACCATTCGAAGCTTCATCTACTTTCTTCAGATTGTTCTGCACCCAATTATAGTGATATAAAGGATATTCATTTTCAATCGGACTAATCACAATCTTTCTTGCACCGTCCAGTTGAGGTTTACCATTCAACGAAATTTCCGTCGGTACTCCCGCCTTCCCTACCAGCAAAGCATAAATATTCTTCACTGAATTAGCAGGTATGCCGTCAATCGCAACAATATACTCTCCAACCCGTGCTTCGATACCCGGTTCCGTAAGCGGCGAACGTAAATTCTTGCTCCATGAAGCCCCCGTAAGAATCTTATCCAGACGGAAGAAACCACTCTTATCCGATGAAATCTCAGCGCCCAACAGTCCCATCTTTATACGTTCGGGCTGTTCCCGCTCTCCCGGATTAACATACGCATGTCCACAGTTAAGTTCGCCAATCATTTCACCTATTATATAGTTCAGATCGAGGCGTGTCTTTGCATAAGGCAACAGGACAGCATATTTCTGTTTGATTGCTTTCCAGTCTACTCCATGCATATTTTCCAAATAGAATCCATCGCGATATGCGCGCCATGCCTCATCGAATATCTGCGCCCACTCTTTCGGGTAATCAACTGTAATCGACACATTATCGAGGTTGACAGGAGTATTCAGCCCGGCACTTCCTCCGGGAATATCAGTCACATATACCTGATTCTCTTTAAAGAACAAAGCCTTTTTACTACCCGGAGTGACGAACATTAAAGCTCCATCGGCAACGTTTTCTTCTTCCTGCGATTCCAAATCAAATACTTTCACTCCGCCACGTCCCCTGTAATAGACTTTTTTGCCGTTTGAATAAAAATCACTGTAATAAGAGGCTGATAACGGGAGTCTGACAATACGGTCGGCAATACCTTCCGGATTGAAGTTTACAAGAGAAGCGGAAACGGCTCCTCCTTTCGATGCTTTCTTGCTATCCGTCTTCTTCTCTGCCTTTTCTGTCGAAACCTTCGATGTATCAGTTTCCTTGCTGCTGTTTACTACGGCATCTTTCTGTATGAAAGGCGACGGAGTATCTTTGGACAACAAAGCTATATAAACTCCAAACATATTGTTATACACATGATTCCATTCCAACATGCCATACGTAGGATTGAAATCACGGGCTGACGAAAAGATTATATACTTACCGTCCGTGCTGAACGCAGGCGAGAATGAATTATACCATTTGTCCGTTACCGGATATTCTTTCTTCTCGGAGATATTATACACATAGACAACGGTGATTTCATTCTCCGCATCGCGTGTGTAAGTCAGCCAATTGTTGTCCGGAGAGAAAGTCACACTCCGTGGTTCGCCCATCGGGTCTTGCAGTAACAAGGTTACCTGGCGAGATTCAACATCCAGCAGGTTTATGCGATTCTGACGGTCGGTATAAACAATCTTCTTACTATCCGGACTCCATTCAAAAGTACGGATATACGTATCGTTATCTTTAGTCAACTGTACCGGATTCCCTCCTACGGCATCCTGAAGGTAAAGTTCCGTTTCACCCGTAGCATCCGAAATATAGGCGATATACTTCCCGTCGGGCGACCATTGGGCGTCACGTTCATGTGCACCCGGCGTACGTGTAATATTCTTAGTTACTCCTTTATCGGTCGGAAGATTGAACACTTCGCCACGCGCCGTAATCACTACCCGCTCTCCATCCGGAGAAGCGCTGACTGCCCTCAGATAATTGGAACCTTTCTTAATGGCGTTACGGGCATAAATATTATCGGAAGTAAGTGTGATACTCACTTTCTCAAATTTCCGGGTCGAAGCATCCAACTTGTAGATGTATCCGCCATTCTCAAATACAATTGTACCGCCCGAAGCGCTTGGAAACTTAATATCATACTCGGTAAAGTCGGTCACCTTTGCCGTTTGTTTGGTCTTCGTGTTATAAACGAACATATTCATGGTACGGTCACGGTCGGAAAGGAAAAAGATATCATCGCCTATCCATAAAGGGAAGATATCCTGCGCCACATTATTCGTAATATTCTCCACTTCCTGCTTATCGGGATTGTATAGCCAGATGTCATCCGCCATGCCGCCTTTATAATACTTCCACGTACGGAACTCGCGCATGGTACGATTGTATGCCAATTGTTTACCGTCGGGAGAATAACTGCAAAAACCGCCTTCGGGCAAAGGTAGGGCTTCGGGCAGACCGCCGTCCCGGCTGACTGTGTATAGTTTGCCGGCAAAGCCGTCGCTGATACGGTTACGATATACAATTTGTTGTCCGTCGGGCGTCCATGTCATTACGATGTTGTTAGGTCCCATGCGGTCTCCCAAATCATCGCGCGCATTGGTTGCCGTATAGGTCAGCCGTTGCGGTTCACCGCCCACAGAAGGGATGGTGTAGACTTCCGTATTCCCATCATACTGGCCTGTGAAAGCAACGGTCTTGCCATCGGGCGAGAAACGAGGAAATATTTCATATCCTACGTACGAAGTCAGGCGTTGCGCCTCTCCTCCTGTAACAGGCACTTTATATAAATCGCCCGCATACGAGAAAACAATCTCACTTCCGTTCGTTGCCGGAAAACGCAATAAACGCGCCTCATCTGCTGCAGAAAGATACGCAGATGTACCGGTCAGAACGAATAAGGATAAAAGAATTTTCTTATTCATATCATTTAGTTTTAGTCAATTGACAAAAGTAAGAAAAGAATAAGAATAATAACGAAAATGCAGCAACTATTTTATGACACCTTATTTCTTTACCAAATACTGATTGAACATAATCCCCATTACAATCAATGCAAGTCCGATGTAAGTTGTAATCACAATCTGTTCACCCAATATGATTGCGATGAAGAATAACGACAGGAAGGGAGACAGGAAGCAAAGCTGGTTGACCAACGCCGGATTTGTAGTCTTCTGCATGGCAAGCCCGAAGAAGATGAAAGGAATACCTATCTCGAACCCACCGACATAGATACCCGATAGAATACCGGGCAATGTATCAAGATGCACACCTACCCCCACAGCTCCTATCAGCAAATAGCTTGTACCAAACAGGAAACTCATAAACAACACAATGCTGCCGTCCGTTTTATCTTTGAGCTTATTGTTCATTATCCAATACACAGCCCACAGCAGAGCACTCAATGCCGCTAACAACAGTCCATGCACAGGTATGTCCATACCTCCCAACTGCCCCGTGCCTACAGAGATAACCACTACTCCACCCAGAGAAATGAGCATACCGATATACTTCTTCGGCGGTATGGGCTGATGAGCAAACAAGGCTAACAGGACAAGCAGCAAAACAGGCCATGCATAATTAATGGGCTGAGCCACTTGCGCAGGCAACAAATCGTACGCTTTGAACAATATCAGATAATAAACCGTAGGATTCAGTAAGCCCAACAGTGCAAAGCACCCCCATTGACGACCGGACAGTTCCGATACCAATTTCCACTTCTTCTGGAAAGTCAGCAGGAGGGCAAATATGATTAACGAAGTACAACTGGCTACCAATAACATCTCAAAATGAGTAAGATGCGTTAAAGCTATCTTAAAGGCAGTGGCTACAGTAGACCAACTGAGTACTGCGATGCAGGCGTAAATGATAGCACTTGTATTGTTCTTCATCAAGTAGAATAAGAGGTCTATATCAGAGTCAGTCTGTGCCTCTCCCCGAGCCTCTGAACCATAAAGAATGGTCTTCGCATCGGGAGCAATGCTATGTATCACTTCTGCAATCCGGCGGACAATATCAGGTCGTCTCATTAGCTTTCCTCCTATTCGTTTATAGTATAGTCTCTTAAAGCAATACAAATGTACATGAAATTTTCCGCATTTCATACCGGCTGAATAAAGAAAGTACGGACTCAGAAGAAGTTATTGCGTATTTCTTTCGCAATATAACGCCCCATCAGCTCCTGCCCTTCTTTACCGGGATGCAATCCATCGCGAAGATATCGCCCCTTACCCGAAGGCTGTTCAAACTTCTCGGTAATACCGCTGTTGGAGTAACAGTCAATCATCTGCACGGAAAGCGCCCGGCAAATTTCGCGCAGGATAGCTATCTTTTCCAGATTACGCTCATTATGCCCCACATTGCCCGTCTGAATAGGAGTACAGACAAAGACACGACACCGGGGATATAGCTCAAGAATGGTTTGGATTGCCCACCGGGCGCCGCCTGCCATTGTGGTAACATCCACTTCTTCCAATGTCTTCCCCTTCAACGCCTCTTCGGCAGAACCCAGATTCCTATCATTTGTACCCATTGAAAAGACAAAAACGTCGGGAGCAGGATATTGCCCGCTTTCAACTTCCGCTATGAATTGTTGAATGTGGACTTTGGAGACATTGTTATGTCTCATTTGCAGTTCAAGCTTATCTTCGGTAGGCTGCCAACCACCGGATATTCCGGCAAAGTCCGGACTTCCATAGTCCTGAGTGTCCGGATAACAAGCCCAGGTAGCAGAACCTACAGCCACATTGTGATGCGTAGCGAACCCCAGCACATCCACTACAGTCTTAGACCATTGCTCTCCCGCCGTGATACTATTACCGTCACATCCGAAATTCATTTTACTGAAATCCGGATAAAGGGATTGCGCAGACAGCACAACCCCTACCCAAAGCAGAACACAAAAACCAGTTAACCTTCTCATTCTATCCCTTTAAAATATTTAGAAACTGTTTTGAGTTTCCTTTTTATGAAAAACGTTCCATTATCTCCATACACATACGCCCGCTGTGATACGGACATTTCCAGAACCCGGCTTTATCATCTTTGGTATTCACCGTTCCATCGGCACGTACACTCCAGTACCATTCGCCGTTTTCATGGTCAATCAGGTTTTCCCGGATAAAGTTCCAGCAACGAAAAGCCTTTTGCAATGCTACTTCATCTTCAAAATGCTGGTATAAATTAACATGCCCTACCACATTTTCAGCCTGCACCCACCAGTGACGGTCCGTATCCGTCTTCTGCTTTTTCAGGAAGTGTTCATAAATCATAGCGCCGTCAGGCATCAGCCCCTCATCAGCGGCAGCGGCAATAAATTCTACCAGCGGTTCCACCTTTTTAAGCACATCTTCATCGTCCAACACCAATGCGGCTTCATGTATCAGCCACGAAGCTTCGATGTCATGACCATAAGAAACAATACGGTTCCTGCTGTGCCAGTCATCATCGAAAAAGAGTTCCAAATGACCGGTTTCAGCGTTCAATATCTTATCCGTGAATATCTCTATCAAGTTACGGAGTTGCTCTTTCAGCCGGTTGTCTTTCCATACGCGGTAAAGATTGGTGTACGACTCCAGAATATGCAAGTGTGTATTCATCGTCTTCCGCTCGTTTTCATCTTTATCGCTCAGGCGCATGTCGGCTATTTCACCCCATTCGCGGGTGAGAGCTTCGCAATAGCCGTTCTTTACGGAGTCGAAACTATGTTTCTCAATGTCTTCAAACAAACGGACAGCATATTCCAACGCTTCCGTATCGCCCGTGGCGCGATGATACTCGCTCAATCCGTAAATGGCAAAGCCTATGGCATATATTTGTTTCTTCGTATCCGATGGACGGCCTTTATAGTCAAGCGCCCAGTAAACGCCACCGAATTCCTTATCATAGAAACTGTCGACAACAGTCCGCTTGGCACGTGTGGCCGCAACCAGGTATTCTTCTTTCTTCAACAAACGGTAGGCCGACGAAAAAGTCCAGAGAATACGGGCGTTCAATATTGCGCCTTTCACAGCTTCCGGCACTAACACTCCATTCCCGGTGATGCGACCATAGAAACCGCCGTTCACTTCGTCTGTCATCTTATTCATCCAAAACGGAAGAATATTGGTTACCAACACTTCTTCCATCTCTTGTCTCATGCAGCCGATGTTCATAAGATTTTGTTTTTAGTTTGTTTTATTAGTTTCCTTTCCTGTGTATAAGCAATTTTTTAGACGCGGATAACGCGGATGACGCGGATTTTTTAAATGCTGCGCTATGTTTCGTTCATTCGAAAGAGAAAAAGAAATCCGCGTCATCTGCGTCTAAAAAATTATTCTCATATAGAACTTTATATCTTGGCGCGTATCGGCTTCAGCTTCTCGTTAATTTCAACCACGCGCGCTTTTGTCAAAGGATAGAAGTACACCACCACCATTGCCAGCACAGCTACAGCAGCAGGTATCCAGCTCATCAACAAGTTCAACCCCGTCAGGGCTTCTTCCGTCTGCACCGCACCATCGGCAGTATTATAACCGAATGCCGCAAGTATCCACATCACTGCCGCACCACCGAATGCACCGCCGAACTTTTGCGCCATAGACGAAGAAGAGAAAATAAGTCCTGTTGATGCCGTACCGTCCTTCAGTTCGGTATAGTCGGACACATCAGCATACATACTCCATACCAACGGAGATACAATACCTGTGCAAATGGAGATAACAATCTGCATAATCAGCATCATCCAGAAACCAACCGGCGTACAAGGCAGATAGAAGAACAGTATGCTCAGTACCGCCAATGCAGCCATAGTCAGTATGTAAGTAGACTTCTTGCCTAACGTACGCGAAAGAGGTACCGCCAGCACTACGCCAACCATATTTGCAACTTCGCCCACGCCCAGGAATAATCCGGCATAGAACAGAATGGAAAGGTCTCCCATATTCAGGAACACACTGTCGCCGATATAATCTTTGAAGAAGTAAGCAGCCGTAGCGCCACGCACCGTATTAAAGAGATTGGAGCATAACGCCGCGCCGATAAGCAACCACCAGGGCACGTTAGCCAGCAGCGACTTGAGGTCTTTCCCAATAGAAACGGTAGATACGCTCTTGACATATTCACGGGTCATGCGGAAGCAAATCAGGAAGCAAAAGAAACATACAATTGCAATGACTATCATGGAATATTGCCAACTGGTAGTCACCGAACCGCTCATCTCCTTAAACCATGTACATAAAGGCTCCCAGGCAAACAAGGCTATGAAACTACCTCCATAGGCAAAAAACATACGGTAAGAAGAAAATACGGTCTTCGTATCCGAGTCGTCCGTCATAACGCCGAGCATGGCGCCATAAGGAACATTGATAGCCGTATAAACCGTCATCATCATGATGTAAGTGACATACGCCCATACCAGTTTACCCGTTGCCCCGTAATCAGGCGTTGTAAACATCAGCACGCCGCACACGGCAAACGGAAGAGAAACCCACAGCAAATAAGGGCGATACTTCCCCCAACGCGTATGCGTCCGGTCGGCAATCACCCCCATCATCGGGTCGGACACCGCATCCCAAATACGCGTAACCAGCAACAGAACGCCGGTATCAGCAAGACTTAAACCATATATATTGGAATAGAATATGGGCAGATAATAGGAGAATATCTTCCAGAACATGGAAGAAGACATATCTCCAAAGCCATAACCGATTTTCTCTTTCAGGGTTGCCATAGGATGAATTTTGAATTTTGAATTATGAATTATGAATTTTGAATTAGGGATTACAAAATTACGGATTAATATTGAAGCGCGTTACATGGCAGGGCGTTACAATTCGTAATCTGTAATTCATAATCAGTAATTCTATCAGTGATTTGCGATAAGCTTCAGGTTTTTGTCGATAAGCTTCTTCAAAGTCTCTACGGAAGCGGAAGAAGAAAAACCGTCTGCAGGGGTATTCATGCAGTAATCCACCAATTTGTCTACTGTAGAAGTAGCCACATGCATGCGTGTATCCGAGGATGCGTAATAGATGAACACTTTACCGTCTTCATCGGCAATCCAGCCATTGGTAAAGAGCACGTTACTCACATCACCGATGCGTTCTTCTCCTTCGGGAGCCATGAAATAACCGCCCGGAGTAGCAATCAGGCGTGTAGGATCATCCAGGGCGGTCATATACATATAAAGTACGTAGCGCAATCCCGCAGCACAGGCACGTACGCCGTGAGCCAGATGAAGCCAGCCTTTCGATGTTTTTATCGGATGCGGTCCTTCACCATTCTTCACCTCTTTGATAGTATGATAGTAACGTAAATCTATAATCTTTTCCTCCGTCACCTGCGCATGCGTCATGTCGTCCACCAACGCCCAGCCGATTCCGCCACCGCTTCCGGCATCAATAAACCCATCCTGCGGACGGGTATAGAGAGCATACTTACCATCCACAAACTCGGGATGAAGCACAACATTGCGCTGCTGGCTCTTGGCTTTCAGGTCCGGCAGACGTTCCCATGTCTTCAAGTCTTTCGTGCGGGCAATGCCTGCCGTGGCTGTAGCCGAGGACAAATCGCCGGCGGAAGCTCTGTCATCATGGCGTTCGGCACAGAAGATACCGTATATCCAGCCATCTTCGTGAGCCGTGAGACGCATATCATATATATTTGTAGCCGGAATCACATCCTCGGGCATAGTAACCGGATAATCCCAGAAACGGAAGTTATCTATTCCATTGGGGCTTTCAGCCACTGCGAAGAAAGATTTGCGGTCGACACCTTCCATACGCAATACCAGCAGATAGTTGCCATTCCATTTGATTGCGCCCGAGTTAAGCGCCGCATTCATGCCGATGCGTTCCATCAGGTAAGGATTGGAACTTTCGTTCAAATCATAACGCCAGAACACGGGAGTATGCGCAGCCGTCACTGCCGGATATTTATAACGCGTAAAGATACCGTTACCTCCTTCTACAGGCTCATTCTTTCTCGTAATCAGTTCTTCGTGTTCCTGAAGAAGTTTTGTTGCCTTATCTTCAAAAGCTTTCATATTGATTGTTTTTCTTATTGAAATAAAGAGTTTACGTCTGCCGCAAACAGTGTTTTAGGATGGTTGTAGAACTCCACAAAGTCCTCTGCCGAAACCTGTCCGGGATAAGGAGCGTAGAAGTGGGTAACACGTTCACGGGCATTACGCCATACCAAAACATAAGCTATCGGATAGTTTTCAACAGCAGGCAACAGGGTTTCAGTCCACCATTTCGGATCGGGGATGCCTTCGTATCCGGTTTCGGTAATGGCAATCACCTTATCGTGTGCTCTGCCTATACTGTCTACAATAGCCAGCGATTTCTCAAGATTGGCAACATAGGCATCGCGCTTGAACTGATAAGTATCAAAACCAATAACGTCGATTAAATCGTCGCCGGGATAACGTTTCAGGTATTGCGCCGTATCATTAGGCTCACTACCCGGTGAATAGGCGTAAAGGGCATTGTCCACACCGTCACTGCGGAGGGCGTCTACCGTCATGCGCCAAAGCGCCTTGTACTCTTCGGGCGTACAGAGTTTCTCGCCCCACCAGAACCAACTGCCCGTATGTTCGTGCCACGGACGGAAAAGAACCGGAACTTTCACTCCTTCTTCCGTCTGCAAAGAATTGATAAAGGCCGACATCCTGCCCAACCAGCCGGTAAACTTCCCGTGATTGGCTCCTCCCGGAAGCACAGACTTCACGACCGTTGTGTCCGACACATCCCACGAGTCGCCACCCGTCAGCGGATTGCGCAAATGCCAACTGAGGGAAGATATGCCGCCCCGCTTATATTGGTTTATTATCTCTTTTCTGATTTTGCCGAACGGGACTTTGTCCAGACTCATGGTATCACCCAGCTCAAGGTGTCCCAGGTCGAAACTGATAACCGCAGGATAATCTCCACAGACACTCTTCACATCAGAGCGTCCTTCATCACCATCCCAACCGATACCATAATTGGTGTCATCATGGTGTCCGAACATAAAGCCCCTGGAAGGAACTTTTTTCAGGTTAGCCAACAATTTTTCCGTTTCAGGAGTACGCGCAGGAGCAGTTCCGTCATCTGTCGTTTTTTCTTTTTTAGCAGAACCGCAAGCAACCAAGACGCTCGTCATTAAAGCTACCGCCATAAATTTGAATTTCATTATCGTCCTATTTTTCATAAACATTATTCAAGTTCATGGCACAAAGATAACGGATGGGCACAGGAGATAATGATACGATTTTATCCCTTTACTATATTATTTCGCATTCCGCCAACACCTCCATAAAGTTGAAAATCGATTTTTATCTGCCATCTGCCACCTTTTTGATTGTATCTATCTGATAATAAACAAATTGGAGCGTTGCAGATACCCGTTGCAGATGTGTGGCAGATACTTTATCTGCCACACATCTGCAACGGGTATCTGCCGCCTGAAGAGTACCTTTCTATTCATGAACCATGCAAGCATTACGGTTATGTAATGCTTGTATTACATAAATCAAACACTTGCAATACATAAATGAAATGCTTGTGATACATAAATGAAACGCTTGCATTACATAACCATAACACCTGTGATATCTCAAGAGTAACTATTAGCTTCGCTGACAGATTCTCTGATTTTTTTTCACTAAGGTACGTTCTCCTCCTCTTGGGAGGTGGTAGGTACTTATTAACCATAAATCTAAAGTCCGTAAGACTAAAGAAATCGTCCCGTGAGACGAGAAAATCCATCCCATGAGACGAAAAAATCCGTCTCACGAGACGAGAAAATTTGTCTCACGAGACGAATTCATCCATACTTGCTGGAATTAAAGTATGTAATTGTCTTTTTGACACTTTGTATTTTTAGTTAGCTGAGAATGCGATATTTCCGTGCCAATACTTGTAGAGTTGGAAATACGCAAGCAAAAATCAGTAAATAGCAGATTACAAGCGAGATATCAAAATATTGACATTTATTTTAGAATGAAATATTCTTCAAAAGGCGCTATTTGAGAGAAAAATATGATGCAAACAAGTCAGAGTAACTCAACTACCCGGTAGTAGTTGGCTAATTACTTAGTAGTAGTTGATCAATTACTTAGTAGTAGTTGGTCAATTACCTATAAGTAGTGAGTATCCTCTCTGTAGGTAACAATCCTTTTTTTGCATAAATAGTCCTCAAACATGAAATAATATACAAGAATAATGTATTCTTATTCCTAAACCATTCGCAATATATCCTATAATGAGATTTTCAAAAAAGAGGCGAGTTACAAAAATAGAGAATATAGCATCATTTTGATAGCTAATCTACTCCACAGAAGTATAAATGAAAGAAGGTGCTGGTATAGCGATAATAAGAATGTGGTAAGATAACAGAAAACATATTCTGTTACTTACCACATTTTAATTTATTCAGAATAATAAGAAACAAGAAAGAATTACTCTAGAAGAAGAACATAACCGCAGGGTATAACAAACACCTGTTTCATTGTATCTCCACGTTGAACACCACCTCTATTATCTCTCTGACCCTATATCTGTCATTTCAAAGCGATCGTAATTGTGTCAGTTATAATAGGCTTATCACCGCACATAATAAAGTCCGAAGGTAAAAGCAAAACTTTTTTATCTTCCAATGGTCTAGTTGTTGATACTTCAAAAGAGAGATCTAAAACATCACTATTTTTTATTTCTATTTTATTCCCGCCCGTAAAGTATTCGTCATTTAACGTAAAACAAATATCACAAATTGTATCTCTGTTGGAAAACGCTTTAATCTTTAATGAATCTGTATTAATAAGATAGTTCCCACTAAATGTACAAGTAATAAACACTGCTCTTGAAAATAACGAAGAACCACCTATCTCCATTCTTCCGCATTCACTAAATAATACATACTTCTTTTCTCCGTCAATAACAAATGGTTTCGAGTAATCACAAGAAATACAACAAATAGTAAGTAATAATAAAATAAATCTTTCTATTTTCATAATAATCCTTTTAATGCTACCACCAATAACTCTTATAAGCTATCTTTAAAAATCACATTAAGATAAGCACCCTCGTAACAATTCAACAAAGACGAATCATCAATGCCCATTTTATTTAACTGCCCCAAGATTTCTTTCGGAATGTCATTAAAATCCTGCACCTGTCCAAAGATGTTTATATTGGAAAGTAACATAATCGTTATTATTAAACATTTCATCATCTTCTTGGTATTTGATAAAATCAAATAGAATTCCATTCCTAGTTACGATGCACAAAAATAAAATTTACATCTCCAATATTGAACGGTATATCTGCACAAAGAATAAAATCATCAATATTAACTGTTATTGTATCGCCACTTTTAATAACCCGATCTATAATAATACGAACTTCATCGTTGTTATTGATAGCTTTCGCTTTGTCCATAAGACCCACATTACTCAAAAAGACTTCTGCGGCAAGTAATTCTCCTTTATGAACTGCCTTCATGTTTTCAGGATTTATCATAATAGGAGAACTTAAATTAAACTTTAGAAATATTGATGTTTGACTATTAGCAAGTACATGACCAGAGATATCAATTTTGCCACATTCAAAATTAAAACTCTTTTCAAAACTATTACCATCTATTGCAACTCTAAAGATATAAGGATCGCAGGAGAATAACGAAAATGATAATAATAAGATGAAAATCTTTGCTTTCATATTCTTAATGTATTAAGGGTTAAACCAATGTCCTCCATAGCCTTGTGTTTCAAAATAGTTCTTCCTCAAAATGAAATCCCAAATATTTCCACCTAATAATGCTCCACTTATACCTTGTAATCCATAATGAAGTAAAAATCTATCGCCAAATGCTCTTGACTGCCAAATATGGTGCATTTCATGAGATAGACTTTCTTGGGTAAACCCATCAGGCCCCATTACAGAATACGGCCCCCAAGCACCACCCATATATTCCATTAAACCACCGGTATAAACAGGAGCCAAGTTTTTCCAATCAAATTTTGCTTTACCACCAAAAGCAAGATTCCCCAAGCCTAATGTGTTAGTTATAATATTACCTAAATTATTCTGCCATCGTAACAATCTTTGTCCTTTACCGAGAGTTAAATTAACAGGACCTACTCCCAATGTTATTTTTGAGAATGGGTTTTCTCCCATTGACCAATTATCACCAATAGAAGCTCCTGCCGTTCCTATCATTTGATAACCCAACTTTCCAGCTAATTTAGCAAATTCATTAGTAGCACCAAACGCCTTTACCATTCCAAAACCACCAGTTACATTCCAAGCTCCTGTGGCCGCCCCAACAAGTCCGGCTTTCCAAGCACCATCCCATCCGCCACCGGATATTGCATTCATACCTATGTTTACACTGGCACTATTTACGATGGTGCTTGTTATTCCCCACGCTTTTGTTGCTTCTCCTGCGGTAGTTAACATTCCTGTAGCCTGAAAGGAAGAAGTCGAGGTCATTCCAGCAATTCCACCTGGCGCAAACGCTGCTGAAAACATTCCTCCTGCAGCAGCTCCAATAAATGCTCCTGTAATAGCACCTTTCCAAGCATCAGGCTTCCAATTCCAAAACGCTGCCGTCCCTGATTGAATTGAAGCACCTGCATAAGCACCAACTACCGCTCCAATGATTACAGGAATGAACCATGCAAACTCTCCGGTGGGGTCAACGTAAGAAAGAGGATTATTGAAAGCGTACGAATACCTGTTAAAATTCTGCGAGAACTCCGGCATCTGCACAAACGGGTCAGGGCTCAGGAATCTTGCCAGCAACGGATCGTACATACGTCCGTTCATATCTATCAGGTTAAACTCATCCAGATGTTCATGACCCGTATAACCACGATGGAACTTGAAAGTATTATTGGTTACCGTGCGTTTGCCCCAAACATCGTAAGAAGCCTTGAACACTTCATTACCTCCAATATCCGCCAGCTTCACAATACTGCCCAGATGGTCTTTATAGGCGTAATAAATCTTATCCGCCTGTCCGGACTGCTTCACGTAAACCGCAGCCAATCCGTCATTAGCGCTGATGTAATACAGATGCTTCGTAACACTGCCTTCGGTTACTATTTCATAATCACCTGCATAAACAATGGTACGTACTACGGCACTGTTCTTCTTCAAGACCGATTTCCATCGTTGACGGTCGGGGCCATACGTGATATCCAATTGATAGTTGTCCGAGCCAACCGTCTCAGCGATGGAAGCCACCTTGTTGAAAGCCGTATATGTTACGGTCTGGTTGTTCTGAGAAATGATTCCACTTGTGTTTTCAACAGTTTTTACTGCATGAGGCTTACTCCCATCATAACTATACGCTCCTAATCCCGTTTTAGTATTGATATTACCATTGGGATGATAGCTTATGCTCATAACCGCGGAACCATTGTGAGACACTCCGGTCAAACGATCCGCACTGTCATAAGTGAAAATCTCCGTTTGCGGAATCATGCCCGTACGGGAAGACAAGTTACCGGTGGCACCGATAAACGAATAGTTCATATCGTGTATGGCGGTAACGACATTGGTACTTTTCGTCACTTTCAGGTTAGTGAGCAACCCTTGAGAATTGAGGGTTTGGGTAGCAACGATGGGACTGCTACCAAGCCTGGCGCTGGTAACCGTTCCGGTAGTACTTACAAACATCCACAAGGGGGTTGCTTGTATTCCCGGTGCCACTAACTGTAAATTGCCATAAGCGTCGTACGTACGACTCAAGGTAAAACCTCCGGGATAGGTAATACCACTTAATTGCCCTTTATTGCTATAGGAATACGTGAATGTCAACGTTCCCGTATTCTCCACCTCGCGGATTTCAGTCTGCACACGACCGTAATTGTCATACGTATAAGAGATGGAGTTGTTACCCGTCTTCTCTTTAGTAAGCCGAAGCTTTGCGTTACCTGAAGTGCCATACGTATAGTTAGTGGTTACTCCGCCTGTTACGGAAGTAGTCAATCGGTTAAAACCATCATACGTATTTGTCGTGGTTTTATTGTTTCCGTCTTTCTGAGTTAGCACGCGACCCGCAGCATCATACGTGTAGGTAGTGGTACCGGCATTGGGGTCGACCAGTGTCAGCTGCTTTCCCGTTCCGGCATCGTAAGTCATGGAAAAATTGGCGCCTCCGGCAGTTATCGCCTTAGGACTTCCCACCGAACTATACGTATAGGCGATACTTGACGGAACAGGATCGGTGACGGATTTCACTCCGCCCCAGGCGTCATAGGTCTTGATGGTTATCCTACTATTTGCACTGGTTGAAACACTCCGGTTGCCGTACACATAAGAAAAGTGTTTCCCGGCGCTGTTGGTATGAGTAAGTATCCGGCCTCGATCGTCATACGTATAATTCTCCGTTGTAGTAAGATCACCCGTTTGAACCTGTTTTCCCGATACCAGTCCTTTGCCGTTGTAAGTAGTGGTCTTCTTAATATTTATACTACTAGGACCGATGCTTTCCACCAGCACCTCGCGTCCCCGGTTATCATACCAGGTTTTCACCCAAGGCTGTCCTGTACCCTGAGTAAGGGTGAAGAAACGTTTGGTTGAACTGTTATTCCATCCGCTATGATAGGTTTCTTTTGTATCATCCGGGAAGAGCGTCGATGTCCTGTTTCCCCATCCATCATAAGTGTACGTGGTAGTTAATATATTGGAAGCGTCGCTTTCGTCTTTTTCGGTCAGGACGTTTCCCCAAGTGTCATACGTATAAGTGGCTACGGAAGATGCCGGAGAAGTATAAGCATTGGTTACAAAACGTTTGGTTGCATCATAATCATACAGGTTGGTAAGAGTCGTTACTCCCGAACCACTGATTTTCTTGGTCTTTACATTCCCCCAAGTATCGTATGTATAATCGGTTGTCAAAGGTAATGAGGAATCATAATTCTCAATGAGTTTGGTCTGATATCCTTTAGATGCATTATATGTAATTTGCGTCTTCTGAGTGAAAGGCGACGTGTCGTCCACATGTTTCTGTATCCTGGTTATTAACTGAGGGCGATATGATTTGCCGGCAAGAATGTAATTACCGTATTGAACGGTGCGATACATGGTATTGGTAGTATTGTAAGCTGCCTTTTCTTCCGTCATGTAACCGTAGGTAGTATTAAACTGACGAGTGGTGGTGACCGTGTTTCCATCCAAATCTTTCTCAGTAGTCGTGGATGGATAAGCGAAATACTTTTTGGAACCCTTGTCCGTAATGGTAAGTGTAATATTGGTTTCCGCCGTATTTCCGCCTACAGTCTGTTTGGTGTAGGTAACGGATGGTATATGGTAAGTTGTATCCCAAGTCTGCACCCCCGATTCCGAGACTGTACCCAAAGTGGTGTTTGTAGCGGTCATGGAAGTTATTCCCAACATTCCTTTTCCTTGCAGGTGTACTTTCAGACCATTGTACTGGTAGTTGGTAACCAACGAACTGTTTGCTGCACCATTATTTGCAGTGACCGTCTTTACAGCATGTAAAGGGAAAGCGCAGTCGACAACGGGATAAATGCTGCCTGATCCTTTGGTATAGATACCACCATTGACAAAAGAAGCATAAGTGATATTGGTTGTACTTCCATAGTCACCGATAACGGATGTTACTTTTCCGCTGTTGGCATTATAGGTGCTGTTACGATACAATCGCCATACGGGACTGCCGTTAGCATTGTTACCATTATAACAGTCATAACCATAATTCATCAGTTCCGCCTGTCCGTCACCGTTAAAGTCACCCACCATATAACGGGACGAAAGCGCGTCGTCTTCTCTCGTGGAAGTAGCAGAGCGTACCTGAGTAAGCGCATTTCCCGTAGAACGCATCCAGTAAGTGTATGTTTGTTTTACATTCGGATAGTCATACATCGTTTTGGTTATCACCACATCGGATTTGCCGTCAGAGTCAAAATCATAGACACTACAGTCGAACCTTGCATCATCATGTTCTGTGTAACTCTGTTCATGAACATTCAACGTGCACGCCTGCAATATAGTGAAAGTTCCGTTGCCATTGTTTAAGGCAAAAGCCCAAATGTTGGAATCGCTGATATTCATCAGGAAATCCATTAAACCGTCACCATTGAAATCGCCGGGGCGAATCATTTTAACTGTGATAAAATCAGTACCTGCGGCAGGTTCAGTACCTGTGGTTTTTTTGATATCCGAAAACGTGTTTTCCGTTATTCCATTGCCTTGATTCCAGAAGATGGTGTACCCTCCATTGTATATCACTATCAAATCCTGTAATCCGTTACCGTTAAAGTCAGAGACGAATATTTTATCAGGTTTGGAAGGTAATGTCAGGTTAAATGTCGCTCGATATAAAGTTGTTCCGGATTTAAGACCGATGATTTCACCGGGATACTTATTGGCATTATGCCCTTTCTCAATGAAAACGACATCTCCTTTTCCATCATTATTAAAATCACCGGTTGCATAGACAGGCATTTCACTGCTACGCAGCAGGTTATATCCGAAATTACCTTGAATTGTATTCCCATAGATATAAAAACCTATCTGCTTCCAATAATTATTAATACTTACATGTGGGACCATAAACTCATTACAACCGTCTCCATCAAAATCGAGAACGGATGCTCCAGCTCTATATTCTTTCATATCCGCCAGTTGAAAATCCGGCCCAAGGCTATAATTTGTCCCGGAAGTAAACTGAACATTTCCGGAAGCATTCAGTGAGGCCCAATAAATATAAGCATGAGTATCATTTGTCCATGAGTTAGGACCTGTCGGAATTTTGACAGGAGCAATTCCCACCATATCAGTCAGACCATCACCATTAAAGTCGCCGGCAATAAACTCTTGATCGGAGAAAGCTACCGCAGGATAAGAAGTCGGTGCATTTACCAAAGGCGTAATCGGAGAATTATTCATAGCAGGCAAATAAGACCAAGTCAATGTGATAGGCTTTAAAGCTTCACCGGTAGCATTTTTCTCCGTTACACTCCTCAAACGTGAAAAATTAGTACCGGAAGCATCACCAGTGGTATATGCCAATTCGTAACTCCTGTAAATTGAACTACCCGTTTTGCTTGTTATAGTCTTCAGCCGGTGACCCATACTTCCTTTTACACCCTCTATTACGAACGGTTGCGGATCATTGGAACGGGTTTCATAACTGAAAGTAACCGTGTTCTGCAGGCTACTACTTTCATTTTTGTTATTCCCATACGTAATAGTGGCGGGATACATGTAGTAATTCCATTGGTTATAGGTATAATCCATATAATTACCCAAGGGATCTTCCACACAATCCAGATACCACGCATAAATTCGCGAAGAATTACCAACGGTATAGCTTTGCCGTGCACCGGTTGTGTATCCATAATGATACGTCTGACCGGTAGAAAATTGTACTTCAAACCACGTATTGGCCGTGCTCGAAGTGTAAGTTCCGTGAACTATCACTTTAGTAAAAGGGTCGGACTCAGGATAATATATGGCTCCATTCTGACCGGCAGTACCGGAAGCATAAATCAAACGCTTACCATCCAAATAATAAGCCTCATCGGCGGAAAAGGTCATCGCCTTGGCAGTTCCGTCATGATATATCGTTTTGGGACCACGCGTTATGACAGATATACCCGACAGGTTGCATCCCCAGCCCGCTATCCCATTTCCCGACTGACTGTTGTACACGATGGAGAGGGAAGGCTGCATACCACCTACGCCTTGAGGAACTTTGATAGGAATAGAATAGGTAGCTCCCCCGGTAGAAGAAACATCGAAAGCCCCTCCAACGCCACCTACTTCTTCAGGCTCGGAACTGTACAAGTTAGGAGTGTCAGGATAGTTAAATTCGTTGAATACAACACCTGAAATATTTGTGGTTATAACGCCCGGATTAGTACTATTGCTCCCTTCGGATACAACATAATAAGTACCCGGTTCAAGCAATCTCCGTATATAAGAATGATACATGGATGAACATTGTCCCTCACCGGAATAGTTATCGTTATATACAATCGTATTCCCCGAAGCATCCAATAAATACATCTCGGTATCCGAAAGAACCGAACCGCAATGGGTTAGAGTCACATCCATCTTTTTGGTAAGAGAGAACCGATAAAAAATATCATTGGATGCCCAGCCAGTGTGTTGATTGGTATAATTGGCTGTATTCCGAGTATCTGAATATTCAAAATCATTATCAAACGTATTCACAAAGATAGCATCCTCACGGGTATCTCCTACAGGTATTAACATACCCAATATTTGGGTCTGTATCACGCCGTTTTGACTATATCCTTCCGATACTGCATAATATGTACCGGCATCCAACACTCTTTTTATGCAAGCCTGCCGAGGGTCACCACAAGCGTCAAGTAGGCTATAATTATCATTAGAGGTTATCAAAGTTCCTGAAGCGTTCAAAAGACTCAAATAGGTATCAGCAACCGCCGAACCGCAATTACGTATGATAACCTGCATTTTCTGACTCAGAGTAAATTTATAATAAACGTCATTGGTGGGGCGTCCGGTATAATTATTAGTAAACTGATTAGCAGTATTTTGCGAATTGGTGTAATTGAAACCGGAACTGAAATTCCCAGCCATTATCGGTATTCCCATAGTATTACCCGACACCTGCCCGTACGCAGCCATCGGGAACAGTAATACAGAAAGTAATATTGATAGATATGTTTTCATGGTTTATAGATATTAGTTATATTATTCTTTAATTATCTTCCAACTGCTCACATTACCGTTGTAAGCAATCTGCATAATGTATATCCCCGGCGAACGGTCAGAAATGTCTATCACATTAGACCGGGAGATGCCTGTCCATTGACGCAACTGCTTCCCGGTAAGGTCATAGATGGAGATTTGAGCATTTTCGAATTGCTCCACGCCTGAAATATCAACCTGGAGCATACCACGGGTAGGATTAGGATAAATAGTAATCTTGCTTTCAGATAGTTCCTCCTCATAGACTGACGGCGTTTCTTCGCCACCATCCGAAACTCCTCTTGTTTGAACCAAAATCTGGCGGGTCAGCCGATTACCGGCAGCATCATAGGCATATTGGATACGTTGCGCACAAATATCCGAAGAAAATAATGCCAATAAAAACGAAAATAAAATAGCTGTTCTCATGTGTTATTAATATTAACCCACATTGCTCCCTCACCCCCGTTTTCTTTGCCGTAAGGGAATGATTTCCTTGTTGGGAGGGTGCGCTGGGTGCACTACAAATTTTCGTCTT
>QMCD01000231.1_pt1 | contig 39832 bp, 36 predicted proteins | sample 1821841 | NCBI WGS metagenome assembly QMCD01 (sample SAMN01991225, study PRJNA193472) | Termite gut metagenome, whole genome shotgun sequencing project. | isolation source: worker | host: Macrotermes natalensis
TCCTGCACTCGGGCGGCGACAGCAAGCGCATCCCTCAGTACTCGGCGTCCGGCAAGCTGTTTATGCCCATGCCGCGCGTACTGCCCGGCGGTGATGTTTCCGCCCTCTTTGATGAAATGCTCAAGCTGCTCATGATTTTATTATGCAATATTTTGAGCTAAATTCTTTATCAAAAAAGATAAGGCGATATTCTGTATATCCACAAAGAATTGAAAATCAATATCTTTCAAAATCTCAAAGAGAAGTATCCAATGAAAATGAGATATTGCAAAATTTCTCAGAACAATTGAATAAATTGGCTTCAAAAACGCGAGAAGAGTTGCGCTTAGAGTTGACAATAAACGATTATTTGGCAATAGAGTTAGCTGAATTATTCTCTTTTGAGAATAAAATAGTCTTTGACAATCCATCTGGAATAGATCCTGCAATCAACCGCTTTTCATGTCCAATTGGCATTGATATGATTTTTATATCTACTAATGGAGATATCCATATGTGTATGAAATCGGATTATTCGTGGCCTTTAGGAAACGTAAATAATGGTATAAATATAGAGTCTGTATATACTTTGTATTCAAGTTACCTTTCTGGATTTAGACAAAAATGTTTATCATGTTGGTCATATAGATTTTGCAAAGTTTGCCCTGCTCAAATTTTAAATGAAGGAATATTTTGTTATCCTACAGAAGAGGAATGTATGCTAAATAAAAAATCTGTAGAATTGACGATGAATAAATACATTATTTTAGTGCAAAATGAAAAATTATACGATGATATAAAGTCGTTTTATTTTGATAGTGAAAGAGTTTTTTTAAATTATGAGGGATCTGTGAATGTTAAAAAAATAAATTTATTTTAGCTATGAGAAAAATAAAAAAACTACGTAAAATCATTCTGAATGATAGTGAAATGAGTGATTTAATGGGAGGAAATCCGTTTGAAGAATGCTGGTGTGGATATGACTCTTTTGGTGGGAATCCATCTTTGACTAGGCCAACTGGTACTAGTACACCTCCGACTCCAACTCCACCTCCGCCCCCTTCTTGTAGTTGTGGTTGTGCAGGATGTATTTGGGAAGACGGGGGTGGAGGTTTCTCTGCAGGAATGGCGTATAATCGTAGCAGTGCAGCTCCAGATCCTTGGATGTAGCGATTGGACTTTCCATCTATAAATGACTCTTTTAGCAATGTAAATCATATGACTATTGTAAGTTTCACTTCAATCATAAATAAATACAGATACTATGAAAAAATACATTTATTTATTTTCTATATTTTTTTTGTTAAACTGCAAGGAACGAAATATGAATAGTGTCAAATTTGAACAGTATCGAACAAAAAATATTGAAACGTGTGTATCTACATTAATTACCATGGGGATTGATTCTATTACAGCAAAGGAGAGATGTACATGTATGATAGATGTTGCTTATTCTATAGATTCGTCGTTCGTCAATAAGAACGAGGAAGAAAGAAATAATTTCTTTAAGATTCATCAATCTCAGATAGACTCTATATGTAAAAATATAATGAATCGTTTTCAAAACAAATAATGTTTTAAAGTAGTCAGTATATTCTCTACAGATAATGTGCATGAAATTGTAGGAAGGAAATTCTTGGCAGTATATCTGTGATATGGATGCCCGTAATTTTTTTGTTTATCCATGATTTTTCTCTTTTTCTTTGTGTCAAAGAATAAGTGGTAAGATAAATCTGTATTATATTGTGGTTGCGGAATGAAGAAATTAACGGTCATTATTCCATTTCTAAACGAACGAGATGAGATCCGGTCAACATTGAAAAGTATGCATTCTTTCTTGGAAGATGATGTAGATGTTATATTGATCAACGATTGCTCGATAGAGGATTACGATTACGAATGTATCGCGGCCGAATATGGTGCGACATATGTAAAAAATGAACAACGGAAAGGTGTAGCCGCTTGCAGGGATCTGGGAGTCAAAATATGTCGGACACCCTTTTTTCTTCTTTTGGATGGACATATGCGTTTCTACGACGGAACTTGGGTAAAGACTATTGTTGCTGAATTAGAACGTTCAGATCGGGTTCTTTTGTGCTGTCAGACAAAATTCCTGAAAAAAAGTGATTATGGTATCGAAGAAAATCCTTCTATGTGTTATGGAGCGTACGTTGAAATAATGGGAAGTCGTAATCCCTTTGCTGCTTATTGGCTGAACTCTGATCCAGAACCGGAAGTAGATGTTATGGATATCCCTTGTGTGCTAGGGGCTGCTTATGCTGGAAGCAAAAGGTACTGGCACTATCTGAAAGGATTAGAAGGACTTTGTTCCTATGGCTGTGATGAAGCTTATATTTCACTGAAAGTTTGGTTGGAAGGTGGGAGATGCCGTTTGTTGAAACGTACGCTTATTGGACATATTTACCGGGAAAAATTTCCATACATTGTTGATGATGTAGATACTGTTTATAATAAATTGTTGATAAACGAATTGCTTTTCTCCGGTCGAATAAAAGCTGACATATTCGAGGAAATAAAACGGAGCAATGCTCAAATATTTTTGAAAGCTTTTGAGCGAATTATTAAGGATAAATCCAGCATAGAATTTTTACATGCGTATTATTGTAATATTTTTACTCGGGATCTTTCTGAAATTATAAAATATAACCGAATCCATTTGTTGAATCCGAGAAACTTAATTCTACACAAAAAATTAGTTGAAAAAATTCGGAAAATGGTTTTGAGAAATTTAGATAAGGTAAAAAGTATCGGTTTTTATGATGGGAAAATGGGGCTTGCTTTATTTTTATGTCTTTATCAACGTTATATGAATGACTACGCTGACCAAGAATTAATTGAACAATTGTTAGATGAAATATACGCAGGAATAACGCCAGAACTTCCGGTAACATTCGGGCAAGGAATTTGTGGAATAGGATGGGGTATTGAGTATCTGATACAAAACGGCTTTATGGAAGGAGATTCTGATGAAATTTTGAAAGAGTCGGATAAAAAAGTTATGGAACGTTCCCCTTTGCGAATATCAGATTGGCGATTATATTCAGGATTGGGAGGAGTATTGGTGTATGTTTTTTGCCGTTTGAATGTACGGCGGGAACTGGGAAAATTGTCTCCTTTTGATGAAGAGTATCTGAGCGAATTAGAGGAAGCTGCAAAACAGATGATCCAGAATCCAGAGGTAAAGGGTATTTCAGCAGCATACCGATTTTTGGAATACCGGCGTACTGGATTACTGGATTACTCATTGCCTGATTTGAAGGAGATTATAGGTTCATTTCTATTAGACAAAAATCGTTCCAATTTGAAGATAAATATGGAAGGATATTTAGGAATGGTGATTCGGTTGTTAGATGATTATTGTACTGTATAGCATTAAGTATATTTGTAGAAGTCCCAAAATACAAATACCATTACCTCATGGTCACAATCAATCCCTCAAAAATAGTTGGATCATTTCTCAAAGAGGTATTGTTGACTGTACCCGGTAAGCGAAGGCCTGTTGTTTCCGAAAGCGGTCTCCGCTGCGGTTTTCTAAGCTATGACTTTCACTGGAATCCGCAACCTCCTCAGTCATTTCATTCCTTCGTCAAGCAGAGCGGATTCCGGGCGTTCAGCCACAGCAAGAAAACAATTCGCAGCTCCCGCCCATGCTTTCGGAAACAACAGGCCGAAGCGATGGCAGAAAAAGAGCAAAGATTCCTGCGTTTCCCTGACAGAAAAGCGGAAAAGAAGTAAAAAATCCCGCAAAATACCTATCTTCGCGAAGCAAATAAAAAATGAAGCATGAGATTTGATGAGATGGGGCTGGAGGAACCTGTGTTGCAGGGATTAGACGCCATGAATTTTCAAGAAGCCACACCGGTGCAGGAAAAAACCATTCCGGTGATTTTAACGGGCAGAGACCTGATCGGGTGCGCACAGACCGGCACCGGAAAAACCGCCGCCTATATTTTACCGATACTGAACCGGATCATCCGGGAAGAGGAGCCGAACGAATACATAAAAGCCATCATCATGGCCCCTACGCGGGAACTGGCCCAGCAAATCGATATGCAGTTCGAAGGATTCTCCTATTTCGTGCCTGTCTCCACGCTGGCCATTTACGGAGGCGGGGACGGCAATATCTGGGACCAGCAGAAACACGGCCTCCAGAACGGGGCGGATGTCATCATCGCTACCCCCGGCCGGCTGATCACCCATTTGGAAATGTACGATATTGATCTGTCGCACGTGCGTTACTTCATCCTGGACGAGGCCGACCGGATGTTGGACATGGGGTTCTCGGAAGACATTATGAAGATCGTGAAAAAGTTGCCGGAAGAGCGACAAACCCTCCTCTTCTCGGCCACCATGCCGCCGAAAATCCAACAATTGGCCAAAACCATCCTGTGCGATCCGGTCGAGGTGAAAATCGCCGTATCCAAACCGAACGAAGCCATTACCCAGGCGGCATACATCTGCACCGAACACCAAAAGATGGGGTTGATCCGGGAGATGTTCGGCAAATCGCTTAAATCCAAAAGCATCATCTTCTCCTCCTCCAAGCAGAAAGTCAAGGAGTTGGCATACACCCTGAAACGCATGAAATTCAATGTAGCCGCCATGCACTCCGACCTGGAACAGGCGGAGCGGGAACAGGTGATGCTGGACTTTAAAAACAACAAGATCGACCTGTTGGTCGCCACCGACATCGTAGCCAGGGGCATCGACATCGAAGACATCGGCATGGTGCTGAACTACGACGTTCCTCACGACCCGGAAGATTATATCCACCGGATCGGGCGTACCGCGCGCGCCAATGCGGAAGGGTTAGCGATCACCTTTGTTTCGGAAAAAGAGCAGGGAAAGTTCCATCGGATAGAGAAATTCCTTGAAAAAGAGATCTACAAGATCCCGCTCCCTCCCGATTTGGGAGAAGCGCCCGCTTACAATCCGAAAGCCTTCTCCGAAGGCGGCCATTACCGGAACAAAGGCGGCGGAAATCGCCCGCCCCGAAGAAACGGGAACAGGAATGAAAACAGAAGTGAAAGCGGAAACGAAAAAGACCGGCACAACAGAGGAAAAAAACGGTTCTTCAAACCGCGCAAACAAAACTCCGTCCCTCCCCAAAATCAAGGGTAGCGTTTAAACAGACTCTTAGTTAATTAAACAGGGAATCCACGAACTCTTCCCGGTCAAACAGTTGGAGGTCGTCTATCTTCTCCCCGATACCGATGTATTTCACCGGGATCCGGAACTGATCGGAAATACCGATGACAACTCCCCCTTTGGCCGTACCGTCCAATTTTGTCACTGCCAAGGCGGTCACCTCCGTCGCTTTGGTGAACTGCTTCGCCTGCTCGTAGGCATTCTGCCCGGTAGAACCGTCCAACACCAACAATACCTCGTGCGGGGCATCCGGAAGGACTTTTTTCATGACATTCTTGATCTTGGTCAGTTCGTTCATCAGGTTGACCTTGTTGTGCAAACGGCCAGCCGTATCGACGATCACCACATCCACCCCGGAAGCCTTCGCCTTGCTTAGCGTATCATAGGCCACCGAAGCCGGGTCGGCACCCATGCCTTGCTTGACGATCGGCACCCCGACACGTTCCGCCCAGATCACCAACTGATCCACTGCAGCCGCCCGGAACGTATCTGCCGCTCCCAGCATGACGCTTTTGCCGGCTTCCCGGAACTTGTAGGCCAATTTACCGATCGTCGTGGTCTTTCCCACTCCGTTCACCCCTACCACCATGATCACATAAGGCTCTCCGTTGTCCGGTAACTCAAAAGAGTCCGCACTTCCGGCTGCGTTCTCCTCCAGCAATCCGACGATCTCCTCTTTCAGTACCGTGTTCAACTCCTCTACTCCCATGTATTTATCGCGGCGCACCCGCTCCTCAATCCGTTCAATGATCCGTACCGTTGTATCCACCCCTACGTCGGAAGAGATCAGCACCTCCTCCAGGTTATCCAACACCTCCTCGTCCACTTTGGACTTTCCTACCACCGCCCGGGTCAGTTTTTTAAAAACACTCTCCTTTGTTTTTTCCAACCCTTTGTCCAAATTCTCCTTCTTGTTCTTTCCGAATAAACCAAATAAAGCCATTTTGATCGCATTTAGATTCAGTCCGCTAAAATAAGCATTTTATCAGGATAAATAAGAAAACCGCCTGATAGAAAACAATTAATGAATAACTATCTTCTCCGGAAAATGCATATCTTTGCCTATAATTATCAAAATTATGGCAGTAAAAAAAGCAATCGGAATCTTACGCAGCTTTTTCAAGGAGCAAGAAAAAGAGGAAAGGCAGCACGTGGCAACCAATGATGAGGCTGCCATCGAAGAGATAATCCATATGCCTAACCCCGCTGTTGCTGAAGCAAAACGACGGGGATTGGTTATCACTGTAGCCCAGGGAGACACCATCTATAAGATTGGCGCGGACAACACGCGGGAAAAAATCGGCAAAGTCTCTGCCGGAGATGTCCGCCTCACAAAACGTCGCTTTTCTGCAAAACCGTAATGACAACCAAGAGGCTTCGCATATTTGCAGGGCCGAACGGTTCCGGCAAGTCAACGATTTACCAGGTTGTTAATGAGATCGTACAATGTCGACACTTTGTCAATGCCGATCTGATCGAGGCCGACCTGCGCAAAAACGGCCGAATTTCATTCAATAACTACATCGTAGACATAAAAGGACGGGATAACGATTTCAAAAATGCCTTCGCTGCATCGGGATTGTATGATAAAACCACTAACGGCAAAGCGTTACTTGAATCCATCCGGATAACTTCACAGAACACACTCATTGTTTCCCAACCCACACTGACGGATTCTTATTTTGCAGCCTTTGTCGCCGAATACTTGCGTTTCAATATGCTCAATTTAGTTGAATCGTTCACCATCGAGACGGTTATGTCTGACCCGGGAAAACTCGAGTATATCCGCACCGCCCGGAAGATGGGTTACCGAATCTATCTCTATTTTGTCTCAACGAAAGATGTGAACATCAACATAGGCCGTGTAGGCCAGCGAATAGAACTCGGCGGGCACAGTGTCCCCGAAGAGAAAATTCGTTTACGCTACACAAAATCGCTCGAAAATCTTTACGAGGCCATGCTGATTTCGGACAGAGCCTATATTTTTGACAACAGCGATACCGCGTGGAAACTATTGGGTGAATGGAACGGAAGCTATCTTGAAGTGCGTGAACAATTTGTACCCGAATGGTTCGTAAAATATTTAATCCATAAATTTCCCGATTCCACGGAATAGTCTGACAACAAATTATCAGGACAAATGAGTGTTCTTCTTTTATAATCTTCCGTCCACCCATCGCCTGTCGACGACCGCTTTTACATCGAAAATCACAGCGTTCTGCAGATGGTACTTTTCGAAATCGAATTTTTTAAACTCTTTGTGCGGAACAGCATGGATGATGGCATCGTATTTTTTAGTTTCATCGATCTCTTTTATCGTCTCTACTCCATATTCGTGTCGTAGCTCGTCATTGTCCACACAGGGATCGAAAATGTCGACTTCTACCCCGAATTCTTTAAATTCATTGTAAATATCGATCACTTTCGTATTTCGTATATCAGGACAATTTTCTTTAAAAGTCACTCCCAGTATCAGGACATTTGTCCCCTCTATCCTGCAACCTTTTTTGATCAATAGTTTCATCACTTTGTTGGCAATGAAAGGTGCGATGCGGTTGTTTACATGCCTGCCCGAAAGGATCACCTCGGGAATATAGCCCAATGATTCCGCTTTCCTTGCCAGATAGTACGGATCTACGCCGATGCAATGGCCTCCGACCAATCCCGGACTGTACTTTAGAAAATTCCACTTGGTTCCGGCCGCCTCAAGCACATCCTGTGTATCTATTCCCACTTTGTCAAAAATGAGGGCCAACTCGTTGACATATGAAATATTTACATCCCGCTGGGCATTCTCCACGATTTTGGAGGCCTCCGCTACCTTTATGGAAGGAGCTTTGTGTGTACCGGCCTCAATAATGGAGGCATAGAGGGCGTCTACCCTGTCGGCAATTTCCGGGGTTGATCCCGATGTTACTTTTTTTATTCTCGTCAGCGTATGTACCTTATCCCCCGGATTGATCCTTTCCGGACTGTAACCTGCAAAAAAATCTTCGTTGAATTTCAGGCCCGACACTTTTTCTATAACGGGGATACAATCTTCTTCCGTACATCCGGGATAGGTGGTTGATTCATAAATGACAATGTCGCCTCTCTTAATGACCCTTCCGATCATCTCGGAAGTTTTGATCAAAGGCGTCAAATTCGGAGAATTATTTTTATCGATCGGAGTGGGAACCGCAACAATGTAGACGTTAAATGCCGCGAGATCTTCTTCCCGGGATGAAAAAGAGAGGCCTGTCTCAGGATTCGAGCGGTTAAGCGAAACTGCTGTCTTCATTTCGTCCAAATCAGCTTCTTGCGTATGATCCAGACCCGATTGTAATTCCCGAACTCTTCCGGCATTTAGATCATATCCTAAAACACGGTATTTTTTACCGAATTCAATGGCAAGCGGCAAGCCCACATACCCTAAGCCTATGACCGCGATCTTTGTAGTATTCATACTGTTTGTTTAAGGTTTTGCTATATCTGTTCCTTACTCAGGTCTTCCAACCGGGCTATGTCGGAAACTTTTGGGGGATTCCAGGGATCTTTATACGACGAAAACAGGAAAAATTCCACGAAATAAGCCCATGTTCTCACAATGCGCAAAAAGTATCCCACGTAGATGGACAAAAAAGGTACGAAAGCAATGAGGGGAAGTTCTTCTTTTTTACGTTCCGTAAGCCAAAGAATCATAAAAAAGGAGAATAAATTGCATACGGCCATAATGGCGAATTTCAGAACGAACAAGTCAAACAGAGATCCGATGTTATTAACTATAAGCACAATAAGGTAAATCACCCACAGCATATCCAAATAGAGGTAGAAGAACAAATTCTCAAATAGGGAGAAAAAGTTTTTCCAGCTGAAATTTCCACGCGGAAGCATTGCGATTATGTGCCGACGGACACGGAAACGCACCAGCGATTTCGACCACCGCATCCGTTGTTTTCCCAAAGCATAAAATGTTTGGGGGACGGCCGTCAGGCAGATGGCCCGGCGTTCAAAAAAAATCCTGTGGCCGGCATTGCGTATTTTCTGGGTGACGTCTCCGTCCAGCCCCGGGCCTACGTTCCATGCGCCGATCTCTCGGAGAGTCTTGGCCTCGAAAGCCCCGAAAGCTCCCGAGATGATCCGGTAAATACCCAAAGTGGAAGTAACCGTGCGGCCCACCATGATGTTGCCGAGATATTCCAAAGCCTGGAGTGATGTGCATATTGAATCCTTGGAGTTTCTGACCTTTACGTCTCCTCCGACAGCTTTGATTTTGTCATCGAAATAAAACGGGATCACTATTTTTTCGATGGCGTCGTGATCCAGTGAGGAGTCGGCGTCTAAATGAATGATATACTCTCCTTTGGCAAATTGTAAAGCGAAATTGGCGGCACTGGCTTTTCCGCCCGAGACTTCATTCCGCAGGAAAATATCTATCAACCCCTGTTTTTCCAGACTTCTGCATATCACCTCCGTATCGTCATCAGAACCATCGTCGACAACAATGACCTCAAAGTTTTTATAGGTTTGCTCGGAGAGCGAGATGACAAGTTTGTAGATATTTTTGCCTTCATTTTTACCAGGAGCGATAACCGAAACGAAAGGTCTTGCGGCCAGGAAACGTCCTCGCGCCAGCGAATCCCTCCGCTCGAAATGCTTCCTGCGCATTTTCAGGTAGATGATCACTCCCGCTTCAAGGATATAGTACCGCGGAAGTTCAAACAGGAAGAAAAGCCAAAAAACGGAAACTATTCTTGAAAAAGAGAAGCTTTCCAGAAAAGAAAAAAAATGATCCCATATCTCTGTGAAAAACATACATCAAAGTTTTGCTACCTTATCCATGAACGATAATATGCTCTGGGTGTCTTTTTTATACTGGCAATACTTGGGGGTACCTTCTACCACTATTTTGTCACCGTATTTTTGGTAGACCATCGCCCTGATCCTTTTCATCACTTCGTCGACATGTTTCTGTTTGGATTGAACGTTGGTTGCAAAATTTGCAAACACCATGTACATATTGTTGTGGAATGTGATGTCCAAGTATTTGGCAGATACCTCTTTAAGATACTGTGCGATAATATCTGTGGCCCCTTGCATAATATCCAGATACAGATCCCGGTCGATCACCTTTCGTGTATTGGCATAGCGGAGATCAAGTTCCAACGCGTACAGTACCAAATATAAATCGGGATTACCGACGTATACTTCATCTTCCGCAGTTTCCAGATCAATGATCGCTTTTTCAAGCAGCAAGGTAAATTCTTTGAAAGAGACAATACCTTTCAACTTGTTTGCGGCCAACTGGTACGGATCGAGCGGATTGATCAGAAAGTCCATCGTCCTGTCGTTGAAATAATATTCGTAAAGCACGAAAGGTTCCAACTCTTCAACGGGCGTGATCTTTTTGCAATGCAAACATTGGGCAACAAGATTCGAGCTTTGGGAAGAAAAATTGCAGGCTTCACATACATTGACGACCGAAGGCTTGTCGTAATCGACCCCCAAGTGTCTCAACTGTTTGTGGCATTTGGGGCATATCAGTCTTTCTCCGTCTATATACTCTTTTTCCGGGCTTACGTTGGAACAGCGGAAATGGTGTATCACGGGTTGCGCGGTAAGATTCGCCGAACCGCATCTGGTACATATTTCCCTGTATATAAGGTGGACCGAATGACATTGGGGACAGAGATGTAACTTGTCCTGAAATCTTTGGCCGATGTAGCCGTTTTTAGCGATGCGGGCCAGTTCGTCGAGCACTTCGAGCACGATTTCGCCCGTCGCGCTTATTATAAACAGCAGCGGACGGTTATATCCGATCATGGATTGCTCGGACAAATTGGCAGCAAGGTTTTTCTGGCGCGCAAAATTGTATCTGAGAATCTGAACCGCATAACCGAAAGTAGGAGTAAATCCCTCCGGGGAGAGTTCGACGTATCTGTTTATAATTTGATTGATCTCCCTTGTTGTGTTTATAAAATCGGGGGCCTCTGTGGATTGTTCGACGCCGTCGATGAGGTCATTGGCAACGTGGGTGGCGAATAACTCCTGGGGAATGGAGATAAAAAGAGACTTCAAATAGAGTTTACCGATGCTGTGTTTTCTGATCTGTATGATCAGATCGGCCACATAAGCGCCAAATTCTTTGGGCATATCAATAAAAATAGCGTCAATTTCTGTGGGATCGAGCCTTTCGAGGTCATATTCTTTGGCTGTGTCGACTACCCAGATTCTCTGTCCGGCTGAATTTGTTAATATATTTTCCATTGTCGTATAGATTTAGTATTCGTGGGCCTCTCCGTTTGCGGCCCGGGTCTCGAACATCTGGGAAATGTATTTGAAAATATTGCGCCGGGTCCGGATCTTGAGCGGGATGCCGTTTACCCGTTCCCATTGTTCCAACTTTTCCGGATGGAGGAAATCCAACCGATATTCCAGGGCAACCGTCTCCCGTTCAAAATTTTGCTCCAGATACGAAGGCACTTCAGAAACCGTCGGAATTCCCATCGTTACACGGGCTTTATGAATGTGTTTTCCTATCTTGACCTCCACGATATTCCCTGTCTGGATTTGATGCGCCTTATATCTTTGAGACCACATGATAACGTGCATATCGGCAAACTCAGGATCGTCTATCTGAATACCCAACACAAAGTTACCTTTGTAACATATCGAGGGCGGAAAAATGTTCACGTCGAAAACGGAGGCGTCGTATTTGGCGTGCCAGGGCAGTATCTCGGTATGTTTCATGTTTATACCGAAATCGGCCAATGCGACCCATTGTGCCGAATCCAATAGTGCTTCCGATAGATCGGCGTGATCGACGTTCTTTGCAACCGCCAAATATTCCCGCGCCGTTTTCAGCTCCACTTGCGCCCGCCGGATCTCCATGCGCATATCGTCCGCCTCCGACATCAAGCTGTTCACATCCTGAGCGGTGGCCAGACCGAGGGGGACTTGTTTGCGGACAGTCGTCAATTGCCGTTCCAATTCGAAAAACCGATCATCGAGAGTCTTCAGGGCGTTCTCCTTTTCGGCGACATTATTTGCCGCACGGGTTTGCTCCAGCAACTTCTCGTCCATAAACCCCCAAACCGTACCCAAGTTCGAGCTGTTGACCGAACAATACCAAAAAAGAGTGTCTCCGGCATGAAAGCTTTCACCCTCTCTGAAATTATTCCGGATCACTAAAATATCGTCGGGGAAAGTGATGTACCTCAACGTACGACTCAACTCCCCGTCGAACCGCACCCAGTAGATCCTGTCAACGACATAAAGCATGACTGAGAGAACGACAATCCAAAGGGCAATAAAATAGAACAACCTGCTTTTGTTCATCCGCTTTCTGCGAGCGGCGAAATAATCCTCTTCCGGTTCGGGTTTTTCTACTTTGTTGTACGAGAATTTTTTCATGTCACTTCTCTTTTACGATGTTTCCAAAATACCTGACGGCCTCTTTATACGATTTGAAATCCCTTACGACGGTTCGTTTATTTTTGTTCTGCTCGAAAAACGAAAGCGTAAATGTATCTCCCTCCCTGTATACGGCAGGATTTCGTTGTATCACTTCGTCTAAAGTTTCCAACGATTCCAGTGCAACGGAGCCGACAGCCCCATTTTCCTGTAAACGGCTGATAGCGGGGATATAATCGGGGATATAATCCTCCGGTCGGACGGCTATTTCAATTTGCACCCCGCTTACCGGCGGTGTGACCACGCCTTGCAGGGTCGTTATAACGTCCTGCAAGTCGCTTCTGTTGTAGATCATCAACGTAATCCCCGATACGCAGGGAGCGACCTTTTCATAAAACGATCGGGGGTAATTGGCCGGCAGGGCTATTGTCAGGTCCAGCCCGTTCTTGCCGGTATATGCTTTCGCAATAGAGAGAAATGACAGCAAATCGTCAAGGTATTTCCCGGTCTGTTCTTTCCAGTCGGGAAGTTGGTGCGGCTCTATGTCCAAATGTATGCCTGCAAGCCCCGGTAAATCGTTGAAATTTTGGAAATACTCGTTTATCTTTTCCGAAGTTTCCCTCAGCAATTCCGTACGGGATATGCAAATATAGGGTGAAATCCCTTCCCGGACGATCGAGGCGATCAGGCTGCGGTAATGATCTGCCGGGAGTTGCCGGTTATAGCCGATATAGAGCCGCCCTATCCGGCAGGCGCCGGCGAGAAACACGATATCGTCCCGACTTTCAGAGGAACCGTGTTGCTTTGACCAGACATAGGCCGAAAGCGGCTTGGTGATAACGGTGGATTTTCTGTCGGCATGATCTAACGCAACAAACTCGCCGAAATCCTTGTCGGCCGTCAGGTGTTTGATATTTTGGAGTTGCCTTTCGTATTCGATACGGAGGAGGTAGAAATTGTACAATGACTCCAGATACAGGTCTGACAGTTCGATTGCTCTTACAAAGTTGACCGGCGTACCCTTCACGATATATTTGTAATTCCACCTCCGGAATTCATTTTCATAACGCTGCAAATCCCACAGCAGGGATTTGAGCTGTTGTTCTGTCCGGCGATACGATTGTATATAGTCGACACCCCGGCTTTGAACCAGTGCCTCCTCTTGCAGAAGTGTTCGTTGAAGAATCTCCTGCTGTCTACCGGATTGCAGTTTGTCGTGCTTAGCCCTGTTGAAAAGCGGCAAGACCACATTTATCCCCACTTGTCCGTTGGAGACATCCGAACGGAAACTCGGATATTCCAAATATTGGTAACGGGCAAAAGGGATTACCCTGATTTCGTTCCAATAAGAGAAGGACTCTTCCCTCTTTTTTTCCATCTCCCACTCCAGGGTGTTGATAGCCACGGCTTCGTTTTCGGAAAGCAGGGAGCGGTACCTCTCTTCGTCTATGCGAAAGAAAACAAAAGCATCGCCGTCGTACAGACCGGCCGAAGGAGCGGTAGTCGACAAAGATTCCCGAACGCCTTCCAATATTTTTTTCTTGTAGCCAACGTCCAAAAGTTTGTCAATGGCCACATCACCCGTTCGGTAAAGAGCGTCGTACAAAGAGAGCAATACATCGTAGATGTATATCCTGTTATTCAGTATGGATAAAAGATAAGGGTCGTATTTCTCAAGAGTGCTGTTAAGCGTCTCCTGCAAGGCGGTGCGCTTAAATTCCGCTACCGTACGCATCTTGTCCAGAGTGGCCTTGTTGTAGATCAGTTCGCGTTTGAGACTGTTTCCGAAACCCTTGTATTGGCTGAGGTCCCAACTCACTCCCATTTGAAGCCTGTTGCGGTAACTCCAATCTTCATCTATGTCCGCCAACACCGTTCCGCCGACAGACCGGCTGTAAGTGTAGCCCCCCTGCAGTTCCAGTCCTTCGGGCATACGCAGAGCGTCGATCGATGCCCGGGCCGCGTCGTCGATTGCTTTAAGTGTGGCATCGTCAGGTGAATGAGGTGGCTGGGTAAACAGGGCCGGAACCACGGCCGCCTCCTGTGTGTTTGTACCAAAAAGAATACTGTCCAGCTTTATCAGCGCCTCTTGCAGGCGCCCGCTCTCCGTTGCGTAAGAGTTCCGTTCCCAATCCGGTGGACTGCCTGCAGCAGAGGCCGATATTGCAAAAAATAGAGGGATGAATAATTGTAATTTCATAATCCATGTCGCCTGAAGGTAAGAACGACTTTCTTGCCGAAAAGTTTACATTACTTTGTTATTTTATAAAAAATAACGTAAAAATTAAACAGATCCTAAGAAATTGAGCTGTGGTTTCAAGTATGTTAAAGTCAGTTATTTAAAAACAATATTGTTACTTTGTTGATTATTTTTAGTAACACTTAATTCAATAATGTCGTACATTTGTACATGTAATTTTATTCGATTATCAGAATGGATGATTAATATTATTCCATAAAAATTATTTTCAAATGTTTCTCTATGTATATAATTTTATAGCAGATATGAAAAAAAGCATTTTAATTTCCACCGTTTTCCTGTTTTCATTGCTGTTTGCAGGTTGTAATAAGAACGATTCTTTTGATGGCAATGATCAGACTTCCGTCGAACTGTTGTATAATCTGGCAACAGACCAGGATCGCTTGAAAATTTATCTGAAAGAATCGGTAACGGTTCGTGCGACCAGTTTCTCCGCGATCGTTATACCGGAAGTCCCGGCTGATGCGAAACCCATGTATGGTACGAACGACGCATGGCAAGCCACCGAGGGAGATTCCTTTATTATAGAAACCGGTGAGAGTTTCAACGGTGGCCTGGTTTTAAACAACAACGATTACTATGTGTACGGGGAACTGACCCTGGGTAATCATTGGGGTGCAGGAGGAGGTACGATCTATGTGTTACCGACAGGGAAAGTGAATGTGACCACAGGTGTACTGAGCAGTAAGGTTCGTATTGTAAATACGGGTATCCTTGTATTACCGGAAACTTTTGCGATCAATCCGGATGCTGCCGTGTATACCAACACGGATATTGCTGCCGGAACAATGGATGTATCCGGGAGATTGTACAGTGAAGCTGCGGTTTCCGTAAACAATTTTTATCTGAAAAATAGCGGTTTCGTAGATTTGAAAGGTTGTTTAGTCATTTCCGATGCGCTGAAAGTGACAAATACTGCCTCTTTGAAAGTCGGTTCTTATTTATCGGCAGATAATATTGAGTTGAACAGTTCGGGTTCTTTTTTTATGGAAGCCGGATCGTACATTAGCTGTAATGTGCTGAATGTTGAGAATCAGACGGCTTATCTTAGAAACGAGGGCGACGATTATGCTGTAATAGAATGCAATGAATTGGTGATCCATCAGGCCGACCAAACCAAAAGCACAGGCTGGCTGGACATCCACGCCGGAACTATTACCAACCTGACAGGTACGGATATTCAATGGTTGTCGACCGTTATATTTGACGGGGAGACGTATATTCCTGCAGACGGATGTTCTCCGGGGTTTGGAGAACAGTCGGATAAAGAACACGATTACAAATTGGATCACTTAGCGAAAGTGGAATCTGCCAACGAGCGTATTTCCGCTACCTCTGTTGGTTTCAGAAATGGAAAGGCGTACGTATCATGGCATAGGTACGGAGAAGCGATCGAAGGTTATATTGATGTCGTGGACATGGGTACGCTGAATCTGGATGCTACACTTTACAGTGAAGTATTGGATTTCAACCACATCTCCGTAGATGGCCAGTATATCTATGTGGCCGGAGGAAGAAGAACCGGGGCTTTTATCGGAAAAGTAGGGTATGACGGTTCGTCAGCCATAGATATCGAACTGACTGCATTGCACGGCTCTTCCGGAAACTGTGTTCTTGTCGATAATGAAAAAATATGGGCGGTATCGGGTGCCAACGGAGGCCTCTCTATCCTCGACGAAAGCAATCTGACCTATCACACTATGCCATACGCCAAATATGTCCTGAAACAAGGGGATCGGATGGTCGTATTATCCGATGTGACAAATGCAAAATTGAGCTACTTTGATCTGACCGGAGCATTGGTAAATGAATATCCTGTCGGCAGCAGCATCACTCCTACAGGCGGTAAAAATGCGATGGCAACGGACGGTGAAACAGTTTATGTCGCTTTGGGTGGCAATGGCCTGAAAGCTATTAAGAACGGTACGGTTGTTGCCGAGTTTTCAAACGAAAGCAACAACGGAGGTTTTGCAAACGGAGTAGATGTGGATGACAAGTTCGTTTATGTGGCAAACGGAAACGGATTGTATATTCTGAATAAAACAGACCTCTCGGAGATCATGAGTTATCATCTGGCCGGTGCTTCCGCCAATTTCGTGAAGAAGGGTGACGATGGTTTATTGTATGTTTCTTACGGACTGAACGGTGTCAATGTATTCCGCTTCATCGAAGAATAATTACGACAAATTAACATGGAAGCGGTAAATATCGGTATATTGATCAAGTCATTGAATCCCGTCTGCGGCTGTACCGTGGGATGTAATTGATTTGTGTCGAAATTCGAGCGGTTTTATCGACCTAACAGTCTGGATAAGAGCGATTCCAACGAAAAACACCCGATTTTGACCGCATTTCATGTCAAAATCGGGTGTTTCATCTTAAATACCGACCTCGGTATCCTGAAAGCCTCCAGTGATTTATTAGTCATGCAGGTTTCCGAACACTTGGAAAATCCAGTGCTCGTTGCCCCCATGCGCCATGCGCAGTTGACCCCTTCGACCAAAATATGACAGACCCCTTTTGCCAGAATAAAAATGACCCCTGTCGGAATGTAAACCGACAGGGGATTTTTACGTAATTTCGGTTCCCTTCCTGGTCGATGGGTTAAAACTAAAATTACAATGACAACAAAGTTAGCAAACATTCTTCATTGCTATGCAATGGGGATGGGGATAAAAGGTATCAGCTCGACCTTTGAGTTATCCCGCAACACAGTGCGCAAATATGTGCGGCTGTTTCAAGAGAGTGGCATCCCAATGGAGCAGCTTCTGTCCATGCCTGCAAGTCGCATTCAGGAGATATTCGGAGGCAACGGCGAGAGGGAACGTACCCCTTCGGTGCGACAGTTGGAACTGGAGGCACTTTTGCCGGAGTATGTCGCAAGGCTCACCCGCAAGGGTGTGACAGTGAAGTCTCTATTTGAAGAGTATGCACGGGAGCATTCCAATGGGTTCCGTCATGCAAGTTTTGGATCGTACATACAGCGCTATCGGTTAGTATCACATGCAGTCGGGCATGTTGAGCATTATGCCGGTGACCAGATGTATATTGACTTTGCGGGCGACCGTCTGCAGATTATTGATGAGCTGACCGGCGAAGCCAGGTCAGTCGAAGTTTTCGTTGCTATCCTTCCATGTAGCCATTATACCTACTGCGAGGCTGTCTGGTCGCAGAAGAAAGAAGATCTGATAAAGGTATGTGAGAACGCTCTGCACTTCTATGGAGGAGTACCCATGGCACTCGTCCCTGACAATTTGAAGTCGGCGGTAACCCGGAGCGACCGCAACGAACCGGTGATCAACGAAGACTTTGCTGCTTTTGCCGAACATTATGGTTGCACGGTTTATCCGACACGCGTCAGACGTCCAAAAGACAAAGCACTTGTAGAGAACGCAGTAAAACTGATGTACAGGTCTGTTTATACCGATATCGAAGGCTTGATGTTCCATAATCTGGAGTCACTCAACGCCGCCATCATCCAATCCCTGGGGAAGTTCAATGACCGCAAGCTAACCGGACGCAGCCAGTCGCGCAGACAACTGTTTGAAGACGTGGAAAAAGACTATCTGCGAACTCTGCCCTCAGTACGATATCAGATGAAGGAACGCAAATCTGTGACTGTAATGCGTAACAGCTATGTTACGCTGGGCAAGCATCACTACAGCATGCCCAAGGAGTATATAGGCAAGCGTGTCGATATTGTCTACAATGCTGACACGCTCGAAATCTTCCACGGCCTGAGACTGGTTACCACCCATCACCGTGATGACACCCCTTACGGTTACACCCAAAAGGAAGTGCACAACCTTCCCGGCCGGCATGGCAGTTACGAAAAGAATCTGGACGAGATCTTTGAGCGAGCCGCCCAGATAGACAATATCGTCTTGCTCTACCTCAGGGAAGTGGCATCACAGAAGAAATATCCGCCTTTGGCGTTCCGTTCATGCAGAGGCATCCTTTCTTTGGAAAAGACCTTCGGTCTGGACAGGCTTGTGGCTGCATGTGCCTGTGCTTCACAGATGCGCGTTTACGGATATCAGGATATTATCGGTATCCTGAACCGGGGCGATGATTCCAACTTCCTCTCACAGGCCGATGAAGAAACAATCAACAACTTATCACTTCCGCATCACAAGAACATCCGTGGGCGTGAATACTTCTCAAAATCAACAACAAAATCAAACAGAAACAATGGAAACAAATAATAAAACTGCAGCCGTTATTCAGGAGAAAGACCGCAATGCCATCTCGCTGGATCTAATGAAGCGTATGAACCTGCATGGCATGGCTGCCGCCTTCCGGGAAAGTCTGCAGTCCACCGTGGCTGAGGCTATGACGGCTGACAGCTTCCTGGCATTACTGCTGGCCCGTGAATGGGACTACCGTTCGGATGTTGCCATCGAACGTCTGATTCGTCAAGCCGGATTTCGTTACAAAGCCTATCTTGAGGAAATAGACTACGCCATCAACCGCGGTCTTGATCGCAACCACATGGAGCGTCTCTCTTCGCTCGACTTTATCCGTCAAGGACAGAATCTCTTCATTACCGGCTCATCCGGTACTGGTAAAAGCTATATTGCCACAGCCATTGGTTATCAGGCGTGCAAAGATGGAATACGAACCAACTATGCCAGCGCATCCAAACTGATGGGAGCCCTAAAGGTTGCAAAGACAAAGGGTACAGTCGAAGCCGAACTCAAGAAAATCGAACGATGCCCATTGCTCATCCTGGATGACCTTTTTCTAGTACCTCTTGACGCTAAAGAACGTACTATACTGCTGGACATCATCGAAGATCGTCATGAGAGAAAGTCCATCATCATTACCTCGCAACTACCGGTTGCTGACTGGTACGATGCAATCGGTGACCCAACAGTCGCTGACGCTATCCTTGACCGCATCGTACACTCGGCACATCAGATTGAACTGACCGGTGAGAGCGTTAGAAAAATGAAGGTAGGTAAAAACAAATAATCCAAAATAATAATGACCCCGTCGGCCAGGATATTTGGGGGTCAATAATAAAAAATTTTCAGGGGTCAACTGCGCATTGGCGCATGGGGTCAACGCGCATTGGATTTTCCACTCCTCTCGAATTGGCTTTCTGACGGAAAGTGAATTTCCCATCCGGCAATAAAAAACTTTTTATTTCCATGTCACTGACTTTTTTAATGGTTTAATGAACAAATCTACTGTTGTTGATTCATCGTTAAACGCTATTAATCAGTGAAATAAATCGTCTTTTGTACCATTCGACGCCGCCGGAAACTCTATGTTTTTTTTGAGGACGAAAACTTTTTGGGTTACGGTTTTGTTCACGGTTGTTTTTACCAAAAAGTCCCGTTTTGACCTCAAAAACAAAAGAACGACCCGCCAGCGAGTCGTTCAGTACTTTTCGAAACACCTGAATGTCAGGCGTTTTTAAATTTTGTCCAAGATTGACAGTTCAATATTCATCCTCGTTGAAAAAGAAATCATCTTTACTCGGATAATCCGGCCAAATGTCCTCTATACTTTCAAAGATCTCTTCGTCGTCTTCGATATCTTGAAGATTTTCAATAACTTCCATCGGAGCGCCCGAACGGATGGCATAATCGATCAATTCGTCTTTCGATGCAGGCCAGGGCGCATCTTCCAATTTGGAAGCAAGTTCTAAGGTCCAGTACATAACTATTGTCTATTAACCGTTTCTAAAACTTCCGCAAAAGTATAGCTTTTAAAGCAATTAACAAGGTTTGTCCGTAAAATTAATGTTAAGAATGTTATAAAACATATAACCATTTAAAACAGAAACACTTATCTACTCTACTCGTCGGAAAAATGCTGCAAAACACGCCGGTAGGTATTGAATATTTTGGCTTTTGATACAAACCCTGCATACGTACCTTTCTCAATCACCGGCAAATTCCAAGCCCCCGTCTCTTCGAATTTTTTCATAACGGTATCCATGGTATCGCCAATTTCCACCACGGCCGGCGGTACAGTCATATAGTCCCGCATGTAGGTAGTCTCATAAAGATCCTGCTGGAACATAATCTTGCGAATATCATCCAGCAATACAATACCCAGGAGTTCGTTCTTTCCGCCCACTACCGGGAAGATATTCCGGGCCGAACGGGCCACCAACTTGACCAGATCCCCCAGGGTAGCATCCACCGGTATCGGTTTGAAATCAGTCTCAATGACTTTGTCCAATTTCATCAGAGTCAACACCGCCTTGTCTTTGTTGTGAGTGATCAGGTCGCCCTTCATCGCCAGCCGGCGGGCGTAAATGGAATGCGGCTCCATGCCACCGGTCGTCAAGTGGGAAACTACAGAGGTCAGCATCAAAGGCACCAACAGGGAGTATCCCCCCGTGATCTCCGCGATCAGGAACATCGCCGTCAGCGGAGCTTTCATCACACCGGACATCACACCGGCCATTCCCGCCAGCACAAAATAGCTGACCGGAACCGTTGCTATTCCCGTCAGGTTGATCAAAGTCGCCACCAAAAAACCACCCACACCACCGGTGAACAGGCTCGGGGCAAAAACACCGCCCACACCGCCGCTTCCGTTGGTCAGCGCCGTTGCCACCACTTTCACGAACAGCAACCCGGTCACATAGAGCAATACCATAAAAATATTGTCCCGCAACCCAAACAGGTAGGTGTTGTTCAGGATCGAGTCCGCATTACCGGTCAACAGCGCCTGCAAAGAAACATATCCTTCTCCATACAGAGGAGGGAACAAAAAGATCAGCAATCCCAGCAGCGCCCCGCCGGCCAACACCCGCCGGAAAGAGTGCTTGATCCCCGCCACGAACCGTTCGATCCGGATGTTCATCCGGATAAAGTAGACGGACAGTAGACCGCAGCAGATGCCCAAAATGATGTAATAGGGCACGTTGGCCAGGGCGAAATGGTCCTGAACGATGAAATCCAGCACGATCCCGTTTCCCATCAAAAAATAGACGATCACATAAGCGGAGATAGCCGAAATCATCAACGGGATCAGCGAAGCCATCGTCAAATCCAGCATCAATACCTCCAGCGTAAAGACAATACCAGCAATCGGAGCTTTAAAAATACCGGCGATCGCTCCCGCCGCCCCGCACCCGATCATCAGGGTCATTACCTTGTAGTTCATGTGGAAAAAGCGGGCCAGATTGGAACCGATGGAGGCTCCGGTCAACACAATGGTCGCCTCTGTCCCCACAGATCCTCCGAAACCGATGGTAATGGTACTGGCCACCATCGAAGAGTAGTTGTTGTGCGGTTTGATGATGCTGTTTCGGCGGGAAATGGCGTACAACACTTTGGTCACCCCGTGGCTGATATCTTCCCGGACAAAATAGCGGACAAACAGAGAGGTCAGCAGAATACCGATAAACGGATAAACAAAGAACAACAGGCTTCCGCTATCCACCTGCAACCGTTCTGTGAAAAACAGGTGTGTGTAATGCACCATATTTTTCAGTGCCACGGCAGCCAGACCGGATACGATCCCCACCAACAAACTCAATAGGAGTACAAAATTCTTCTCTTTGATGGAGCGAATCCGCCAAAACAAAAAACGGCTATACCATTTACCCCACCAAGACATAGCATGCATCATAAAATTGCACAACAACTCTTACTGTTTCGTAATGCTAAGCAAAGATCCGTACTCGGGATGAAACTCCACCGTCCATCCCTCGTTGGCGATCACCTCTGCCGGCAACGTTTTGATCACTCCTAATTGCGGGATCACCGCCCGGAAACTTTGCAACTCACCGAACGAATTGATCAGCTTCACTTCGCCCGTCGCCGGAACCCGGTAATAGATCGCAGCCGCCTGCACATCCGTTTCGTTGTCGGAGGCCGGGACCGACACTTGTTCGACAAGGATGCTGTATACCACAGCCGTTACATCTTGCCGCTCTACCACCCCTTCCGTTTCCGAAAATCGGAAGATCGCAGCAGGTTCCCCTTCCTTTCCCGGTGAAACGGAGAAAGTACGCTCGGTGGTATATGTCTCCTTTTTACCTAAGAAGAGCGAAAGATACTCCTTTTCCATGCGATCCAGCTCTTTCAGCACTGTTTTCAGAGAAGCGCCGACGGGCAACTCCCCCTCTCCGGTCACCAACTTTTCCCGTTCCGATTTGATCCGGAAGATCTCTCTGGCCGCTTCCCGCATGACCTCCTGGTGTGTACGCTTTTCATAACGGATGATCGGATCCCAGATCCTCTTCTCTACGCCGTCTATCTCCTCGACCAGGTAATTGGTGTCCAATACCTCTTTCAGTGGATTGTATACCTTCAAAGCCGTCAGATCCACCTCCTCTTCGTCTTTTTCTGCGGCGGCCGGAAAAGTATAGGCCACGTACCACTCCTCCCGCGGAACACTCCGGTTTCCGGAAGAGACTCCGGCCAGAAATCCTTCCGGGCTCAGGGACAACATAAGGGGTGTGTAATCGCCGGAAGCTGTCACGGAATAGACCGCCTGCTCGTCCGGAAGATACTCCGGGCGAACCTGTAACTCCGCCACCCTCCACCACTCTCCCGGTTCCATGATTTCCGGCCGGATGCCCAATTCTTTCTCCGCATCCTGCCGGAAAGGCCCCGAAATGAGCCGGGTACACTCCAATTTAGCCGTGATCCGGAAACTCACTTTCGGTAAAGAGTAACCGACCGTCACAGGAAGCGATAACTCCTTTTTTTTCTGGGCTACAGCGGCCAAAAAAACAAGTAAAAGCAGGCAAATGGTGCAAATTTTCTTCATAGAACTCGTTATTAAAAGAATCCGGAATTTCATATCTTCAAACGCCCCGTTCCTAACTATTTGTTAGTAAACGACAAAAATGCTCAATTTATTTCATCTCTCAAAATCATTTTCACTCTCAAACGTTTTAAAAAATAAAAAATAAAAAAAATCCTTATATTTGCGGCGTTTTGAATCACTATTTCAACTAAATTATACGTACTATGTTTAAAAATCACCCCAAAGGGCTATATGCACTTGCATTGGCGAACACAGGAGAGCGTTTCGGGTATTACACCATGCTCGCCATTTTTACGTTGTTTTTACAAGCGAAGTTCGGGCTGACTTCCGGCCAGACAGGACAGGTATTCGGAGGCTTTCTGGCAGCCGTTTATTTTTTACCGGTATTGGGCGGTATTATTGCAGACAAATGGCTGGGGTACGGAAAAACCGTATTCATCGGTATCATTGTGATGTTCCTGGGCTATTTTCTGATGGCCATACCCGGAATGGGCATGCCCGTTCTGATCACCGCCCTCTTTACCATTGCGCTCGGGACCGGGCTTTTCAAGGGAAACCTCCAGGTAATGGTCGGAAATCTGTACGATGACCCCAAATACAAAGAACGCCGCGACCCGGGCTTCAGCCTCTTCTACATGGCCATCAACATCGGCGCCATGTACGCTCCTACAGCCGCCACGAAAGTAATGAACTACTTCATGGCTAAAGACGGGGTAAGCTATGTAGCCGAAATTCCGGCGCTGGCACACCAGTTTTTAAATGGTACCATCGATGCGGAAGGTACGTCGAAACTGACCGAATTGGCTGTTGCGCAGGGGGCGGTCTTCACCGGAGACCTGGCAGCGTTTAGCCAGTTTTACATTGATCAGTTGTCCACCTCTTACAACTACGGATTTGGAGTAGCCTGCATTTCGTTGGTGGTTTCCATGGCTATCTACCTCTTCACCCGGAAATTGTATAAACATGCCGATGTCAATGCAAAACAGGCGGCAGCCAAACCACAATCCGCTACGACCGTCGCCACCGAAACCCTCTCTCCGAAAGAGACCAAGGAGAGGATCGTGGCATTGGGATTGGTTTTCGCCGTGGTGATCTTCTTCTGGATGTCGTTCCACCAAAACGGATTGACCATGACCTTCTTTGCCCGCGACTACACACAAAAATTCGTAGAGGGCTGGTCAAGGATCGGTTTTGATATCCTGAACCTCACCCTGATATTGGTAGCCATTTATGCCATATTCAACATCTTTCAGTCCAAAGAGTCCAAGAGCAAACTGATTTCTACCGGTATCCTGGCGCTGAGTATAGCAGGTTTCGTTTACAGATACATGAGCTTAGATCCCGTTATGAGCAGTGAGCCCCAAATGTTCCAGCATTTCAACCCTTTCTTTGTGGTTGCATTAACGCCCTTCTCCATTGCCATCTTCGCCTGGTTGGCCAAACTCAAAAAAGAGCCTTCCACACCAAAAAAGATCGGTTATGGGATGTTTATCGCCGCTGCAGGATTTGCTATTCTGGCCTTTGCTTCCTTCGGATTGAAATCCCCCGCCGAATTGGAATCGGTAGGAGGTGTCAGCGACATTTTATTAAGCCCAAACTGGCTGATAAGCACCTATTTGACCCTTACATTTGCAGAGTTGTTCCTCAGTCCGATGGGAATCTCTTTCGTATCGAAAGTGGCCCCCCCGAAACTCAAAGGTTTGATGATGGGCGGTTGGTTTGCAGCCACGGCTGTCGGTAACTACCTGACATCCGTCATCGCCGGGATCTGGGACAGTTCCATTCCGCTCTGGGGTGTTTGGGGCGTGTTGATCGTTTGCTGCCTGGTATCTGCGGTGTTCATCTTCGCTGTGATGAAACGCCTGGAAAAGGTATCGTAATACAAAAGGTTTTTTTGAAAAACGCCCGGCCTCCGGGCGTTTTTCTTTTTCCGGCAAAATTATACCGCGATGCTTGCCGGAATAAAAAAAAGCGCTAATTTTGTGCCGTTGAAAAAACAACGCTCTTGTTCAATGGTGTAATGGCAGCACAACAGATTCTGGTCCTGTTAGTCAAGGTTCGAATCCTTGTTGAACAACAACCCTAAAACCTCCTGCACCGACAGGAGGTTTTTAATTGATTACAACATCCGGTATGCCTGAAAAACATTACTTTGAACAGAGAGATTACGCAGAAAATTATCTGCTCGCCTACATCCGGAAACACCTCCCCGAACACCGGCCGGAAACCTTCCGGATCCTGCTTGCCGGTTGTGCGGAAGCAGGGGAGATCGAGGTATTGAGCAAGTATGGATATACTGTCAGCGGTTGCGATATTGCCCGGGAAAGAATAGCCTTGGGAAAAACATTGAATCCGGAAGCAGACATTTGCTGGGGAGACCTTACGGATCCTGCAAGTTGTCCGCAGGGACCTTTCGACCTGGTTGTACTGAGAGATGTTATCGAACACATCACCGACAAAGCCCAAGCGCTGAAAACCCTCAGCGGACTGTTGCGGGAAAACGGACATCTTTTCGTTACCTTTCCACTCAAATACTCTCCATACGCCGCCCACCAGCAAAACAGCAAACTCAAACACTACCTCTATCTGGGACTCTACCCGGCGGGAGTCATCCGAAAACTCGGGAAACGATACCGGCAAAACACCGGCGAAATGCTCTATTTAAAAAGAAATGCCCTCTCTTACCGTGCTTTCCGGAAATTGATCAAAAAAGAGTTCACCTTCCGGGTAAAAGAGTTCTTTATCTTCCGGCCGATTTTCCGTTTGCGCTTTGATCTGCCGATCCTCCGAATGCCAAACCTCCCGGGAATACGGGAATTTGCATTGGGAGGCGAATTTTTACTGCAAAAAAAGAAGGCTGTCTAAAAAGTGAAATTTAAGCAGCCTCTTTTCTTATTCCCAAGAAGTGTTCAAAAACGCTTAGCTGCAAAGCCGCTGATTTTCAGGCGGACGGGAGCATACTAACGTATGTGACCGACGACTGATAAATCAAGCAATGAAGCAGATAAGTGATTTTTGGACAGCTTCTTAATCGTCAAAACCCGGCCGCTTGAAACTCATCGCAGCAGGGAATTGCTTTAAGATCTCTCCCCGCAATTCGGAGAGGATGAGCAGCAAATGTCGGGCTTCCCGTGCCAGAATCGGCAAAAGCTCCTTCAATGCCTGCCACGCCTGTTCGGATTGTTCTATCGACAAAAGTGCCACTTTGGCGGATCCGTTGCCATCCAACCCTAAATTCCCAGCCGTTTCCCCTTTTTGATTGTGGTGGTGATCATATATCGCCCGCCTGAGTTTCGGATTTATCACATCCAGCTGCCAGTCAACAACTTCTGTAGCAACAGTAACCGCATCGGCTTTTTTCCGCTCCGACTCCGACAGGTCATCCAAGGCGCTGTATGCTTCCTCCAGGGAGTGCTCCGCCCAGGCCTCGTACACCAATGAGATCCGGAGGATATCCAACATGCCGATGCTATACTCCGTGTCCGGTTCCTCCTCTTCTCGCTCTTCCTCATCTTCCTCCTCTCCAAGGGGATCTGGAAAAAGTTTCTGAAATGTGCCTCCTGCCTCTCCGGAGCATAGGTATCTCCGGATCTGTTCCCACAACGGAAGCGGATCTTGCAAGATCTGTTCCAACGGCAACTCCTCCCCTGTCTCCTCCGCTTTTTTTTCCAACCGGTAACTGAGGCACGAGTTACAAAACCGGCACTTTTCGCACCAACGGTCGCAATAGTTGTAAATATCCGGAATTAAACCGGCCTTCAACAAGTCTTCTCGGTTGTTTTCCACCACCCTACTCTTTTTTTGTTATTCCACCTGCCGGATGGAGAGACTAATCCGCCGGCGCTCCCGATCTACCTGCATCACCTTGACCCGCAACTGCTGGTGCAATGCCAACACCTCCGCCGGGTTGGCGATGTACCGGTCGGCGATCTCCGAAATGTGCACCAATCCGTCCTGCTTCACACCGATGTCCACAAAGGCCCCAAAATTGGTAATATTGGTTACTATGCCCGGCAATACCATCCCTTCCTGCAAATCCTCTATCTTTGTAATCCCGTCGGCAAAAGCGAACACCTTCGCCACAGAACGAGGATCCCGCCCCGGTTTTTTCAACTCCTCCCGGATATCCTTCAGGGTAGGCAACCCTGTCTTTTCCGTAACGTAACGAGCCAGTTCGATCCGGTCGCACAGCGCCGTATTCCCGATCAATTCTTCGACCTTTACACCCAAGTCCGCCGCCATTTTTTCTACTACCGGATAGGACTCCGGGTGTACGGCCGAATTGTCCAAGGGGTTTTCCGCCCCAGCGATCCGGAGGAATCCGGCACACTGTTCATACGCCCTGGCGCCCATTCGTTTTACCTTCTTCAACTCGTTCCGGGAACGGAAAGCACCATTCTCCCGGATATACTCCTCCACGTTTTCCGCCAGCGCCGGCCCCAGGCCGGATACGTACCGCAACAGGTAACGACCGGCCGTATTGACATTTACGCCCACGTTGTTCACACAGGATTCCACCACCCGCTCCAGACTCTCTTTCAATTTTTGTTGGTCTACATCGTGCTGGTACTGTCCCACCCCGATGGATTTGGGCTCGATCTTTACTAATTCTGCCAACGGGTCCATTAGACGGCGGCCTATGGAGACCGCTCCACGCACCGTTACGTCGTATTGCGGGAACTCCTCCCGGGCAACCGGCGAAGCGGAATAGACCGACGCCCCGTTTTCGCTGACCACAAATACCTGTACCTCCCGGTCAAAACGAAGGCTTTGGACAAAAGTTTCCGTCTCCCGGCCGGCCGTTCCGTTCCCAATGGCAATCGCCTCTATCTGATACATTTCCACCAAATGGGCCATCTTGGCAGCAGCCTGCCTGTACTCGCTCCACGGCGGGTGGGGATAAATGTTTTCGTTGTGCAACAGATGGCCGGTTTCATCCAAGCAGACCACTTTACAACCGGTACGGAAACCGGGGTCCATGGCCAATATCCGTTTGCTTCCCAAAGGCGGGGCCAGCAAAAGTTGGCGCAGGTTCTCCGCAAAAACACGGATGGCCTCTTCGTCTGCTTTTCGTTTGGACACTCCCATGTACTCTGTTTCGATGGAAGGAAACAACAACCGTTTATAGGAGTCGCCTACGGCTTCCCGTACCTGTGCAGCGCTCTCCGTCCGTCCCGTAACGAACAGTTTTTCCAATCCGTCCGTCGCCGCTTCGTGCCCCACCGTCAATGTCACCTTCAAAATGCCTTCGCTCTCTCCTCTCCGAATGGCCAGCATCCGGTGCGACGGGCAGCGCCGGAGAGACTCGCTGTAATCAAAGTAATCCCGGTATTTTTCGCCTTCGGCCTCTTTTCCTTTTACGACCTGCGAACGGACCACACCCTCTTTCTCCACCTGCCGGCGGGCCAGGTTCCGCGCCTTCTCGTTTTCATTTACCCACTCGGCCACAATATCCCGGGCCCCTTGCAACGCCTCCCCTTCGTTTTTTACCTCTCCTTTGACAAAAGGCGCCGCTTTCAGCGCCACATCTCCATATTCCTGCCGGAACAACCAATGCGCCAGCGGTTCCAGTCCTTTTTCCCGGGCTTTCGAAGCGCGCGTCTGTTTTTTGGGTTTGTAAGGCAGATAAATATCCTCTAATAGTCTAATATCCAAACACTCCCGGATTTGCTTTTCCAACTGCGGAGTGAGTTTTTCCTGTTGTCCGATGGACTCCAGCACCGCTCTTTTCCGTTTTTCCAACTCTTTGTACTGCTCGTACAACGCTTTCAGATCGCCAATGATCACTTCGTCCATGCTGCCGGTCAACTCTTTTCGGTAACGGGCAATAAAGGGGATGGTAGCCCCCTCGTCCAACAGCCCCAGCAAGTTGCGGATGTACCGCCCCTCTTTTCCTGAACGGCCGGCCAAAAAAGATATGGGATCCGTAAAATATTCCATGGTGTGTGTATTGTCGGCAGTGCCGTTTCCGGCACCATATTTTCGAGGGACAAAGATACAAGTTCCGGAGTTTATTCTCTATCTTTGCGGAACATAATTCGTCAGGTCATGATCCGGGTGGAAGGCATTCAGAAAAGTTACGGGGAGTTAGCCGTATTGAAAGGGATAGACCTGTTGGTCCGCGAAAAGGAGATCGTCTCCATCAGCGGGGCCAGCGGGGCTGGAAAAACTACGCTCCTGCAGATTATCGGGACCCTGGACCGCCCAGACAGTGGCGAGGTTTGGTACGGAGATACCCGCCTCTCTTCGCTTTCGGCCGGAAAATTGGCCGCCTTCCGGAACCACCACATCGGTTTTGTCTTTCAGTTTCACCACTTGTTACCGGAATTTACAGCCCTGGAAAATGTCTGCATGCCCGGATGGATCAAAGGGATGTCGAAAAAGGAGGCCGAAAAGAGAGCGGCCGGTCTGCTGGAACTGCTGGGGCTCCAGGAACGTCTCTCCCACAAGCCGAACGAATTGTCCGGAGGTGAACAGCAACGGGTTTCCGTGGCCCGGGCGTTGATGAACAGCCCGAAAGTGATCCTGGCGGACGAACCTTCCGGCAATTTAGACACAGCTACCAAAGGGGAGTTGCACCGCCTCTTCTTTTCGCTCCGGGACGAGCTGGGACAAACCTTTGTTATTGTTACACACGATACCGAATTGGCCAGTATGTCAGACCGGCAGGTGCAAATGAAAGACGGGGTCATTTTACCGGAAAATTCAATGATCTGAAAAAAAATCCTATTGTTTGTCCTGATTTATTTTTATCTTTGCACGATTTTTCTGCCCGAAGGGGACATGTACATAAAAATAATTGAATGAATTTTACTGATCATCTTGACAAAGTAAGCTACTCCCTCGGACTGAGCATTGCCAGCAATCTGATCTCTTCGGGAGTAACCACACTGAATGCAGAAGCATTTACCGAAGCGATCGCCACGGTTTTCGCCGGAAAAACTCCGGAGATGACTCCGGAAGAAGCCAACAAAATCTTGCAAGCGCATTTTGAAAAATTGGAAGCGGCCCGTGGGAGCGAAGCCCAGAGTGCCGGAAAAAAATTCCTGGCGGAGAACCAATCCAAAGAAGGGGTAGTCACGCTGCCGAGCGGCCTGCAATACAAGGTGCTTACAGCCGGGAAAGGCCCAAAACCCAAAGCCCATGATACGGTTAAATGCCACTACGAGGGGAGATTGATCAACGGTGCTGTTTTTGATTCTTCAATCCGCAGGAATGAACCGGCCGAATTCCCGGTAAACGGCGTGATCGCCGGATGGGTGGAAGCACTTCAATTGATGAATACCGGTTCCAAGTGGCAACTGTATATCCCCTCAGATCTGGCGTACGGCTCCCGGGGAGCGGGACAGAGCATCGGACCGAATGAAACCCTCATTTTTGATGTAGAACTGTTGGACATCGTATAGATCACTTCAAAAACAATCATTTATCCATATTTTAAAACCAAAGAAAAAATGAACTCAAAACAGATCTTATTGATTTTTGCAGCAGGGGTTCTCATGTTGAGCAGTTGCTGCAACAACGTGAACTCTACCAAGGCTTCTCTGAAAACGGAAAGCGACACGGCTTGTTACTACCTGGGATTTTTGTACGGAAGCGACCTAACTCGGGCCGGTATAAAAGAACCGAACATGGCTGTCGTTGTAGCCGGCATGAACAGCGCTATCCAGAAAACGGATACGATCGACCAGTATACCATCCAGATTTTCCTGAGTCAATATCTGGAAAAATTGGCAAAAAAACAGGGGGAAGAAAACCGGATCAAAGGCGAAAATTTCCTGAAAGAGAACCTGACGAAAGAGGGGGTGGATACATTGTCTGACGGGATCCAGTACAAAGTACTGGTGGCCGGAGAAGGCCCCAAACCGACAGCAACCGACGTGGTGAAAGTACACTACAAAGGCTCCCTGATCGACGGAACGGAGTTTGATGCTTCCAGGGAAGAACCTGCGCAATTTTCTCTGAACCAGGTTATTCCTGGATGGGGCAAAGCCATTTCGCAAATGCCCGTAGGTTCCAAATGGATCATTTATATCCCTAGTGATCTGGCTTATGGCTCAAGAGGCTATGGACCGATCGGATCGAACGAAACCCTGATTTTTGAAGTTGAATTGTTGGAGATTGTTCCCCAAACTGCTCCCACAAACTAATTTTTAGCAGAAAAACGCCTGTATGAACTACGAAATTACCGGAAAACTGATCCATAAGGAGGATACACAGCACATCAGCGACCGATTCCAGAAAAGGGAATTTGTGATCGAAGTGGAGAACGACAAAAATCCGCAATGGAATGAATTTGTCAAGATCCAATTGGTACAGGACCGTTGCGACCTGCTTGAAAATATCACCCTCAACGAAAATATAAAGGTATATTTCAATGTACGCGGACGGAAATGGGAAAACAAGGGACAGATCTCTTACTTTACCAATCTGGAAGGGTGGAGGATCGAAAAGTTGCAACCGCAAACTCAGACCGCCCCTCCGGTACCGGAATACATGGTGGAAGACATTCCTCCCATGCCGGAAGCCGATGACCTTCCGTTCTGACACGGCGTATTTTTGCACAGTTACAAGAAAAGCCGGCTTTTGCAAGCCGGCTTTTCTATTTCCTTTGCTGCTTATTCTTCCGGAAGCAAGCGGATCTCGTTCTCTCCGATCTCGATCACTCCCTGTTTGTAGAGAGCCCCGAGCGCTTTTTTATAGTTTTTTTTGCTGCATCCGAAAATGTTGTAAATGATCTCCGGAGCGGTTTTGTCCGAAATATCCAGTACCCCTCCGTTGTCTTTGATTTTTTCCAGTATCTTCCGGGTGAGGGGATCGACTTGTACGTACCCTCCCTGTTGCAGCACTACATCGATCTTCCCATCCGGACGCACCTCTCGGATAAACGCTTTCAGTTTCTGCCCCGGACGGAGCGGCTGGAATACTTCGTTCCGGTAAATCAATCCCCAATGGGCATTGTTGATGATGACAGTAAAACCCAGGTCGGAAGGACGGGCGATCAACACATCAACCGCTTCTCCCGGTTCATACGCTGCAACGGTTTTTCCTAAGTATTTTTCCACCTTTTCGGTTGCCACGATCCGGTCCGTCTCGTCGTCCAGATAGGCATACACCAAATAGGACCTTCCCTCCGTCATGCGGTCCCGCTGTTCCCGGAAAGGCACCAACAGATCTTTGCGCAATCCCCAATCGAGGAAAGCACCGATGGAAGTTATCGCCACCACCTTCATCACGGCAAATTCGCCCACCGCAATGTGCGGGGTTTCCGTCGTCGCAACGATACGGTCTTCGGAATCAAAATAGACAAAGACCCGGAGTTCATCGCCCGGGAAACAGTTTTGAGGAACATACTCGTTGGGGAGCAGGATCTCTCCACGCTCCTCCCCGTCTAAGTATAATCCGAAGTCCACCGCTTTCACGACTGTGAGGGTGTTGTATTTTCCCAATGCTATCATGCTCTCTTTTATTTGAAGGCTTTCTCCGACAAGCCCGGGCCGTTGAGTTTCAATTTGTCAAAATAGTCCGGTACCGGTTTCCCAAGAAGTTTGTCCACATACATCCGGGCCATGTATTGGGCCAGCATAAAACCGTGTCCCCGCATGCCGATAAACAATCCAAGTTCCGGATCCACTGTGTACCGGGGTTCCACATAATACCCGGACCACGCCGCCTGCACACCCACGCCAGCCAGATCCGGCAACCACTCCACAAAGAGTTCGCTTACGATCTCCAGAAAGGATTTGGTCGTCTGGTTCAAGCTTTTGTCCACACGCATGGCGTCCAATTTCGGAGAGGCACACCCGATGATCTGCCCGGTGGAGGCCAATTGCTGTCCATACACCGCAGAGAATCCCTTGTAATCCCTCCGGTCGATCAGCATGTCCAGGTTATTTCCATCCTTGCCGATCAGCGGCAGCCGACGGGTAATAAACGCCTGGTGCCGCACCGAATAAAGCCCGGCATCGATACCCATGCTCTCGCACAATTTTCCGGCACCGGCACCCAATGCATTGACAAATAATTCTGTCCGGTATTCCACATATTTCTTATCGTGCGTCAATACCAGCACATTCGTGTATTTTCCATCTTTGGTGGCTTCTAATACCCGGCAATCCTCCAAAACGGTCCCGCCAGCGACAATCCCCTTGTTCCGGATCAGATCTACCACCTTTCCGGGCGTTGCCTGCCAGCACTCTTCCGTCAAAAGAGCGGCTACATATTTCTTGGATCGCGGGTTGAAATATGGAGAGATCTCCTCACGGAACTGTTTCGGGTCGATCATCTCCGCTTTCGACCAGGATTTGCTTGCTTCCAGCGCCCGGTACGTCTCTTCGTCGTGGGCGAAATTCACATACCGGATGGAGCGGTAATCAATGTTCGAATCGTTTTGTAACTCCTTGAAAATGGAATGATTCTTAGAAGCGATCTCCGCCAGTTCCGGTAACGAGAAAGCAGTCCGTCCGCCGGCGATATTCCGCCAGGAAGAGCCGCGTTCCGCATTGATCAGCACCGGATTCATTCCAGCCTCGGCCATGTACCGGAACAGAGCGCTTCCGGCAATCCCTCCACCGGCAATCAGAGCACCCACCTCCACTTTCCGGCAAAGATCACGGTTGGCTACCTGGTATACATCTCCTTTTTCGGCCGGATACAACTCGCCCAATGTCAATTGATTGGAGAGCGGAGCACGAGGCGCAGCATCGCCTGTCAATTCAATACCGTGGGCCCTCAACGCCTGCCGCAATCTCGGGATGCACCGTTTCCCCCGGCAAGGCCCCATTCCCAGGTGGGTGGTGTGTTTCACCTCGTCGATGGAGATAAAAGAGCGGTCTCCCACCACCTGCAACACCTCTTCCAACTTCACATCGTCGCAATGACAAATAAAGGTTTCCCCTTTCTCTTCCTTCAGTAGCGGGATCATCTTCAACGGTTCGGGGTAGTTGGTTTTCACCACGAATCCCCGCACATGTGTCAACTCTTCTCCCTGTATTGTCTGGGATTTGACCCGGGCCACGTTGGTCTTATTCGGTTTGTGCAATATTTTTTCAATGAGTCCCTCTCCCAATTTTTCCCCGTCGTTATTCACCAGGTAAACTTCCTGTCCCTCTTTCGCCTCGTATTCAATCGGCAGAAAAAGGGTATTTTTCTTCAAATTGTATCCGAAAATAGCCAGACCCGGACACTGGTATACACACTCCATACACCCAATGCACCTGTCAAAGTCGATCCGGGGAACAGCAGAAGTACTCTCTTTGGTAATGGCGCCGTGCGGACAGGCAAAAGAGCAGGGATTGCAGGCAAAACCATACAGGCAATCAGCTTGCACGAACCCACGCTCCGCCATCCGTTCCGGCGCCGGCAACAGGGGTTCGTTTAACACCCGCACCGGATGCTGCTGGGAATCGATGTACTCTTTGGACAACAACAGGTAATCGTCATAATTCAGGCGTATCCCCAACTCCATCATGATCTGCATGGCCGTATGCCTGCCTTTGAGCACCGCACTGGTCCCTTCGCCGATCCGGACCGCATCCCCGGCAGCAAAACAACGTTCACCGAACACCTCTTTTCCCTTGACCCAAAGCTGATTGTCCGAAATCAACCCCGTACAGATGTTGATGACGTCTATTCCTTCTATGATCTTCTCAGTTCCGGGTACCGGGCAGAATCCCTCGCATTTGGCCACTACGGCCCCACATATACCGTCCCCTTTTTCATTGGGGATCGCTTTTAACAGAATGTGAGAGGTCATCACCGGTATCGCCAGCCGCCGCACCCGGTTCGCCTGCACGGGGAATCCTCCTTCCCGCGGCTGCGCTTCTATGATCGCCTTTACGCAAGCGCCCGCCTGCATCAACTGGTACGAAGTCAGGTAACCGATGTTCCCGGCCCCTACAGTCAATACGTTTTTACCCAGCAAGGTCAACTCATTGTTCATCATTTTCTGCACAACGGCCGCCGTATAGACACCCGGCAGATCGTCGTTCTCAAAAGCCGGCATAAAGGGAATGGCTCCCGTCGCCACCACTAAATAATCGGCATCGACAAAAAAGAGCTCCTCCGTTTCCAGGTTCTTGACGGCGACCCGCTTGCCTTCCAACAGATCCCAAACCGTGGAGTTCAGGTAGATGCCATCGGTATGTTCCCCAGCCAATGTTTTCGCAATATCAAATCCACGCATTCCTCCAAAACGCTTCTCTTTTTCAAAAAAGAAAAACTGGTGGGTCTGCATAGTAAATTGTCCGCCAATCTTGTCGTTGTTATCGATGACAATGTTGTCGATTCCATACTTGTTGAACTCTTCGCGCACTGCCAATCCAGCCGGCCCAGCGCCGATAATGACCACCGTTGTACGCAGGATCCGCTTCACCGCCTGCGGCTTGGAATGGCCAGCTTTCGGCATTTCCTGGTCGGAAACTTCCGCCACCTCTTTTACCCCGTCTACCTTGGTGATGCAGATGCGGCGGATCTTTCCATCCACCAGCATCTCACAGGCGCCACACTTTCCGATCCCACACTCCAGCGAACGACAACGTCCTTCGATGCTGTGGCTGTGCACGGGCAATCCGGCCCGGTGCAGGGCAGCCGCAATGGTATAGCCGCTTTCCGCCTCGATTTTCCGTCCGTTGTAATGAAAATATACTTTCTCCCTAACGGGCACTTCCAATATCGGGTGGTGTTCAATCTTCGACATATCCACAATTTTTAAATAATTGATTTTTGAGTGTTTGATTTGGGTAAACCTACGGAAAAAACCACAAAAAAAAGCTGACTTTTATCAACTTTTCTTGCAACGATGCGTTTTCGCTTTTTTAGGAAATCTTTTCAAACAGGAAATACCCTTCCACCCCCTGTCCGTCTATGCTTACTCCCTTAATTACAGAAGGCTCCACAAGCACACCGAACCAACTGTCCAATTCGTACTCCATGTTGAAATCGGAATGGATCACATCAAACTCCCGCGCCTCTAACCACATTTTTCGGCCATCTACTTCCCCCTCCAGAAACTCCTGGATCATGGAGACGTTCCCATTCTCTGTTTTATCCATAAAGATGATGCGTCCGGAGAGCTTCTCTCCATCCTGTTCCAGTGTCACTTCACCCTCCACCGTTCCATATCCGTACTGCTCCCGGTACCTCCATTTGCCGTTTAGATCCATGTGCTACAATCCTCTCTTTTTCGCTTCCTGCCAGTACGCTTCCATCTCCTCCAAACGCATTTCCGGCAATTTTTTTCCGGCCTCTTCCGCCCGATCCTCTAAAAACGTAAAGCGACGAATAAATTTCCGATTGGTTTTTTCCAAAGCGTTTTCCGGATTGATACCATACAGCCGGGCTGCATTGACAATAGCGAACATAAAATCTCCAAACTCCTGCTCCGCTTTCTCCGAATCCCCTTTCCGGATCTCGGTTTCCAACTCCTCCAGCTCCTCCCGCACCTTTTCCCACACCTCTTCCCGGTTGGTCCAATCAAACCCCGCCCCCCGGGCCTTGTCTTGCATACGGTACGCTTTTACCAAAGCCGGCAACGAAACAGGCACGCCGCTCAATACCCGCTTTTTGCGGTCTTTCTCCTGCAATTTCAACTGTTCCCAATTCCGCAACACCTCCTGTTCGTTCTCCACTTTGACATCCCCGTAAATGTGCGGATGACGGTAACGCAACTTCTCCCCGATCACCAATAGCACATCTCCGATGTCAAATCGCCCCTCCTCTTCCGCGATCCGGGCGTAAAACAGGATGTGCATAATCAGGTCTCCCAACTCCTTTTTCACTTCGTCCGCATCACCCGACAGGATAGCATCGCCCAATTCATACAATTCTTCTATAGAAAGGCTCCGCAAGGACTCCCAAGTCTGTTTTTTGTCCCAGGGACACTCCCGCCGCAAGGTTTCGATGATTTTCACCAATTCGACAAATGCCTCTGTTTTGTGTTGTAATTTTTCGTCGTTCATAACCGGTTTTTCCGAATTCTTCTTAGAGTTTGTTTAAATTCTTCCGTCGAAGCTATTTTTTAGTTATTTTTGATTCCATTTTCTGTCGGAAATGAGGCGCATAGTGGTTCTATGTAATGAGTTCCCGGCAGAAAACAGAGACAAAATGGCAAAAAAGAGCAGGAGAGGAAAATTTCAAACAAGCTCTCCATTTGGCGTTGCAAAATTACAGGTTTTATCGGAAGATTCATGACAGAGAGAAGAATAAGTATTGGAAATATAGATCCTATTGATTTCTACGGAATTAACAATTCCAAATTCAACCTGTTGAAAGAATATTTTCCCAAACTGAAACTAATCGCCCGGGGCGACGAGATCATCCTGCAGGGAGAAGAAAAAGAGATCGAATTGCTGGCTGCCAAATTGGACGCCCTGCTGGAACACTACCACCGCTACAACATGCTGACAGTGGCTAATCTGAAACGGATCATATTGGAAGACAATCAGGTAGAAGATCCGGAAGATCCCGATTCGGTCATTCTGTTCGGTAACTCCGGCAAAGCGATCCGGGCGCGTACCGCCAACCAGCGGAAATTGGTGGAGTTGGCCGGCAGCAACGATTTGCTGTTTGCCACCGGGCCGGCCGGGTCCGGCAAGACCTATACTGCCATTGCTTTGGCCGTCAGAGCCTTAAAAAACCGGGAGGTGAAACGAATCGTCCTCAGCCGCCCTGCCGTAGAAGCCGGCGAAAGTTTGGGATTCCTGCCCGGCGACCTGAAAGAGAAGGTAGACCCCTACCTGCAACCCTTGTACGACGCCCTGGCCGACATGATCCCGTCCAAAAAACTGGAAGATTACTTAGCAACGGATATTATCCAGATCGCTCCACTTGCTTACATGCGGGGACGTACCCTGAACGATGCATTTGTCATTCTGGACGAGGCGCAGAATACAACCCGCAACCAATTAAAAATGTTCCTGACCCGCATGGGTGTCAGTGCAAAGTTTGTTATTACCGGAGATATGAGCCAGATCGACCTGCCGCGCAAAAGTGATTCCGGCCTGATCCACGCGTTCCGGATCCTGCACGGCATCCCCGGAATTGCCGTAGTGGAATTTGACGAAAACGACATCATCCGCCACAAGCTGGTAAAAGCCATCGTAAAAGCCTACGACCGGGAGAGCGGAAAACTACCCGCTGAAAACGAAAAATCCAAACAATCCTAATATACTATTTCCATGAACACTATCACAAAAACCGATTTTCACTTCCCCGGACAAAAAAACGTATACACCGGGAAAGTTCGCGATGTATACAACATACAGGACAATTACCTGGTCATGGTGGTTTCCGACCGGATATCGGCGTTTGACGTCGTGCTGCCGGAAGGAATACCCTACAAAGGGCAGGTACTGAACCAGATCGCTGCAAAATTCTTAGACGCCACCGCCGGCATCGTTCCCAACTGGAAGATAGCCACCCCGGACCCAATGGTCACCGTCGGGCACCTATGCGAACCGTTTAAGGTGGAGATGGTGATCCGCGGCTATCTGGCGGGCAGTTCCTGGCGCAGTTACAAAGCCGGGGAACGCTCCATCTGCGGCCTTCCCCTGCCCGACGGCATGGTGGAGAACCAGAAATTTGCTACGCCTCTCATCACACCCACCACCAAAGCCGACGAAGGGCACGACGAAAACATCTCCAAAGAGGAGATCATCGCCCAGGGATTGGTCAGCCGGGAAGATTATGAACTATTGGAAAAATACACGATGGAGCTATTCCTGAAGGGTTCCGAAATGGCGGCGGAAAAAGGGTTGATTTTAGTAGATACCAAATACGAATTCGGCAAAAAGAACGGCAAGATCTACCTGATCGATGAAATCCACACTCCCGACTCTTCCCGTTATTTTTATGCGGACGGATACGAGGAACGACTCAGGAAGGGAGAAAAACAGAAACAACTCTCCAAAGAGTTTGTACGAGAATGGTTGATGGAGAACGGATTTCAGGGACAACCCGGACAACGGGTACCGGAAATGACCCCGGCGGTGATCAAAGGCATTTCCGAACGCTACATCGAACTGTACGAAAATTTAACCGGGCAAAAGTTTGTCAAAGCCGAAAGCACCGGTATCCCAGAACGCATCGAAAAGAATGTTACCGAATACCTGAACAGCCTTCAATAAAGCTGTTTTTTCCATAGGAAACTGTTCACAAACAAAAAACCTTCCGTATAAAATATACGGAAGGTTTCAAATTCGGCGTCTTCCTACTCTCCCACCTTTCGGCAGTACCATCGGCGTAAAAGGGCTTAACTTCTCTGTTCGAAATGGGAAGAGGTGGATCCCCTTT
>QMCD01000233.1_pt1 | contig 39816 bp, 23 predicted proteins | sample 1821841 | NCBI WGS metagenome assembly QMCD01 (sample SAMN01991225, study PRJNA193472) | Termite gut metagenome, whole genome shotgun sequencing project. | isolation source: worker | host: Macrotermes natalensis
AGACCTGCGAGATAAACCCATACCGCTACGAGCAGCGTATCGACGGGAAACGTACCTACATGGGCAGCCTCATACCCGACTGTGCACCGCCACGGCCGAATGATACCGCCCTCTGGAACAACCTGACGCAGCAATGGGTTTCAATCCCCCAGAGGAGAAGCTCCTAACCTGCATGATTCATAAGTGTCTCGTCATAAATGAATAATGCAGGTTCGAATTCATCCCACGAGACGAGAAATTTCATCTCGTGAGACGAAAAAATCCGTCCCATGAGACGAAAAAAATCATCTCACGAGACAAAATAATCCGTCTCACGAGACGAATTTTACCGCTGTCTTCGATGTGATTTTCATCTCTTAGCGTTCTTTATCAACTTTCTTATCCCTTTCTTGCTCTTTACTCAGAAAAAAACACTAATTTTGCAATCCGTTAATTACCAAAATACGACGTATGAAACTTGATTTACTTACAGCGATCTCCCCAATTGATGGTCGATACAGAGGAAAAACAGACGCTTTGGCGGCTTATTTCTCGGAATTTGCCTTGATGAAATACCGCGTACAGGTAGAGGTAGAATACTTCATTACTTTGTGCGAACTGCCTTTACCGCAATTGGGAAAGGTGGACACCCATATATTCGAAACCTTAAGAAACATTTGTCGCAACTTCTCCGAAGCAGACGCACAGCGCATCAAAGACATAGAGAGGATTACCAACCACGATGTGAAAGCCGTGGAATATTTCCTGAAAGAAGAGTTCGACAAAATAGGCGGAATGGACGAATACAAAGAATTTATCCATTTCGGTCTGACTTCTCAGGATATAAACAACACCTCCGTACCTCTGTCGGTGAAAGACGCCCTGGAACAAATATATTATCCGCAGATTGAAGAACTGATTGCACAGCTTCGTACCTATGCGGAAGAATGGGCAGAAATCCCGATGCTTGCCAAAACACACGGGCAACCGGCTTCGCCTACTCGTTTGGGTAAGGAAGTGATGGTATTTGTGTACCGTCTCGAACGCCAGTTGGCTATGTTGAAAGCGTGCCCGCTTACAGCGAAATTCGGTGGCGCTACCGGAAACTACAATGCGCACCATGTAGCTTATCCCGGGTTTGACTGGAAAGCATTCGGTAATAAGTTTGTTGCTGAAAAGTTAGGTTTGGAGCGTGAGGAATATACCACTCAGATTTCAAATTATGATAATCTTTCCGCCGTTTTTGACGCAATGAGGCGGATTAATACGGTGATGGTTGATATGAACCGCGACTTCTGGCAATATATCTCGATGGAGTATTTCAAGCAGAAGATTAATGCCGGTGAAGTAGGTTCAAGCGCTATGCCGCACAAAGTGAATCCGATTGATTTTGAAAATGCGGAGGGTAACTTGGGTGTTGCCAATGCAATTCTGGAACACTTGGCTGTAAAACTTCCGGTGTCTCGTTTGCAACGCGATTTGACGGACTCTACCGTATTGCGCAATGTCGGCGTTCCTTTCGGACATGTCGTGATTGCGATTCAAAGCTCACTGAAAGGCCTGCGCAAGTTATTGCTGAATGAAACAGCTATTTCTTGCGATTTGGACAATTGTTGGAGTGTGGTGGCCGAAGCTATTCAAACCATTCTGCGCCGTGAAGCATATCCGCATCCGTATGAAGCTCTGAAAGCATTGACCCGTACAAATCAAGCCATTACGGAAAATTCTATTAAAAAATTTATTGAAGGGTTGAACGTTAGCAAAAAAATAAAAAAAGAATTACTCGCTATTACTCCTCATAATTATACGGGAATTTGAGATAAATAAAGTTTTACCGGATTAAACCGACATCTTGAATCCGGTGTTGATATACGAATATGATAAATTAATATAAGGTATAAAAGTGATAATGAAATGGCCGTGAGGCTATACGTTTAATTTTATTCGAATAAAACAATGAATACAGAAAACAGAACTTGGCGTGACGATTCTTCCGGTGAGGAGAATTCAGGCAACAGATTTGAGAGAGAAAACAATTACAGTCGCCCGTCCTACAACCGTGAAGGTGGTGGTGAACGGCCTTATCGTCCGCGATTTAACAATGAAGGTGGTGAACGCCTTCAGCGTGCTTACAGTAGCGACCGTCCTTATCGTCCACGGTTTAATCCTAATGCAGACGGTAATAGTGAACGTCCTCAGCGTCCGTACAATGAGCGTCCGTCTTACAACCGTGAAGACGGTAACCGTGCTTATCGCCCGCACTTCAACAGCGAAGGTGGCGATCGTCCGCAACGCCCTTCTTATGGGAATAACAGTGGTGGTGACCGTCCTTATCGTCCGCGGTTTAACAATGAAGGTGGCGACCGTCCTCAGCGTCCTTACAGCAACGACCGCCCTCAGCGTCCGCGCTTTAACAGCGGAGACGGACAACAACAACAGCGTTCCTATAATAACGATCGCCCTTATCGTCCGCGTTATAACAATGACGAAGGTGACCGCCCGCAACGTCCTTATAGCGGTGGTTCTTCGTATGGCGGCTCTTCGTATGGCGACCGTCCGCAACGTCCGCGCTTTAACCCGAATGGTGGCGGTGGAAGACCGGGTGGATATAACCGTCCGCAACAACGCCGTACGCCGGATTATGATCCGAATGCAAAGTACAGCAAGAAGAAACAGATGGAATACAAGGAGCAATTTATTGATCCCAATGAACCTATCCGTTTAAATAAGTTCCTGGCAAACGCGGGAGTTTGTTCTCGTCGTGAAGCGGATGAGTTTATCACGGCAGGCGTGGTTTCGGTAAACGGAACAGTTGTAACGGAACTCGGAACTAAAATCAAGCGTGGCGACGAGGTGAAATTCCACGACCAGATAGTGAGCATAGAACGTAAAATCTACATTCTGTTGAATAAGCCGAAAGATACGGTGACTACCTCGGATGATCCGCAGGCACGTCGCACGGTAATGGATTTGGTGAAGGGTGCATGTGATGAACGCATCTATCCGGTGGGACGTCTGGACCGTAATACTACAGGTGTATTGCTGTTGACCAATGACGGTGACCTGGCTTCCAAGCTGACACATCCGAAGTTCCTGAAGAAGAAAATCTATCATGTACATACGGATAAGAATATAACCAAGGCTGATATGGATCAGATTGCAGCGGGAGTTCAATTGGACGACGGTGAAATCCATGCAGACGCCATCAGTTATTCGGACGATGTAAAACGTAATGAAGTGGGAATTGAAATCCATTCCGGTAAAAACCGTATCGTACGTCGTATATTTGAGTCACTGGGTTACAAGGTAATGAGACTTGACCGCGTTTTCTTTGCCGGATTAACGAAGAAAGGCTTACGCCGTGGAGAGTGGCGTTTCCTTACCGAACAGGAAGTGAATTTCCTGCGCATGGGCTCTTTTGAGTAATGTCTCTAATTCCTTTTTAATTAAAATATATGGAAAAAATTGGTAGAACAAAAATTGTTGATGTGCTGAAACGTGAAGATTTCGGCACGATAGTCAACGTGAAAGGCTGGGTTCGTACCCGTAGAGGTAGTAAACAAGTTAATTTTATCGCCCTGAATGACGGTTCTACAATAAATAATGTGCAGGTAGTAGTAGACTTGGCTAACTTTGATGAAGATATGCTGAAGGATATTACCACCGGTGCCTGTCTGAGTGTGAATGGAGAACTGACGGAATCGGTTGGATCCGGTCAGAAAGCGGAAATTCAAGCCCGTGAAATTGAAATTCTCGGAGCTTGTGATAATACCTATCCTTTGCAAAAGAAAGGACATACGTTAGAGTTTTTGCGCGAGATTGCCCACTTGCGTCCCCGCACGAATACGTTTGGCGCTGTATTCCGCATTCGCCACAACATGGCGATGGCTATTCACACGTTCTTCCATCAGAAGGGATTTGTTTATTTCCATACACCTATCATTACGGCTTCCGACTGTGAAGGAGCCGGACAGATGTTCCAGGTGACAACGAAGAACCTGTATGACTTGAAGAGAGATGAAGCCGGTTCCATCATTTATGATGACGACTTCTTTGGCAAGCAAGCCAGCTTGACGGTTTCAGGCCAGTTGGAAGGTGAACTTGCAGCTACTGCGTTAGGGGCTATTTACACATTTGGTCCTACGTTCCGTGCCGAGAACTCCAACACTCCCCGTCACTTGGCGGAATTCTGGATGATAGAGCCGGAAGTTGCATTCAATGACATTACGGACAATATGGATTTGGCGGAAGAATTCATCAAATTCTGTGTGCAATGGGCTTTGGATAACTGTGCCGATGATGTGAAATTCCTCAACGATATGTTTGATAAGGGACTGATTGAGCGTCTGCAAAGTATATTGAAAGAATCCTTTGTACGTCTGGCGTATACCGAAGGAATCAAAGTACTGGAGGAAGCTGTTGCGAAAGGTCACAAGTTCGAGTTCCCTGTATATTGGGGAGTGGATTTGGCATCTGAACATGAGCGTTATCTGGTAGAAGAGCATTTCAAACGTCCGGTTATCCTGACTGATTATCCGAAGGAAATCAAAGCGTTCTATATGAAGCAGAACGAAGACGGTAAGACGGTGCGCGCTATGGATGTGCTGTTCCCGAAAATCGGCGAGATTATCGGCGGTTCCGAGCGTGAAGCGGATTATGACAAGTTGATAAACCGCATCAATGAAATGCATATTCCGATGAAGGATATGTGGTGGTATCTTGATACCCGCAGGTTCGGTACTTGTCCGCACTCCGGCTTTGGTCTGGGTTTTGAACGTTTGCTGCTGTTCGTGACGGGTATGGCGAATATTCGCGATGTGATACCTTTCCCGCGTACGCCGCGCAATGCTGAATTCTGATCGTAGAATAGATAACTGAATAGTAGCCTGCATAATTTTGATTATGCAGGCTATTTTTTAATAGTAAGTTGTCATTTTATTGAAATAAATGCTTATATTTGTGACAGTCAGATGCCGATTCGATAACCTCATAATATACGAATATGAAAAAGAAGTATTTCATTACCACGTTGGCAGTAGTGCTGCTGACGGTAACAGGAGCGATGGCGCAAAAGAAAGCAAGTTTTAAACCGGCTAACCTGAAAGGTATCTGGCAGTTATGTCATTATGTATCCGAAATTCCGGATGTTCCCGGTGTCTTGAAGCCCAGTAATACATTCAAAGTGTTGAGTGATGACGGGCGTATTGTGAACTTCACTATCATTCCCGGACAGGATGCCATTATTACCGGGTATGGCACGTATGAGCAACTAACGGATGGTAGTTACAAAGAAAGTATTGAAAAAAATATCCATTTGCCTATGCTGGATAAGAGGGATAATATCCTGGAATTTGAAATGGGCGAAGGAGGGGTTATGTACCTGAAGTATTTTATTGAAAAGGATCTGAATGGGAACGAAATGAATTGCTGGTATCATGAAACATGGAAGCGGATAGTGATGCCACCCAAATTCCCCGAAGATATTGTCCGGTAAAAGACTTACTGCATCGTAATTTTTATCTTTCATCCGCATTCTTACGAAGCGGAACTTCGCAGCAATTACTGATTAGTAAATGTGATTAATACCCCGCGACACACAAACATGGGCATTGCGGCGCTCTTAAAAAAAGAGAAGAAAACATTTGCCGGTTTTGGGAAAATCCGTACCTTTGCAAGCCGATTATTATCTAATAAGGATAAGCATCTAATTTAGAGCAAGTTAATCTATCTTTGTCCGGGATGGTTAGCTTGTGATAAAGAGATTTTTTTTAGTAGTAACATTTAAAAAACAAATTAAGAGTGGATACTTTAAGTTACAAGACCATTTCTGCAAACAAAGCTACAGTAACCAAAGAATGGGTTGTTGTTGACGCTACAGACCAAGTATTGGGACGTCTGGGCGCGAAAGTTGCGAAACTGTTGAGAGGGAAGTATAAACCAAACTTTACTCCTCACGTAGATTGCGGTGATAATGTGATTATTATCAATGCCGACAAAGTAAAAATGACAGGTAATAAGTGGACCGACAAAGTGTATTTGTCATACACTGGTTATCCCGGTGGTCAGAGAGAAATGACTCCCGCCCGTTTACAGGCTAAGCCAAACGGTGATGAAAGACTGTTGAGAAAAGTAGTAAAGGGTATGTTGCCGAAGAATAAATTGGGCGCTAAATTGCTGGGAAATATGTATGTATATGCCGGCAGTGAGCACAAGCACGAAGCTCAGACCCCGAAATCAATTGATATAAACTTACTTAAATAAGAAATAATGGAAGTAGTAAATGCATTAGGCAGACGTAAAAGTGCAATCGCACGCATTTTCGTAACCGAAGGTACAGGAAAGATTACCATTAACAAGAGAGACCTTGCAGAGTACTTTCCATCAACTATTCTTCAGTTTGTTGTAAAACAACCGCTGAGCAAGCTGGGTGTTACTGAAAAATATGATATTAAAGTAAATCTTTGTGGTGGTGGTTTCACCGGTCAGTCTCAGGCATTGCGTCTGGCTATCGCCCGCGCATTGGTGAAGATTAACGCTGAAGACAAGGCAGCTCTCCGCTCCGAAGGCTTCATGACTCGTGACCCGCGCGCTGTTGAGCGTAAGAAACCGGGACAACCGAAAGCTCGTAGAAGATTCCAGTTCAGTAAACGTTAAGAGTTGCAGACACGTTGGAGCGGACAAGTTGCTTAATTCTCAACTTTCAACTCTCAACTCTCAACTGAAAGAGCGTTTAGCATCTAAACTACCGGGACTCGATGATAGACTACCCGGCGGTTGGTTTAGAAAAACAAAAAAGAAAGTAAACGATTTAAAGAAAAAACAAAATGTCAAGAACTAATTTTGATACATTATTGGAAGCCGGTTGCCACTTTGGCCACCTCAAAAGAAAGTGGAATCCCGCAATGGCTCCTTATATTTTCATGGAACGCAATGGTATCCACATCATTGACCTCCACAAAACAGTTGCTAAAGTAGATGAAGCTGCTGAAGCTTTAAAGCAAATTGCTAAATCAGGAAAGAAAATCCTGTTCGTTGCTACTAAAAAACAAGCTAAACAGGTGGTTGCCGACAAAGCATCCTCTGTAAATATGCCTTATGTAATCGAGCGCTGGCCGGGCGGTATGTTGACTAATTTCCCCACTATCCGTAAGGCTGTTAAGAAAATGGCTACCATCGACAAATTGACGAATGATGGTACGTACTCTAATCTGTCAAAAAGAGAAATTTTGCAAATTTCACGTCAACGTGCTAAGTTGGACAAGACGTTAGGTTCTATTGCTGACCTGACTCGTCTGCCGTCTGCACTGTTTGTGATTGATGTTATGAAAGAAAACATCGCAGTTCGCGAAGCTAACCGTCTGGGTATCCCCGTATTCGGTATTGTTGATACGAACTCTGATCCTACTAACATCGACTTCGTAATTCCGGCTAATGATGATGCTACCAAATCAGTAGAAGTAATTCTGGATGCTTGCTGCGCTGCTATGCAGGAAGGTTTGGAAGAAAGAAAAGCTGAAAAGATAGATATGGAAGCTGCCGGTGAAGCTCCTGTCAACAAAGGTAAGAAGAGAGTTACCAAAGCAAGACTTGACAAATCCGACGAGGAAGCAATCAATGCAGCTAAAGCTGCTGCTTTCATGAAAGAAGACGAAGAAGCGTGAGAATGCAAGAAGTTGTAAGTAGATAGTAGTAAGTAGTTAGTAGATAGTAGTTAGTAGTAAGTAGGAGATAGTTCTACTTATGTAAGTTAGCAAATGGAGTTTCTTCTACTTACTACTTACTACTTACTACTAACTGCTAACTACTTTTTTAATAATTAAATATAAAGGAAGGAAATATACTATGGCTGTAACAATGGCTGATATAACCAAACTCCGCAAAATGACCGGAGCTGGTATGATGGATTGCAAGAATGCGCTGACAGAAGCTGAAGGCGATTTCGACAAGGCAATTGAAATTATTCGTAAGAAAGGGCAGGCGGTTGCCGCTAAGCGTTCAGACCGTGAAGCTTCTGAAGGTTGCGTTTTGACTAAGACTACCGGTGACTTTGCCGTTATCATTGCTTTGAAGTGCGAAACTGACTTTGTGGCTCAGAATGCTGACTTCGTGAAACTGACTCAAGATATTCTTGATCTTGCTGTAGCTAACAAGTGCAAGACTTTGGACGAAGTGAAAGCGTTGCCGATGGGTAGCGGTACTGTACAGGATGCAGTGGTTGACCGTAGCGGTATTACTGGTGAGAAGATGGAACTGGATGGTTACGTGACTGTAGAAGGTGCAAGCACTGTTGTTTACAACCACATGAACAGAAACGGTCTTTGCACCATCGCTGCTTTCAACAAGGCGATTGATGAAGCATTGGCGAAACAAATAGCTATGCAGATTGCTGCTATGAATCCGATTGCAATTGACGTGGATGGCGTTTCTGAAGAAACAAAGCAGAAAGAAATCGAAGTTGCTATTGAGAAGACAAAAGCAGAATTGGTACAGAAGGCTGTGGATGCTGCCCTGACGAAAGCAGGTATCAATCCGACTCATGTGGACAGCGAAGACCACATGGAGAGCAACATGGCTAAAGGTTGGATTACGGCTGAAGATGTAGCGAAGGCAAAAGAAATCATTGCTTCTGTTTCTGCTGAAAAGGCTACAAATCTGTCTGAAGCGATGATTCAGAACATTGCTAAAGGTCGTTTGGCTAAGTTCTTGAAGGAAGTTTGCTTACTGAACCAGGAAGATATCATGGATGCTAAGAAGACTGTAAGAGAAGTGTTGGCGGCGGCTGACCCTGAATTGAAGATTGTTGACTTCAAGCGTTTTACTTTGAGAGCTGAATAATTTCAACTCGATATATATGATTATGAAAACGGTCGCTACGGAAATACTGTAGTGGCCGTTTTTTTTCTGATTCCTTTGACTTTACTACGTAGTAGTGTCTAAACTACTTAGTAATTGCCTATCTTGTGTTTTGCGCGCACGATATATATCCCGTGTATGCTCCACATATATCCCATTCGCGCAGGAAACAAACAATTATTGCATAAATCCCGTATATTGACTGCGATTTATGCAGGATATCCGTATATATATTCAAAACCCCATACCTGAACTTTTTATTTCTCCCTCTTTTGCGGAAATCCGTGTTAGAGAAAAAGCTGTTTTCTTGTCTTTTTGAAAGCCTGTATGGCTTTGGGCTTACACATTGAACACCGCACATACTCCGTATTCAACTAATGAACCGCTAACAAACTAACCATTACTGTGTTAATAAGGAAATTTTCTTGAGTATTTGGAACATAATGCAGACACAATTAGTTATATTTGCGACAATTTAAATTCTTGAATAGACATGAGAAGAGTAACTTTGAAATTTATCTTCGGCATACTCCCGGCAATTATATTCCTGCTGAGTTCTTGTCACTCCGCGTATGAGGTGACAAAAATAGAAAGTACAATGGTAGCTATTGACTCCACGTGGGATGCCAAACCTGATGCCGAAGCGATAGCGCTACTTGCGCCCTATAAGGCACAGGTGGACAGTATGATGTATCGCGTGGTAGGTACGGCGGAAATCACGATGGGTAAGGGCGCTCCTGAAAGTCTGTTGTCGAATCTGGTAGCGGACGTATTACGCTCTGCGGCTACCCAAGTATTGGGAAAGCCTGCCGACATGGGATTGGTTAACATGGGCGGATTGCGTAATATATTAACCGAAGGTACTATTACTTGCGGAAATATATTTGAAATATTACCTTTTGACAATTCCCTTTGTATCCTGACATTGAAAGGCGTTTATCTGAAAGAACTCTTTGCCGATATTGCAGTGCGTCGCGGCGAAGGTGTCAGCGGAGTGCAACTCCTGATAACAAAAGACGGCAAGTTATTGCGCGGTACGGTCGGTGGCCTTCAGGTGGAAGATGATAAACTTTACACCGTCGCCACCATTGATTACATGGCGGACGGGAATGGCGGTATGACTGCCCTGCCGCAGGCCGAGAAACGGGAATGTCCCGCCGGAGCCACTTTGCGCGACTTGTTTATGAGCTATGTGGAACAACAAACGGCTGCCGGAAAGAAGATTACTTCCCGTATGGAAGGCCGTATAACTATAGCGGATGAGTAATCCTAATAATTATTGCTTATGAAACGTATATATACTTTTTTAGTGCTGGCGGCCTCTCTCATTCTTTCCGCATCCGCACAGAGATCAACCGGGGGAACTTCTCGGGAACCTTTCAGCCTGATATCTTCCGAATCTGCCCAAGACGCCAAACAATTGCTTATTTTGCAGACGAGCGATATGCACAGCCGTATCGAACCTAACGATGTACATGCTGCCGACAGCTATGCTGGAATGGGGGGAATCGTGCGCCGGACGACTTTCATAAAGGAAGCGCGTGAATTGAATCCCAACCTGTTGCTGTTCGATTGCGGAGATATATCACAGGGAACTCCTTATTATAATCTGTTCCAAGGCGAAATTGAAGTGAAAATGATGAACCTCATGGGATATGATGTTATGGTTATCGGCAATCATGAGTTTGATTTCGGTATGGACAATATGGCTCGCCTGTTTCGTATGGCGAAGTTCCCGATAGTCTGCGCTAACTACGATGTGAAGGGTACGGTATTGGAAGGTTTGGTGAAACCTTATGTAATCCTGAAACGTAATGGATTGAAAATCGGAGTATTCGGCCTTAGTCCGAAACTGGAAGGATTAGTGCCGGCGGATAAGTGTGCGGGAGTCACATACAGCGACCCTATAGCAATTGCGCAGGAAACGGCCGATTTGTTGAAAACGCAGAAGGGTTGTGACGTTGTAGTCTGCCTGTCGCATCTTGGCTTCCGGCTTAAGAATGCCTCTTGTGATGAAGATTTGGTGCGGGAAACCAATAACATTGATGTTATTCTGGGCGGACATAGCCATACGTTCATGAAAGAATCCGCCATTTATCTGAATAAGGACGGTGAAAGCGTTCCTATATTGCATACGGGACTGAACGGCGTTTATGTTGGAGTGTTACGAATGACGTTTGAGAAGAAGTAATCCTCCGGATTAGTATTATCAGATAAAGTAGTAGTTTGAATTAATTATATAAATGAGCCTTCTTAAGTCTCACAATTAGGAGTATCTCTATTAGCTTCGTTGAATTATCATTAAACCATGATGCAATGCTTAAATGAACAGTACTTAAACAAGATTATGAAGAAAACCATTTACTTATTTCTTATACTCTTTCTATGGAGCCATATATCTCCACTTGAAGCGCAAGTAGTTCCCCCCTTTTTACCTTCTGCGGACGATGTCCGCTGTAAGCAATGGGTAGACTCCGTATTCTCTCGCCTGACCTTGCAGGAGAAAGTCGGCCAATTGATTGTCACCACCATTCCGGCAAAGGCGGATAAGCAGAGACAGAAACAAATACGCGAATTAGCCAAGAAATACAAAATCGGAGGACTGCTGTTTGCCGAAGGAACTATCGAAGAACAAGCCATATTGACGAATCTGGCGCAGAAGAATGCAAAAGTGCCACTTCTGGTTACCTTCGACGGAGAGTGGGGCTTGTCCATGCGTTTGGACGGCACACCCCATTTCCCCAAGAATGCCGCCCTCGGCTGTATTCAAGATAACGACCTGATATACCGCTATGGCTTTGAAGTAGCCCGTGAATTCCGTGAACTGGGTGTACATGTGAATTTTGCGCCGGATGCGGATGTTAATACCAATCCCCTGAACCCGGTAATCCATGTACGCTCTTTCGGAGAAGACCCGAAGAAAGTGGCTGAAAAGGTATTGGCCTACAGCCGCGGTCTGGAAAGTGGAGGCGTACTGTCGGTAAGCAAGCATTTTCCCGGACACGGTGATACGGATGTGGATTCGCACAAAGCATTGCCCGTGCTTTACTATAATCGTGAACGGCTGGATACGGTAGAACTGTATCCTTTCAGGGAAGCGATACGTGCTGGATTGGGCGGTATCATGGTAGGACACTTGCAGGTTCCGGCTTTAGAACCGGACTTTAGAACAGCGTCTTCACTTTCCGGGAATATCGTGACGGGACTGTTGAAAAAGGAAATGGGTTTCCGCGGCTTGGTCTTTACGGATGCACTGGATATGAAAGGAGTATCATCAATTCCCCAGGTCACCACGAAGGCGTTGCTTGCGGGCAATGACATGGTGCTGGTGCAGTATAATACCGCGAATGCGGTAACAGAAGTCTTGAACGCCGTAAAGGAAGGCGTTCTGCCGGAGTCGGAAGTCGACGCCAAATGCCGTAAGATACTTACGTATAAATACCTGTTGGGACTACGCCGGCCGCGTCCGCAGTTGCAGGTTGGCGGAATGAGTCAACGTATCAATACAGATGGGGCGCAGGCATTGGTTACTGAATTGCGCCGGGCTTCCGTTACAGTGTTGGGTAACTATTTCGGCGTACTGCCTTTGACTCCTGTGGGCGGCGCTCCTATCGCCCTTCTAAGTGTAGGCGAAGGTAAGGATAGTGTTTTCATTCGTGAAGTACGGAAATATTCTCCCGTACCCGTAGAGTGTTTCCGTTTGAATAAAGAGACTACCGCTGACGCCTGCCGTGAGTTGGCTCGTAAGTTGGCGGATTACCGGCGTATTGTAGTCAGTGTATCCGGGAAAGATGCGGATACGGCTGCTTATGGCGACTTTCTTGCCTCACTGGACTTCTCCGTACCGTTGGTTTATGCATTCTTTACTTCCTATCGCGGTATGCAACCGTTGGAGTCTGCCCTGGCTAAAGCTGCTGCCATAGTGCTGGGGCATTCGCCGGAAGCGGATATTCAAAGCTATGTGGCAGGCGTGATATTTGCCAAAGTCCCTGCGCAGGGCAAACTATCCATGAGCGTTGGCAATCTATACAAAGCAGGCGAGGGGAGTGTGGTTACACCGGATATGAAACCGGGACGCATCATCCCCGAGGATTTGGGAATGAGTTCTTATGAATTGCGCCGCATTGATGCCATTGCCCTGTCCGGACTACATGCCAAGGCATATCCGGGCTGCCAGGTATTGGTGTTGAAAGAAGGCTTGCCCGTGTACGACAAATGTTTCGGAACACACTCCGGTACCGACACTACGACGGTGCGGTCTACTGATATGTTTGATCTCGCCTCTTTAACGAAAACTACGGCTACGCTGTTGGCTGTCATGAAACTCTATGACGAAAACAAATTGAAGCTGACGGATAAGGCGTCGCAATATCTGCCCTTCCTCCGGAATACCAATAAGAAGAATATCACCATAAAGGAACTGCTTTTGCATGAATCGGGTTTGCCTCCCTACATCCGTTTCTATCTGGATGCCATTGATCCGAATTCCGTTCACGGACCGTATGCGCAGAGCTGGGTAGACGAATGGCACCGTACGCAGATAAGTGAGCACAGCTATTACTGTTCGGATTTCAAGTTCGGGAAAGGGTTGATGTCCGATAAGGAAACATCTGTTCATACTCTGCATGTAGCGGATAAGATGTGGATGAACAAGAGTTTCAAGAATACCATGATGCAGAAGATAGCCAAATGTGAATTGGGCAGTAAGCGATACGTGTATAGCGACCTCGGCTTTATTCTCTTGCAGCAGATAGTGGAATCCATAGTAAAACAGCCGATGGACTATTATCTGGCTAAGGAGTTCTACACTCCTATGGGATTGCAGCGCACCATGTATTTGCCATTGAACAAGTATCCCAAAGAAGAGATAATGCCTACGGCAGCGAACGACTTCCTGCGCCGTCAGGACTTATGCGGTTATGTGCATGATGAGACTGCTGCTTGCTTGGGAGGGATTTCAGGTAATGCCGGTTTGTTCTCTACGGCAACGGAGGTCGCAAGAATCTATCAAATGATACTGAATGACGGAGAACTGGATGGTAAACGCTATTTAAACAAAGCAACCTGTCAACTGTTTACTACGGAAACTTCCGCTCTCGGCCGTCGCGGACTGGGTTATGACAAGCCCGAATTGAAGGATTTGAAGAATAGTCCATGCTCGGCTTCAGCTACTGCTGCCGTTTATGGGCATACCGGCTCTACAGGTACTTGTGTCTGGGTTGATCCGGAACATAAAACCATATATGTATTTCTTAGTAATCACTTATGTCCCAACGCTTGGAGTACTAAGCTGGGAGATATGAAAATCCGTACCGATATACAAGAAGTAATTTATAAGAGTTTGAAATAAGTAGAATTTTGAATAAATAGTGTTTAGAGAATTAAATAGGCTTTAGCCTGCATTATTCATACTGTAGTTAAAGGAGTTATCACTTCGTTAGTAGTTAAGGAGTTAAAGCCAATACTCCGTGAATCATATAACATCAGTATCGGCTTTAACTCCTAAGCTAACTTGTTGGCTGATAACTACTTTAACTACTCTAACTCCTGAAGCATGAATAATGCAGGATAGTATCTCAATTCTCCTCCTCCCAGGAGGAGGGGAATTGGGATACTATTGATAACCAACAACAAGATAGTTGAGTAACATATAATCAACTTGCGAAATTCAAATTTAATATAAATAATAATGAAGAAACTGCTCCTGTTCTTTCTAATGATTTTGGGTTGCTGCGGCCGCTTTGACTCAGATGCCCACTATTCAACTTCACTTTCTCCTGCTTCACCGTTTGCCTCATCGTTTGCCTCATCGCTTACCTCACCGTTTACCTCACCGTTTACCTCATCGCTTGCCTCCCTTCCTGCATTACCGGCTGACCCCGTGATGATACGCCATTTGTCCGGCGATGAAAAGTGCCGGCAATGGGTAGATTCCGTTTTTAAGAAGATGAATCTGAAAGAACGTATCGGGCAATTGTTCATTTATACTATTGCTCCGCAGCAGAATAAAGCGAACCGTGATTTGCTGCACCGGGTAGTGAAAGATTATAAAGTAGGCGGCTTGCTTTTCTCAGGTGGTTTGATGCAGGATCAGGTTGCGTTGACGAATGAGGCGCAAGGCATGGCTGATGTCCCGTTGATGATAACCTTTGACGGCGAGTGGGGACTTTCCATGCGCCTGCGCAATACCCCGGTATTTCCCAGAAATATGGTGCTGGGTTGTATTCAGAATGATAGCCTGCTGTATGAGTACGGGCGTGAGATAGCACGGGAATGCCGTGAACTGGGTGTTCAGGTCAACTTCGCCCCGGTGGCGGATGTAAATATCAATCCGAAGAACCCGGTTATCAATACCCGTTCTTTTGGAGAAAGCCCTGCGAATGTGGCAGATAAGGTGATAGCATATTCCAAAGGATTGGAAGACGGTGGAGTGCTCTCGGTATCCAAACATTTCCCCGGACATGGCGATACGGATACGGATTCGCACCATACATTACCGACATTATCCTTTACCCGTGCCCGTCTGGATAGTGTGGAATTGTATCCGTTCAGAAAAGCGATTCAAGCCGGACTGTCCGGTATGATGGTGGGGCACCTTGAAGTTCCTGTGCTGGAACCTAAGGCTGGATTGCCTTCTTCACTCTCCCGCAATGTGGTGCACGGGTTGCTGGCGCAGGAAATGAATTTCCGTGGACTAATCTTTACGGATGCACTTGCCATGAAAGGCGTTTCCGCAAATCACACAAACATCTGTCTGCAAGCATTGAAAGCGGGTCATGACCTGTTGCTCGTTCCCCGTCGCCTCAAGGAAGAGGCAGACGCCATACTGGATGCCGTGAAGAGTGGTGAACTGACTGAAGAGGAAATTAATGCGAAATGCAAGAAAGTACTTACCTATAAATATGCCCTCGGACTAAGTAAAAAGCCATTTGTTCGCCTTTCGGGTTTAGACGCCCGCCTCAATACGGCGCATACCCGTGACCTGATTCGTCGTCTGAATCAGGCGGCGATTACCGTACTGGAAAATAAGAATAATATGTTTCCGTTGAATGCGGACATGAAAGAGATAGCTGTGCTCAATGTAGGAAATGCAAAGGAAATGCAACCCTTCCTTAAAGAACTTTCCGCACACATGAAGCCCGCCGGAACGAAACCCGCCGTATTCCAATTGCGTGGCGGACTGTCCAAAGCCGCATATAAGCAATTGAACGATTCGCTGTCGCAATATAAACGCATTCTGGTGAGTGTTACGGAAGACCGTTTGGCGCCTTATCAGTCTTTCTTCACCGGATTTAATCCCGGTGTACCGGTGGGATATTTGCTTTTCATACCTGCAAAACAAGTATTGCAGATACGCCAGGGAGTATCTGCAGCCGATGCAGTAGTGTTGGCGCATTCCTCGAGTGAGGATGTGCAGAAGCAAGTCGCTAAAATACTTTATGCCGGTGCAATTGCAGACGGAAGGCTTTCGGCAAGCATCGGCGAACTGTTTGCTACGGGCGATGGGATAACGATTACTCCGCAGACGCAGTCTCATTTTATTCCTGAAGAACATGGTATGAACTCCCGCATGTTGGCGCGTATTGATGAAATAGCGGAAGAAGGTATCAGGGAAGGAGCCTACCCGGGTTGTCAGATAGTGGTGCTGAAAGATGGAAAGGAGATGTATAACAAAGCGTTCGGGTCGCATACCCTGATGGGAGTTGCTGCCAGGCCGCTTCCTTTGGCAAGAAATGCTCCGGGGGTTACTCTTCCGGTTTCTCCGACGGATGTTTACGACTTGGCTTCATTAACCAAGGTTACCGCAACCTTGCTTGCCGTTATGAAGTTGTGTGATAAGGGACAACTGAATCTAACCGACCGTGCTTCGGATTATTTATCCTGGCTGCAAGGTACGGATAAGAAAGACATCACTGTGAGGCAATTGTTGCTGCACGAATCGGGGCTTCCTTCTACTATATTCTTCTACCTGGATGCCATCGATAAAGAGAGCTATGAAGGTACTCTTTTCAAAGCGAAGCGTGATACTGCGCATCCTGTACAGATAGGAGACCGTACTTGGGCTAATCCGAATTTCCGTTTCACTAAAGGATTGACCTCGAAAGTACGTACGGCGGAGCATACCTTGCAGGTCTGTGATAGCCTCTGGCTGAAGAGTTCTTTCAAACAGAAATATTTGCAGAAAATCGTTGATACTCCTTTGAGAGACCAGCGTTACCGTTACAGTTGTGTCGGCTTTATCCTGTTGCAGCAATTGGTTGAAAAGCTCACAGGAATGTCGATGGATGCTTTCCTGGAAAAGGAATTCTATGCCCCGATGGGGCTTGAACGTACGGGATATTCACCCGCATCCGGTCGTTTCTCCATACCGAAAGCTGAAATCATACCTTCTTCCATTGATCCGTTCCTGCGGAAAACAGTTATTCAGGGCTTTGTTCACGATGAAGCTGCTGCTTTTCAAGGTGGGGTTTCCGGTAATGCCGGATTGTTCTCTAATGCTACGGAAGTGGCGCGCATCTGCCAGATGTTGCTAAATGGGGGTGAACTTGATGGTAAACGTTATCTCAGCAAGGAAACCTGCCGTGTATTTACCACTACCGTATCTAAAATAAGCCGTCGCGGTTTAGGCTTTGACAAACCCGACCGCCGGAATCTCGCGAAGAGTCCCTGTGCCGCTTCCGCGCCGGCTTCCGTGTACGGCCATACCGGTTTTACCGGTACCTGCGCCTGGGTAGATCCGCAGAATGGATTAGTCTACGTTTTCCTTTGTAATCGCATCTTCCCTGATGTATGGAATACGGAGTTGATGAAAAAGAATATACGTACCCGGATACAGGAGGAGATTTACAAGGCGTTGCTGCGTTGAAAAGCAATATCATCTATCTCAGTTGGGAATATCTGTAATCAGCTTGAATAGGTTTGGAAAAAAACATTGTCTTTTAATAATTAGCCTTTTGAAAAGCTATTTTTGATAAAATATTCGCTTTTCAAAAGGCTAATTTCTCTCTTAGTGGGGAGAATAATTTTATTATTTGCAAATAGATTACGCAATTAATTTTATTGTTTTACCAACCGCGCCGTCCATCCCCCTCCGGGCGCCATTTGGATATTCAGTTTATCGCTTGCCTTTACGTTACGAACCTCCCGGCGGTAATCGGTTGCTTCTACATCCGCATTTATTCCGTCGGAGAAGATGTTCGCTTGGTAGACACTGTTCGCATCCAGGAATGAAAGATCGAGTGAACAGGTACGAGATGTCCAGTCGGTCAAGGCGCTAATGTACCATACATCCCCCTTGCGGCGGGCTATTACGATGTATTCGCCCAATTTGCCTGCCAATGCACGGGTTTCGTCAAAGGTTGTCGGCACTTTGGCAATGAAGTCCGTACACTCCTGTTCTTTCATATACTTGCTGGGGCTGTCGGCCAACATTTGCAGCGGGGCTTCGTACAGAGCGTACATTGCCATTTGATGCACGCGTGTACCCTGGCTCATGGGGTGGTCGTTGATGGCGCGGAAGGTGCTGCGAGTAGCATTTACCATAGCTCCCGGCGTATAGTCCAACGGTCCTGCAAGCATGCGCAAGTAGGCGACTGCTACGTCATAACGCGGCTGGTTGTGCAACGGTGCACCGTTTACAACAGGTTCCCATTTGGAATTTTCCAATCCTTTCACACCTTCGAAATTAACCACGTTAGGGTAAGGACGATGCAATCCGAAGGACTTCATGCCATGATAGTCCAGCAGCAATTGATACCTGGCGGCACATTCCGCAATATCGTACATGGATTTCACTATCGGTTGGTCGTCCCGGTCGAAGAAGTCCACCTTGAAGCCCTTAATGCCCATTGCGGAGTAGTGGGAGAAAGCTACTTCCTTTTCCTTCTCCGTCAGTCGCCAGCTTGCCCAAAGGATAATGTCAACGTTCTTTTCCTTGCCGTACGCGATGAGTTCCTTTAAATCAATCTCCGGAATGACTTTCATCAGGGTTTCTTTATCGCTCCATCCGTCGTCGATAATGATATATTCCAATCCGTTGGCGCCGGCAAAGTCGATAAATGCCTTGTAAGTCGGGGTATTCATTCCCGCTTTGAAGTCTACACCCGTTAAGTTTGTGGTATTCCACCAGTCCCATGCCACTTTACCGGGCTTAATCCATGAGATATCCCGGATGCGTGAGGGAGCTGCAAGACGTTGCGCCATATCGTTATCCGCCAGTTGCGCATCCTGTTCGCTTACTAATACGACGCGCCACGGAAAGGTGCGACGACCCGTAGTCCTGGCAATATAATCTGCCCGGCGTGTAGGTATCAGGTTCAAGCGGTTGTGTCCGCCTATGACTTCTTCCAGCGGATAAGGAGCGAACTCCGCCTGTAAGCCCTGACGGGATTGCGGGTTGACTACGAGGAACATTCCCGGATAGTCTTCCAGTCCGGCTTCCATTATCACTGCCTTTTTGCCTCCGTCGAGTTCTACTAGGAGTGGAGTAATTGCCAGAGAGTCGGTTACCATCTGCGACAGAGGAATTTCATCATAATATGACTCGAAGGAGTACGTGTAACGTTCTCCGCTACGCATGTCGTTTATGTAAGGTACCCATGCTTTATGATTCTTTGCGAAATTAAATTCAGCGGTTTCTGCTTTTACCAGGATATTGTCCCGCCGTTCGCTGATGAAACGATATGCGGCGCCGTCGTTGTATGCACGGAATTCAATGCCAAAGCCTTCCCGGAAGCGCAATGTAAGCCGGTTGTAGACATCTTCCACGCTGGCTTTCTTATAGATAGGCGTTTCAAAGGAAGTATTCACACGCTTATGCTCGGAGCGTGTAACCTTTATATTCTTGCCCAAAGTTTCTGTTTGCTTCGTGGATTTCTCATTCTGCCACTGCATGGCGATGGCGGAAGGAAGCAGTACGGTGGTTTCTTCGTGAACGATCTTCCAGTTGAGAGTCTCTCCTGCCTGCACGGTAATGTTCAGGCGGCCGTCCGGTGATGCCAGTTTATACTGTTGGGCATGGATTGCACCGGTAAAGGTGAGGAACAGGCAAATGATTATTGTGGTTACGGTATTTTTCATGATTACAATGTTTTTTACTGAAGTTTCGCATCTTGTCTGTATATAGCTGAACTATCTCTATTCTCCTCCTCCTGGGAGGAGGAGTACCCGAAGGGGGAGGTGGTAGGTGAATAAAGAATTCCTTAGAATTATGATTAATAGGTATTTGTTTTACCTACCACCTCCCCCCTTGCGGGGTACTCCTCCTCCCAGGAGGAGGAGAATAGAGATAGTTCTGATAATCTACAGGATAAAAAACATGCGAAACTTAATTTTTTTATGATATATCTGTTATTTGAGGATTTGATTGATAGCCTCTATCTCTTCCGGTGCGAAGGCAGTATTCTCTATTCCCTTCAGATTGTCCGTCAATTGAGCTACCGAACTGGCGCCTATGATAACCGAGGTCACCATTTCGTCTTTCAGCACCCATGCCAGCGACATTTCGGCGAGTGTCTGTCCACGGCGGATGGCAAGTTCATTCAGCGCCTTTATCTTTCCCAGTGTGTCGCCCGTCAGCGCTTCTTTTTTCAGGAAACCACCTTTGGCAATGCGCGAATCTTCGGGGATACCGTTCAGGTAGCGGTTCGTCAGCAGTCCTTGCGCCAGTGGCGAGAAGGCGATGAATCCCGTTCCGTTCTCCCGTGCCTGTTGCAAGATACCTTCTTCTTCGGGTTCCCGGTTGAAGATATTGTACCTTCCCTGGTAGAGCAGGCAGTGCACGTCTCTTTCTTCGAGGTATTGGTAGGCAAACCCGGCTGCTTCCTTCGGATATTTGGATATGCCTGCGTATAAGGCTTTGCCTTGGCGCACAATGTCTACAAGGGTTTGCAGTGTTTCTTCCAACGGTGTCTCGGGGTCGTAGCGATGTGAGTAGAATATGTCCACATAGTCGAGGCTCATCCGGCGCAGACTCTGGTCGAGGCTGTTCATTAGGTACTTTCTTGACCCCCATTCACCATAAGGGCCGGGCCACATGTCGTGTCCGGCTTTGGTTGATATAAACAATTCATCCCGGTAGGGCATGAATGATTTCTTCATAATCATTCCGAAGGTTTCTTCTGCTGAGCCGTAGGACGGGCCGTAGTTGTTGGCGAGGTCGAAATGGGTGATGCCCTTGTCGAAAGCATAATGCGCCATTGCCTGTGAGTTGGCAAACGTATTTACGTCGCCGAAGTTGTGCCACAAGCCTAAGGATATTTCAGGAAGCAATATGCCGCTTCGTCCGCAACGGCGGTACTTCATACCATTATCATACCGATTGCTGTCGGGAGAGTAAACAGGGTTTATCATACTGATTAAGTTTAAGAATTTATACTGTAAATACGTTGTTGTGAAATAGGTTTGTACTATAACTCATCTCACCACAATGCACAAAAGTACGCAATTCCTTCCGAAAAGATTTGCTTTTGTTTATCCAATAACGCACATGATACAAATACTCCCCCTACATGAAACAAATTGTACTGTGATTGGATAAGAGAATATTACTCGAAATCAGGATAAGACCACTATCTTTGCCCCACTAACACTATATAATATAATGAAGAAAATAATTCTAACTATGGCACTTGGCGCTTGCATGTATTCCTGTGGCGAAAGTCGGAAGGAAGTGTACAAAGATTCTACCGCACCTGTAAAGGACAGGGTAGAGGACCTGTTGAAACGAATGACTTTGGAAGAGAAAGTCGGTCAGATGAATCAGTTCGTCGGCGTGGAACACATTAAGGCGAACAGCGCCGTGATGACTGAAGACGAATTGAAGAACAACACGGCGAATGCTTTCTATCCCGGTTTTACCGAAAAAGACATAGAAGAATGGACGGAGAAAGGACTGATAGGCTCTTTCCTGCATGTGCTTACCATTGAAGAGGCCAACTACCTGCAAACCTTAGCCATGAAGAGCCGCCTGCAGATACCTATTATATTCGGCATCGACGCCATTCATGGCAACGCCAATGCCCCGGACAATACGGTTTATCCCACCAACATAAATCTTGCTTGCTCCTTCGACACGCTGATGGCCTACCGGATAGCCCGGCAGACTGCCAAAGAAATGCGCGCCATGAACATGCACTGGACTTTCAATCCCAATGTGGAAGTAGCCCGCGATGCCCGTTGGGGGCGGGTAGGCGAGACCTACGGCGAAGACCCGTATCTGGTAACTTCGCTTGGCGTACAGTCCGTGAAAGGCTACCAGGGCGATTTAAGTGGCAGTGAAGATGTGCTGGCATGTATCAAACATTTCGTAGGCGGCAGCGAACCCATCAACGGAACAAACGGATCTCCTACCGATTTGTCCGAACGAACGCTTCGCGAAGTATTCTTCCCGCCTTTTGAGGCAGGTGTGAAAGCCGGCGCCATGTCCCTGATGACCGCCCATAACGAACTGAACGGCATTCCCTGCCATAGCAACGAATGGTTGATGCAGGATGTGCTGCGCGACGAATGGAAATTCCCCGGATTTGTAGTCAGCGACTGGATGGATATCGAACATATCCACGACTTGCACGCCACTGCCGAAAACCTGAAAGAGGCTTTTTACCAATCCATCATGGCAGGTATGGACATGCACATGCACGGTATCCACTGGAATGAAATGGTGGTAGAGCTGGTGAAAGAAGGACGTATTCCCGAATCACGTATCGACGAATCGGTACGCCGCATACTGGATATCAAGTTCCGTCTCGGCCTGTTCGAACAGCCTTATGCCGACGAAGCCGAAACGATGAAGATACGTCTCTGCGACGAACACCGTGAAACCGCTCTCGAAGCTGCCCGTAACGGTATTGTCTTGCTCAAGAATGACGGTCTGCTTCCGCTGGACGCTTCCAAATATAAAAAGATAATGGTAACCGGCATCAACGCCGACGACCAGAATATTCTGGGTGACTGGAGCGCCCCCGAAAAAGATGAAAATGTAACAACCATCCTCGAAGGCTTGAAAATGATAGCTCCCGACACCCGGTTTGATTTCGTTGACCAGGGTTGGGACCCGCGCAACATGGACCCGAAGAAAGTGGCGGAAGCCGCCGCGCGTGCCAGGAATGCCGACCTTAACATCGTTGTAGCCGGCGAGTACATGATGCGTTTCCGTTGGGCTGACCGTACCGACGGTGAAGACACCGACCGCTCCGATCTTGATCTTGTAGGTTTGCAAAACGAACTTATCGAAAAAGTCGCCGCATCGGGTAAGCCGACTATCCTTATTCTGGTGAACGGGCGCCCCTTGGGGATTCAGTGGGCAGCAGCAAACTTGCCCGGTATCATCGAAGCCTGGGCGCCGGGCATGTGCGGAGGGCAGGCAGTAGCCGAAATCCTTTACGGCAAGGTGAATCCGTCTGCCAAACTTGCCATTACCATTCCGCATAGCGTAGGACAGTTGCAGATGATTTATAACCATAAGCCCTCACAATATTTCCACCCCTATGCGGCAGGCAAACCAAGCACACCGCTTTACCCGTTCGGCTACGGACTGTCTTATACTACTTATAAATATGATAACCTGAAATTGCTGCAAAAAGAAGCAGATAAGGACGGTACGGTAGAGGTCAGCGTAAATGTAACTAATACGGGCGAACGCGACGGAGTGGAAATAGTGCAGCTTTATATCCGCGACAGGTTCAGTAGCGTTACCCGTCCGGTGAAGGAATTGAAAGATTTTGCCCGCGTATCGTTGAAAGCTAAAGAAAGCAAGGTTGTGAACTTCAGGATTACCCCCGACAAGCTGGCTTTCTATGACAAGAAGATGAATAAGATAGTAGAGCCGGGCGAATTTATTGTAATGGTCGGTTCATCGTCTGATGATAAAGATTTGCTGAAAGAAAGTTTCGTTATTAAATAAGGAAGTTCGATTTCATAGATTGTTTTTTGATTAATAGGGGCGATATCAGGAGCCATCCCATGATGTGGATGAAGGTTCTTGGTATCGCCCTTTCATTTGTTGAAATTCATAATTATCCGCTATGCTACCACTGAATGATAATTTATATTTCAGGCGCAGATTACACGGATGCACGCGGATTCTTTTTTTAAATGATAAGTAGCCGACAATAATCAACAGTAGTATCTCTATTCTCCTCCTCCCGGGAGGAGGAGAATAGAGATACTACTGTTAGTTGTCTGCGCTAAACCTTCATTTATCTGTTTAGTGATATAATTGCGGATAATCACATTAAAAAGCTACGATTTGTGTCGGTTGAACCGTGTTATGGCATCCCGTACCTTGAAATATAACAAATAATACCATTGGAAAAAACAAATACTACCACTAACCCTTCGCAGAAAGTTATTATATTTGTGGAGTGATACTTTTTTAACCAGCTAAAACAGAGAGAATATGGAAAACATAAATAATATAATGAGGGAAATAACCCCTTTGTCCGACCGTGATTGTTTCTACATTGCCGACCGCCGCAAGACGGAATTTACTTACCCCATTCATTGCCACACCGAATATGAGTTGAACTTTACCGAACGAGCCGCCGGTGTCCGACGGATAGTGGGCGATTCATCCGAAGTGATCGGAGACTACGACCTGGTACTGATTACCAGTAAAGAATTGGAGCATGTGTGGGAACAGCACGAATGTACCTCGAAAGATATACGTGAGATAACTATCCAGTTCTCCCCCGATCTGTTTTTTAAGAATTTCATAAATAAGAATCAGTTCGACAGCATCCGCTATATGCTCGAAAAGGCGCAGCGTGGCATCAGTTTCCCGATGCAAGCCATTCTGAAAGTCTATAACTGGCTGGACAAACTGGCCTCCGGTGAGCAGGGCTTCTATGCGGTGATGGAATTCCTTCGCATCCTGTATGAGCTTTCGCAATATGATGATGTGAGAGTATTGTCCAGTTCCTCGTTTGCTAAAATCGAAACATACTCTGATAGCCGCAGGGTGCAGAGGGTGCAGAAATATATAGCCGACCACTATCAGGAAGAAATCCGTTTGGATACCTTGGCAGATATGGTGGGCATGACGGCTGTTTCGTTCAGCCGTTTCTTCCGGTTGCGTACCGGGAAAACCCTTTCCGATTATATTATCGATATCCGTTTAGGATTTGCCACGCGCCTGCTGATAGACTCCGCGCGCACCATTGCAGAAATCTGTTATAATTGCGGTTTCAACAATTTGTCCAACTTCAACCGGATGTTTAAACGTAAAAAAGGTTGCTCTCCGAAGGAGTTTAGAGAGAACTATAGAAAGAAGAAAATCGTGATATGACAGCACCATACCCGCACCATACCTGCTCCTTACCCGCTCCTTTCCCGCTCCTTTCCAAGTCCTCCCTATAGGACAAGGAGGAGAGGCGGAGCGGATACGGTTTTGAGGTACTTCGTTAACATGTAAACAACTTACTAAAATTAAACAAATAACAACGTTTTGATGTCATGAAAAAAGTATCAATTCTCCTTATCTGCCTGTTGTGCATACTCACGACGACGGCGCAAATCCGCGGCAATGAAGTCCGCGTGGTAGTTTCTCCCGATCACACCGACTGGAACTATCGTGTGAATGAAAAGTGCACATTTACCGTGCGAGTGCTAAAGGCACAGAACGTGTTGCAGGACGTGACGGTGGATTATGAACTCGGCCCGGAAATGTATCCCACCGAAACCCAAAAAGGCGTAACGCTGAAAAAAGGCGAACTTACTTTGCACGGAACAATGAAAACCGCCGGTTTCCTGCGTTGCAAAGTGACGGCACACGTCGACGGACGTAAATATGAAGGCGTTGCCACCGCCGGTTATGCCCCCGAACAATTGCAACCGGTTACCGAACTTCCGGCAGACTTCCGTGAATTCTGGGCGAAAGAACTGGAGGATGCACGTCGCACCCCTCTGCAACCACTAATGACCTTACTGCCCGAACGCTGTACGACGACCGTGAATGTCTATCATGTCAGTTTCCATGCCGAACGTTGGGGATCCCGCTTTTACGGCATCCTCTGCGTGCCCAAGAAAGAAGGACGGTATCCTGCCCTGTTGCGTGTGCCCGGTGCGGGTATCCGCCCCTACGGTGGAGATGTTTATACGGCAGAGAAAGGAGCTATTACATTGGAAGTGGGCATTCACGGTATCCCCGTTACCATGGAACAATCCTTCTACAACAACCTGATGAACGGCGCCTTGAACGGTTACTGGACTTTCTGCCGGAACGATTTGAAGAATTTTTATTACCACCGCGTGATTATCGGCGCTTTGCGTGCCGTAGATTTTATCTGCGAACTGCCGCAGTACAACGGACAATCCTTAGGCGTGACAGGCTCCAGCCAAGGTGGAGCGCTTTCGGTGATGACAGCTGCGCTTGACCCGCGCATCACTTTCTATGCAGCCGTTCATCCGGCGCTTTGCGACCATGAAGCGTATACGAAGAAACGTGCCGGCGGCTGGCCTCATTACTTCTATTATTATGGTGCACCCGATGCGAAAGAATTGAATGTGGCACGCTATTACGACACGGTGAACTTTGCCCGTTGCCTCAATGTTCCCGGTTGGTTCAGTTGGGGATACAATGATGAAGTCTGTACACCGACTTCCATGTACTCCGCCTACAATGTGGTCACATCCCCCAAAGAACTCCATCCATACCTGGAAACAGCCCATTACTGGTATCAGGAACAGTGGGACGAATGGCAGGCATGGCTCTGGAAACAAATGGGGATAGGTAAATGATAAAATAGTATCATTCCTCTTGATTGTAACCCCGTATCTTTGTGAGGTTACTAAAAGCGAAATGATATGAGACACTTCTTTTTATTATTAACCATTCTTTTCTTCTTCCTGATGAGTGCATGTACTTCTAAACCGGTTGTGAATACGTTTGTTCATGTCAATGAAAACGGCCAACTTATCCGTAACGGGAAACCTTATTATTATGTAGGTACAAACTTCTGGTACGGCGCCATCCTTGGTTCCGAAGGAGAAGGCGGCAATCGCGAACGCCTGCATAAAGAACTGGACTTTCTGAAAAGTATCGGTGTCAATAACCTGCGCGTACTGGTAGGAGCGGACGGTGAGAATGGAGTGAAGAGTCGTGTGGAACCCTCCCTGCAAGTGGCTCCCGGAGTATATAATGATACGATTCTGGACGGGCTGGATTACTTTATGGATGAGTTACGCAAGCGTGACATGACAGCCGTACTGTATTTAAACAACTCCTGGGAATGGAGCGGCGGTTATTCCGTTTACCTGCAATGGTCGGGACACGGCAAAGCTGTTGTGCCTGCCATAGACGGCTGGCCCGCTTATATGGAATACGTAAAACAGTTTCAACAATCAGATAGCGCGAAGGCATTATTTGCCAATTATGTCAAGGATATCATCACAAGAACAAATAGGTATAATAAGATAAAATATGTAGATGATCCGACACTTATGTCCTGGCAAATTGGAAATGAGCCTCGCGCTTTTTCTAATGAAAATAAAGAACCATTCGCCCAATGGATGGCGGATGTTGCCGCATTGATAAAGTCACTCGACTCCAACCATCTGGTTTCCTCCGGAAGTGAAGGCGCCTGGGGATGCGAGGGCGATATCGCACTCTACGAGAAAATCCATTCGGATGCCAATATCGACTACCTGAATATTCATATCTGGCCTTATAACTGGGGATGGGTGAAAGCCGACAGTCTGAAAGAACTTCTTCCGCGAGCCAAGGAGAATACAAAGCGATATATTGACGAACATATAGCGATTGCTGAAAAATACCGGAAGCCGGTAGTCCTTGAAGAATTCGGTTTTCCGCGCGATGGCTTCCAATTCTCAAAAGAAACGCCTACTACGGCGCGCGATGAATACTACAGCTATGTATTCGACCTGATTCGCCAGGATCGCGAGGACGGCGGACTCTTTGCCGGATGTAATTTCTGGGCGTGGGGTGGCTTTGCCGCTCAGACTCCCGGACACGTGTATTGGGAAAAAGGAGATGATTACACAGGTGACCCGGCCCAGGAGGAACAAGGCTTGAATTCCGTTTTCTCAACGGATACTACGATTGAAATTATCAGAGCGGAGAACGAAAAATTGAAATGAAATGAAAAGTAATTGGAAAAGATGGCTGGTTGCATGCCTGTTAATATTTGTCGCAGTATGTAGCGCAAACTCGCAGAAGAAAGAGAAAGTGGAGCAAACGGCTGCGGCGGAACAAAACATGCGCCTCTCCGTAGACGGTACCTATCTGGTAAATGCTAAAGGTGAGAAAGTCGTACTGAAAGGTGTCAGCTACGGTTGGCATAACTTCTGGCCTCGCTTTTACAATGCTTCTTCCGCATCTTATTTAGTCAATACCTGGGGTGCGGAAGTTGTACGCGCTTCTATGGGGATAGAATTGAAAGGAGGGTATCTCGACGCCCCGCAGAAAGGCATTGATTGTGTACAGGCAGTGACCGATGCCGCCATAGAAGAAGGTATTTACGCTATTATCGACTGGCATAGCCACGGTATCCGCACGGAGGAGGCAAAAGAGTTCTTCCGTAAAATGGCAACCCGCTACAAAGGCGTGCCTAATGTTATTTACGAAATATTCAATGAACCGGTAGAAGATAGCTGGGAGCTGGTAAAGGCTTATTCGGAAGAAGTGATCCGGGTAATCCGTAGCATCGAACCGGATGCAGTTATTCTGGTAGGTTGTCCTCACTGGGATCAGGACATACATCTGGCAGCAGATAATCCCATTACCGGCTATAATAATATAATGTACACTCTCCATTTTTACGCCAATACGCATACGCAATGGTTGCGCGACCGTGCCGACTATGCTTTAGGCAAAGGGTTGCCTATTTTCGTGTCGGAGTGCGCCGCAATGGAAGCCAGTGGCGACGGCGCCATCAATAAAGAAGAATGGAATAAATGGCTGGACTGGATGCAACAACATTCCATAAGTTGGGTTGCATGGTCTGTTTCGGATAAGAATGAAACTTGTTCGATGCTTCTCCCTTCCGCCTCTTCGGAAGGTAACTGGAAAGATGAAGATCTGAAGGAATGGGGACGGATGGTGCGGGATGAACTAAAGAAAGCAAAATGAGTTACTGAACATATTTTTTTGTCATATAATGGTGCTCAACTTGACTAATGTCAATTAAGTATCAATATATGATAAAAATGTGTCTGTTTACTGTTTACTGAAACGTTACTTTTGTATTTATAAAATGTGATATAAGTATAAATATAATAACTAAAGAAGAGGAACTTTAGCCTATGAGAAAGGAGTGAATAAAATATGAACAATTCTTTTTTTTGAAGGTTTATTTATTGGAACGATAGTTTACCTTTTGTTAAATCGGGCGTTGCTCATCCAGGGGTAGCCCACATCATTAATCTAAGAAAAATACAAGTATGAATTTAAATTTCAGAAAAACAGCATTGCTTGTAGGGATGTTTTCAACAATCAGCTTGATTTATATCCCTTCCATTTCCGCCGCATCCTCGGTTGATGCAGTTGTAGCTGTGCAGCAAACAAAAACAATTACGGGTACTATTTCTGATGCCATGGGGCCAATCGTTGGCGCCAATGTCGTGGAAAAAGGTACGACCAACGGTATTATTACCGACCTTGACGGTAAGTTTACCCTGAATGTGAAACAGGGAGCAACCATTGTTGTCTCCTTTATAGGTTATGTGAATCAGGAGATAAGGATTACCAATCAGACAAGTCTGAATATTACCCTGAAAGAAGACTCGGAACTTCTGGAAGAAGTCGTTGTCGTAGGTTATGGTACGATGAAGAAGAGTGACTTGTCGGGTGCTTCAGTGTCGATGGGTGAAGATAAGATTAAAGGTTCTATTATTACGAGCCTTGACCAGTCGTTACAAGGGCGTGCTGCCGGTGTGACGGCGGTAACAACTTCCGGTGCTCCTGGTTCTTCCTCTTCTATTCGTGTACGTGGACAGGCTACTATCAATGCTAATGCCGAACCGTTGTATGTTATTGATGGCGTTATAGTGCAGGGACAAGGTGAAAGTGGTGCCAGCTTTGGTTTAGGTGACCGTTTGGGTAATGGTAGAATTTCTACTATTTCTCCGTTGTCCACCATTAACCCGGCGGATATTGTCAATATGGAAATCTTGAAAGATGCTTCTGCAACTGCTATTTATGGTGCACAAGGTGCAAACGGTGTTGTGTTGATCACTACAAAACGTGGTAAAGCCGGAGAAGCTAAGTTCTCTTACGATGGTATGGTGGCTGCTCAGCGGCAGACTAAACGTCTCGACTTGATGAATTTGCGCGACTTTGCAGGTTACTATAATGATTTTGTGAATCAAGGTTATACTGAAGAAAATGTAATTTATTCCGATCCTTCTATATTAGGAGTAGGTACTAATTGGCAGGATGCTGTTTTCCAGACTGCCATGCAACATCAGCATCAAGTTTCGGCTCAGGGGGGTACAGAGAAAATTCAGTATTACGTATCAGGTTCCTATATGGATCAGGACGGTACGGTTATTGGTTCAAACTTTAACCGGTATAGTTTTCGTGCCAACTTGGATGCACAGTTAAAAACATGGTTAAAGCTGGGCTTTAGTGCTACGTATTCGGCAACAGACGAAAATCTGAAACTTGCGGATAGTGCTGAAGGTATTATCAACTATTCATTGACTACTATTCCTGATATACCTATTTATAATGTAGATGGTAGTTATGCCACGGTGGTACGTGAAGGTTGGACAAATCCTAACCCCATAGCTATGGCTATGTTGGAGGAGATCTTATTGAAGCGTCAAAAATTAACCGGTAATATCTTCTTCGAAGTAACTCCGATTAAAAACTTAGTTTGGCATGCAGAACTGGGTTATGATGTCAGTGCTTCTAAAGGTGAGACTTGGCGTCCGACGGTTGATCTTGGAGGTTGGAAACGTGGTTCTAACGACAGTCGTATTCAGAAAAATAGTTCTCTGTTCTGGCAGTTGAAGAATTATGTGACATATTCCGGTAATTTTGGTAATCATTCATTTACAGCCATGCTCGGTCAGGAAGCTTGGGAAAGTAAATATGATTTCAATAGTACATATAACACAGCATTGCCTTCGAATGTAGTACGCAATCCGGCGTTGGGTAGCGGTACCCCACAGATTAATGTCGGTTTTGGTAGTGGGGCTATGGCTTCTTTCTTCACTCGTTTGACTTATAATTATAATGACCGTTATTTGGCTACTTATACTTATCGTTATGATGGTTCATCAAATTTTGGACCAAATAATCGTTGGGCAGGTTTCCACTCATTGGCTGCTTCGTGGCGTTTTTCTAACGAGAAATTCTTTAAGTCGTTGGAGAATGTTATCAGCAATGGTAAGTTGCGTATTGGCTGGGGACAGACCGGTAATTCTGATATTGGCGGTTATGCATGGGGCTCTTCTATAACCCGTATGCCCTCCGGATTGGGTATGGGTTATCGTCCTGCTAACATTGCTAATACAGCTATACAGTGGGAGTCTCAGGAACAATGGAATATTGGTTTGGATTTGGGGTTGATTCAAGATCGTATCAATTTGACTATAGATTGGTATAAGAAAACTTCCAATGATATGTTGATGCCACTCCAGTTACCTTCTTACATGGGTACACAAGGTAATGGTTCTTCAGCTTTGGCTGCTCCAATGGGTAATTATGGCAGTATTGAGAATACCGGTTTTGAAGTGACTTTGAATACACACCCGATTGATGGAACGTTTAAATGGGACAGTGACTTGCAAGTGTCTTTCAATAAGAATAAACTGAAGGCGCTTTCCGGAACTACCAGTGCAGCTATCGTTGGTTATGGTCAATGGAGTGATGTGGTAAGCGTTTCTGAAGTAGGTCACTCTCTTTATAATTTCTATGGTTATGTGACGGATGGTGTATATCAAAACTTTGACGACATTCAAAATTCGCCGAAGACAGGCGCTTATCCGTTTATTAGAGATGATAACAAGAATATTATTCGCGATGCGGCCGGTAACGTGGTGTTGGCTGATGCCGGCGACTTTAATCGCGGTAATACCGTTTGGGTAGGTGACGTGAAGTACAAAGATTTGAACGGTGACGGCATTATTGATGAGAATGACCGTACTAACATAGGTTCGCCGATGCCGGACTTTACGTTTGGTTGGACTAATACATTCCGTTATAAAAACTTTGATTTGAGCTTTTTTCTTAACGGATCGGTCGGGAATAAAGTAATGAATTACATGAGTATCCATCTTACTCACATGAACTCTACTTTTACCAATCAATTGAATAAGGTGAGAGATCATGCTGTGATTGTTCCAATAGATGCGGAGGTTGCCGCTGCGGCCGGTGCTAATAATTGGTTCTATGATATTACCAACTCCCAAGTGGCTAATCCCAATACTACTGTGCCACGCGTGACATATAGTGATCCTAACGATAATGATCGCATCAGTGACCGCTATATAGAGGATGGCTCTTATGTCCGTCTGAAAAACATCACCTTCGGTTATACTTTCCCGAAGAAAATGATTGGTAAATGGGGGTTAGAGAATCTGCGTCTCTATGCTAATATTCAAAACTTGCTGACTATTACGGGATATGATGGTTATGACCCGGAAATAGGTGCCAGCACGGCTGACTCGCAAGGCTATACTTATGGATTGGATAACGGTCGTTATCCGTCTCCTACGATCTATTCCTTTGGTCTGAATATTACGTTCTAACTATTAATAGAAGAAAATTATGAAAATAAAAGATATAAAATATTGGGTAATATCTTCCATGCTTTGCATAGGACTGAATTCTTGTGAAGATTTTCTGGATCGTCCTTCGGAAGATAATTATAATGTAGGTACATTCTATCAAAATGACGAACAGTGTATTCAGGGTGTGAACTATCTGTATAACTCTCCTTGGTATGACTTCCAACGTGGTTTTATCAAGATTGGTGAAGTTTTTTCCGGTAATCTGTATTGGGGGGATAGTCCTTATATGAACTTTTCCGTGAATGGTACGGATGGGGATTTGATTAATATGGCTTATTCTCTATGGGCTGTTAATGGTCATGCCAATACGGTTTATACGAATTTGCAGGCGGCTATTGCCTCAGAATCCGTGAGAAATCAATGTATGGGCGAGTGTTTGGTGTGGAAAGCTATGGCTTATTTTTATTTGGTTCGTACGTTCGGTGAAGTTCCTATTATTCACGATAATAATGCGGAACTGACTGCGGGTACTTACAATGAAAAATATAAAGTGAGGCGTGAAAACGTGTATGAATACATTATAATGACGTTGGAGAAAGCGCTTGAATTGCTTCCGAAGCGGCAAGGTGAACTCGGTCGTATTGATTATTATGCGGCAGAAGCATTGATGGCTAAAGTTTATTTAACTCGCTCGGGATTAAACCAAAAAGGTACTCGCAATCAAGCCGATTTGGATAAAGCTGCTGAATTCGCTAAGGATGTAATAGACAATTCCGGTCGTCAATTGATGGAGGTATATTCGGATATCTTCCGGTTGAAAAACAATAAGAGCGAAGAATCTTTGATAGCATGGCATTGGACTGTATCTAGCTCTTGGACTTCTCAAAACACTCTTCAAAGTGATATTGCAATGGTCGGTTTCAGTGAATTCGGCGATTGTTGGGGTGGTTTTATAGGCCCGTCTGTCGATTTGCAAGATGCATTTGGTGTAGATGCTTTGAAAAGCCCCGAAGAACGCCATGATACGGATGTTCGTCGTAAAGCTACAATGATGATGCCGGGTGACGTATACAATTATTTTTGGACTGATAAAGGTGGCTTTGATTATTTGAGATTTATTTATGACACTGAATATGGGGCAGGTGGTCCCGGTGGCGCATTCCAGTCTAATACCGGCGCTAACTGTGTGAAGCATTTGTATGGTGATGCTTATGACCACAAGACAGCTTTAGGTATAGATGCTGACCGTATGGCAAGCGGTTTGAGCACACATATCCTCCGATTGGGCGACGTTTATCTGATTTATGCGGAAGCAGTATTGGGTAATGCGGCTTCTACTACGGATGCCAGCGCGTTGGAAGCTTTCAATGCCGTTCGCAGTCGTGGTAAGTTGGCTATGGAACCGTTGACTTCTCTCACTTTTGATGATATTTGGAAAGAACGGCGGTTGGAGTTGGCTATGGAAGGAGACCGTTGGTATGATTATGTACGTTTGTCTTATTATGATCCGAAACGTGCTACTGATGAACTAATGGCGCAACGGCGTAATGGATATTATGGGTTGGATGATCTATATAGTCCTTATTATGAATCAGGGGCATGGTCTTATGATCCGGATGAAATACGTTACGATGCGGATACTCCGGCTCCTAATGTTGCTGAAGGTAGTTTTACTTTGCCGTTTCCAACGGAGGATGTGGTATTTAATCCCAATTTGCAAGAATCGGTGGATGCAATAAATATAGACGTTCGTAGCGAATTTAGTTACTAATCTTAATACGAAAGAACAATGAAAAGTAAAAGATACATAAATTGGTTCATGGCAGTGGCTGTAATGGGAATAGGCATGGTCTCTTGTGAAGATGAACCGGATAAGTTTGAATTGAGCGGTGGAAAACCTACTATAAAATACATACGTATGCCTTCTGCCTCTGCTGCTGATTCTTTGATTGTGGGTGCATTCATGGATGCTGCAATTTGCCTAGTCGGCGATAACCTGAAAAGCATACAGGAAATGTATTTTAATGATCAGAAAGCTATCTTGAATACAAGTTACATGACTGAGAATACACTTATAGTGAATGTACCTGGAACTATTCCGGAAGTGGTTTATGATAAAATATTTATGGTGACGCGCGATAAAGATACCATAAATTACGATTTCAAGGTGTTGGTGCCTGGTCCTACGGTTAGCTCCATGAAATGTGAATGGGTTAATCCGGGTGAACTTGCTGAAATACGTGGTGATTATTTCATAGACGATCCCGGTCAACCGCTGACACTTAAAATTGGTGATACTAGTATTGATATTAGCAATTTTACCAAAAATACTATTTCGTTTGTGGTACCTGAGAATTTGGCGGAAGGTGCCGTGGAAGTTACTACTATTTATGGTGAAGTAACATCTAAATTCCACTACAATGATACTCGCGGTATGATGTTTGACAACTGGGGAGCAGCAGGTGAAACCGGAACGGGGCTGACTAACCATGGTTGGCATGCACGCGATATAAAGAAAGATGAATTCTCCTTAAGTGGTAGTTACATGGAATTGGGTGGTACAACAATGTCGGCTGATGGCGGATGGGCTGATGGAAACTTCGCGTTTGAATATTGGCCGGGTGACTGGAGCACTCCTCCGGTATTTGCGGGCACTGATATCTGTTTGAACGATTTGGTTAACTTTACGGATTTTGCGAATATGGCTCTCAAGTTTGAAATGTGCATTCCTGCTTCTAATCCGTGGATGGCCGGAGCAATGCAGATTATTTTCTCCGGAAATGATCAGGTAACTATACAGACAGCTAATAATACATTCTTTAATAATGATACGGGTTATCCGCGTGCTCTTTATCGCCCTTGGAGTGTTACAGGTAGTTATGATACGGCTGATGAATGGATTACTGTGACATTGCCTATTGCTTCGTCTTTTATATATGACCACAATGGGACAGATGCTAAGATACCGCTTACGGAAGCTAACTTTACGGGCTTGACAATCTTTGTATGGAGTGGTGGTGTAAATGGTACGGAGTGTAACCCTGTAATAAAGATAGATAACATTCGTGCTGTTCCCAATAAATAACCTTTAAAGATAATATAGATATGAACAAGATATATAAACATTCGGCACTCTGGATGATGTGCCTCATGCTCTTGGGTTGCTTGTCGTTTTTAGCTTGCGATAATGGAGATGAAGAAGATACCAACCAATATAAAGGTGGTATCAATTTGAATGTGTTTGGTCCCAGTCCTGTAGCTCGTGGTGGTCAACTTCGCTTCTTGGGTAGCGGAATGGATCAGATACAATCCGTGGCTATTCCTGGAGCCGGGGAGATTACTGATATAGAAATAATCAGTACGGATGAGATACGTATTACTGTTCCTCAAACGGCAGAGGTCGGATATGTTACTTTGAAAACTCCTACCGGGGAGATTACTACAAAGACCAAACTTACGTATACCGAACCTATCGGTGTGGAGACGGTCACGCCTAATCCAGTGAGACCGGGTGAGGTAATCACGATCAAGGGTGAATATCTGAATCTCATCAAAGAGATAATCTTCTTTGAAAATTTGCCGTTAGGTGCTGATACCGCTTTCATTGCACACTCACGTCAGGAAATTCAGGTGAAAGTTCCGATGGGGGCAAGAACCGGTGATGTGATTTTGGCTGATGCTTCTTCTGAGGATTCCGATGCGTTGCGCAATGAAATCATAATGGAGGATCTAATTATTATTTTGCCTTCTGTTGAATCGCCACTTGATTTGACTGCGAAAAAGCCAGGCGATGAAATTGTAGTAGAAGGTACTGACCTTGATTTGGTGAATGTTGTGAAGATGCCGAATGGTGAAGAAGTGGAATTTGTTTATTCTAAAGAAGGAAAAGAAACTATCACATTTGTACTGCCCGAAAATTCTATTGATGGTGCTGTAGTGATGGTTCCTGCTTCGGGGGTGGAAGTCGTTATCGCTATCATTGGTATGGCGTTGCCTGAAGAGGTGGTGGCGACCCCTGCAAGCGGATTGCGTGGTGGTGACATGATTACGTTGACGGGTATCAATATGGAACTGGTGACTACCGTTACATTCCCAAGTGTAGCTGATGCTGTGGAGCCCGAATCAAAGAGTGCTACAGAAGTGAAAGTGCAGATGCCTGATGCGGCCATCAGCGGTGAACTGTTATTGAATACGGCCAGCGGAGGTTCTGTGTCGGTAGTTATTGTTACCTTGAAACCGGAATTCGCGTCGTTTGCCAATGATGCAGTTTCTTTGGGTAGCGATATCACTATTAAGGGTAAGAATCTCGACTTGGTTGCTAAGGTGATTTATACCGGTGGTGCTGAAGTGGAAGTTACTCCGACTTCTGCCACAGAACTGACCGTTAATATGCCTACGGTGGGTAGTGAATCGGGTATATTGACTTTGGTAATGGGTAATGGAGAAACCGTAGAAACGGGTAGCCTTACCATCAACGCTCCTGAATTCTGCTACATTCCGGTGCTACCGGATGCGGATACCGAACTATATGGTGGCGAAATATTCACAATCAATGTGGAGAACGGTGATAAATTGACGGGAGTGGAAGTGGATGGTAAAGCGGTTCAATACCTCATCAATGATAAAACGCTTGTAATAGCAATACCTCAGTTGGCCAATGCCAATACGAAGGTGAAACTGATTTCTTCAAATGGTGGAATAGAGTATCCTATCGCATTTATTCCAGCTACCAGTATTAAAAACGAAGTGTGGAAGGGATTAGTTGATATTACTTGGAATGATGGTGGGCGTGTATTAATCCCAGCATCGGCTTTTGCAGATGTACCTGCCGGTGCCCGTATGGTATTGCATTATGCGCAGAAAGAAGGTGTATGGGCACAGGCTCAACTTAATTATGGTGATTGGAGTGGCGTGAATTTTACGGAAGGCGAATTTGTGTTTAACCAGACGTTGGTACCTACAGATCTTTATGGGAACTCATATACCAATCGTTCAACACCTTTGGTGCTGACGCAAGAAATTCTGAATAATATTCAAGCTAAAAAGGGTGATTCTGAAGGTCAAACAGGGCTGGGTATTATAATACAAGGATCTGACTTGGTATTCAGTAGCGTAACGCTTGAGTGGGAAATCTCTCTAGAAACCACAGTTTGGAAAGGTAATTTGGATATGGGTGCAGGATTGAGTGTGAACCATGAGATGAAACCGCCCTCCATGTTTGTAGATGCAGGTTTGAAGGAAGGCATGACCTTACGGTTCTATTTCGATATCTATGGAGATGATCCGAAGATTAAGCTGTACGATGGCCATTGGGGACCATTGTTTGGAGGTGGTGAAATTATTCTGGGTGCTGATGGTGTCCTTACATTGCCGGTAGATGCAGATTTGGCAACCAAACTGACTACATTGATCGATTGGGGTTACGGATTTGTTATACAAGGTAATAATTGTACGCTTACGAAGATTACGATTGAATAACAGTTCGGATTACAAAAAAATAATGTAATTATGAGTCCTGAACAATAAAATTATTCATTAAAACTCCCTTTGGCCTGACCTTTGAGGTTAGGTGAAGGGAGTTTTTTGAAAATTCAAACTGCTTCTAAATATAGAACGAAAAATATGAGACTTGAATTTGTGACATTGCATAAATGCATTGATAAACTGTTCGGTTGTTTCCTTTTGCTGCCTCTTCTCTATGCTTGTGGTGATAGGGACTCTTCACAAGAAGAACCGCAGATAGATGTTCCTCAATTTGTATTTAGTACGCCTGCAGATGGTGCAACCGATGTTCCTGATACTGACCTAAATGTAGTATTAACTTATAATCAGAATGTGACAGTTTCTTCTGTTGGGCATAACCGGATTACGGTTACAGGTGCAACGGTAGAGGCTGTTTCTGTCAGTCTTAAAAATGTAACTATCCGTTTGTCGGGACTAGAGAAAGAGAAAACTTATAGTCTGGTTGTCCCTAAGGGAATTGTTTTAGGGTCTACCGGAATGGAAGCATCGCAAGTGATGGTTTCTTTTTCAACAGTAAAAAAACCGGAAGTCATTCCTGTAGCTACCGAACTTTGTACCTCTGATCCTCTGCCGCAAGCAAAGAAAGTGTACGATTATTTGGTCAGTGTTTATGGTAGCAAAGCATTATCCGCTTCCATGGCTAACGTGAATTGGAATGTTGCTGAAGCAGACTTGGTGCATAAAGCTACAGGTAAATATCCGGCTATTGCTTTCTTTGATTATATTCATTTGGCGTGGTCTCCTGCCAACTGGATAGACTATTCTAATACCAAAGTGGTGGAAGACTGGTGGAATGCCAATGGGCTAGTTGGCGCAAGTTGGCATTGGACTGTTCCGGCAACAGAAGGTGAAACTGACCTCAATAAATATGCCTATGCTCCAGGTAATGGGAGACAAAATAATGAAGGGAATTGGACTACTACCTTTCGTCCCAAAAATATCTTTGTAGAAGGTTCTTGGGAGAACAAAACAGCTAAAGCCGATCTGGAAAAAATGGCTGGTTATTTAAAGCTATTGCAAGATAAAGGTATTCCTCTGATTTGGCGTCCGCTTCATGAGGCTGCCGGGAATATTTATGAATATAACGGCGGTACGGCTTGGTTCTGGTGGGGATATGACGGTGCGGAGACTTATAAAAAGTTGTGGCGTTATATGTTTGATTTCTTCAAAGAGAAGGGTATCAATAACCTGATTTGGGTGTGGACTACACAAACAGAAGATGCGGACTTCTATCCGGGTGATGAGTATGTGGACATTGTGGGACGTGATATCTATGGTCAGACATCCGGAGCGAATAATGCATCGCAGTATAATCTGATTTTTGATTCTTATTCGCAGAAGATGATAGCGTTGAGTGAGTGTGGTAATGTCGCAAAGTTTTCCGCTCAATGGAATGCCGGAGCGCATTGGTCATTCTTCATGCCTTGGTATCAGTATAATGCTACTACGCTGGTTGGTCATCAACACGCCAATGAGGCTTGGTGGAAGGATGCAATGAATCAGGATTTTGTTATAACCCGTGATCAAGTTCCTTCTATGGAGTAATCTTCCTTGCTATTATTCTGAATGAATTGAAATGTTGTAAGTAACAAAACTTACTTTCTGTTATCTTACCATATTCTTGTTTTCTTTTATATTAAAATTATGATTATTGATAGCAACTAAATACTTAACCCACATTGCATTAGTACCCCTCTTGTTTCTGTTTACAAGTATTAAAAAGTTTCATTTTCTCTCCATTTTCAGCTAATAGATGTTATAATCCGC
>QMCD01000234.1_pt1 | contig 39781 bp, 37 predicted proteins | sample 1821841 | NCBI WGS metagenome assembly QMCD01 (sample SAMN01991225, study PRJNA193472) | Termite gut metagenome, whole genome shotgun sequencing project. | isolation source: worker | host: Macrotermes natalensis
ACAAGTAAAAGGCCCGGTACTATACAAAGGAACCGGGCTTTGTCTTATAATGTCTTTTCTGACGGAAGCAAGAAAGATGCACTAAGCCGAATGCTTACCACTTCCATCAGATATGGTTACTTTGATTTTTTTGTCATAATAATTATTTTTTGGGTTTAAAAAGTTGCAAAGGTAAAAAAATAACATGAATATCTGCATTATTATCAAATAAATCACTATCTTCGCAGTGAGCCGTTCGATTAGTTTATATTATTGATACTTTAGGCAAAGGCTTTACATGAGTATATTAATTGATATTTATCCGGTACATGAATAAATTTCTCGTTTCCATTATCACTGTCAATTACAATGGTTTGCACGATACGTGCGAAATGATTGAATCGTTCAGCCAATACGAAACTTACCCCTATGAGATGATTGTCGTAGACAACGGTTCGCTAAAACCTGAGGCTGATGAAATTGAACGACGTTATCCAAAGATAAAGCTGGTGCGGAATGTGAATAACGGTTTTGCCGGGGGGAACAATGCAGGACTGCGGGTAGCTGAAGGAGATTACTTGTTCTTTCTTAATAATGATACACTCATCCGGGAGCCGGTGTTGGAAACCCTTGTTCGCCGTCTGGAAGCAGATCCGAAGAACGGCGGCGTCTCTCCTATGCTGAAGTACAACTATGCACCTGATACCTTGCAATACGCGGGTTTTACACCTTTCTCCGGTATCACACTGCGAAACGCTGCCATCGGCTTTAACGAAAAGGAGCAACCGCAATACCGGATAGCTCACGAAACGGCATCTCTGCATGGAGCTGCCATGATGGTACGACGTGATGTATTACAGTCGGTCGGTTTCATGACGGAGATTTATTTCCTTTTCTACGAAGAATTCGACTGGTCGGCACAAATGCACCGCGCCGGATACAGATTATGGTACGAACCCGCCGCTGTAGTCTATCACAAGGAAAGCATGACGGCGAAACGGGGAACTCCATTACGAGAGTTTTATTTGTCGCGCGCGCGCATTCTATATGCCCGGCGAAACATACCGGGAAGCAGGAAAGTATTGTCTTGTTTATACCTCTCCTTTATTGCTGCTCCTAAGAAGAGTGTGATTTATCTGTTGCACGGTAAGTTTCAATTAGCAATGGCTGTGATTCGCGGCACTTTCAGAGGGCTTATTGATTATTCACACCATGTTCTGTATGAATAAATCTCTTATTCGCCTCCCTCAAGCGGAAGAGGTTGATGAACATCAACAAAAAAGAATAAGGAACAAGACATATTGCTTTGGCAAAACGCCATTTCCAAAAACGCCGTGGAATAGCAATCGCTATTGTTAACAACAATATTCCAAATATAGTCCACCACTTATATGCCAGTGTAGGAAACCAAATGGAAAGAGATACGGAAAGAATAAAAGTAAAACCTAACAATAACACCCGTGACAAGAATAACTGCTGAAAAAGTTTATCACAAAAATCCCATTTCTGATCGCGAATAGCCGGAAGTAAATGACGAACGAATTCACCAAGACTATAGTATTGGGCAGATAACCAACGACGGCGCTGTTGGTAGAAATGCCTTGTTTTCTGAATTTTTTCATCCAACACATACGTATCGGGCAAATAATGAAAGAAAATGCGCTGATAGAGCAACTTCATTTCCAGAACTCTATCAAAACCTCCAACCGAGGTATTACTCATCATCGCCTCATAAAACAACGCATATTCAAATGCCATACCGGAGCCTATCAAAGCAGCCGACCTGCCCAGGTTGACATGTCCTAAACGAAATATGGAGTTATTGACTTCTTCACTAACCGCATCTAAATAAGCCATGTCGGTATTCAGGTTTTTAGCGACACGGTGTGTCTGCACAACCTTGACATCCGGATTACCGAAAGCATTGTTCACTTCCGAAAGATAGGATGAGTTAATAATATTATCGGCATCAATAATTAATACAACATCATAAGCATCCTTATCCAAATACTCCAAGGCGGCTTTTAAGGATTTAGTATTCGTGCTTTGCTCAAAATCTACCTGAAGTAACTTGATGGGCAGTTCAGACAACTTCTCATTCGTTGCAGGTTGCATGTGGTCCGAAACAACAACTACATCGTACTTATCGCTTGGATAATCCTGAGCCAAACAAGCCTGAACCGTGTCTATAATTACAACGTCTTCCTTATAAGCGGCTATCAGTAAAGCAAACCGCTTATAGTCCTTGACGGAAACCGGTTTATCCGGTTTACGCCGTAGCGACGCCAAACTATATATCAATAAATACACTATATTTATTGAAAACAATGTATATAAAATCCAATCGATAGTATGTAGTACCTGTTCCAATTTCTATACTTTAATACAGTTATCCTTAATACAGTTATCCTTAATACAGTTATCCTTAATACAGTTATCCTTAATACAGTTTATCCGTATCCGCATTGCCCGGTAATGAAGCGTCAAACCAGTTATAATTCGTTTTGTCCTGAGACCACCTTTCATAATTCAGGTAAGCTCCGGCAATATCTTCACTCTCTAACGGATAGCGCCAGGAAGGTGATGAAGAGGATGTTCGGGGAATATCAAGCGCCCAGGGATAAGTATTGTCCATACGGTAGTATATACCTTGTGAAGCGTCCGAACGGTCTAATCCGGTACCAAACAGGGAAGCATCCATCTTTGAAGTAGGCGCAAAATCTACCAAATGTATCTCGTGACCACGGTCACCGTTTACATAAACGAACGGATTGAATTTCATATAGTCCGCTTCGGCATCAGTCAGAGGATTTTGCAAAGTAATGGTAACTTCCGTAGCCGGAATATCATTATAGCCCAGAGACTTATACGTATTTATGATTCCGGGGCCACCGAATGCACCGTTCGTATCATCCCATACAATTAAAGTGGCTTTATCATTTCCGGCTTCCAACACCGCTCCTGTCACTTCTTTTATCATTCCGGCAGAGAAAGGCAGTTCAATACCGAAACCACTTTTTACGGCACCGCCACGAGCCACCGGTTTTAACGACAACTGTATCTCATTTATACCCGAAGCATTCTTTATCCGCTTATATGTATAGTTAACCACCAGGTCATTGAAATCATAATCTCCCTTCCAGGGCCACAGGTCTTCAAAAGCCAAAGTACCATGCTGGGCATCAAATGCCGGAACCGGTTCGGGAATTATTTCGTTATCCGGAGCTATTGCTCCCGGCGAAGCTGTTGTAATCTTTAGAAGAACATCATTGAAGTCGCGGTCATTATCCACATCATCCCAATAGCGTGCATCCATACCTGCCACAATACAGTTATAATCCGGACACGAACGAATGATAGCGTTGGCTTTGTCGAGACCGCCACCATTCAAAGCGGGTGTGGAATAGAATAATTCGTAGTCCGGATAACCAGGATTAGAAGTAGAACTACTAACCTGAGGGTTCCTCGGTGCAGAGAATGAGAAAGATTTCGGATTATGGACAGGTCCGGTCAAATATGATGAACGGGCGAATGCAAAACCGATATGGGTACCTTTCGGGAAAATCGTATTATATTCCCCCTTATCTTTATCCCAATAAAGGAGTTGCACTTTTATGCCGGAAGGACAATCTCTTGATGAGACATTCGGAAAAGCCATTGTCATGCGCAACCCTGTCGTATTATTTTCTCCTTTATAAACGTCGGAATTGCTCGTTAATTCTCCTTCTTTATAATTATAGTACAATAAGGAAGAATAGTGAACCCCAAAATTACCGTCGCCGATATAGGTTATCCAAACTTCAGTACCATTGTTGTCCATAACTACCAAATCGCTGCTTTCTTTTATCGCCTCTTCATCCTCGAATTTTTTCTCAGGATACCAGGAATTAACCAGATTAACAAAATCCGTAGAAAGTTCCTCGCTTGTTATCAACGGAGATTTACCGGGGATCAAAATTCCTTTATCGCCCACACCATTATTTCCAAAAGGAGAATTAATGTTATAGCGCGGGGAAATAGGAGTATCGGACACATCAATTGCCGCACGGGTTTCCGTGAGCGCGGGAAATGCGACACCATAGAAAGAGAGGGACATACTTTCCGCAACATCCACGGTTTGCACTTGCCCGTATCCGGAGGTTACGGGATGAACGTAGAGTTGCTTTACATTCCCGGGTACAGTAATTCGGGCTTGCAAGACACCCTGATTATTGGTATAGCCGGTATAAACCGGTTCCACTTCGTGAGAAATACCTTCATTTGTACCGGGATTTTCAACGTATACATTAAAGAGTACCCCTTTCCCGGGCTTGCCGGTAGCATTATAAGCGGACAGGGAGATGTTTTTTGAAGTCTTTAATGCAAATGAAAAAGACAAATCAAGAGTAGGATCATCATCAACTTTCCTATTCGGATCATACACGTCGTTGTTTATACAAGAAACGACAAACAGCGAAGCAACAGCTAATGTAATTGCGGATAACAGAGTTCTCATAACTATATTTTTTTGATGATAACACATTTCGTTGCGAATATACAAAAAATGGTTGGAATCATCATCTTTTTAGTTAATAAACTTCTTATAAATGTGAAAAAGGAGAGATGTCACCACCTCTCCGTTTTCTGTTAAGTCTGTTTTAGCTTAGTCGATGTCTTTTGTAATCTCCTGAATATCCTGCAACGTAAAGCGACCAACGAGTTGCATAATGATGAAATTGTTTTCATCGTCCACAATCATAAGCAGGTCTTTTACGTTTTCGCCATTCATATTGGCGTAGAAAGTTACCTTGCTTTTTCCGTCGCGAACACGCATCAGTTCTTCGTGGGTTTTCCCGACTAATTGGGAGAATTCATTCCGCATTTGTGGAATAAGGTCTTTTCTACTTGTCGTAATCGTATAGAGAGATTCTACCTTCCCTTTCATGTTCATCAGGTTCAACCCGATATCCTCTATGGCGGGCATCATATTGAACATGGCTTTGGATATATACACCGAGGTTACTCCGTCTACATCTACGTATTTTTCGAATAATTTGTTATCGTTTTGCGCATAGCCCATAGCGGAGCATGCCAAGCATATCAGGGTTAAAAGAAAATATTTTGTTTTCATAATTGCTGAATATTATGGGGTTATAATTACTGTAATATTAAGGGTTATAAAATAATTAGAATTATTGCGCTTTCAGCGCTTTAAATTGTTTATCTGCTATCACATTCGCTTTGTTCACCTCTTCTCCGGCTATCGAAACTTGGTTCAAGCCTTTATTCAGTTGAGTCGACAGGAGCGCCAATGCGTTTTGCGCAGCTACGGCAGCTTCACGAGGGTCGCTGAATGTATCCTTTGATCCGACATACCGGTTTTCTACTTGGAAGAAGATGGCTACTCCTACAATCAGAGAGGCAGCAACACTTCCAATCCAATATAATGAACGCTTCTTTCTGTGGGAGACAATATGCTTCTTCTCGTCTGTAGCCCATTGTTCAATGCTACATGCCAATCGTCCGGATAATCCTTCGGGTAATTCCTGATCACTGCGAAGCGCTTCCTGAATCAATTTATCTAAATCTTTATCGTTCATGTACCTTTTATTTTTAAGTATTGTTCTTTGATTGTTTTCCGGGCACGGAAAAGCAATGTCCTCACATTTGTTCCACTGAAATTCGTTATTTCCTCGACTTCCGCGAGAGAGCACTCTTCCAGTCCGCATAGTTTGATCACCAACTTTTGTTTTTCCGGCAGTTTTTCTATCAATTGCTTCACGATTCTCACATCTTCGGCTCTTTCCAAATCCACATCCGGCGATGATTCGTAGGATATGTGCACGGTTTCAAGTTCTTTCTCGTGCCGGTTGGCACGTGGTGACCGGAGAAAATCCAGACACATATTCTTTATGAGGGTGACCGAAAATGCTTCCGGATTTTGGATGTCTTGCAACTCCATCCGTTTGTTCCACAGCTTGTAATAGGCGTCCTGTAATATGTCTTCGGCATCATTCTTGTTACCGACCATAGCCATTGCAATCCGGTAGAGTTTGGGATGAAAGGAGAAGAACTGCTGCTTGAAGCGATCAGCTTCCACTTTTTCCATGTTTTGCGGCCACTTCTTCGAAATCGGATGGCTTGATTTTACCTTGGATACGTATCAATGCATGAGAGTCGCCTGTGGTAATGACCACCATTTCCCGGATCATGTCTTTTTCTATCTTCACCAGTATTTTGGTACGGCTACCTCCTTCATTGGTAGTAATCATAGTTTCAAACTGGGGGTCTTTCAAGTTCTTGATGGCGGTGATGAGTTTTTGTTTCACTCCATCTTCGCATTTGTCAAAGTCATAAACTTCGATGACGTCCACTCCCATGGTTTCGGTAAACAGGCCTGCAATGTTCATTACGAATTTGCCCAATTTAACTTTTTCGGATGCTTCCGCACGAGAGAATTCTTTGAAAAGTTCGTCAACACTGTAATTCCGGCTATAACCTATCTGGCAAACCAGTAGTAACGTAAGTAGGGTAATACACTTTTTCATAATAGATGTTTTTTTGATGTTATTTGTGTATAAGACGAGATGGCCTTACAGCTTGTTGCAAAGAAAATGTTTTTTTTATGAGTAGAGTTCCTGTTTCTGTATACATCTGCGTTATCCGCGTCTAAAAAATTACTTGTATTGCGCTAACCTTTTACATGCTTTATTGTATTTTTGCAGTCAAATAAAAAATGGGATGACATATTTAGGTGAAATACTTTCGTTGGGTGTGGCTATTTCCTGGACGGCGACCGCCCTTTTTTCTGAAGTTGGCAGTAAACGATTGGGGGCATTGCAGTTGAATGTAATCCGCATGACGCTCTCTTTGGTTATGCTGGGAATCACCTTATGGTACTTTACAGGGTCTCCCGTACCACTGTATGCCGATGGCAGGACTTGGTTCTGGCTGTCATTGTCGGGTTTTGTCGGTTATGTATTGGGTGATTATTGTTTGTTTAATGCGTATGTAGTGATTGGTTCCCGCTTCGGACAGTTGTTTATGACATTGGCGCCTATTGCAGCTGCCTTTTCCGGTTGGGCAATTTTGGGCGAACACATGTCTATGCAGGCCATTGCGGGTATGTTAGTGACTATTACGGGAATCAGTATATCTATTTTCAACCGGGGAACTGCTCACAAGATAGGGTTAAAACTGCCATTGAAGGGTGTTCTTTTGGGCATTGGAGCCGGAGTAGGTCAAGGCGTGGGACTTGTGCTGAGTAAAGTCGGTATGAATTATTATGAAATGAGTATCCCCCACGGTATGGAAGCCGTAAACGACTTGCTACCGTTTGCTTCTACGTTTATTCGCGCCATCACAGGTGTTCTGGGCTTTCTGCTGGTAATGGGATATCAACGGAAATTTGATACACTCCTTGCCGTAAAGCACGACAGTAAGGGTGCGTGGGCGGCTTTGGGGGCTACGGTTTTCGGTCCGTTTGTAGGAGTTTCTATTTCACTCATGGCAGTGCAGTACACGGAAGCCGGCATTGCTTCCACACTGATGGCGCTAACTCCCATCTTTATTTTATTGCCTTCCCGCCTCTTCCTTAAACAAAAGATTACTTTGAAAGAGGTGGCTGGAGCTGCTATTAGTGTTTTGGGGGTGTCTCTGTTCTTTCTTTAATTGAATATATAAACCTCCACTCTGTCATCGTGCACGGAGTAGATAAGTCGATGCTCAGAATTAATCCGTCTCGACCATTTCCCTGCCAAGTCATATTTAAGAGGTTCCGGCTTACCAATTCCGGCATAGGGATGTTCCAATATGTCAGCCAGTAACTTCTTGATACGATTCGCAACTCCAGGATTGTTCTTCTTCCAATATTCCCAATGCTCCATGGCAGTAGGAGTAAATATTATCTTCATAATGAATCTAAATCGACCTCAATTCCTTTACCCGCTTTCAAATCTTCCTCTCCTCTATATATATCCTCCATTGTTTGGGGCGAGGACATGATGTATTCCGTCTCCTTTAACGAATTATATTCTTCCAAAGAAATCATCACTACTCCCGTTCCATTCCCACGATTAATGATTACTGTATCGCAATCATCAACCACAGAGTCAATATAGCCTTTAAGATTTGCTCTTAAATCCGTGTAATTAGTAGTTCTCATAACTCTTCTTTTCATTTTGCACAAAAGTATGTACTTATTTGCGTACCTACAAATTTAATCAGTTAAAAATGAGGTAACTCAAGATAGACATAAATATAATTTTGATGCGATTGCCCTGTTTCCTCTTACAGGTACTCTCACTTAATAAAGAAAATGATTATCTTTGTGCAACTTACAAAATATTAATAGTTATGAACCAACAGCTTTTGAAAGAAATAGAAATAGGATCTAAAAGTGCCCTCGTCAAAAAGAGAATTATTACACATTATATATATAATGGAAGTTCTACAATTCCCGACCTTTCAAAAGAACTGGAATTAAGTGTACCAACCGTCACTAAATTCGTTGATGAAATGTGTGATGACGGTTATATCAATGATTACGGAAAACTGGAAACCAGTGGCGGACGTCACCCGAATCTTTATGGCCTCAATCCCGAATCAGGGTATTTTCTGGGTGTAGATATCAAAAAGCTCTCTGTTAACATCGGACTGATCAACTTTAAAGGTGATATGGTAGAGTTGAAGATGGATGTACCTTATAAATTCGAGAACTCGATTGAGGGAATGAATGAGTTATGCAAACTCATTCTCGATTTTATAAAGGGACTCACCATCAACAAAGATAAAATCCTGAATGTTAATGTAAATGTGTCGGGACGGGTAAATCCCGAATCGGGATATAGTTTCAGTCTGTTCAATTTTGAAGAGAAACCATTGGCTGATGTATTAACCGAAAAATTAGGGTATAAAGTAACTGTTGATAATGATACGCGCGCCATGACCTATGGAGAATATATGCAAGGGTGCGTGAAAGGGGAAAAAGACATTATTTTCGTAAATGTAAGTTGGGGGATAGGTATCGGGATTATTATTGATGGTAAAATCTATACCGGCAAATCAGGTTTCTCGGGTGAGTTTGGTCACGTAAGCGCCTATGATAATGAGATAATCTGCCATTGTGGCAAAAAAGGATGCCTGGAAACAGAAACCTCCGGTTCAGCGCTCCACCGGATTTTATTAGAACGTATCCGGAACGGGGAAAGCTCCATACTATCAGCACAAATTACCGATAAGAAAGATCCCATAACTATTGATGATATAATTGCCGCTGTAAACAAGGAAGACTTGCTCTGCATCGAAATTGTAGAAGAAATCGGGCAAAAACTGGGCAAACAAATTGCAGGACTAATTAATATTTTCAATCCGGAACTGGTTATTATAGGGGGTACTCTATCTTTGACCGGAGACTATATCACTCAGCCAATAAAAACAGCTGTACGCAAATACTCCCTAAATCTGGTCAATAAAGATTCAGCCATCGTAACCTCCAAATTGAAAGATAAGGCAGGGATCGTTGGAGCTTGTATGCTGGCACGTAGCAGAATGTTTGAGAGTTAATTCCATTCACACACGCTACATAGAAAATGCCATGATAACATTTCCGAATGCCAAAATAAACCTGGGACTGAATGTCGTAGAAAAGCGTCCCGACGGATATCATAATCTGGAAACCGTATTTTATCCCGTCCCTATAGAAGATGCGCTTGAAATCAACATTCTGAACGGAGGTAATGAGAAATTCCGTCTGCATCAGGCAGGAATAGAAATTGAAGGAGAAGCTGAAAACAACTTGGTGGTAAAAGCCTATAAGCTCTTAGATGAAAAGTATGACCTGCCACCTGTAGATATTCACCTGTTCAAACACATCCCTTCAGGTGCAGGCTTGGGCGGCGGCTCATCCGACGCGGCTTATATGCTGAAACTACTGAATGAAAAGTTCGCTTTGGGATTGACAAATGAAAGTTTGGAAGAATACGCAGCTAAGTTAGGAGCCGATTGCGCTTTTTTTATCCGGAATACTCCAATGTATGCCGAAGGAATAGGCAACATCCTCTCTCCTATCTCTTTATCCTTAAAAGGATATCAGATGTTTTTAGTAAAACCGGATGTTTTTGTTTCTACCCGCGAAGCTTTTGCACAAATAAAACCACACCGGCAAGAAATTCCATTGAAAGAAGTGCTGACACATCCTATAGAAGAGTGGAAAGAACTTATGAAGAATGACTTCGAAGAAAGTGTATTCCCACAGTTCCCGGTCATCAGGGGAATTAAGGAAAGGCTTTATAAGCAAGGAGCCATATACGCTGCCATGACGGGTTCCGGTTCATCCGTATTTGGATTGTTCAAACCAGAGGATGATAAACTGACAGAAGAAGGTTTCGGAGAAAAGGCATTCGTGTATCGGGGAATATTGAAGTAAGAAACCTTGGCTCACCCAGTCACCCGAAATTTCCGGCACATGAAATACCGATTCTTGATAAACCAAGACAGGGAGAATAGACATTTACATAGTATTATTCCACAACTATATCCTTGGCCACGGATAGTGAAATATATAATAGAAACAGCGGGATGAAAAAGCTTCGACGGAAGATTGGGCGAAATCCTCACCATTTTACTATTCTAATCTATTAGAGACATATAATCATTAAAGTATTTCCTTATTCGTTCAATTTGAGATTTCTTTATATTCTGAAAACGTAATGCTTGCTTAGTTGTGTCTATACCAAATAAAACAATTAAATTACCGAAAGAAGTATTCATGAACATTGTTGGAAACGAATCTACATCTTCCATATCTATGGATACAGTTTGATTACTGTTTATAGCATCCCTTACTATACCAAACAGCATTATACCTCCATCCGGATAGCTTCTTCCGTCCAATATGTCTTTTATCTTAACTGTTACCATAATTATTATGTTATAAACAAACATCTCCTTCAATTTCTTCATCTTTTTCAAATGAATCAATTGAGATATCAAAGTAAATCAATGTTCCTTTAAAATCAAAATCTAAAGTATATGTTCTAATATTATTTTTGTTTTCTTGGCAAAACAACAGAGCTTTGTTACTAACAACCCTCATCATTCCACCATTCTTAAGATTAGATAATACATTATCCAATCCAAACCCCCTATTGTGCTTATTGGTTTTAGCGGAAACGCCAATATCTAACGAGCTTTTTAGTGCTAACTCATCACTTTTTATCTCAGGCATAGCAGCCCTAAGAGTAGTTGGAATTCCCAAACCTAAATCACATGCGGCAAAATGTATTTTCCCTTCTTCCTCATCATAATTGATATATGAAAAAGCAATGCCATTAGATTTAGAATGGTCTGCAACATTTGCATATATCTCATCTAAAGAATTTTGAAAGCCAGAAATATCTAACCCTTTAAAGTATGTTCTTTGTAAATACTCCGTAATTACAATACTATACTCTTTGGCTCTATTATTCACGATCTTCCATAAATTCAAATTAGACGTATCTTTCTCTTTAACATACGCAGTATTAGTATTGTTTATGTATCGGTGCATTTCAACCTCGCTAAAAACAAAATTGATTAATTCCAAATCATCTGCCTCAAAATAAACAATATAATTATATCTCTCAATATATTCAATAAGACAAGAAAGAAGTACTATATGAAAAGGAGTAAAATCATTTTTCTTGATTGTATTTGGAATATGTATTTTAATCTCCTGTTTTATCCCACTATTATTCGGTTTCAAAAGTCGAATTATAGAATTCACACTTTTAATCCAATACCTTCTGTCCTTTTTATCAAATATAATTCTTTCCATTATTAGTATTCGCGTTGCATATCAACCACACTACAATATATTTGTGACCACAAAGATATATTATTCTAAAATAAAAAGAAACACTTACTCTAACATTTTTCCAGCTCTTGCATTTATAACAATTACTACTGCCACAAATTACACTTTACACCACCCCTACATAAGCCCTCCCGAACGCCTATAAATTACTTAGTAGTCTGCCAATTACCCAGTAGTAGTTGCCCAATTACCTACTAGTAGTTCAGACTCTACTACTAAGTAGTTTCAAATAGCATTTAAACCATCTTTAAAGAGACCACAAACAACAAGAAAACACAGATTGATCTTACACCCTATAGCAGTCGCTCGTTCCGGGCGAACAACAAAAAAATAAGCCCTGTCTCCCGACAAGGCTTATTTACAACACAAACACAAAATAAAACACGACAAAACTACTATGCAATCCCACCTGTCTATGCCGGGGAGGCATACGTACTGGCTATGGATATTCACATACACATAAACAGCTTCAGGCTGATTCGCATTTTATAAACAAATGCGGGGAAGCATTTGTTTATTTTTTATTTGTTAATAAAAACAAAATATCTTCTAAATGCTTATTGAATACCTCTTTCACGAAGCTTCAATTGCCAATTCCATGCAGAACGCAATGTATCTTCTATGGTTTCAACAGCTTTCCAACCTAATTCTTCGTTAGCGAACTTAGGATCCGCCCATACCTTTTCAATATCTCCCGCGCGACGGCCAACAATCTGATAGTTCAGTTTTACACCAGTCGCTTTTTCGAAAGCACTGATCAGTTCCAATACTGAAAGACCGCGTCCCGTTCCGATATTAAATACTTCTACCTTCTCTTTTTGTTTATTCTCCAAGATACGGCAGATAGCGATTACGTGCGCTTTTGCCAAATCGACTACATTAATAAAGTCGCGTATGCAAGAGCCGTCGGGCGTATCATAATCATCACCAAATACACTCAGTTTCTCACGGATACCGATAGCGGTTTGGGTCAGATAAGGTATCAAATTTTGAGGCACACCATTAGGTAATTCACCCAGTAATGCCGTAGGATGCGCACCAATCGGATTAAAATAGCGCAATAATATTGCATTGATAGGGGCACCGGATGCTATTGTATCACGAACGATTTCTTCATTGATCTGTTTTGTGTTACCATAAGGAGATTCCGCTTTCTTAATCGGAGCGTTCTCCGTTACCGGCAATTCGTCCGGCTGGCCATAAACAGTGCAAGAAGACGAGAATACGATACCTTCCACTCCATGCTTCGGCATCAGTTCGAGCAGGTTAATCAACGAAACCAAATTGTTACGGTAATAAAGCAACGGTTTCTGAACCGACTCACCTACTGCTTTACTGGCTGCAAAGTGAATGATAGCCTTAATGCCTTTATACTTATCAAATAAAGCGTCAAGTCCGGCAAAGTCCAAACAATCCAATACTTCAAATGCGGGACGAATGCCTGATACTTTTTCAATATTATCTATTACGTCAACGTTGGAGTTAGACAGATTATCTATTATGACTACTTCATATCCGGCATTTTGCAGTTCTACTACAGTATGAGAACCTATATAACCGGTACCACCGGTGACCAATATTTTTTCCTTCATTTGTGATTTATCTTTAGGGCATCTTCTTTTATGGGCACAAAATTAAAAAATAATTTTAAATAAGAAAGCAAAAAAGAGTATTTTTTATATATAAAAAAACAAAGGGGCAGATGAAACTCTACCCCTTTGCTTATTTATTGTTCTATTTTTCAGATTTTGACTACACCGGAGAAGCCCATGAATGCCATAGCCAGTAAACCGGCCGTGATTAGAGCTATCGGAGTTCCCTTCATTCCTTTGGGGATATTAACCAAGCTCATCTGTTCGCGCAAGCCTGCAAAAATAGTCAGTGCCAAGCCGAAACCAAGGGCAGTGGAAAACGCATATACGACGCCGGTCAGTAAATCATAGTCTTTTTGAATAACGAGAATAGCTACACCCAGAATACAGCAGTTGGTGGTAATCAACGGTAAAAATACGCCCAACGCCTGATACAAGGAAGGTGACACTTTCTTCAGAATGATTTCTACCATCTGAACCAATGCGGCAATTACCAGGATGAAGGTAATGGTCTGCAAATAGCCTAAATCGAAAGCATCGAGCACAAACTTCTGAATCAGAAATGTTACGATAGTGGCGATGGTGAGCACGAATGCCACAGCAGCCGACATACCCAACGCTGTTTCCACTTTCTTGGATACACCGAGGAACGGACAAATACCCAGGAACTGCGACAACACGATGTTGTTGACAAAGATTGCCGAAATAAATATCAATATATAATCCATACTTTTCAAGATTAAGAATTGAAAGCTAAGAATTGAAAGCAGTTGCTACTCTCATCCTTATTTCAATTTCCTATTATTAATTCGTTTTCAGTCTGTTAATCAATGCAATCAGATAACCCAAGGCTATAAAAGCGCCCGGAGCGAGGACAAACACCAACATACCGTATTCTTCGGGAAGAATGGACAGGTTGAAAATCTTGCCTGTTCCCAGGAATTCGCGCACAGCCCCCAGCAACGTCAAAGCGACGGTGAAGCCAAGACCCATGCCCAGACCGTCGAACAACGAGGTTACAGGACCATTCTTGGCGGCAAATGCCTCAGCACGTCCCAGTACGATACAGTTCACCACAATCAGCGGGATGAACAGACCCAGCGTTGCATACAATGTCGGAACAAAAGCTTGCATAACCATCTGCAACAATGTCACGAAAGAGGCAATCACCACGATGAAAGACGGAATACGCACCATATCGGGGATAAGATTCTTAATCAGAGAGATTACTACGTTGGAACAGATGAGCACAAACATGGTTGCCAGTCCCATACCCATACCATTAATGGCGGAAGAGGTTGTACCCAACGTAGGACACATACCAAGCAGAAGCACAAATATAGGATTCTCTTTAACAATCCCATTCATCATAACTTTAAAATTACTCATATCTGATACTCCTTTCTTAATTAGCGCTGACAGAGTCCGCAGCTTCAACAGCCGCGCCTTCAGCAGGTTCAACAACTTTTTGCGTAGCGCCCGTAGCAGCATCCGTTTCATTCTGACCGACATAAGCGGCATAAGCGGCATTCACTGCATTCAGGAAAGCACGTGTAGTAATGGTAGAAGCCGTAATAGCATCTACCTGACCGCCATCTTTGGTTACAGACAACGGACTCTTGCCCGGATTCATGCCTTTGATACTTCCTTTATTACCTTCTTTAAACCAGTCGGCAGCTTTGGAACCCAATCCCGGAGTCTCCACATGCGACAACAGAGAATAATCTATAATGTGACCTTCCGCATCAAAGCCTACCAGTACTCTCAGTTCGCCACCGAATGCCATTGCAGCAGCTTCGACGGCTGCACCGATAAATTCTCCGCCTTTCGTAGCAGGGTACACGGCATAATCCACGCCATTCACCGCCTGTATCTTCTTCTCAGCAATCGGGTCATTATCAAAACCGGGAACCACTGCACTGACAGCATCGCTCAATGTCTTTGCATTGGCCTGCGCAATAGGTTCTTTCGTCAGTTCGTTCACATACGCCAGCAGTGCCACGGAGATAGCGGTAACGCCCGTGAGTACCAGCAACATATTCTTCAAGGATGATTCTAACTTCTTCATTTCTTTTTCGCTACCTCCCCAAAGCGTTTAGGTTTGCAATATGTATTGATCAGCGGAGTGAAAGCGTTCATTATCAGAATAGCGAACGACATGCCTTCGGGATAAGCGCCGAACAATCGGATAATCACTGTCAGCAGACCGATAGATACGCCATAAATCAGCATACCTTTCTTACTCATTGGAGAGGTGACATAGTCCGTAGCCATAAAGATAGCGCCCAGCATCAAACCACCGGTGAGCAACTGGAGCACCGGAGAAACATAAAGTTCCGGATTCACCAGATACATAATGCCTGAGAACGCGAATACCGTAACCAATATAGAAACCGGAATATGCCAGGTGATGATTTTCTTCCAGAGCATATAAGCCAATCCCAGCAACAGCGCCAATGCACTTACTTCACCGAGGCAGCCGCCATTGTTACCAATCAGCAGGTCAAGAGAAGACGGCAGGTCTTTCAAAGCTTCTATATTTCCACTGGCAACCTGCTTCATCAGGCTAAGCGGAGTGGCAGCGGTTGTCGCATCCGTATACGCAGTCAACTGTCCGACAACAGGCCAGCTCGTCATTTGTACCGGGAAAGAGAGCAACAGGAACACACGGCCTGCAAGTGCAGGGTTGAACGGATTGTTACCCAATCCGCCGAAAGACATCTTGCCGACACCGATTGCAAACAATGCACCCAGGATAATAATCCAGATGGGAAGGTTTGAAGGCAAGTTGAATGCCAGCAACACACCTGTAATTGCAGCCGAACCGTCGTTAATCGTTGTGGTTTCCTTCTTCATAATGAATCTGCCGATAGCCCATTCAAAGAATATACAGGCGGTTACCGAAGTAGCGGTGACAATCCAAACACCCAGTCCGAAGAAATAGAGCGATACAAGAAACGCAGGAATCAATGCAATAAGCACGCCATACATATTCTTCTTCACGCTGTCGCCGCCGTGGACATGGGGCGAAAGTGATACTATTAATTTATTTTCCATACTTCATTAATTTTTAGATTGGCGTGCACGGATTATCGCTCCTACCTTGGCTTTGCCCAAACGGCAATAGTCAAGCAACGGACGGTTTGCCGGACAAGTGAACTGGCATGAACCGCACTCGATACAATCCATAATCTTATCTTTCTCCATTCTTTCAAACTCCGCATGTTCAGCAAGCGCCGACAGCAAGTAGGGTTCCAGTCCCATCGGACAAGCGCCCACACACTTCGCACAGCGTATGCAAGGCTGCATTTCACCACGCTTGGCTTCTTTCTGATTCATAATCAGGATACCGGAGCTACCTTTCGCAGTCGGAACGTCGGTATTCACCAACGCTTTACCCATCATCGGACCACCACCGATAACCTTACCCGTATCTTCGGGAAGACCACCGCAAGCATCAATCAACTGTTTCATCGGCGTACCGATACGCGCCAGGAAATTGGATGGTTTTGCCAGCGATTTGCCCGTTACGGTAATGACACGTTCAAACAACGGTTTATTTTTCTGCACAGCCTCATATACTGCAAATGCGGTACCCACGTTTTGTACCACTGCACCGGTAGAAATAGGTAGCGCACCACTTGCTACCTGACGTTTGGTAATGGCGTCAATCAATTGCTTTTCACCTCCTTGCGGATATTGCACTTTCAAGGCAACTACCTCAATGCCCGCATAACTTGAAGCTACTTTAGTCATCAACCGGATAGCATCGGGCTTATTGTTCTCAATACCGATAAATGCTTTGTTTACCTTTACGGCCTTCATCAGAATAGATACGCCTACCATGATTTCTTCCGCATGTTCCAGCATCAACTGATGGTCGGCGGTCAGATAAGGTTCACATTCCACAGCATTGATAATGACGCATTCGGCTTTTAATGAAGGCGGCGGACAGAGCTTTACCTGTGTAGGGAAGCAGGCGCCACCCAATCCGACAATACCGGCATCGGCAATCTTCTTCACAATTTCCTCGGACGTAAGGTTGCACTCTTTCACCAGCGTCGCAGTGCGGTCAATGTTCTCTTCCCATTCATCACCTTCTACATCAATGAAAATGGCAGGTTTCGGATAGCCGCCGGCATCAATAATCGTATCGATTTTAGCTACCTTGCCGCTGACGGACGAGTGAATGGCTGCTGATACAAAACCACCGGGTTCGGCAATCTTTGTACCGACCTTCACCACATCTCCTTTGTTCACAAGCGGTTTTGCAGGAGCGCCGATGTGTTGCCCCAACAAGATTACAGCTTTGGCAGGAACTTCCGCCTTAATGATGGACTGATGTGCTGAAAGTTTATTTTCGTGTGGATGAACACCACCGATTGAAAATGTCTTCAACATACAATTCTGTATTTTTAGTCGTTTATTATTTCTTTATTTAAGTTTCGCAAGTTCTCTGTATATTACTGGAGTATCTCTATTCTCCTCCTCCCAGGAGGAGAAGAACGTACCTTAGTGAAAGAAATCAGATAATCTATCAGCGAAGCTAATAAAGATACTACTGTTAATCAATAATATAAATAACATGCGAAACTTGAGTTCTTTATATTATGCCTCGGCTTTCAGAGTTTCAACCTGAGGTTCAGCCTGAGGAACTTCAACCACTTTCGGAGTTGCCGCTACCTTAGGAGCAGGCGCTTCACCTTCCGCTTTCGGCTTGCGCGGCGGGAAGTTAAGGGCGATGATTGTATTTTGCGGGCAAGCCTCTTCGCACTTACGGCATAACTTACATTTGTTCGGGTCGATATAAGCCAGATTGTTTTCCAGCGTAATAGCTTCGAATGAACAGACTTTCACACACTTACCGCAGCCGATACAAGCAACCGCACATGCCTTGCGGGCTATGGCTCCCTTATCTTTGTTAACACACTGTACATAGATACGGCGTGATTTCTTGCCTTGCGGACGGATTTCGATAATATTCTTCGGGCAAGCCTTGACACAAGCGCCGCAAGCCGTACATTGGGTTTCATCCACCTCCGGAAGTCCTGTTTCAGGATTGATGCGGATAGCATCGAACTGGCAGGCAACCACACAGTCGCCACAACCCAAGCATCCGAAACTGCAACCTGTTTCGCCACCATAAAGAGAGGAAGCGATTGCGCAACTCTTCGCCCCATCGTACAGGTTGGTACGGGGACGGTTGGCACAGGTTCCGTTACATCTCACAACCGCAACCATCGGTTCGGAAGCTGTAGCATCCAATCCAAGAATCTCGGCAATCTTTGCCATTACAGGTTGTCCGCCTACCGGACACGATTTACCTTCAAGCGTGTCTGCTTTCACACAAGCATCAGCAAAACCGCTACAACCCGGATAACCACACCCACCGCAATTTGCCTGGGGCAACACCTCCCCTATCTGTGCGATTCGCGGGTCTTCATACACAGCAAATTTCTTGGAAGCCGCATACAGGATAACAGCCGAAATCAGCGCTATAGCTCCCAATGAAATTACTGCAATCAGAATTACATTCATAAATTAGTCGTTATTTAATTATTTAATATTTCCAGTTAGTGTGCCGGCTTTATCGAAAATGAGAACTTCTTTCCCATACGGGTTTTATTCAACCACAGTATATAATAATAAGGTATAAGAAGAGCCAACGAACAAAGTGCGGAGCTAAGTTCGTCATTCCAGATAGCCATAAATATGAAGAGAGAAATAATCAGAATACAGAAAGGAACTACAAAGGCCCATAGTACAGCCATCATTCCCATAGATAATTCACCGAAAACTATCACCCGGTCTCCGGGTTGATAAGAAGAGGCATCGACGGTCACTATGTCTATCAACTTTTCTTTTGTATCAGCAGAGGAACAATGTCCTTTGGCGCTACACGTTGAGCAAGCTGATGATTGGACAATTCTCACCGTGATATGAGAACCGTTTATGCTTTCCACAATACCTTGATGTTTTATAATATCTGCCATTTTGCAAACTGCGCATTACAAATTGCGGCAAATTTACGCATTATTTATGAACTGCAAGACATTCGCCGGCTTTTTTATGTGTACGCAAACGAACTTTTGCCCGTTTTAACTATTTTTCTTCACTTTTTCATAGAACCGAATACCAAAATAAGGCTTGCCAAAAGGATGGTACACTATCAAAAAGATATCTTTCATTCGCAAATTACGCGGATTACGCAGATCGGGTTTTATATAAATCTACGTAATCCGCGTAATCTGCGGATGAAAGATAGTGGAACTTATGCTTCTGACACTGCCTCTTTTCCTTTATTAATTACAGCTATACATGGTTACCATTTGTAATTGATACCGAAACTCAGCAATTCCTTAACCTGGAAATAACTGCTACCTGTAGTCGGCTTGCTACTGTCATCGAAGCGGGCATGCACATAGAGCTTGGTTGAAAGATAGCGATTCAATACAAAGTTGAACGTGTTTTCCCATTCGATACGTACCCATTCATAACTGGTCAGGTAGTTCAAGCGGGATTCTAAATTAATAGTGGGAATGATTTGCCACGTCAAAGTTGGTTGTACCTGCGAACCGAAATTGTGCATTACGCTCTTGCCTTCTTCCAAACCGAAGTCTACCTCATTAACTCTCTCATTGCCTACATAACGCATAGTCCACGTCAACGGAGCGACAAAGACAGACAGATTGAATTTCGCCTTCTTCAATTTATAGTCCATACCGATACTGGCAGACCAGTCGGCAGGAGATAAAAAGGCTGATACCAGCGATTCATTATTGGCTTTATAGCCGTGACAGAACTGGGTTTTGAATTCGGTAGAAACCGTATAATACCAATTTGAAGCAGCCTGAATACCTAACTTACTGAATAAACGAAGTTGGTCGGTATTGACCAGGTATGAATGGAATTCATCGGACGGAGTGGAAGAAAAGCCCAGTTTGGCATCCAGCAAGTTTTCCCACTGAAGCTTTTCACGGTCGTTATAATTAGCATACAACTGTAAGTTGGCGAGTACGGAGTTTGTACTTTCACCTCCTTTATACCAGTTAGAAGAGATATAATTCTGGGTGATTTGCAAAGATCCGTTTCCGCCTGTTACCCACCAATTGGGTTTGCGAACAAGCACCGTGGCGTCTTCTTTCACATCGGCGGCTGTTTTTTCCTGAGTAAACAGCTTTACTACGGAAGGTTTTGAGGATGCTTCTTTCTCTATATTGTCCCTGAATACTTTCACCTGCATGATATCATCTTCAAACGATACAATCTTGCGCGGGTCAGTATGTACATAGAGATACAATAACGAACGGTCAACCATTTCATTGGCACGTTCCTTTGAAGTAAAACGGGCTTCATCAAAAGGTAAAAGCTCTTTGGTCAGGGATGGGATGGCGTGCAGAGGCTGGAACTTCCACTTCAGTTCTGAGATACGCTCCATCGGGGAGTTATAATATGTGAAGGGAACAAACAGACGGTAATAATCCGGATTGGGCGCTATATATCGCTCCGGTGTTTCCGGATCATTCAAATAATCCAGTACACCTAAATATTTCTCATACAATATAGAAACAGTATCTATTTTGCAAGCATCATCGTCCGGTTTCAACTTTAAGACGAAATATTGTTGCATCAACTCTGACAAGGTGTCCGTTTGTACGGTAACCAAATCTTTTTCAGTCTCTAATAATACAGGTTCTATTGTGCTTTGCGCCATCACCGACGTAGAAAATAGCACGGCAACTGTCCACAATGACAAGTTTCTATTCTTCATAACGCCCCATAATTTATGTTTTGCTTGCAAAAGTAAGCCAAAATGTTTAGAAAACATAGAAAACCTAAAAAAAAGATTCTGCTTGCATTGTTCATACGGGTCAGGGGGTGGTTTATATATAATGTGCTTAGCGGTAATAATACTCTTATTTCTTCGTCCTATGAGATGAATTTCAATGCCTCAACCTACAGTATGAATACTACAGCAATCCAACAGCTTTAGAACAGTCAAATATCATTTTGCTAATAAGTGACACTTTGTATTTTTAGTTGGCTGAGAATGCGATATTTCCGCACCAGTACTTGTAGAGTTGGAAATACGCGAACGAAAATCCATAAGCAACAGATTATTAGCGTGATATCGAAATACTGACATTTATTCCAGAACAAAATATCTCCTAAAAAGTGTGCATACAGGAGAAAAATCGAGGTAACAAGCTAATTACTTATAGGTAACAAGCCAACTACTTATAAATAGTTAGTCATCTACTTATAAGTAGTTAATGTTTTACTTATAGGTAATAAGCATTCTATCTATAAATAGTAAGCACTTTCTGCATAAACAACCTGCAAATATGCAAGAACATACAAGAATAACGTATTTTTATTCCTTATTTATTCAAAGAATATTCCAGAATGTTATTTTATAAGCATGTATGAGTTATAAAAACAAAGAATATCGCATCATTTTGATGAATAAAGCGATGTATCACTATCATAATGTACATGCTTGCCGAACAGCATCAAGAAACGAATTTGCATGTTGTTCCATAAAAATGTATTTTTGCGCTTAATTTTCATGAAATACACAAGATCAAGATGACTCAATCACCCCCCAAAACACCTAAAGGCTTCACGAAAGCATTTTGGGTAAGCAACACAGTCGAATTGTTTGAACGCATGGCATACTATGCCGTCTTCATTGTTCTAACGATTTATCTCTCTTCTATTTTAGGCTTCAGCGACATTGAAGCAAGTATGATTTCCGGCCTATTCTCGGGCGGCCTCTATCTGTTACCCATCTTTACGGGGGCGTATGCCGATAAGATAGGTTTCCGCAAGTCAATGATTGTAGCCTTCTCCCTTTTATCCGTCGGATACCTGGGATTGGGAGTGCTTCCCACTCTGTTGGAAGCCGCCGGCTTGGTAGAATATGGCAAGACAACCCACTTTAGCGGACTGCCGGATAGTGATACGCGCTGGATGATTGTTCCCGTACTGTTCGTTATTATGGTAGGCGGTTCGTTTATCAAATCCATTATATCCGCATCGGTGGCAAAAGAAACCACCGAAGCAACGCGCGCACGCGGGTACTCCATTTTTTATATGATGGTGAACATCGGTGCATTCACCGGAAAGACGGTGATTGACCCGCTACGCAACGTCATTGGCGAACAAGCATATATCTATATCAACTACTTCTCAGGAGCCATGACAGTATTGGCACTGCTTTCCGTTATCCTGCTCTATAAATCAACCCACACGGCAGGACAAGGAAAAAGTATGCAGGAAATCAGTGAAGGCTTCATGCGCATTGTCACCAATTGGCGCTTATTGGTTTTGATTCTGATTGTGACAGGTTTCTGGATGGTACAGCAACAATTATACGCCACAATGCCCAAATATGTAATCCGTATGGCAGGCGAAACGGCTAAACCGGGCTGGATAGCCAATGTAAATCCGTTTGTAGTGGTGTGTTGCGTTAGTTTCGTAACGCGACTGATGGCAAAACGTTCTGCCATTACATCCATGAACATCGGCATGTTTCTCATACCGCTTTCGGCCACACTGATGGCTTTCGGCAATCTGCTTGGCAACGATGTTATAAGCGGAATGAGCAATATCACCCTGATGATGATAGCAGGTATCGTAATACAGGCATTGGCAGAATGTTTTATTTCACCCCGCTACCTGGAATACTTCTCCCTTCAAGCTCCCAAAGGCGAAGAAGGCATGTATCTCGGTTTCAGCCACCTGCATTCCTTCCTCTCTTCTATTTTCGGTTTCGCAAGCGCCGGACTATTGTTGACAAAATACTGCCCTGACCCCGCACTGTTTGACTCCCGTGAAGCATGGGAAGCCGCCAGCGTCAATGCACACTATATATGGTATTACTTTGCTGCTATCGGATTGATATCCGCTTTTGCTTTGCTGGTTTTTGCTAAAATCACTGGATTCATCGACAAAAAGAAAAAAGCCAAGGTCTGAATATCTTATTTTTTATGTATATTTGCCGTCACTTTGCTATCAAAGTGACGGCTTTTTTTAATTAAAGAGAACAGAATGAAAGTAAAATTTATAAGCCTTGCAAGCGGAAGCAGCGGCAACTGTTATTATATAGGCACTGAAAAATACGGAATACTTATTGATGCCGGTATCGCGGCACGTACCATTAAGAAGTCGCTGAAAGATGTGGGCATTGGTATGGAAACTATACGTGCGGTGTTTGTTACCCACGACCATGCCGACCATATTAAAGCGGTGGGCGGACTGGGAGAAAAACTGCATATCCCTATTTATTCAACCGCTCTTATTCACGAAGGAATCAACAAAAGTTATTGCATGACGGAGAAACTCTATTCATCCGTTCGCTACCTTGAAAAAGAACAACCCATGCAATTGGAAGACTTCCGTATCGAGTCGTTCGAAGTACCCCACGACGGTACGGACAATGTAGGTTATTGCATTGAAATTGACGGGAAAGTATTCTCGTTCCTTACCGACTTGGGTGAAATCACTCCTACCGCAGCAAGATTCATCCGCAAGGCCAACTACCTGATACTGGAAGCCAACTATGATGATGAAATGTTGCGCATGGGTACATATCCGCCATATCTGAAAGAACGTATTACAGGACGTACCGGTCACATGAGCAACCTTGCAACGGCCGAATTCTTAGCGGAAAACATGAGGGAAGACTTGAAATACGTCTGGCTTTGCCATTTGAGTAAAGACAACAACCATCCGGAGCTTGCTTACAAGACGGTTGAATGGAAATTAAGAAGCACAGGAATCATAGTAGGCAAAGACGTACAACTCTGCGCATTGAAGCGGAATTCACCTTCCGAACTATACGTGTTTGAGTAACAGGTAGTAATACACCGCTATGTCCGGATAGGCATAATATACGGTGGAAGAGCTTGCCATAAAGTCCGTATGAAAGAATGCTTTCCTGCTCTTTCCGCGAATCTCCCCATAACTGCCTTTGAACGATACGTTATAAGCCGTAGCGCAAAAGCGCACCTGCTCTGCGGCAGTATCCTTTGCCAATTGCGGGCAGCGGCGATACAATAGTTTCACGAACAGCGACAAGTATATGCATTGCCACTGTACATCGTCCAATCGGCGTATCCGCGCACGGCGCGCCTCCATGCTGTCCGACAGGTCGAAATAAATCCCGTAGTAGTGCCTCCACTCCGTTTGCATCCACTCCCGCTCCACCTCTTCGGCAAAGGAAGGTTTCATCTGAAAGCGTCCGATGGAGAAGTTTGCCATACGCGTGCCTCCTTGCACATAGAGCGCTTTGATGGCTGCCGTCTCCATAATGTTCTGCAGAGCGGAGTAACGTATTTGTTCGGGGAAAACTACCGCCACCGCCAAGTCGGCAGGAACTGAAAACGCATTAAAGATAACATTCCACACCTGCCGCTGTTTCTCCACATAACGTTCGGCAGACGTCCAGTTGTTCTTGAATATCTGCTTGAAATCCCGGGGTTCGGTGTGCCCCCCGAAGGAGCACACCCACACCAGCATAGTTGTTATAACTTGTAGATACATTTTTTAATACTGTTATCCTGCATGATAACCCATTCTAATTTACGGTCTGATTCCTGGAATGCCAAGGGATAGAAAGACGTACCGTCCTGCAAGGTAAGCGAACCATCGCGCGCATAAGTCACATTGCGACTTCCGGATTCCGAAGTCCATGTTTTGTACGTAGGAGGCGTACGGGGCGTACGGGGCTGCAACTGCGTGTTCACTTCCTTTTCCGTCACTACCCGGCGTTGTCCGTTCTCATATACGTAATATTCATTTGTTTCGGTATTACGAATCAGGATATTGCTATTAGCGAGGAAGTCCGTTACCGAAGAAGCAAAACCGCTTTCGGGGGAACACAGGTATTCGTTCTCTTTCATCTCCAGAAGCGTCTCCATCTGTACAGGCAGCACGTCGGGTTGCGGAAAGTCGCTGTAGGCCTGGTGAAGGATATCGGTAAAGTTCGTCACCAGATTGTAGGGCGCCCGGTTCACGGCACAGGCCGGAATCATTTCCTCCTTCGCCATCTCCCTGAACAAGTTCTCCATTTCGGGCAACATAGCTTTCGTTCCGTCCAATTGCGTTTGAAGACTGTTTCGCCACAGTTTAGCAGCGCGTGTACGGTAGTTCTTCATCAATTCGTCGGCTTGCGCATAGAGTTTGTCTATCTCTTTACGATCGTCGGTGACAAATATCTGCCCGTATATATTCTTCAAGTTCTTTTCATATTCACGGGCTATCTCTTCGCAATCAACAACAACACCTTTATTCTTCTCCAGCAACTGCTGCCTTCTCTTATTGAATTTCAGCAGCTGTTGGTTCAGCTTCATATACTGTTCATTGATGGCATTCACTTTCTCAAGGCCTTTCCTGCTCTCCACTGCCATTGAAAGCATATCACTCATGATATCGGGATTCTCCGCCATAAACTCCATCATTTCATCTTCAGTCAGTTCCCTGCCTTTTTCTTTCTGCGCCTTTTCTATTTTGGCCATTGTAGCTGTCAGCTTACCCATTCCGGTGTTACTCAGAATGGCATTGGTTGCCTTTTCCTCCAACCGCTTCCTTTCCGCCTCGGGCAGATTCGGGTCTTCCATACGTTTCATTTCTTCTACGGTAAGCCCCATTAAACCGGATACTTCCTGATACATCTTTTCACGATAAACGAGCATGTCTTCATCCGAACAGGTGTTTTGTTCATCCAGTTCCGATACACGCATGTCTACGGCCACAATCTTGCGATAGTAACTCTCGCGGGCCGACTCCGTAGGGAATACCAGCTCATTGACAGAAGGCAGTGCAGGCAGTTCGTCCAACAAGGCTTGTACGGTCGACGCTTTACTGGGTTGTATCATTTCGTCCCAGGATGAAGTCGCCATGCGTCGTTTCGGAATCTTGTCCACAGGAGTGGGAGTGGCATTATTCGTTCCCATCTCTGCCTCTTCTCCTACATCCGGTATTCCTAATCTATCCGATAGCTTCTTCCGGATGTTCGATTCTCTTTCCGATTCCTTTTCCGATTCTTTCTCAGACTCTTTCTCGGATTCTTCCGTTCCCAACACTGCATTTTCTACTTTCTGTTTCAGTTTCTTCAGGAAACCCTGACCGTAAACAGTAACCGGCATAAAAGCGCCGAACGCAAAACATACCAAAATGAGTAAAACATTCTTTTTCATATTCGTATTATTTATTTAAGTTTCGCATGTTACTGGTAGTATCATGTTACTGGTAGTATCTCTATTCTCCTCCTCCTGGGAGGAGGAGTACCCCGCAAGGGGGGAGGTGGTAGGCAGAAAGAGTTCCTTAGAGTTATGATTAATAGGTATTTATTTTACCTACCACCTCCCCCTACGGGTACTCCTCCTCCCAGGAGGAGGAGAATAGAGATACTACCAGTAACATGATACTACCTAACATAATACTACCTAACATAATACTACCTAACATGATACTACCAGTAACATGCGAAACTTGAGTTATTTAAATTTAAAAATAGATTTCAAGTTGTGCCTCTTACTGACAACAGCCCGTGTTTCAGTTAAATCCGGCGCTCCTTGTATTTTACTGTATCCTTCAGAGATAATAACAACAAGCTTACAGTCTTCCATATCACTGTATCCTTGCGGGTTATACTCTATAATGAAATAGTTGTCATCTTTACGGTAAGCGATTGCTTTTCCTCCGCTTCCGCTTGTCGTTTCCTGCGTGACAATTTCATATCCCGCCTTATCCAACACGCTCTTTACGCTATCATAATCCTCATCGGTCTTATTCTTATAGCCAAGGCTTGCAAGTTTTGCATTTATGCCCTGATAATCAACCTTTATGAGGTAATCAATAGGTACCGGCATCTCAGGAATGCTGCTACTCATACCTACATCGCTCCAGCTGCCGACGTTCCGCATTTCAACCATCACTATAACAGCAGGAAGATACACCTTACCGGTAATACTTGCGTTAATCATCTCACCTGTGCCGGAGAACATTTGCCCGGTTCCGGTAACAGTTACGTCATACCCGCCTTTATCGGATGTTTCGAAGACGAAAGTCATATCTTCAAAAATCACTGCATTGTCATTTGAGTAATACACTGCTATTCCTGTATATTCTCCCGAACCGGAGAAGTTTTCTATGTTGGCTGAAAAACCTTCATATCCGAATATCATGGCATTATCCATAACGACGGCTTGAGATTCTTCCGAAATCCAGGGAAGTACGATTATGCTTCCATCCTCTGCCATAATGCTCAATGAACCTTCTTCAAAGTCTTCACATATTTCCAGTCCGGTGATTATCAAGTCTTCGCCCGTTAATTCAAGTTGACGGCTCATTTCCTCGCCTGTAGCTGTCCGAACCCAGAGTGTTGCTTTTCCGGAGTTGCCGGGAATACGAATCTCGAATTTACCGTCGCCTGTAGTCCATACAGGAGTGGTAGTTACTGTCTTACCATTCACTGTATATTCCGCCCAGACGTATGCTCCCACCAATTCGGAACAGGAATTGGTGATTTGCCCGCTAATGACGGGAACACATGGCAGTTCCAGATTGACATTCTCTACAGTTGTACCGCCTGCCCTGCCCTGAACGGAGACTCTGACTTCCGGAATATAAGAATTGTAATCCTCACTCTTCACGGTGACAGTTACGGGAGTATTTGCAGGAACATATACCTGATAATTTCCATCACTATTCGTCATGCCGCTGGTTTGGTCTACGGTTACCATCGTACGCGATACGGGACGTCCTTTACAGTCGGTCACTTTACCTTTGATGGTTACCCGTTCTTCGGCTACGTCGAGATTATGCCAGGAGAAGTGGTTAACGCTTCCTACATAGACATCCCTTTTCAGGGTAGCTATCCCCTCTTCCACCCATACGCCGGCTTCTTCGTTGAAGTACCACAACGGAATGGTAGGCGGCGGATTATCTTTCATGCTGTCGGGTATGGGGAATGTCATTTCAGACTTGCTGCCCTCCTTCAGTTGCAAGGAATTGCCGCTTGCATCGCTCAGGCTGACTTCTACCATGCCGTATGAAACCAATGTGGCGTCGCTTCTGTCCATACGTACGGCTGCCATATCACCACCGGGCATCATGGTAGTGAAGTTTTCATTGTCCGGCGAAAGGTAAAGCATATCGGCATTTACTGTTCCGGAGTAGTCTCTACCATCGGAAGTAACAAGAGCGGAAGCGGGTATGGCTACTTTCATTCCGTCAGCTATCAGCGTATTTTCCTGTGTTGAGTTAAACGAAGCGGAAGTAGTATTCGCAGCTCCGCCGCTTTTGCTTTGCATCACCACTTGCATGGAAAGATCTTCCTGAAATACTCCCGAACGGGTAATGGTGAAGTATCCGTTCTTCTCGAAAGTAAAGCGGAAACGTCCGTTTGCACTGACTATGCGTTCGAAAGAGAACACACCCTTGTCGTCGGTCACAGTCTGCGTCTCGCCGCTGGAGATGTTAACGCCCGACAATGGGTTGCCTTCCGTATCGGTCACTGTGCCTTTTACTTCGGCGTCTTTCATGGTGGCCGTTACGGTAATAACCGGTGGTTGAGGGTTGTCAGGGGTATCGGGATCTTTGGGTTCTTCCGGAAGTTCGGGTTCATCCGGAAGGTCATTGTTGTCATCGCCACAGCTTACCGTGGTAACCACAGAGGCTGATAAAAAAGCCATCAGTAATAAATACCAGAATTTTGTTCTCATAATACAGTTTTTAAGTTATGACAGATTCGTGAAGAAGGAGTCGCTGCCGCTTGCTGCTGCAAAACGGCAGCAACTCTTCGTTTGGGTTAGAGTGTTATACTAATGTTGATACATTCCTTCTAATATACCCTTTATAGCCCCGCGCGTACCACCATTAAAACCATCTGTCTCATAAGTAACCTTTTTACCACTACGATTTACATTGGTTTCTCCTTCATCACCTCTTCTATGAGATGTTTCTGATTCTCTTGCGGCATCTTCATGAGACCATGTTTCTTCAATCACACATTTGGTACATACAGCATCATCTCCACTACCATTGAAAGTCAGATTAAACACAATGTCAGCGCTATACGGCCCAGCCGACATTCTGTAACCGAACTTAGCCGAATTACCTTTATCTTCCCAACCGGTATAAGTGACTTCGCCATCCGTCGGTTCATCATCATCACCTCCACATCCCATAAGTAAAGGTACACTGCACATCATAAACAGTACAATGAGAAAATTCCATTTCAATAAGGTTCTCATAAATTTCATATTTAGAGAGTTTAGAAAACTTGTTTAGAACTTATAGGCTAAACCCAATGAGAACACCGGACGGTCGAGGTCGGTAACAATCTGATACTTGATTTCAAGGTTCAATGCTAACGTTTCAGATAATAAATATTCGGCGCCGGCGCCAACGTTGAAGCCGAACTTACTGTCAGATGCACTATACTCCCCTACTCCTACTTTCACGCCAACCAGGGCTACGCCTGCCAACGGATACAGGCGGAAGCTGTCACTCAACCCAAAGAGATAGTGCACATTGGCATTAGCATCCCACATACTGACATAATCCTTTTTCAGGAAATAAGTAGCACTCGGTTCGATACGCAAATTGTCGGTAATGTTGTACTGGAACTTGGCGCCAATACCAATATTGGTATAACCTGTTTTAGAACCGTAAGACAAGTTCAAACCCGCAGCCATTTCACCTTTTTCCTGCGCTAAAAGAAATGTAGTTGACAAAGCCATTACTACTAACACTACCATTCGTTTCATTAATCTTGTTTTCATACTATTAATTAATAAAAAATTATCCTACTCATATAGCTTTTCGGTTCCGCTTTTATTATAAACTTATTGTTCGTACTGTAGTAGTTAAAAGAGTTATCACTTCTTTAACTACTCTAACTGCTACATTATAAATAATGCAGATTAGAAACCGTTTTGATTTTTATCTATTTAAGAGAGAGTATCAGAGTTTTCCTTCTTCTTTCAAACAAAGCCATGACTATGCAAAGAACAAGAAAGAATAAGAAATTTAAGTTTCGCATGTTAACAATATAAACAACATGCGTAACTTGAATAAGAAACAATAAACGACGAATAAAAATCAAAACAGTTTCTTTAAAAAGAGGGAAACGTCTTTTATGCTCAGCTAATTCATAAAACGATGTCAATGGGACGTTTCCCTCTCGAAAAAGAGTGTTTTACCTTCACAGGTCTCCTCAGCTATGGTTAACCCATATCTATATTTGTTCTTACTGTTTCACAAATTCAACCCGGCGGTTCTTTGCACGACCTTCGTCTGTACCGTTATCGGCAAGTGGGGTTGTTTGTCCTTTGCCCACCGCCGCCAACCGGCCGGCAGAGATTCCCAGTTCTGTCAGTTTATCTACGATTGCCTTACTGCGCGCTTCGCTCAAGGCTTGATTACTTGTCGCATTACCCGTGCTGTCGGTATGTCCTTCCACAGAGAATTTCAGTTCGGGATTTTCATTCATCAGTAACACAATGCGATTGATTTCACCCATTGACTCGGGTTTGATGGTTGATTTACCTACATCGAACGTAATGCCGTAAGTAATGAATTTGCCATCACTCATCATGCGGTCGTACAAGGGAACCGCACCTTTGGCCATACGGATGTTACGGAGGAAATGTGAATCCGTTGAAAAGAATCGGAACCATCCCGCTTGTGCCACATTAGGAATATTCATTGCGCGAACCTGATCGAAATAGACCTTTAACGCACGTTTATTGAAGGAAATCGAAACGCGGTGCCATCCGATGGCAGAGAGGTCTACCTGACTACTTGAAGAACGTGAATCTCTGTTTATAGTTTCCCACGAGCCTTCTATCGTCCTTCTGGCATCAGCTTGAGAATATAATTCAATGTTAGATTTCCTATAACCATCTTCTCCCATAAGTTCTATCTTCCACCAGCCTTTGGAGTCTTTGCTTATATAGAAATCAAATTCTATCGTATAGCTTTCCGGTAGATAGTTTTTGGGGTTCTTCATTAGTGGAGCAATGGTGGTTTGCTTATCCATATAGATAACATTCTCGCCATTTATCTTTGAGATTTCGGCGTTGCCGCCAAGCAAATCCCATTGAGATGGAAATTCTCCATTCGCTTCGCCCACGAGGTTATCTTCAAACATTACTTCATCTCCGGCTACAAAGTCGAACTTATTCCAACTTATATCCGCTGTGGGAACAGGCGCTTCCGCTGTGGTTTTTGCCACAGTTTCTTCTTTCACTTCTTTCGCCTGCGTTTCCGGCTTATCTTTTTCTTTTCTTTCTTCCGCCGCATCATCTTTTCCTTTCACGGCATCTTCGGCACCTTCAAAAGCATCATCCACTGTCTTGTCCACAGCTTTATCCACTTTATCTTCCACTTTCTTTTTGGCACGCTCTTCGGCACGGTCAATTGCTTTCTGCCCTAACTTTTTCAACCATTGCGCCTGCACATCTGTAGTTCCTGCAACAAGCAACAATGCGACCAAGATTAATACTACTCTTTTCATGATACCACCCTTTTCTAATTAATATATTATTTTATACGCTTGAATATCTTTTCACATAACCACCGGAATGAACAATTCTTTCTCCTCTCATCGCGCAAAACCCTCTTTCTGTACTCTATTTCCAATTCCTCCGCAGCTTTTTCCACCCTCACAATTCTTTCATCAGGGCATTCGGTTTCATCTCGCGAAACGCATTCATCGATAATCTTTATTACTTGTTCATACGAGAGCAACGGCTTCTTGTTCTTATCTTCGTCCATAACTCCGGAAATGATTTAATGAAACATATATCTTTGTTGAGAGCAAAATTAGGTTAAAACCCATACTGAGCGTTTACACTATGTGCGCATATATTTGTAGTATATGCGCATTTTTACTTGGCAGGATTTGACTTATGTACGCATCAAAAGATGATATATGGTTGATTATCAGGAGTTAAAAAGTGCAAATCTTCTTTTTCTCTATTCGGCGTACACAGGGGGGGGGTACCATAAATATTGGGGGTGCGGACAATGCAAAGTGTCTGATTTTACCCACCACTTCTCCCATACAGTTCAAAACTCCAACTCAAAACACCTCCATAAAGTTGAAAATCGATTTTTATCTGCCATCTGCCACCTTTTTGCTTGTATCTATTTGATAATAAGCAAATTAAAGCGTTGCAGATACCCGTTGCAGATAGGTGGCAGATAAAGTATCTGCCACACATCTGCAACAGGCATAATCTTGCATCATCCCCCTTCTCCGCATTAGCGCCTGTCATTTGCCGAATCGCTTTACGCTCCATACCGGAATAGGTTCTGTGGATAGTTCCACAGTGAGAAACATTTTGTTTCAACAGGCTGAAACTCTTTGTTTCAACAGGCTGAAACTCTTTGTTCCAACGGACTGAAACTCTTTGTTCCAACGGACTGAAACTCTTTGTTCCAATGTGAAATACACTTTGTTTCAATACGATGGAACAAAGTGTATTTCACATTGGAACAAAGAGTTTCAATACGGTGAAACAAAATGTATTTCATGGCGAAACAAAATGTTCCAGGCTTTGGAACTAAGCGTATCCCCCTTATCGGAGCACTTTATCTCCGGCTACTGCATGGATAATGCAGGTTAAAGGAATTAGAGGAATTAAAGAAGTTATCAGCCAACAAGTTGGCTTAGTAGTTAAAGCCATTGCAAGCGAAATAAGAAGTTGTTGGGGTTACTGCCGTTTCTTACGGTACTGCGATGGTGTCATCTGGAATGTCTGTTTAAAGATGCGTGAGAAATAAGACATCTCCGGGAAACCGCACTTCAAAGCAATGTCTCCCACCGGAGTATCTGTTGAAGCAAGCATTCGTTTGGCTTTATCCAAGCGCATCTGAAGAATATATCCGGAACTGTTGAAACCCGTAATCGCCTTGATTTTACGGTTCAGTTGCGAGAGACTCATACACATTTTACCTGCTACCATTTCCGAATTTAAGCTATGGTTACTCATCATCGAATAAATCACATCATTCAAGTGCGTCAGGAAACTCTGGTCGGCAGGACTCAATTCAACGCTCAGTTCCTTTCCCTCGTGCAGGGCATTGGAATACTTTTCACGCAACATGCGCCGCTGTTCCAGCAACCGGACAATCCGTATGTTCAATTCATCAGCATTGAAGGGCTTTTCCAGGTAGGCATCGGCGCCTACATCCAATCCCTGTATCCTATTGTCTTCGCCACACTTGGCAGTGATAATAATAATAGGTATATGATTCAGAATTTCTGAAGCGCGCACTTCGCGGCACAGTTCGTAACCGTTCATTTCCGGCATCATCAAATCGGTAATAATCAGGTCGGGCACATACTCTTGCGCCTTTTCCAAACCTTCTTCACCGTCGCGGGCATATAACAAGGTATAGTTGTCTTTCAATAATCCACCTATATAATAAGAGATGTCCGGATTATCTTCTATAATCAAAATGGAGGGTAACGCAACTTCTTCCGTTGCGGGTGTAGCATCCGCAAGTATCTTTTCATCTTCTACCGGAATAGAAGTGTCCCGACGGTCATCCGGCTTCTCGCCGGAGAAGTTCGCCCATATAGTTTCTCCGTGTTTCAATGGTATTGTGATAGTGAATTCCGCGCCTTTTCCTTTGCCACTCTCTACGCTGATTTCTCCATTCATGCATACCACCATCTGCCTTACCAGAGCCAACCCGATACCCGTGCCGATATCCGCCTTACTATTTTCTCCCTGATAGAACGTTTCGAAGATATGTGACAGGTCTTCTTCGCTGATGCCGCAACCGGTATCGGATATCCGGACAGCAAGTTTGTCATTCTTCCTCTCCATCGCCACTGTTACCGAACCATCTTTGGGAGTAAACTTAAAGGCATTGGATAATAGATTACGGATGATTTTCCGGAAGTATTCAGGCACAAAATCCATTATAATCACCGTTTCCGAAGGAATGAAAAGAAGTTCTATACGTCTTTGGCGGGCATAGACTTGATAGTTCTCCATAATCATGCGAGTGTAGTTTACTATATCTCCCGAACGCCATTCGGGTTCGCCGACTTCGGACTTTACTTTTGATACTTCCAGCAATTGGTTCACCAAGTCCAGCAGGTTGCGCCCTTGCCTGACTATGGTAGACAGTGTGGTTTCCGTCTCTTTATTCTGAGAGTTGTTTTTCTGCAATTGTTCCGATAGTCCCAGTATTACTGTCAGGGGCGTACGGAATTCATGTGTAACGTTCGTGAAGAAATTGCTTCGCATCTTCTCCATGCGGTGCAGCATCTGCTGACTACGCGACTTCATGCGCAGGGCATACCACAAAAAGACTATGGCTATCACTGTGATGAATAGGATAATGAAACTGCCTACCAGAAAGATGTTTTTGGTACGTTGCTCCATCCTGTATTTTTCGCGTATTAATGAGAGTTCCTGGAAACTCCTCCCCTTTTCATAGTTGACACGAAGATTCTGAACGTGATTTATATTAGCTTCATTTTTCACACTGTCGGCATAAGCGCGGCTTTGTGTATAACTGTCGAGTGCACGATGGTAGTCCTTTTGTATTTCATAGCAGAGATAGTCCAACCGGTAGGCTTCGCTCAAATGTTCCCAGGAGTTCATGGCTTCGGCAGTATTCTTGGCACGTTCCAGATATATCCTCGCTACAGTAATATCCCCCTTGGATATATTAACTCGCGCCAATGCCAGACAGGCTTCCAGCCAATGCCAGCGGTCACTGTTTGCCTCCATCAAATCATAAGCGTTGCGGTATTCACGCAAAGCATCTTCCCATTTTCCGTCTTTCTCAAAGAGACGGCCGAAATGGTTATAACAAAGAGAAATACCCAAGATTGAATTTGCCGCACGATTATATTCCATAGAATGGCGGTAGTAAACCAATGCGGAATCATTCATTCCCCGGGCTTCAAATATAGCGCCCAGATTGGCATAGTTGATTGCTTGTCCCAGGTTACTGTTCAACTCACGTTCTCCTGCCAATGCAATACGGAAAACACTGTCGGCGGCATCGCGGTTATCCAACGTCAAATGTATATTGCCGATGCTGTTCAGTGAAACAACACGGTTCTTCTTGGCGGCATAACTGCTTTTGTCTCTGTATTGTTCGCAAAGCAACAATGCTTCATAATGGTAATTGGACGCTTCATCCATAATGCCCATTCGCCGGAAACTTGTACCGATGTTGTTCAGCGCCTGCACAGCTTCGAGCGTATCGCCCAATTGCAGAGAAATCTGCAATCCTTCCCGGTGAATCTCAATCGCTTCACTGAAACGCGATTCTTCCCGGTAGCGTTTGCCAAGTTCCTTTCGGACAAGCATCATGCCAAGGGAGTCTTCCGCTTCCGTATAGCGTTGAAGCCATATTGTTAGTGAGTCTATGGAAGGATTGGCTTTTACAATGCTATCAACAACAGACCGGTTTTCGGGAGAGTATCTTTTCGGTGAATTCTGCTGGCAAGAATACAGGAATATCCCTAAGAAGAGAAGAATACAGAGCGCTTTAGTTCGTGGAACGTAGTCTTTCAATAAGCATATATATTTTATATATAGAAAGAAAACGAGAACGGGGTGACTTATTTCTTTAATAAACATCATATTTATCTCTGTCTATTTCTGGGAATAAAAGCTCAATATTTTATTTAATGGGTGTGTTATCAGATAATAACTTTGCAAAAATAACAATAAAATTAGAATTTCTCGCAAAAACGATTTATATTTGTCTTATATACAGATTGGGGCTTAAGTACCCTATCACATTTATACTAAATGACAGTTTAAACGAGGTATTTACACACAATAAATTTAGTAAAATAAAAAAGAGAGTATGAAAAAGAGTAGTTTAAGCAGGGTTGCAACTGTAATGATTTGCAGTGCATTTCTTTTCAATTCATGTATTGGTTCTTTCGGGTTGCATAGCAAGCTGGTAAATTGGAATCAAAGTATCGGTGATAAGTTTGTAAACGAACTTGTTTATGTAGCTTGCACCATTATTCAAGTATACACAGTCTGCTATCTGGCAGATGCATTAGTCATCAACTCCATCGAATTCTGGAGTGGAACCAATCCTATGGCGAATATAGGTGACGTAAAGAAAGTAAAAGGTAAGGATGGAAATTATCTTGTGAAAACATTAGAGAACGGTTATTCTATTACAAAAGAAGGAGAAACCACTTCTATGGAACTTGTTTACGATAAAGAACTGAATACATGGAACGTAGTAGCAGAAGGCGTTAGCACGGAACTGTTACAAATGAATAATGACGGCACTGCAAACATGTACTTACCCAATGGTGAAGCAATGACCGTAACGTTGGATGCACAAGGTATATCTGCCGCCCGTCAGGCAACGATGATTAATACGTATTACGCTGCGCGATAAGCAAAGTATTCATCAGAACGGGTAACCCACCGCAAAATGGAAAGCGAAATCGCGACTGAATCTGGGCTTAAACAACGGATAACGTCCCTTTCCGCTTTCCGGATTGACGGCTTTCATACCGCCATCAAAACGAAGTACAAAGAAATCTAAATCCAGCCGTAGTCCTAACCCATAGGCTACGGCTATCTGTTTATAGAACTTATCTAATTGGAATTTACCGCCCGGCTGATCTTCATATTCGCGAAGCGTCCAGATATTTCCTGCATCAATGAACAATGCGCCTTTAAATTTCCAGAACAAACGGGTACGGTATTCAATACTGGCATCCAGCTTGATATCACCCGATTGATTCAGGAAATTACCGTCACCCGCAAAAGCTCCCGGACCAAGACTCCGCACCGACCAACCTCTTACACTGTTTGCACCACCCGAAAAATAACGTTTCTCGAAAGGGACAACCCTGGCATTACCATAAGGGATAGCAACTCCTCCCCCAATATGGAATGCAATGGAGTTACGATAATCTATTACGATATTCTTGGCGAAATCAAGGTCGGCTTTGATGTATTGGGCATACGGGATATTCAAGATTGTATATTCGTTATCATCATTCTTTTCCATATTGCTAATCTTGGAAAAGAGATACAAAAGATTTCCGGCAGACTCAAGATTAAAATGAATGCTATAAGAATTTCCTATCAACGCATTGTTCATTAATGCCTGTCCCGCACTATTATATATATAGCTATAACCTGTACGGACAATCAGACGGTCTTCATAATTGTACCTTAATATATAATTATTCTGATTATTCAAATATTTATCTTCAAACTCTTCATTTATCCAAGGCATGTACAGATAGTTAACATCCAACAAATCAATGCGATGCTGCGAACGCTGACGTTGCAATCCCCATTTATAACTCCATGAAGCGGAAGCTACGATACGCGTGAATTCCGGTCGCATCTGATAGTTATATTGCAACCCGAATTCCGTAGTCGCCCGTATCCTACGCCTGAAGTCGTTCGATAAAAACGGGAACATGAAACGAGGGAAGTTAATACTTGTCTCTACTCCCAATTCCGTGTAATTGTCATTTTTATATCCCATGCCCAATCCGGAGACTGCTTCGTAAGCTCCACGAACTTTTATTAAGAATGTTTCGGAGCCTCTGAATACATTGCGGTTTTGGAATGAGACGGATGCGGCAGCCCCAAGGTCGCCGGCAGAGTTAGTACCTTCTAACTCAAAAGAAACGGATTGGTGTTTGCTCTTTGTTAGCATCACGTATGCATTCAGCTTTGCACTGTCTGCCGTTTGCGTTTCAAAAAAGCGGATATTGGTATATTTCAATGCCGGCAAACGTCCGAAGTTGGAGTAGGTGCGTTGTACATCCTGAGCATTATAAAGACTTCCCGGAGTAAGGCGCAGATTGTCCGTTAATACTTTAGGACGTAAATACAATCTGTCTTTATAATAAATGGGGAAACCTTTGTAGTGTATAGAATCGTTCACCTCTATACTGCTGAGGGCGGAAGATTGCAGTACATTATAGTCCATAATAAAATCCACCTTATTGAGCGTATATTGGGGATGATTCTGTAATTTATCATCCGTACGCTGCCTGTATTTTGCCAGATGCAAAGTCAAATCTACCTGATAGGTGCCTCTTACCGTATCTGCCGTATATGACAGGTAGTCCTTGTTGAATTTATAATATCCATTCCGAAGCAGTCTATTGGTGATACGCTGGCGTTCACTATCCAATATATTTACGTCCAGATACATACCTTCGGATAAAAGGGTTGATGCGGAATCGCTCCGCAAATACTCTTCTATTTTTTCGTCTTGAATATCATATTTCAAACTGCGGACTATGTATGGCTGCCCTATAGTAACCTGATAATCCAGTTTGAGTTTTTTCTTCTTAATTTTAGAAACATACTCTACAGTAGCGCTCATATACCCCATATTCTGCACTGCTTTAGTTATTTCTTCCCGGGAACGTTCCGTATCTTCTTCACTGTAAATTACAGGGGCATCTCCCAATCTGCGTAAAGCTCGATTTACCCAACGAGTAGAGTCACGTCCCGACCAGTTGTAAATGTACAACTGTGTCTTCACCAGACTAAACCACTTGGAATTGGGATTTTGACGAACATATATAGACAAATTAGAAGGCTTTACATCTTTATTATCCGTATGTATGCGCACTTCATCCAACAAATACGAACCGTTGGGCACATATTTGGTGGCGGAACAGGAAGCCAATGCAAGCATGGCAATAGTAAATATTGCATAATAAAAACCTTTCTTCATACCGGATTTTGTAAATAGCGCATAATAGTCTACAAATATAAATCTATTTTTTCTTTCCCGAAATAAGAAACCGTCTTGATTTTCTAAGAGTCTGATTTTATTTTATACTTCTCCTGATTTCATGCACCGGATTTTTAGGTTCTTCGTCATACTAATTGTTGATTCACTAAGATTTAGTTCTTCGTTCGCCAAGAACTAATATTTGTTTTGCATAAATCTTTTCGTTCGACGGTTGTCGAATTTGCGTTCGACAGCCGTCGAATAATTATTCGACATATATCGCATAATCATTCGACAGCCGTCGAACGAAAAGATTTATGCAATCACAGAGATAGATCTATTATAAACAGTCGCTAAATAACAGGCTAAACAGAATCAGTTCATAGCGATACCTGCAGAAATAAACCTTTTGACACAGTTGCCCTGATTTTAGTTCTAACCTGCATTATTCATGCTGTAAGATAAATGACAATTTATTAGTGATTAATGCATGTGATTAGTGGGAGTAACTTGCTTCTCCTCCTCCTGGGAGGAGGAGTACCCGTAGGGGGAGGTGGTAGGTAAAATAAATACCTATTAATCATAACTCTAAGGAATTCTTTCACCTACCACCTCCCCCCTTACGGGGTACTCCTCCTCCCAG
>QMCD01000789.1_pt1 | contig 39634 bp, 31 predicted proteins | sample 1821841 | NCBI WGS metagenome assembly QMCD01 (sample SAMN01991225, study PRJNA193472) | Termite gut metagenome, whole genome shotgun sequencing project. | isolation source: worker | host: Macrotermes natalensis
AGACGGTGGCCCGGAAGGAGCCGATCCGAATGCGTTCGCCTTTTTTGGCCCGCGTAATGCTGTCGTCGCTCCGATCCGTGAGCCAGATTTCCGGCTCGCCGTCCACCAAATTGATTGCCGTCAAATAAGTGTAGTCGGCCTTATCCACTCCGCCCTTGGCCGCCTGCATTAAATTGCGCTCGGAAATAATCCGATATGTTTCGAGATTGTTCGATTGCAGGCGAGAAATATAGGGGTAAAAGCTGGGAAGTTGATCCCGGAGCGGATACGGGGCGGCCTCGAACGGTTGTTGCAAGCGAATCGCATCAATGGTGAGCGAGAAATCCATCCGGCCTTCCTTGCCGTCGACCGGAACGAGGGTCATGGCCACAATCCGGTGCAGATAGGAGGCATAATAAAACTCAAAAAGCAGCCGACTTAACTGATCCAAATCGCAACTTCCTTGGACATTGAAACGAAAATTGAGTCCGAAAGTTGTGCGAGTCGGGCTGTCGCTTCGGACATCGCCGGTTTCGACGTTACAGTATTTGAGCAGTTCGAGCAGCCACTGCGTGTACAGCGACTGTGCTTCGTTGGGCAAACGCGGCATGGACCTGGCGTAGAAGCCGTTGTACCGGTCGTAGTCCTGATTCCAAATGGCGCAATTGTTTTTGCCCGTCTCGATTTCCGCTTTCAGCTTGGCCAGTTCATCACCGAGCCGCTTGCGAGGCTCTTGGTAGAGCTTCGCATAAGCCCAGTAACCGCCATACCAAGCGAAAAAAATCGCCAAGCAGGCCAGCATGATCATGTTGCGGAAATTTTTCATCGTGATCTTCTACGAGCAGGCCGGGCACACGACTCTCGGCTTGTGAAGCACCGCTTCCCGACGGTCGCGGCCCTGATTGTCTCCACCGATACACGAAATGCGCTAGTCAGCCAGTTTCTTCAAGTAGATATTTTTGAAGCCGGGAACGCTCTCCGGGTCATGCTGCTGGAGAGCGATGTAGCCCGTCTGGCTGATACGCTTGGTTTGCTCCGTAATCGGAACTTGCCGGTCTTGACCCCGCCGTCCGCCGCCACGCGGATCGACGTAAGTATACAGCACTTCGCCGTTGACTCGCACCTCCAGCGTGTTGCCTTTGCAGATGATGTGGTAATTGAACCATTCATCGTCGCCGTGCGGAGCCTTGAACAGCTTGATGATGTTGTACAAGCTGCCCGTCTTGACCGGGTCACCGTGCGATGAGTTGACCTGAAGTTCAAAGCCCGTCACCGGCCAAGCCTCGTCCTGCCATTGCGACTTGACATACACGCCCGCGTTACCGCCTTTGCTGATCTTCACGTCAAGTTTGAGTTCAAAATTTTTCAACTCTTCCATGAAATATAGATGGTTGCGACCGCCGAAGCCGACAATGACACCGTCTTCGACCTTGAACCCCTCCGTCTTTTCGTTTGACTTCCAGCCATCAAGCGTTTTGCCGTCGAAAATCTGAACCCAGCCGTCATTTTTCATTTCGTCGGTCAACTGCGCGCCGACCGTCGCGGTGGTCAGCACAAGGGCGGACATGGCCAAAAGAGCAATTGCAGCGTGTCTCATCATATTGTTCCTTTCAGTAATTCAAACGGGGAGTGTGAATAATCAATCGGCTCATCATAGAGCCAGCACATCGACACCGGTATTGTAGACGAAATAGGAACGAATTGCGAGAGGCGTGAGACATTTTTTTGCGGCGGGCAAGCGACGCAGGCCGTGCAAATATCAAACATCAAGAAATTTGCGAAATTCCGTCTTTATTTCACCTTTTCCCTATTGAAAATTGATTCCCTGCAGTATAGAACAGAGGGGTTTGGGTGGTGTGTTTTTGATTTTCATCTTGCCTTCGGGAAGTACCGAAGCTCAACACCGGTCGAAGGCACGCTTTTACAACCGCCTTATTTTATTATTTTTTAGGAGAACGATTATGAAAACTTTGAACCGTGTTGGAATGGGGGGGGGGGGGATTTACGCAACCGCCGCTCCGCTTTTACGCTCGTCGAACTACTTGTCGTGATTGCCATCATTGGCGTCTTGATCGCCCTGCTTCTCCCGGCTGTTCAAGCCGCCCGGGAGGCGGCGCGACGTATGCAGTGCTCGAATAACTTCAAACAGTTCGGGCTGGCCATCCAGAATTATCATGATACCTACAATTGTTTGCCCACGGCGTCGTCGACGGTGGCGGTGAAAAATCCCGGGGCGGCGGGATTTACCAATTCTAATAATTTCAGTGCCCAGTTTCATCTTCTGCCCTATTATGAGGGCGCGGCGCGCTATGCCGCAGTAACCCAAGCGGATCGGGTGATCACCGTCGAAGGAGGTATCACCACCCTTACCGACGCAGCGGCGGCGGACGTGCATCCGGCCAGAGTCGCGCTACAAGGGAAAATTCCGACATTGATTTGTCCTTCCGATACCAACAGTTCTCTCCCGGGATTGACGTTCACAACCGACGTCAACGGGCAAGAAGTTTCGCTCGCCCGAAATAACATTATGACTTGCCGTGGCGATTATTACATTCACATGACCTCGACCGACAAGCACTGTACGAACGGCAATTTTGCCCGCGCACCTTTCATGCCGATTGCGAACGCGGACAATGGCGGCCTTAAAGTCCGGTTTTGGCATGGCATCGAATCGATTACCGATGGCACGAGCAACACAATGGCGGCCAGCGAATCCGTGTCCGCCGAAAGCGCAGATTCCAGAAGCGTCTACGGGTCGCTGATTCGTATGACATTCTACATACCGGCTAACCAGGACCCGATTAATTTGGCCAGCGTCACCCCGCCGCAATCCTGCCTCGACATGCTCTCTCCGGGAGATCGAACCTTTTACAACGTGACCGGCACAGGCACGGGCGTTGGCACGATTGCCCATGTCGCTTTTCGCGGCAACATTTTTTCCGATGGCCGGGCGGTACGCAGCGGTTTCTGCGCCGTGCTTCCCCCAAATTCGCCCTCGTGCATCGTGTCAGGCGGCAACGACCGCATTCGGACGGGCTATCTCTCGGCGACGAGTCGGCATCCCGGCGGCGTGAACATCAGCCTGTTTGACGGTGCGGTCCGTTTCGTTTCCAATACGATTAACGCTGGCAACAGGAGCGATCCGCAATCCTTGATCGGATTGCCTTCACCCTACGGCGTTTGGGGCGGCATGGCCACCATCGGTAACGGCGAAACTGTTTCACTGTAGGGAAAACAGTCGAGATGTCCGTCACGCCCTCCTTCCGTCAGGCTTCACATACAAATGGGGAGAACGCAAGGGGGGATTTTGCCGTGTGCACAACGCGGCGTGTCGTTCAACAAACGCCGTATTATGCTATTCGGCCAAATTGATCTCAATGCGGTTGCGTTCGAAATCGTCCGCTTGAAAGGGAGGAATCAGGCTCATGCCTGCGATGGCCGCGATGACTTTTTCGGGAAACCGCTCGCGGCGGTTGTTATGCGTTTCGCCCACGTCATTGTAATAATTCCGTGCCAAGGCGATGCGTTGCTCCGTTTCCACCAGATTCTGATGCAATTTTAGGAACAATTCGTTCGTTTTCAATTCGGGGTAGCGTTCCGTCAACCCGATCAGCTGTTGGGTACAGGCCTTGGCAGGGCGGGAGCCGTCCTGAGGAAGCGAATCAACCATCGCTTGATTGCGAAGCAAGGCCGTGGTTTCCAGAACTTGGCTTTCGTGTTTCTGCATTCCTTCAATGACCCGGAGCAGTTGCGGGATCAAATCAAAGCGGCGTTTCAGTTCCACATCGATGTTTGCGGCGGCCATTTTGACCCGATTTTTTAGGCCAATGAGCGAATTGTAGACCGTCCAGAGCCAGCCGATTCCCCAGACAACCGACACGGAGCCTCCCAGAGCGGCGGGTATGCCCACATACATCAGCGGGTCGGTCTCGTTCTGAACCAACGCAATGCCGATGCCTACCGGAATGAGCACCGCAAGCAGACCGAGGCCCCAAAACATCCAGAGACCACTTGATCGATGTGATTCCTCCGTCGAGGTGGAAATCACGAACATCGGCGCACCGGCCTGATAGGCAATCTCGACGGCAACGCAATCGTTCCGCTCACGCGCTGACCCGACGACATAAATCGGTTGATGGAGCGAAATCGCCTGTTCGGAGAAGCAGCGTTTGCCGGTGGAATGAGCGATCCCCTCGGCAGGCCCCTTACCGTAATACAACGGGTCCCGGCTTGTGGCGGTCTTGTTGAAAATAGGCGTTGCGTGAATCTCGGCCTTGGCGGGATCAACCCGAATGACGCCGAGATCGTCTTGGAGGTAAAAAGACGAGGCATCGCCCCCGGAGGCCACGGTCGACCAGCCGCTTTCCGTCCGTGTTCGCGTTTGCGTTTTGCCTTTACTGTCCCGATACGTTTCCGTCACGGTCCGTGACCAGTGCTCCTGAACCGTCCAGGAAAACCAGACACAACGCTCGCCGGCGAGAAAACTTTGTAGAGGGCTTGCCGTTTCCGCCGTGCCTTTAAGTTCGACGAGTCCGATGAAAACGCCTGCCGTTTTGGAAGTGGGCAAATCCTCCAACAGCCGCCGTCGCTTCAGAGCGGAAAGCGATCCCCACACTAAGAAGGCAAGAAGAAGAAAGACGGCTACGGCAACGAGAATCGGCATGGTTTTTTCATTGACAATCGGGGAGGCTACGGCAGGCGGCATTTGGCCATCTTGCTCACACAGAGGGAGTGGCATTCTTGAGCCAACCTGTTGTCCAAGAGCAAAAGTCTGCGTGAAAGGCACACGCAGACTCCCATTTCTGTTCATTATTTCTCCGGTTTCGGCAGATGGGCGTTCATCTTGAAGGCTTAATTTTTTGAGCACCGATTTGAGATACGATGGCGTCCAAAGCACTACGGTGAGCGTTGCCGATGGTCTCGCCCTCACTGTCGCCGGAAGGTTCGCACCAAATGGCCCGCATGACGCCCGTTTTCTGATTGCGTCGCTCCCAGACCGCATCGCCATTGGCGACGATAAAATCACGGTATTCCCGTCGGCGGGTTGCCGCATAAAGCGTGTAAAGATGCCGCACGAAAACCCCTTTGAACTGGGCACCATCACCGCCTATTTTGGGTTCGATGAATTCGCGCAAAATTCCGTTGTGTGATGACCGTTTCATCGTCGCTTTTGCGATTTTCTCGGCCATGTTCAGTTTTTCCTTATCTTTATCGACTTTGTAAAGCTCGACCAGTACGGCGACCGCGAGACCTTGATTGTAGGTCCAATGAGCGTTCTTTCTCAGCCCTTCGGGAGCGACTCCATCGCCGACTTGCCAAACATCGGACAAAATCAGGCCTGTTTTCGAAAACCACTGCCAATCGCGCCGTGCCCATTCCAACGGAGTGTGATCGCGGATTTTCTTTTTGACGCCGTTTGCATGTCGTCGCAACCCCAGCAGAGAAAAAAGATTATTGGCAATCGACGCCTTATAGGGATTGTTCTTTTTCCAGTAAATTCCTCCGCCAAACTCATTCGACCAACCGCCGGTCATGTCGTCGAAAATGAAAACGGCCATGTCGAGATATTCTTGCTTGCCCGTCAATTCATAGGCTTCGACCCAAGCCAGCCCCCACCAACCTCCGTCATCGTAAAATTCGTTGATGAAATTTTTGTCGTGAAATCTTCTGGCTTGTTGAAAGGTATGCTCAATCATGGGAAACGATCTCCTATCCCCGGTAAATTTACTGTAGCGAATAATCGTTGTCAGGGCGTTGGCACTGTTCCACCAGCCCATCTTCCCCCACCAAAGACCGCTGTTTTTATCGTACCACTGCTGCATGACACGAATTTCCAGCCTCGCTCGCTTTGCCGGATCGGCTTCCTCGGAACGAAGCGATCCCACCACAAAAACGAAACAGAAAATCGCCGGCAGGAGCACTGTCAGACACTTGGAAATTCTTGAATTCTTCTGTTTCAACGGATGAATAATCGAAGAGAAAGCATTTTTCCACATGTTATTTCTTCTTGTTGAAAATGATTGGGGAATTCCATGTTAGACTAAAGCCGTTTAGAAATCCCGGAAACGTCATGTCGAGCAGTCCCGAATCCCGAAGGGTTGAGGGATGGCGTTTCGAGAAAAACAAAACGCATACGGTATACCCACACGCCAAGGAGTAACATTACTATTTACGGATTTCATTTTTCGAGTCTGTTTCCAACTTTTCGTCCGATTTTATCTTCTTCAGTTCCGCTCACAACGTTTCCACTTCTTCCGTTTATTTTACAGCAGAATAATCGTCGGCGTAATACTCCCGACCGCATTGTGGCCTGACATTGGAATCGGGAATTTCCTGGACCCAGATGTTGCGAAATTTCGTCGGATTGCCGTGCTCTCGAAGTCGAATCGACGCCCTGTCTCCGGTTGGCGTGTAGGCGGGCGGACGCTGTTTGTATATCCCAGCACACTGGCCATCGAAATACGTTGCGTTATCAAACGAATCGAGAATCTGAACTTCATATCGGTACATCAGGAAGACGCCACTCTTGCCGCGATCCTGGCCGCGGCTGTTGATTTTTTCCGGTGTCGCAAATTCCAGTTGCACGCTACCGAATTTTTGCTTCGTCCGAAGATCGTGGCTGCCTCGCTTAACGATCAAGCAGCCGTTCTTGACTTCCCACTTTTGATGTGTCCAAGCATCAAGGTTTCGACCGTCAAAAAGTGAGATCGCATCGGAAGGCGGCTTCGCATATTCCATGCCCGGCGTTATCGTTTTTGACTCCGGCCACGGAATACCGCTTCGCCAATCCCGCTGGCCCCAAACGGGTAAAGCGGCAGTCGATCACCAATTCGTTCGGGGACGACTCTTTTCCCGCCGGGGCAGTGTTGTGGATACCGCGAAAAAGCGGTATTGGCAATTGAGATGATGATGCGAGTTGGATGGCTTCGGCACTCTTGAAATGCCTGCGCCGTGGCACGTTCTCCCACCACCGGCACATACCGCCGATATATTGCATGGAGATTGGAATCCTGACATCTTTTTTTGAGATTTATTAACCCTGTTCGGAAAATTCAAATTTTTCGCGGAAGGCAGAGTTTTGGCCGGGTGAGGGGAAGAGATAGATTCCCGCCGGAATTGCCTCCGGGGGAGAGTGCACGGTTATGTGTAAGTGGGATTCGCTATTTTACGATAAAATAGGAGGCATAACAAAAGATTAACACTTGGCGTCTTTGAGTTTGTTTCTGTTGAGTTTTTGGACGATACCGGTAATGCGGGGGGGAGAGAAATGAGAAAAAAGCCCTTCGATTGTGACTGCAAACCGTACTGCAAACCGTTTTGTCTTTCGGAGATTGATTATGAAGCGAATTTTTAACGCTATAGCTGTTGTCGCCGTGTCAGCGGCGATCTCTCTTACCTCTGCCTCCCTTCAGGCGGAATCTGCCTGTAAGCCCTGCGACGAAGTGGCAGATTGCGACCTTTTCGATGAGACGCAGTGCGACCCCTGCGAAAGTGTCCTGAATTTGAATTGCCGTGAGCCGAATTGCGGTAAGCCGCGATCCGGCGCAGTGCGATCCGGCAAAACGTCACTGATGGATTCCATCAGCGTTTACGGTTGGGTGCAGGCGGGCATTCGTGTCAACGAACACGGCAGCAAAAACACCTACGGCGGCGGCTCACCGGCATCGAGAAATCTCAATCCCTTGGCGGGCAACTCCTATGTTCTCGGCTTTGGTCAGCCTGCCGATTTCAAAGTCAACCAGCTTTGGCTTGGCTTGGCAAAAGCGAAAGACACCCGCCACGGCTGGGACTGGGGCTTTCAGGCCGATTTCCTGTTCGGAACCGATGCGAAATATCCGCAATGTTTCGGCGACCAAACTTTCGATTTCGGCTGGGGTAGCGGCGATTATTACGATTCGTTCGTGCAACTTTACGCCGAGCTTGGTTACAAAAACTTGACGTTTCGCGTGGGCAAATTCGCTTCGCCCATGGCCTTTGAAGCGGTTCCTGCCCCGGCCTCATTTTTCTATTCACACGCCTATTTCTGCTACAGTGGTCCGCTGACGCATAGCGGGGCCGTGGCGGAATACAAAATTAACGACAAGTGGACCGTGCTGGGAGGCTGGACGGCGGGCTATCACAATAGCTTTGAGAATCCGCTGGGCGACAACGGTTTTCTAGGTCAAATTCGCTATACCGTGGATGCAAAACGGTCGCTGACCTATACGGTGTACCAGGGTTGGCACAATGGCCTTAACAGGAACGCTGACGCCTTGAACTACTCCAGAGCCTACCGGCGGGAAACGGAAACCACCATGTCATTGCGTTACCATTGGCTGTTGAATCGTAAATGGTCTTACATGATCGAAGGCCTCTGGAGTCAGGGCAACCAGAAAATGGGCGGTGCGGCGGATGATGTCATCAAGCATACATACGGTGTCAACCAGCACTTGATCTACACGATCAACAAGAAGTGGTCCATCGGCCTACGAGGTGAATGGAACGACGCACAGGGCACATTCTTCGACATTCCGCCGATCACGGGAGGCCAGGGCGCGAATCTGTACGCATTGACCTTTGCAGCCAACTGGAACGTTTTCAAAAACGTCACCATTCGCCCGGAAGTTCGCTACGACTGGAGTTTTTATAAGAACGGCTTCAAACCTTTTGGTGGCCAAGACTTGGCGGCGGACGGCCTCCAAGGGCGTGAGAAGAATCAGCTCTCCGGCGGTCTTTCCGTGGTAGCGAGCTTTTGACCGGTTTTACGTTGGCGCACGGGACACCGCACAGGCGTTCTCTGAACGCCTGCTATTCTCTGAGGATTCAAAATGGCCGGCTGAAACGCGGGAAAAGTCCGGTGGCCTTCTCCTGCGGTGAGGAGGGCTGTGAATACTCTCCTTCGCCTTGGATGCTTTGAAGTACCTTCTGAGCTTCAGGCACAAGAACTCTTGTGACCGTCGGATCGGCGATGGGGCCATGCACGTTCAATTGCACCAATTGGTCGCCCGCGCCGCCGAGTAGATCGCTGATACCGGGAATCTGCCAGCGTTTATTGCCAAGCCGGGTTCCCATCAGCAGATTCATCCGCCGTGTGTCCAGCCGCAGTTCGCCGTTTCCTTTCAGCAAAAACGCCCCGCCTTCAAACGTAATTTGGTCAAGCCGCATCTGGGGGCCGATCAGCCGAAATTCAACGTCGGCTGCGCTGAACGTGCCCGCCGCGGGATCGGTTTCTCGAATGCTGAGTTCCCGTAGCAGACGAATCATGCCCGGCGCTTCATAAATGTTGGCGTCCCGTAACTGAATCGAGCCGCTTCCCTCCAGCGATGCCAACGTTTTACCGCTACTGAACAGATTAACATGACTGCTGAGCGTGCCGGCGATGTTTTGCGTGTTGGGTTCAAAGTGCCGGGCGATGCGTGCCAGATCGGCACCAGCCAAGTTGGTCTTGACGCTATACGATATGTTGTTGCCGAAAAGAACAAGCCCTTCGGAAAGAACCGTGCCTTCAAAACAACTTCCGCGTAGCGGCTTGGCTCCTTGGGTTCCGACGAACCACGGCGACCGCCTGAAATTTTCCGGCAACGAAATGTCCGGCTGCGGTGACGGCAGTATTTTTCCGGCCTCTTGGCCGATGTAGAGCTGTTTACGTCCCATGCGATCCAATGCCATGCCGTCGAAGAAAAAAGGCCCCGTCAAGTAAGTGACGGGAAATCCTCGCAGTGAGGCGGAGCGGATATTCAGATCGCCCGCAAGACGAAACGCTTCCCCGATGGCGTAACCGGTCAAACGCACGTCGCCGAAGATATTGTCCATCGGAAAGCCGAAATTCACGCTGTTTTGGTGTAAAAACAACCCGATGTCCCAAACCGAAACGAGTGGTTGCTCGCCGACCGCTTTGGAAAAGCTGATGAAACCGCGTAAATTCAGTGGCTTGTCCAACTTCAAATTATCGCGTAGGCCTCGCAACCCCGTCGGCAGCGCATCGGCAAGTTCGGCATCAGCCTCGAGCCAATCAATCGTCAACGGATTGAGGCTGAGCATCCATTGTCCATCGGACGAGAAATTGCATTCCAGGCCGCAGTGAATTTCTGTTTTTCGATTTTTCGCCTTGAGCATGGAACTTGAAATCCGGCCATTGGCGTAATCAATTTGGCCTTGCACATCATCCAGACGGTACGGAAATTTTCCCGGCTGGAGAGACAAACCGGAACAAGGCACGGCACTGAATCGCAAATCGATTTTCGGTCGGCCCGACAGGAAGCGGACTTCGGCGGCGATGTTCGCCTTGCCCTTGATCTGAAAACTGGCCAAAAGTTCCCGTTGATGCGGATCAGGAATCGCCTTGGCCAATTGTTCGTCCAGCGGCAATTCCGTTGCGTTAATTTGGATCAGCAATTCACTGCCCGGTTCGGCATGGGCTTCCGTATGGATGGTCACCGGTTTCAAATACCCGCCGCAGCGGACCAGTGCGCTCCCGTTATTGCCCACCACGTCCGTAAAAGTCCATACGTCGTCGTCAAGCCGGAGAACGCCGCATATTTTATGCAACGGATACGGAAATTTCGCGTACTCGATGGAAATGTTGTTCAGCCCGATTTCAAAAATCTTGCCGAGCGGAATGCCCGGCGCATTTTTTTTGATGAGGAGATCGGCATTGACGCTGCCTGCGGGCTTGAGTGACGCCACCACGCTGCGCTGCTTTGCCGGCAGTGCCGCCATGAGCCGTTCATCAATGGGCACGTTTTCACCGACGATGCGAACCTGTCCCGCAGGATGGGTAAAAACGTTTGTGTAGAGGCCCTGAATGGTTGCTTTAAGCGGTTCGCCCGGCTTGGTTGCCAAGTTAAAAGCCAGTTCCGCCGTCGCATCGACCCGCAAGTTGCCCGTGACCCGCTCGACTTTGTACGGAAATTCACGAAAGGAAAAACTCAAATCGGAAAAATCCAGCGTGAGAACATGCGGTTTCCATATTCCATCCTGAAAGGCCAATTCGGCGTCCAAATCCGTTCGGCCTGCGTATTCAAATTTGGCAAGCAGATCAATCGTTTTCTGGGTCAGAAACGGGTGCAGTGCTCTGACGAGTTCCTCGTCAAATTCGAGTCCGGCGATGGCGGCGGACAGCTTCGCCCGGCGACGTTCCAGCAGTCCCTCTTGTGAATAAGAAAACAATAAGCGAGCCGATTCGCCAAGCCCGGAAAGTTTTTCCACGGTCACGCCATCGTCGGTGAAACGAAATCGACCATGTAATTCCGACAACGTGCGGTCAATGTCATAAAGCGTCGCACTGCCCTGCGACAGCGTTCCTTCGACGGCAAAGCGGCATCCCAGCCGAGCGGACGGGTCGGCCACGGCGGAAACCCCGAAATCGAATCGGCCTTGAAAGGATTCCAAGGTGTGGCGATGTTTTTCGGAAAGAGCCGATGTTTGGAAAAATCTCGCTAGTTCGAGAAAGTCGGCGTTCCAGTCAAGTTGACGGCAATTGGCGTAAAATTCCCAGTGCCGTTGCTCCGTCTCGAACGAGCCTTCAAAAATCAGTTTGCGGAACCGTTCGCTGGCCGCACTGCCGGAAAAAGTCCACGCCGGAGCCGCCAGCCCGCCATCCGTGTCATTTTCTACCGGGTGCGGCGGCGTTATCGTCATCGTAATTCCGGCAATTTTGAGTGGTTCCGCTCGGAATGCCGGAACCGTGGCATCATCGTAAAGCACGATGCCGTCGTGAATTTCGATGGGCATCACACGCAACGAGCCGTCGCGGGCAGGAATCAGACGCCTCAATTCAGGACAGCAATCGGGAAAACGCCCTTCCGCAACCCGGCTCAGACGAATGATCGGATGACGAAGCACGGCTCTTTTAATGCTAAGCTCTTTGTTATAAAGAGTTTGAATCGAGACAGGGCATTCCAGAAAAAGCTCTTTGACATGAAGCAGTGTCCGCGGCGCACTGCCATGTTCTCCGGGTACAAAGAAAGCCAAGTCGGAAATGGTAATGCCTTTTGTTTCGTCGAGCCGCACCGGGCCTATGGAAACATTGAGTTCGGGAAAGCGTTTTTGCAGTTCAGTGAGCACGTAGCTCCGAATTTGTGTGTTGACCAGATAAAGCGCAGCAACCCCCGCCACGGCCACCAACACGACAGTCAGCAGCGTGCCCCAGCATAAAAACAGCCATAAAAAACGCAGTATCTTCTGAATAAACAATGGCTTACGTCAGACCTATTCGGAATCCGTCATTCCCGCATTCCCGCCCCTGCAACAAGTGCCGGAAAGGGGGCACTGTATTTTTGCAAATACTGTCGTCGTCTTGACGCAACGCTTGCGCGGCGGGTGACGGTTGGTTATGCGACAACTCTACTGTTGTACTACGGAATCCTACGAAAAATCGCCTTGCCGGTCAAGAAGAAAACCGACCATTCGCCGTATTGCCGCCGCGCACCAGAGGCCGAAGTAGAGTCCCGCGAGGTCTTGCGCGATGTCAATGATTTCAAATGACCGGATCGGCAGCAATTCCTGCACAATCTCGGTCAGCAACGCATAGCCAAAAAGGAGCGTGGCTGTGCGAAAAAAGCTGCGATCTCGCCGTCCCTGTTCAACCAAAAAGCCCAAAATGGAAAACGTGATCAGATGCGAATAACCCATCGCTTTCCCGGCAGGCTGCCAACCCCAGAGCAGGACGCGCGGGTCGGGCAACCAAAGCAAAAGCGTCAACAAGATGACGTAACTCCATGTCGCCCAGCGCAACATCTTCTCCCACCTCTGCCACGCCATTTGCGTTGGCAATGCTTTTTCCGATACGGGGCGTTGTTTGTGCTTTCTCTTCTTCTGCATGTTTCTGCGGATTTCTTTGTGGTCACTCGCATTGTGTTTCCAATTCGGCTTCGATGTGTTTTGCCAAACGATCTGTGGCGTTGAGAGCGCGTTGTTTGAGCGACAAAAGATCAAGCATGGCCTTGGGGCGGGCGACAAGCGAGCCGAGTAAGGAGCCAACCAGTCTTGCACCGCCGGTTTCGGCGTGTTTCAAAATTCGTTGCACATCTTTGGGTAATTCTTCTTCGGCGGCGTCAAGAATGATGCGTATCGACAAAAATGGCACCGCGTGCCGTCGACAAACTTCTGCCACGGCAAAGGTTTCCATGTCAACCAATTCCGCCCCGGTCGTTTGGCCGAGCGTGTTTTTTTCTGTTGGTGTGGCAATCACCCGGTCTACGGTCAACAGCGCAAGTTTATTTTCGACAGAATGGCCATCCTCGGCAAAATGTTGCGGCACGGGATGCGACAGATCAAGCCGCCTCCCGTCAGAAGACCGAACCAGCACTTCCGGTATACAGACGGTGAATTGCTTCAACCGTTTCAACAGGCCGCCGGCGTAGCCCGCCGAGAGAATCCGTTTCGGAGCAAACACGCCGATCAATGCTTCGGTGGCCGCCGCCGCTTTTTCTTGCCCCACGCCGGACTCGACCACCACGACCCGCCGGCCTGCAAAAATGCCCGCGTGAAACACCCGGCCATCGCCGCGAGTCGTCTTTTTTTGTTTCAGGCGGTCGACAATGCCCGCCGCTTCCATCGGCATAGCGAAAACGAACCCGACATCGACATGATGATTCGCAGATAGCGGTTCTGCCAACTCTGTTTTTGTTTCTGGCTCGCCCAAAGAGGAAAAAGCGGAACGGATCGCTTGTTCCTTGACAGAATGCAGGGCTTGGGCGGCCAGCCATTGTGTGACGAGACGAAGCATTCAAAAATCGTGGGAACGGGGATAAATTGTCTTACTGAGGAGGTGAAAATTTTGCCCGTTTAGGAGGTAGTCGGCGTTCGCCGAACGCTGAATCGGCTATACTTTTTCGGGGATGCGCTCCATGCCGGAGCAACATGATGCCACAGTATGATACCGTTCTCCGACAGGCAACAATCTGAACTCGCGGCCTTGTTCGTCCAGTATTTCGATGCGAATTTCCAGCCGCTCGGCGGGCAGCACGGCGGGAAAACGGTCTGCCCATTCAACGAACGTCAAGCCGTCCCCCTCGAAATAGTCGTCAGGGCCAAGACGCAAAAAATCTTCCTCGCTTGCCAGCCGGTAAGCATCAAAATGGTAGATTGGCCTATCGCCCTCGTATTCGTGCAGCAAAACAAAGGTCGGACTCGAAACCGTCCCGGACGCCACTCCCGACGCTTCCGCGACGGCCTGCACCAAACGAGTTTTGCCCGCCCCCAATGTGCCGATCAAGGCGACAACGGAGCCATCAGGCAGATTCCTCGCCAGAACTTGGCCGAGGCGATCCGTTTCCGCCGGGCTTGCCACTTTGACAACGATTTCGTCACCTGTTGCGGTCATGGGGGGAATTGGATAAAATGAGCCAGACGGTGATACTACGCTAGGCCTAGGCTGTTTGAAAATATCGCCACGCGGCAAGGCGGAGCGATTGAGAAACCAAAACTATGCCTATCATGCCTAGTAGGTGTATTTTTGCATGTCCGTTATGTCGTTGTGTTGCACTTTGTGCCGTTGTGTTGTATATTACTCCAGCGTACTGCATGATTATGCTGCATTATTGCACAGTGCGCGGGAACAATTCGTCATTTTTCCAATAACATTTCTGCAAACTCCTGCCCACGCAGGGGATGCGAGGTCAAAATCGCGGTCTGAATTACAGCCAAAACTATAGTTACTCTCATCCATGAAATCATCACTACTCGACACCCTCCGTCCATTCGGCCAAGACCACCTTTTGACATTCTGGGATTCGCTGTCCGATGTAGAACGACAATCACTGAAAACGCAAATCGAAGCCATTGATTTTCCGCAGCTGGCCCAACTTTTTGAACATCGCAATGATCCCCCTGAGGCGTTGGCGTTGGCAGATCGCGCCACCGACCCGCCAGCCTACAGATTTTCCACCGTCACCGATGCCACGCCGCCGTATTCACCCGGCAAGGCCAAGGTCGAAATATCCGCCAAGGACGCCATTGTCGCCGGAAAGGCTGCTCTTTGCAAGGGGAAAGTCGGGGCCATTCTCGTGGCAGGCGGTCAAGGCACGCGGCTGGGGTTTCCGCACCCGAAAGGCATGTATCAAATCGGCCCCGTGTCGGGAAGTACGTTGTTTCAGATTCATTTCGAGAAGGTGCTGGCCGCCTCCAAACGCTCAGACCACAAAATTCCCTACTGTATTATGACCAGTCCGGCCACCCATGACGAAACGGTGGTCTTTTTGGAAGAGCATCGATATTTCTGTCTGGACAAAGACGATGTGTTCATCTTCTGCCAAGGAACCATGCCAGCCGTGGATATGCAGGACGGAAAAATTCTGCTGGACGAAAAAGGCTCGATAGCCCGAAGTCCCGACGGTCACGGCGGAATGCTGGCCGCGTTGGCACGGCGGTCGGAAGAAAATGCGTCCGTACTGGAGAAATTGAAGGAGCGGAGAATCGACTACATGTTTTACTGCCAAGTCGACAATCCATTGGTGCAAATTTGCTCGCCGGAATTCTTGGGCTATCACATTTTGAGCGGTTCAGAGCTGACCAGCCAGGTCATCCGCAAGCGTTTCCCAACGGACCGCGTCGGCAATGTCGTCGACGTGGATGGAAAACTCCACGTCATTGAATACAGCGATTTGCCGGATGCGGTGGCCCGGAGGACGAATGCGGACGGTTCGTTGCAGATTTGGGCGGGCAGCATTGCCGTCCATGCGTTCAGCATCTCGCTCTTGGAACGTGCGGCGAACGAGAAAAATTCGTTACCCTTTCACACGGCCAGAAAAAAAGTGCCGTTTGTCGATCTGCAAAGCGGCGAACGACGGAAACCGGAAAAAGAAAACGCCATCAAGTTCGAGCGTTTTATTTTCGACCTACTGCCGTCCGCAAATAATGCCGTGGTGGTCGAAGTCGACATTCCCAACCACTACGGGCCGCTCAAAAATGCGTCCGGCTCGCCGTCCGATTCCCCCGAAACGGTACAACGCGACATTTCAGCCTTATACAGAAGTTGGTTGCAAAGTGCCGGTGCCGAGGTAAATACGAACGTGCCTATGGAAATTTCGCCGCTGTATGCCGATTCGCCGAAAGCGTTGAGGGAAAAGATTAAATCTGGCAGCGTGTTTGATCGGGCAACCTATCTCCGGTAAGGCGGAATCCACTTTGTTCACGAATGGGGATATATCACTCGGAGCCGTGGCCGCGAGGGAGCGGTTCTCCGCAGGCCGGGCATGGCGTTCTCGGACGGATGTTTTAGAGCGAGTCAGGAATTAGTTTGGAGTGGTGGATGTGGGCAGTGTTGAGGGGAAGGCGGCAGCGATCAACGGGAGCACAGAGTTCCAGAGCAATTCTAAATATGCTCTCAATTTACCCCGACTCACCCTTCGCCAATTCATCGTGATGTGGACGGTCATCTTGGCCGGGTCGGCGACAAGTTCGTATAACAGATTGCTGGGCGCATCCATGCCGGACTTGCGTGGAATTTGGGGGCTGGACATGGACGAAGGTTCGCTCCTTCTCACTTTGGCCCTCGCCCCGCAATTGCTCTTAGCCCCCATCACGCCTTGGCTGGCCAAGGCCTTCGGCATTCGCAAGACCGTGCTGCCGTCTTCGTTGCTGTTGATCGGCATGGTCATACTGATTCCCTTTCTGCGCGGTTTTGTCACGCTCGTCGCCGCCCATGCCGTCGTCGGTGCTTTGCTCGGCGTGTTTATTACGCGAACCGTCGCCATTCTGTACAAAATTTTGCCGATTTCGTGGATGATCGTCGCACTGGCCTTTTACGCTTACGGCCTGACGCTGGGAACCAATTCCGCCGCGCTACTGAGCGCGATTTATATCGAGCAACTCGGCTGGTGGTGGATCTATTGGCAGATGGCCGTCTTCATGGTGCTCTATTTTGTCGTCGTCTACGCCTGCTATCCGCGAGGTGAAGAGATTCAGCCCGATCTCGCCAAAAACCACGATTTTGCCGGCATGATCTTTTTCTGCTTGGCCGTGATGTTGTTTTACGTGGGCCTCAGTCAAGGCGAGCAGCGCGGTTGGCTGGATTCGGAACTGGTCGCCTGCTGCTTTCTGGGGGCGGGCCTGCTGTTCGTGCTTTTTTGTTTCAACGAAGCGTTCGTTCAAAATCCCTGGGCACCGCCGCATTATCTGGGAAGTCGCAACGTCATGCTGACCATTTTTCTCGTCGGCTGTTACGCTTTCGTCAATGCAACGCAATCGACGCTGCTGACCGGCTTTCTCCAGACGGTACAAGGCCACAAGCCGGAGCAAATCGGCTGGGCCATGCTGCCGGTTCCGCTTTTGCACCTGTTTTTTATCCCCGTTGCGATTATCCTGACCCGTTTTCTTGACGGTCGCTTGGTTTTCGCGTTGGGGGCCTGCTGCTTTGCCGTGGCGTATTGGCTGGGCACTTTCGTCACCGTCGACTGGGTCGAAAATGATTTCTTGCCGCTGATGATCCTGTTTTCGATGGCCATCCCGCTTAGCCATCTTGGCATGATGAGCCTGACCTTCCTCAATTTCCGTGACGAGCACCGCATTGGCATTTTGGCTTTCCTGCAAGTGGCCAGAGTCACGTTTCCGGCCCTGTCGACGGCGTTGATCGCTTGGGTCGAACGAGTAGGACGGGACACCTACACGTATCGATTGCAGGAACATTTAGTCGCCAACGACCCGTCCGTGCTCATCAACGAGAGAATGTTCACGGACAGTCCGGCCACGGTGCAAGACATGGTGGCCACCGAAGCGTCCGTGCTCGCCTTTCAGGACGCTTTCCAAATCGGTCTCGTCGGCCCCATTGTGATTCTTGTCGCCCTGTTTTTGATGCGGCCCTCCAAAGCGAACCCCGTCTTTCCCATTGGCATCTGACCGGGTATCTTGGCCGCACGGGCGTGGACCATCGAAGTCACTGGAGGCGTTCCGCCGTGCCCGGCCCGGCATAAGGGGCTTGTTCAAAATGCCGACCGCCGTCGACCATGCGAGGGTCGCCTGTGGATGTCAACACGTCGACTAAACGAGCAGACTGCGTTTGACGTATCTCGGCATACTCCGGTTTTTCGGCGACATTAACAAGGCAATGCGGATCGTTGCGAAGATCGTAAAGTTCCTCGCCGGGCCGCTTGGCGAAGGCATAATCCCAATGCGCTTGCCACTCCGGCTTTTCGCCGTTCAAGACAAGCCACGTTTTCGTTGGCCCCGCGTCCATGTCCGCAAAAGTGAACCGGGTATGACGGCCTAGCTCGTTCCGCTTCGACCACAAATCGCCTTGAGCGCGATGATACGGATTGCCCATAGGCCAGCGTTCCGGGCAGAAGTTGCGAACATACAAAAAGTCTTTTGTGCGCAAAGCACGCTGTGGATAGGGCGTCAAGTCCGCCCTGGCCTGTTCCACATGCCGTTCACGTCCCGTCACGACAAAATCTCTGGTCGGATCGATTTGGCCTGCCTGATCTGATGACAGCAACGGCAAAAGACTCCGTCCCGTCATGCAGGCCGGCGGTGACAAACCGGCAATTTCCAAAAAAGTCGGGGCAAGGTCCATCAAATTCACAAAATCCTCGACGGTGCGCCCACCTCGAAATTTCTCCGGCCAGCGAACCAAGAGCGGCACGCCCGTGCCAATATCGTATAAATTGCATTTCGCACGAGGAAAACCCGGAATGCCGTGATCGCCGCTCATCACGATGACCGTATTGTCCAGCTCGCCGATTTGCTCCAGTTTTTTGATAAACCGTTCCAACACGGCGTCGAGAGCGAGCACTTCGCCGAGGTAGTCGCAAAAATCTTCACGGATTTCCGGCACGTCGGCCAAAAATGGGGGCATTTTCCCTTTCAGGTCATCGGGATTCATGTCCCAAAGTGCCCTGCCGGAACCTTTTTCCCACGTTCGGTGCGTGTTGGTCGGACCGAAATAGTACAAAAACGGCTTGGCCGCTTCATCCGACGCTTTTCCTTCATCAAGGAACATTGCGAAATTTTCCAAGCATTCGGCATACAATTCTTCTTTAGCGGCTTCCCGGTCTTTCCCATTGGCGACCATTTGGGTGACGACATGCGAAAAGCGGTTGAAACGGCTACCGGCCTTGGCGAATCTCGTGCGAGCACCTCCGAACGGAGCGTCGGGATTCGCGCCAGGCCCCCATGCCTTGTACGTAAAACCGATTCTGTAACCGGCCTCTTCAAGCATCAGCGGGAATGCGGGAATCGATTCATCCCAGATGGCCGGTCGCAGGATCGCTCCCCGGCCTGTACGATAAAAGTATTGGCCCGAAAACAAGGCACTGCGACAGGGCGTGCAGGATGGCGAGTTGACATAAGCGTTCGTAAAACAGACTCCGTCCCGTCCCAGCCGGTCGATGGCCGGCGTCTTGATGGTTGAATTAACCGAACTACCGGCAACGGAATGGTTGTCGTAGATGCCAGCGTAGCGGCCCCAGTCGTCGGCGAAGAAAAAAAAGATGTTCGGGCGTTTGGCCGGCGGTGCGGGCGACTCCGCCGCAGACGTGGAGCAAGTCGCAAAGCCGGCGATACCGAGCAAGCCCGCGAGAATCGGGAAATGAAATGAAACGACGGGATCTTTCATAAAGACATTTTCAAACCTCTAGGCGAGCAGTGGCTTTGACATTTGTAGTTATTTTTGATAGTCATTTACTTCGATGGTCAAACTGCCCCCGGTGGAAGACACCACGGACACCGACAGAGGCGTGTACGTGATGTCCGCAATCTGTTTCGGAATAATCCGCAGACTGTCGATCAACGCTTGACGTTCGCGTTCATATTTTTCGCCTTGTTGTGCCGTCCAAAGTGCCGATTCTTCGGGTGTGACCGTTTCAGGAGGCACTTCGACATATTTGTCGACCGTAACCTTATGTGTGCCCACCGGCGCGCCGTTGGTCGTGTAGTCTCCCCATCTTGTCCTGATTTTCGCAACGCCGGAGGTGTTTGTCGTGCCTTCGATGAGCATCGAACCGTTGCCTCCTTCGCGGTACAACGACACGACAACGTCCGCCATCGGTTGCCCGGCCTGCGTAACCGTGACCGTGCAAGGAGCCGTTTCCGGCATCTCCTTTGGGCGAGCCGGTCCGCAGCCGACGACGATCGAAATCACCGCGAGAAAAACCAAAGCGGTCACACCCTTCATTACTCTTGCATCTTGCATATCGTAAAAATCGGATAAAAGAAACTTGTCATATAAAACACGCGATTCTCCGACCTCTCGCCGAAGCCTGCCCATTTCTCTGGTCTGTCATGCAACAGGTCAAGTGAAAACGGACGATTTCGTTAGTTAGAGAGAAACGGGCTCCCCGCCATTACGTGAACCGAGCGCACCCCAAACACCATACGGAGATGTCGCACCGTTATTCCGAATTGACTCTTCGCCCGTACCAACATCAATCGTTTCACTGACAAACGTGACGGAGCCATCCACTCGCGCAACGTCCACTCCGCCGGGATGATTGCTCGTCGGTGTAAAGATGCCAATGTCCCGATTGGTTCGGTACATGCATGCAGGGCCGTTCGGCGCAATGACGGTCGAAAACCCGACGGCCATCGGGTGACCATCGTGATATTTCCAGCCACATTCTCCCCAGTAATTCGCCGGAAAAGCACCCGCACCGGTCGGCGGTGGATTCTTGTATTCCCCGGCTGAACCGGTGGCGAGGAGGCATTGTGAACGGAGTTTGACGGAAGCATTTTGATTCTGACCGTCCCACATACCACCGACATTGTAACCGTTGAGAACTCCCTCACGTACACGGAGTACGCCGGGATTCGCTTCGGCAAGCACTCGTTCCGAAAACATCACGGTATTGCTCGTACCGTCAGTCACGTCGCTGAAACCGAAGGGAATACCCGGAATGCCATTGACCTGCGGGCGAAAAGCGGCGATGCCACGATTCCATGTAATGTTTGCATAGTTGGTAAGAGTGGCGTCATTCGCAGCGTTGGCGGTAATCATGCTGAAGGGCGCATCACCGAGGCTAAATCGGTAATTGGTTCCCGAGGCCTCACGCGTACCGTAAACTTGGTTGCTTGAAGGACAGAGAAAGCCGCTTATCTTGGTCGTTCGCAACTCAGACGCAGGGGCCGTCACGGGGTCCGCATCAGCCCATTGGGCGGGGTTACATGTGGAATCCTTCCATTGATCGAACAGAGCGGTCTGTTCCATAAAGGAGAGCAAGCCGATGAATCCGCTATATCGCCAACGAGCACCGCCACCCGTGTTTTTACCATATTGCGTACCGGACAGAGCAACAAAACTGTTGTGGACGTCATGGTGATTCTGCTGGGAAAGCGCGAGTTGTTTCAAATTATTGCTACACTGCATTCGCCTAGCCGCTTCCCTAGCCGCCTGTACGGCGGGCAAAAGCAAGGCGATCAAAACACCGATGATGGCAATGACAACCAAAAGCTCTACGAGAGTAAAAGCCGCCTTGCTACAGCGCAGATACCCCCCCCCCCCTCTTAACGTTTGGTCTTTTCTCCTTTTTTTCCTGATTAAGAAGTGGATTAGCTTTGGTTGAAAACAGTCATTCCCGCATTAGGGATCACGCCGGTACGAAACCGACACTCTTCGTGACACATCATAACAGTGCCTTGCAATATGTCAACATAAAAAGCTGGTATTTTCTTGAAATTGCCATGCCATACTCACGCAGTCGTTTGTTTGAGGCCACGGCGAACGCCTGTTATTTCGACATGCTTCCTATTCCATCCATTGTCGAATTTGAAGTAGGCGTACAGAAATTCCGTGAAGCCTCATTGTGCGGTTGCCGGAGGTTGCGTCAGCAGAATATTGCGGTTCAGCAGCTGAATTTGTGCCTCCAGTGCTTTGACGGAGTTTTTCAGTTCGTCTATTTCCCGCCGCAGTGCCTCGACTGTGTTTTTCATGTCGGACAATTCCTTCGACGGCTGCGGTGCCCAAGGCGAATTGGCCCAGGCTTGGCTCTGGTCAAACTCGCTTTGGCCAAATTCCGCCGGCTGCGCATTTGGTAATGGCGTTGTCGCTTGCGGAACGGCGGGCGACTGCGATGGCGGGGACGCGGAGTAGTACGGCCTGTAAAGTGAGCCGGGATAGCGATTCGCGGGTGACATCATGGGGGACTCAGCAGTGGTCGAGCCGGGAATCGCCGAGGGGGGCAGCGTTGGATTCATCATGTTAAATCCGGGCGGCAGAGTCGGCTGGTCCGGCCCCGCATTAGGCACTACACCGGGCATGGCCGCGCGTTGTGTTGTGAGTTGCGTCTCAATGTCCTTGAGCTGTTCGACGATTTCTTTTTGCTGCTGCTGATGCAATTCCACCAGTTGCTTGTCTTCCGTTCCGATGAGAGCCAGCACTCGCTGCGATTCCTGAAGTTGGAACGTCAAATCTTGCCGCATTCGCAAAAGCTGCGAGGGACTCATCGGCGGCAGCGTGGACATTCGCGGCGGCACGGCATTGACCGGCACGCCGGCAGGCGGCACTTCCTGGGCAAAAAGCGATAAGGGAAAAACTATCGCAAAGAAAAAAAGAATGGTTCGTGTCATGGGACTCATTGTGTGTTGGCTCTGCCGCACGCAGCCGTCTGGGCATGGTTGCGCTAGTTTGACAAATCGCTTCCTCGCGGTCGCAGCTCGGATTTAATCCGGCAGCCATTATACTCGACGGCTGAGGAAAAGTACAGCAAAAGATAGCTGGTTTGCCAAAAAAATGTGCTGTTCTTTTTTTTCAAACTATGGCACACTTGTCTGGCTATGGTACACTTGTCCTGAGGTTCTCATTCCCGTACAGACGCTGGGGGCGAACCCGCCGCGACAATTTTTTCATGGCGAGCGATACATTTTGGAGAAAACATGACAAAAAATTGCATTTTGATGGCCGTAGCCCTTTTCTCGCTGCCGGTTTGGCTGCAAGCACAAGCGTTTCGTTTTGTCGAGCGAGAGGACAAGCAGCTCGCGCTGCATGAGGGCAACTCGCCGGTATTGACCTACCGCTATGACGTGGTTGAGCATAACAACGTGCCGGAAAAAGATTTGCGGCGCATGGCCGGCTGCTACGTTCACCCGCTTTATGGTATCCAAGGCGAAGTGCTGACCGATAATGCGCCACGAGACCATTACCATCATCATGGCGTTTTTTGGACCTGGCCGCATGTCGGCGTGCATCAAGCGGACGGCACGGTCAGAAATCACGATCTGTGGACGAGTAACACAGAACTGAAACAACATTTCGTGCGTTGGATCGACCAAAAGACAGATGGTAAACAAGCGGTGATTGAAGTCGAAAATGGCTGGTTTGTCGGCAAACCGACTGAAGGCGATAAAATCATGTCGGAAAAGGTCAAAATGATCGTTCACAGGATTTCACCCCACCAAGACGGTCTCCGTGGCCGGGCCGTGGACTTTGAATTTGTCTGGACTCCCACCGACAAAGCCGTTACGCTGCGTGGCAGTGAAGGCAAAAGTTACGGCGGCTTTTCCGTGCGTTTTAGGCCGTTCATCCCGGCAGAGACCTTGAAGAAAAATCCCAGGGCCGAGGCGAAAAGGAGTGAGGCCAATGCGATAACGATTTCCAACGGCGCCTTGGGCACGGTTGCGGAGAACGATAGGACGGAAACGCGGATGGCCTGGGCTGATTACACGTCGATGTTCGATGGCCGCGAGCAACGAAGCGGCGCAACGATTTTTGCGTCAAAATCACATCCCGATTTCATGCCGACTTGGATGACCCGGTATTACGGAGCACTCTGTGTCGGCTGGCCCGGCGTGGACGGCAGAAAATTTGAGCCGGGCGAAGAAATCCAGCTGCGTTACAGAATTTGGATTCACGACGGTGCCGTGACGCCTGAACAAATCCAAGCAGCTTATGAAGAATATATTGGTTCGTGAATAAAACAGGCGCGCTTTATTGTAAAGCCGACTTGGCCATCACTCTTGCGACTTGACAAATTCATCTCCGAAACGTCTGATACTGCGCAGCAAATCGCGGTCAAGACAGGAGTGCTTGACGGTTTTGCCGCCGGTGGCTTCAGCGATGGCATCGGCGGAGGCACGGTTGAACTCCGGCTGCACAAAAATCACCGGCAGACGTCCGGTCTTTTGCGTTTCGGCCTTGGTTTCGGCAATCAGTTGGGCAAGCTGCTGCGGCTTCGGCGATTTGCCTTCAAATTCAATGGCGTTTTGCCGGAGACCAAATTCGTCGCAAAAATAACCGTAAGACGGATGAAAGACGAAAACCGTCCGACCGCGGAACGGGGCTAACTTCTCGGCCAATTCCGCATGGAGTGACTCCAGTTCCGCAACAAGCTCTTCGTGATTTCGGCGGAAATCATCTGCGTTTTCCGGGGCGTATTCGATCAAAACGCTCAGCACCGCGTCGGCCTGCCGTTTTAACATGCCAGGCGCAAACCAGATATGCGGGTCAAGGCCATCGTGGGCACAACTCGCTGAATGTACGAGTTCCGTGGCCCCCGTTCCTTCTGCGTGGGAATGCAGTTCCAAGGCACGCAGTGCCAAGCCCTCACGGAGATCAAGGCATTTCAAATCCGGCGCAACCGACTTGAGTTTCGGAATCAGTGCCGCCTCGAAAGGCATTCCGGTACAAAAAAGTGCCTTGGCGCGGGACAAGGCCGTCATATCACCCGGCCTAGGCTGATAAGACTCCGGCTCTTTTCCGGTGGGTACGAGCACCGCAACGCGAATCTTGTCGCCACCGATGCGTTCCAGCAAATAGCCGTGCGGCGCAATGCTGACGGCAAAAACCGGGCGAGGATCGACTCCATCCCACGGACATCCGACTAAAGCGGCAACCAGAGCGAAGAGGATGACAAGCGGCGAGCGGCCGCAAGCGTAAAGTATTCTGTCGCAAAAATGACATGCAATGACTGACAAAATAGGCCTTTCGGAAACAATTCTAATTAAAAAACTCTTGGAACGGATCGTCCTCTTCCTCTTCTTCCTCCGTCGTCACTGCTTCCTCTTCCACAGCTTCTTCCTCTTCATCAACATCTACTTCTTCCTCCTGTTCGCCAAACGGGTCCTCTTCTTCCTGCACGGCCTGGGTTTGCGATGTCTCGGCTTCCAGCTCAGCAGATTCCGTTACCGGAGCTGTTCTCACCGGTGCTTTCGCTGCCGGTGCAACGGCTTTTTCTACCGAGTCGACTTTCGCAAAGGGATCGACCGAGCGTGCTCCGAACGGAGCCGTTGCCACGACCGGTTTGGCCAGTTCTGCCAAAGTCGCCCGATCCTTGGCCTTTTGCTCGCCGAACAGAACCGCTTTCCGCTTTTTTTCTTCGTTTTGCCATTTCAGCCGCGCTTCGCGGCGGTATTTTTCCACCAGAAGACGCTCTTTGCCTTGAATGCGTCGCAAAGTTTCAGGAATATCAAAATCCCGCGCGGAGCGGCCTTCCAACTCCAACCGAGCCGCTTTCTTGAAAATCTGATCGGCCAAATCTTTTTCGCCGAGCCGCAATTGAGCCAAGGCTAAGAAATAGTAGGCCCGCGGGTCCTCGTTTTTCCGTTTTTCCGTCGACTCGAGCAGCTTGACCGTCTCCTGATAGTGGCCAGCAAAAAAAGCATGAACCGCCTTGCCGTAAGCCACCTCGAAGCGATTTTGTGCCGCAAACTCGGCACAAAAAACAATGCCGCCCAAAAAAAAGAACAAGGTCGATCCAAAAAGAATTTTTTTGCCCATTTTTCCTTATCTCCCTCAAACAACGCGGAAATTTGCACCCTCTACGACTGTATCGGAAAAAAAGCGAAGGAACAGCGATGAAAAACTCTTTTTATCGATGCCATTTGCTTTTTTGAGAACAAAGAGTCATAATTCCCGTAAAATTTCCCTTTCGTTTTCTATTCTGTTTGTTCCCAAAACCCTAGCCATTTTTCTTAAACCGCGACTGGTCAAATTTCGGTCTCGGCTTTTTCGGGGCAGCCTTGATCAGTCGCACCGATTCTTCCCCCAACAGCTCGGAAACCCGCCTCCGCAGTTCGGCATTCATCGCCACCCGCAAATTGGGCTTGCGAAGAATGGCCAGACAGCCATTATTGAGCTTGACGGACAGTTCGAGATTGCCCTCACCGGGATAACCTCGCATAATTTCGTACAACATCTTGACGCTGTCCGGCGAATGGCGATTCTCATCAAACGTAATGGCCAGGCCGCTGGTCAGACGGTCGGCTGCTTCTTCGACGGTGTAAAGTTCATCGACAATCAAGTTGGCATCATTTTCGCTTTGGCTGCGGCTGCGGTCGATTCGGCCTACTGCGAAAACGATAGACTCACTGGCGACCAGTTTGGAACATTTTGCGTATTCGTCGGTCCAGATGATGGAGCGGATCGCGCCCTCCGTATCTTCAAGCGTGAACATGGCAAACGGTTTCGGTGTGGCTTTTTTCGTCATCAGCACCCTTATGTCGGCAACTTGTCCGGCAAGAATCACTTGCACGTCGCCTTTGAGATATGTGGCTTCGTCGCAAGAATGTGTACGGAACTGCTCGAAAAAAGGCTCCATCTCTTTGAGCGGATGGGAAGAGAGATAAAAGCCCAGCACCTCTTTTTCATAACTCGCCTTTTCCTTGTCGGGCCACTCTTGGAGTGTCGGAAGGGCTGGGGTGGGAGTCGCCGGTTTTGCCTCTTCGGCAGGGGGGGCGTCATCGAACATGCCGAACAAATTTTTCTGGCCCCGCTCGGCATCTTGCCTGATCGTACCGGCTGACTTCCAAGCCTGCTCCAAATTCCGCATCATACCGGCACGCGAGTCGCCGAGCGAATCACACGCCCCGGCCTTAATCAGAGTTTCAACGGTCGCGCGGGCACAGGCTTTGCCGTCAACCCGGGCGCAAAAATCAAAAATATCACGAAACGCTCCTCCTTCGTGACGTGCCGCCACAATCGCCGTCGCCGCGCTGTCGCCGCAACTTTTGACCGCCGTGAGTGCGAAGGCAATTTTGCCGTCGACAACGGAATAAAGCCTCGACGACGTGTTCACGTCCGGCGGAATGACCTCGATTCCCATACGCCGGCAGTCGTCGATGTGCTCGACAGTGGAATCTTTCGACTTGAAATTGCGTTTGGAAATATCGCCGCTCAAAAGGGCCGCCATAAATTCGCAGGGGTAGTGCGCTTTCAAATACGCCGTCATGTACGCCACCAGCGCGTAGGCCGTCGAATGTGATTTATTGAAACCGTAACCGGCGAATTTGACGATCAGCTCGAAAATTTCCCGTGATTTTTCCTCGGCCAATCCGTTCGCTTGCGCCCCGGCCACAAATTTTTCCCGCGATTTTTCGATCTTTTCCGTGACTTTCTTGCTGATCGCTTTGATGATGCTGTACGCTTCGCCGAGCGGAATATTGCCCAGTTTGTTCAGAATACGCATGATCTGTTCCTGATAAACCATCACGCCGTTGCTTTCTTCAAGCACCTCTTTCATTACCGGGTGATCGTATTCTGGTTGGCGTTCGCCGTGCTTGACTTTCACGTACTGATCGACCATGCCGCCTTCGAGCGGCCCGGGGCGGTAAAGCGCGAGCGTTGCGATAATGTCGCGGAAATTGTCCGGCCTCATTCTTTGCAATAATTCACGGATTCCGCCGCCTTCAAGCTGGAAAATGCCCTTCGTTTCGCCGCGACAGAGCAGTTCGTAAGTTTCCTTGTCATCCAGCGGAAATTTGTACGGATTTAAGGTCTCGCCCGTCGTTTGTGCGATCATCTCGATGGCTTCCGCGAGAATCGAAAGGTTGCGCAAACCCAAAAAGTCCATTTTGAGCAAACCGGCCTTTTCCACGTCCGGCCCTTGCCATTGCGTTACGACGGCCCCTTCTTTGTCTTTCTGGAGCGGCAAGTATTCCGTGAGCGGCTTTTCCGCGATCACGACCGCACAGGCGTGAACGCCGGACTGGCGGTTCAATCCTTCAAGCTGCTTCGCAAAATCGATCAATTCCGTCACGTCCGGTTCATTCCGGTAACGATTGCTCAGCTCTTCACTTTCTTCGAGCGCGTCTTTGATTTTTACTTTTGGCCGGTCCGGCACGAGTTTCGTGATCGATTCCACATAAGGAATCGGCATGTTCAGCACGCGGCCCACGTCCTTGATCGACTGCTTGGCGGCCATCGTGCCGAACGTTCCAATTTGCGCAACATTATCCGTGCCGTATTTTTCTTTGACATAATCCAGAATTTCGCCGCGACGGTCTTGGTCAAAATCGATGTCGATATCCGGTGCTTCCGGCCTGCTTTCGTCTAAAAACCGTTCAAAAAGCAGGTCGAATTCCAAGGGGCAAACGTGCGACATGTTCAGGGCGTAACACACCAGCGCACCTACGCCGCTGCCTCTGGCGGTGCGGTGAATGCCGCGTTCCTCGGCCACGCGCACGAAATCCCAGACGATGAGAAAATAGTTCGGATAGCCGAGTTTGGAAATCACGGCCAGTTCACGATCCAGCCGGGCCATGACTTCGTCGGACAGTCTGCCGTCTTTGCAACGTTGCGGATTGTCGGCATAGCGACGCTGCAAGCCTTCAATGCAAAGTTTGCGAAGATATTCGTCCGACGTTAAATTGTCGGGCGGGTGGAAGACGGGAAAAAACCGTTTGCCGACGTCAATATCGCAGTCGATTCTATCTGCAATTTCGACGCTACGGCGAATCGCATCTTCATGGCTCGGCATGGCGTGGAGCATTTCCTGACCGGTGCGCAGGTAAAACTGGTCGCTGTCCATCCGCATCCGGTTCGATTCGCTGCGCTGTCTGCCCGTATTGATACAGAGCATGATGTCCTGCGCATCGGAATCTTTTTGAAACACGTAATGCACGTCATTCGTGGCCACCGCCGGAATTCCCAGTTCTTCCGAAATTTTGACCGTGCCGTCCATGACGACCTTTTGAATTTCAAGACCGTTGTCCTGAATTTCAAGATAATACCGGTCTCCGAAAAGTTCGCGGTACCAGCGAGCGATCCGTTTGGCTTCTTCGAGATCATCGCGGTCGCCTTGATAGACGGCCTTCGCAAATTCGCTGGACAGACAACCGCTGAGACAGATCAGACCTTCATTATACTCTTGTAACAGCGTTTTATCGATTCGCGGTTTGTAATAAAACCCCTCCATGAAAGCGAGCGAGGAAAGTTTAAGCAGGTTTTTATAGCCTGCCGCGTTCATGGCCAGCAGGGTGAGATGGTGGTTGGCCTCTTTCACGGATGAGGAAGCGCGGTCAAAGCGGCTTCCCGGCGCGATGTACGCCTCAAAACCGATGATGGGTTTGACGTTGAATTTCAGGCCCTGCTGATAAAATTCGAGCGCGCCGTAGAGATTGCCGTGATCGGTCAAGGCTAAGGCGGACATTTCCAGCGTTTTGGCACGGTCGAGCAGGGCAGGTATGGTTCCGGCACCGTCAAGCAACGAATAATGGCTATGGCAGTGAAGATGGACAAAGGGGATGGACATGGGAGAGCGACTAGTGACGAGTGGTGAATGACGGGAGCGACGCGGCGACAAGCAGCGCGATCAGGATACAGTAAAGCGGTCCCTCCATGTCTTGGGAGAATGAACCGTTAAACAGGCATGCCAAGAGCAGCGTTGCTGTTACGTAAAGTCCGAGCGGTTTCCACGGCCCGGCCAGTTGCTGCGACAACTTGGAAAGGTAGTAAAAAAGAGCCGCGAAAATGGCTAGGCCCAGCCAGCCGGAGTGCATGGCGAAGGCGAGAAATTCGCTGTGGATATTATCGAGGAGGTCACCGGAAAATTCGCGGCATTTTTTCTGCGTTTCCAACATGCCGAATCCCCAAGGATGTCCGCTGATGTGCTTGACGGCATGTCGGTAGAGTTGCAGCCTGCCGTGTGCGGGCTTGTTTTCCGTGGAATCATTCTCGGTAAACACCGTTTGGAGTAAATCGTTGATTTCCAAGCCCGCGCTGCGAGTTTTCCTCGCAAAAGATGAAGAATAATGGTAGCCTGCCCAACAGCATACGACGGCCAGAATCACCGCGATCACCGCCCCTTTTCTTGAGTTCCATGTTAGGAGCAGTGCCGTAATTCCGGCCAGAACCGTCACCCAGGCCGATCTTGACGGATTGATTCCGAAGATAACGACCAAGCAAAAGGCGATCAAAGTGTAACGAATCGCTTGAAGAGCATGAATGCGCCAAGATTGTTGAAAAAAAGTGCGCAAATAAGTCCCCGTGGAAACTTGTGCCACGGAACGCATGGCTGCTCTCCAGTTTGTGGACAAGAAGCGGCGACAATAGGGATTACGGCGAATCGAGAAAGGGACACAAATCAATAGGCCGCACCAGACAACCAAGGCCATGCCGAACCAAATCGTGTTCCTCGCAATGGCTGCTTCTCTGAAAGGGACGAGACTCCCAAACGGCGAATAGTGGTATGTACAAAACGAATAGATTATGGTAACCGTCATAGCCACTCCCAATGAGTTGAGCATGAACATGCGGCGCGCTTGGGATGTGAGGACGAAGGCCAGAATAATCAGAATGGGAAACGGGTGATGACCTCGCCAGTATTTGAGTGACTTGAACAGCGAGACCAAAGACAAATCCTCCGACTGAAAAACGCCGATGAAGGAAACGAGAACGAGCAAAGCCGCAACGAGGAGAACGGGACTGCTCTTGATGAACTGAAACTTTTGCCGCCACTGGCCGCCCAGAAGAAAAAACAGGATCAACAAAATATCCCAAGCATCGGTCAGGGAGTTCGATATGAGCACCGCAAATGGGTAGAGCAAAGAAAGCCGCAACAGGGCCAAATCGGCAAAGGAAGCCAATCCCGGCTTGTCCTTGCCAAAGAAAAAAGATGTGAACGCGGGTCCCTGCATGGAAGAGAGCAAATGAATTGTTTTCTTGAAAAGTCTGGGTCGATGCGAACGCGCTACCGTACCCGCCCAAATTCATGCACGGCCTCGACGAATGCAATCGCGTTTTCGACCGGCGTCTGCGGCATGATTCCGTGCCCTAGGTTGAAAATGAAGCCCGGTCGCCGCTCCACGAGTCGCAAGATGTGCTGGACGTGTTGCCGAATAACCTCGCGGTTGGTCAGCAAAATAGCAGGGTCGAGATTACCCTGAAGGGCCAGGTCCGTACCAATCACTTCCCACGCCTGATCGATTGGAATGCGCCAGTCAATACCGATGACGTGACCGCCGGCGTTGCGGACGCTGGGCAGTAAGACTGGATTGCCCGGCGCAAAGTGGATGATCGGAGTCCCCGGAATGACTAGGTCGATCAACATTTTGGTATACGGCTGAACAAATTTCCGGTAATCCTCATCCGACAGGCAACCTGCCCAGCTGTCGAATATCTGCACGATCTGCGCCCCGGCTTCGATTTGTCCATTCAAGTACCGGGCCGTCGAAAGGGCGAGTTTTCGCATCAAATCCTGCCACTCGACGGGATACAGGTGCATAAATGCCTTGACCTGCCGGAAGTTTTGGCTGCCTCCTCCCTCGACGGCATACGCCGCCAGCGTAAAGGGCGCGCCTGTGAACCCGATCAGCGGAATGCGCTCGTCCAATCCTTCCCGCGTGTAGCGGACGGCGTCCATGACATAATCCAATTGATCCCCTGATTCCAATTCGACCACGTTTTTGACATCCTCAGGCTTGGCAATCGGTTTTTTGATTTTCGGGCCGCCTTCGGGAAGAAATTCGAGCGGCAAACCCATCGGTTCCAAAATCAAGAGGATGTCGGAAAAAATGATGGCCGCATCAACGCCCAGCTTTTTCACCGCCGTGAGCATGACATCGGCGGACAGGGCGGGGTTTTTGCAGAGTTCGAGGAAAGAAACCCGTTCCCGGACATCGCGGTACTCCTGCATGTACCGGCCTGCCTGCCGCATCATCCAGACGGGCACGGCATCGGTCGGTTGGCAGCGAACCGCCCGCATCATCGGACTGTCATCCCAGAGTTTCTTCATGGCAGGAATCAGGGGGTAGGGGCGAAGGGGTGATGGAATGGCAAGAACAATTATTCCAAATTAAAACCGAAAAACTTCCTCGCGTTGTTATAGCATATATCCCGGACCATGCCGCCGATCAAATTCAGATCGTTCGGTAACAGTCCCTGCCGCACTTCGTCGCCGAGCAAATTGCACAGAATCCGACGGAAATACTCGTGCCGCGTATAGGACAACAACGATCTGCTATCGGTCAGCATCCCCACGAATTGGCTCAGCAGTCCGAAATTTGACAACGTGTTGAGCTGTTGTTCCATGCCGTCTTTCTGATCCAAAAACCACCATCCGCTGCCAAACTGCATTTTCCCCGCCTGACCGCCGCCTTGGCTGCTATCCTGAAAATTGCCGAGCATCGTTGCGAGCATCGCATTATCCGCCGGGTTTAAGTTGTACACGATCATCTTCGGCAATTCGTCGCTACGGTCTAGGGAGTCAAAAAATTTCGACAGTTCACCGGCACTGGTGGCATTGGCCATGGAGTCAAAACCGGTGTCGGAGCCAAGCTCCCGGAACATTCTCGAATTATTGTTCCGCAGTGCCCCAAGATGCAACTGCATGGTCCAGCCTCGCTTGGAGTGCAGTCGGGTCAGATGCCGGAGAATTGCGCTGCGCAGCGCGACAAGCCCCGGAAAATCGCGCACGAGTTCGCCTTTTCTCAAACTTTCAAAAACTTCGGCGGCGGTGGAAATTCCCGACTTGTAATGCACGCTCGTAAAGCTGTGGTCGGCCAGCCGGCAGCCGTTCGCGTGGAAATAATCGTGGCGGTTTTTCAAGGCCTTGAGCAGATCGTCCAGCGTGCTGATCGTCATGCCTGCCGCCGTTGCCAAGCGATCAATATACTCATTGTATTCACCAACGCTTTGCTCCGTCACGACGTTATTGTGCGGATGCGCGCCGGTAAAGAGTGTCACCTTGTCGGTACGGAAAGTCGGCAAAACCTGAATGTCAAACGAGCTGTCAGCCGCAATTTTTTGATGCCATTCCAGCGAATCCGCCGGGTCGTCCGTGGTACACACGAGCTTGACATTCATTTGCCGCATGATGCCACGAGCGGAAAATTCCGGCAAGGACAGCTTGGCGTTGGCATCATTCCATACGCTCTTGGCCGTGTCGGGGCCAAGCAGACGGTCGGAAATGCCGAAGGGGCGTTTCAGCTCAAGGTGTGTCCAGTGGTACAGGGGATTCCGCAACGTGAGCGGCGTGACGTCGGCCCATTTCTGAAATTTTTCCCAATCTCCCGCATCGCCGGTGATGTAGTGCTCATCAATGCCCGCCGCCCGCATGGCCCGCCATTTGTAGTGGTCACCGGCCAGCCAAATTTGCGAGATATTCGCAAAACGCCTGTCTTCAAACACGTCTTGCGTGGACAGGTGGCAGTGATAATCGATGATCGGCATGTCGCGGGCAAACTCGTGATAAAGTTTGACTGCGGCGTCACTTTGGAGCAGAAAATTTTCGGTGATAAATTCGGACATGGCTCTACTGGTGTGGTGAAGATTCCGTCATTTCCCGCAAGGCGGTCGATGAGCTACGGTCGCAAGCACTCATAAAATGCGGCAGTCACGCCTGTGCAGCGACTTTACGTTATTCTACCACGCCGGGAACCTCGCTACCACCCCCGAAAACCGAAAACATTGCCTTGTTTATGAAAACGGTGCAACCGGTTGTGCTGAAAAAATGGCGTGTGCCATTCTTCCGGTGGGCGAACAATTGTGGTATACTCACGGCACGCCGGTGCGGTTATGTTGTCAATTCAAAAAAGGAGCACCCCATGACCATCGTTCTCATTTCGTTTTTCGGCATACTGTTTTTGATTGCCATCGTCCTCTTTTTCTGGGCCATCGGCATTTACAATGGTCTCGTGACCAAACGGAATCGCTACAAAAACGCCTTCGCACAAATCGACGTGCAGCTCAAGCGGCGTTACGACCTGATCCCCAATCTGGTCGAGACGGCTAAAGGCTACATGAAACATGAGCAGGAAACGCTGGAAAAAGTTATTCAGGCCAGAAATCAGGCGATGGGTGCGGCCGGGGCGGCCTCCGATGATCCGGGCAATGCTCAGGCCATGCAAAAGTTGGGCAGGGCGGAGGGCGAATTGGCGGGCGCGCTGAGTCGTCTCATGGTCGTCGTCGAGCAGTATCCCGACTTGAAGGCGAACCAGAACATGCTGGCACTTCAAGAAGAACTTACGTCGACGGAAAACAAGGTCGCTTTTGCCCGGCAAGCGTACAATGACTCGGTCATGTCGTACAACATCGACCGGGAAATCTTCCCCGCGAATATCGTGGCAGGCATGTTTAATTTCGCCGCCGCGACGCTGTTTGAAGTGGAAAACGAGGCTGAACGAGCCGCACCCTCGGTCAAGTTTTAAGAAGAGCCGGGAACGCGATTCCCAGCCACCTTGGCATGGATGCCTGCTTGGGGAAGTCACCCACTGGACGCATCGCCGAAGAAAACTTCATGCCGGACAATGCCGGATTCTTCCTCGACTTCGGCATGGGTCTGCCAACGCCAACGGCGTGAGCCGCGTTTCTTTTCCTTGCGAATCTCAATCCGCGGCTCCACATAGAATCCGAAAAAGGCCTTCAAGGATTCCCACCAGGTCGGATCGGCGACGTACTCGACCTCGACAACTTCAAAAGGCTGCTCCGGTTCAAGGTACATTTTGCGCATCGAGGTTTTCGGACCAAAATCGCCGCCGCAACGGCTACAGGGCGTCTTGTTTTTTGGCGGCCTGACCGTATGCCCGCAGCCTTTGCAGACATGTCGGTATTCCCAAGGACCGTAGCCGTAATGAGCGTCTTTCATGGGCGAAAAATTTGATAAGCCCTCTATCTTCCCGTCACCCCCCCCCCGATAAGGTAGGGGGCAACCCACATAGTAAGGGCGGCGTGAACCCTCTCCGAGTATATCAAGCCGCCACAAAATGTCGATAGCAAAATCTGCTCTTTACACACGGCTCGAAACTCGGTATCGTCCACACTCTGTCCCCGTAGACCATCAGATAAAAAATGAAGGGACGCCCCTTGGAAGCCGTGATGTTACCGGCTACCGAGTGGCTGCACATGCGATTTTTTTGACGAAGATCGAGTATTGTCCCGCTGGAGACTGGCGATGCACCTGAATTGTACACCGTTTCGTTCACTTGCCTGCATTCTGCTTTGTACGGCCTTGGTAAACGTTGTTTTTGGCCAAGCCTTGCAAGACCCGCCGCACCAAACGCAGCCTATTCGTATGCAGCCGCTGCAAACGCCGCCCAAGTCGATCACACACAACGGCGTGACAGTCTACAGCCAGAATGCCGACACGCCTATACCACCGCAGCTTTTTCCAGATCACACACATGGCCGCACCTTGCCACCGGGTTACGGCTCACCCTATCCCACTGGGAGACAGCCTGCACAAGTGGCCCAGCTTCCCGGCCAAAATTCGTCGATATACAATCTTCCGGTTCAAGCGAACGGGACGCCTGTGCCCTCACAGATTTCCCAGCTTTCTCAGCCGCAGTACACGCCGCAGTATGCTCAGCCCCAACCGCCTGTTGCACATTTGGCAACAGTACCGGTTCGTGTCGCGTCCGTGCCCGCCACCCCAACGCAGCAGCGACAGCCTCCGCAACTCCAGCACATGGGAAGAGCCGAGCCGCCTATGATTGATACGCGACTGCCGCCCTTCATTTTGCAGCCGCAAGAGCAACGGGAACTCGACGCCTTTCTCGCTCGCTGGGAAAGAATCAGCGACTCGATCAAGCAGTATCATGCCGACTTCGACATGTGGAAATACGACGCGACCGTGCCCGGTATTGCACCGAACACCCCCTACCAAAGGCCGTTCGGCTCATTCCGTTTCATCTCCCCGGATAAATTTGTGTACTATATCGAGGGCGAAAGGATCAATGGCAACAAAGTGAAACGTGATGACAAGGCCAATGTCAACGTGCTGGAAGAAAAAATCATCATCGACAATCAAGCGGTTTATTATTACGACTACAACGCCAAAAAAGTGCGAAAATCGAGTATTCCGCCGGAAATGATACGAAAAGGTTTCGCCGACAGTCCGCTGCCGCTCATTTTCGGAGCCAAAGCGGCGGATTTGAAAAAACGTTTCAGCATGAAACTCACGACCCGGCCTGATCTGGTGGGCAAGGAAATTTGGCTCGAAGCCATCCCGCTGAATCCCGAAGACCAGCAGGAGTTCCGAAAGCTCGAAATTCACCTTGACAACGATACACTGCGAGCCAAAGCCTTGAAGAAGGAGGACATCAACGGTAAGGCGTATGATGCTTACGTTTTTAACGATGTGAAAATCTATTCCAACTTCGTCACGGCCTTGTCACCTGCGATCATCGAGTTGTTCACGCCCAACGTGCCGCGTGGCTGGCAAGTGGAAGTCACCGAAATGCCCGCCGCGCAAGCCGCAATGCCGACAGGCCCAACGGCGCAAAATCCGCAGCAGAACGTGCCGCGACGAGAGACCTTGTTGTACTCTCCGTGAACGGAAGGTAATTTTCCTTATTCTGTCTTCAATCGCACGGAATCCATGCCCACGCCGGCGGCGGCATCAAGTGCCCTGACGACGGTTTCATGCGAGGCTTCCGATTCGGCGATTACGAGCAAGTGCTGCGTTTGCCTTTGTGAACGTGGCTGTGAATCTTGATACAGACGTTCGCGCAACCGGGCGTAAAGAGCCTGCTGCGTGGTCGCTTCCTCGCCTTCCACGAAAATTTGATCGTCGGCGGTGATATTGACAACCGTGCCATCCTCCACCTTTTCCCGCTCTTCCGGCAACAAAGCCTGCTGAGCGGCTTGATCGCTTTCCGGGTCGGGCATGGAAATCGCTTTTTGCATTCCGAACGCCGCCGTAATCATAAAGAAAATCAACAGCAGAAACACGACGTCGACCATCGGCGTCATGTCCATTTCGGCTTCAGTTCGGTGGCGGCGGGCAAATCGAATGCGTTCCATACCGGGTTATTGCACAATTTTTGCAGTTTCCGAACACACCCTAATCTTCAATCTTCCAAATCCAGAAGTTCCCGTGCCGTCCGCGCATCCGTGACGAGGTGTGTCCAAAGCCGCAGTTTTTCATTGGCCAAAAGCGGCTGTAGCGCATGTTTTTTTGTGGTACCACATTCGCCGCAGGGGCCGGCCACGAGCACCACGTACTTGCCATTATCCGCATGGGCCATTTTCACCAACTCTTCCAACTCAAAAAGGGTCACCGCCCTGACCGGACAAATCCGTTCCAGCGGCCCATCGACGGTATAGGGGCGGAATTGCACATCGCCGATCCAGCCGGCTGCCCGCATCTTTTCCACCGTGTCCTTTGGCAGCAGTCCCTGATTCATCAAATGGGTCAGGTACTGCACCAGCAGGCCATGCTCATGGTCGGCGGCTGCCAGCGAGGTCACCACGATGTCGATATTATTTCGCCGCTCAAAGGAATACCGAATGCCGGGATTCGCTATCTGTCGGTCATAATCATTGTTGTCCACCACCGTGGCCGAAAACAGAGCTTCAAATTTGACGTTGGTCAGCGAAGGATCAAAATACGTAAAATAGGTTGACGGTGACTTATGCGGCTCGTTCGGCAAAAAACCGCCGGATGAAATAGCGTGCAAAACAAGTTGTGGCACGTCCTCGCCGGAAAGAATTTTTTGGGCCAGTCGTTTGGCCACGAGCATGGCCGCATAGCCCGCCCCCATGCCGAGATGGACGGCCTGCTTCTCCGGCTCGTTTGGAAATTTCCTTTTTTTGTCTTTCCAAACCCGGTCAATGAGTTCAACGATCAAATCCGCAGCCGTTGAGGTGACATGTTTGGCTGCCGAATCGCCGCGAACATTGACGACTTTGATCTCGCCGGAATAGTTCTCCAGCTTGAAATACTCTTCCAGTTTTTTGGTCAGTCCTTTTTCGGTCGGAGCTTGCAAGAGCAAAAAACCTCGCTGGCAGGCCTCCCAGAAAAGCGGGTAGATTTTTTCGCGTGTGATGTCGGGCCGTTTTTTCTCTTTTTGAATCCATTCAGCGACGGCCGCCGCCGCTCCACGCTGGCGAGCTTCACCCTCCGGCTGTTGCGCCGAGCGTCCCAGTTGGAAAAAATAGCGATCACAGACTGCGAAAATCAATTCGTCCGACTCCTGCGATGCGTGCCAACGGGGCGTTACCACCTTGGTCTTCGTCTTTTTCTTTGCCATGTTCGTTGTGGTCGGGACGCGAAAACAGTCCCATACGTGCTGCGTTTGCGAACATATCTTCCAATCTTCCAAGAGCCAACTTACTCAAAGTGCGACTCACGGAAAGAAACGCTCAATTTCATTGAACTGTGGCGAATTATAACAGAGAGGGAGAGACAATGCAATGGCCAGTCGTATAATTGTGGCAAAAGAGTCTGTTTTTTGTGCCGAACAATGAAGAGACTTGGTTCGGCAACCCCCATCCCCCCGCAGGCGGCCCGTACGGCCTTGGCGATCTGCTGCCAAACACAGTTGTGGTCCGTGCCGTTATGCCGTTCGATGAACAACGCATTGGTTTTCCGACAGTACTTCGATTCCTTCAGTGCCTCGGCAAATTTTTCCCTCTTCCCGACAACCGTATTTTTCATAGTTTTTGTTCTGACAACACAAGTTTTCAAATCGTCCACGCCGCTGTTCCTAACACCCAACGTTATGCCACTCCATCACTTGGAGCGAATTCGGCATAATAAACAAGGTGGCAGAAAACGTGCCAATGCCAATGATAATGAATCATAAGGAGTTTTTGCGAAAACCTCGAAATTCTCACCTTAAAATTCTTGTCGCCCCCCTTGTCGTTTCAGGGCACTCCTGTATAGTTACGCAGACTTGAGTGGCGCACATAACCGCGAGTGGTGTTGCAAGTCAGGCAAGGAACTGCGAATCGGAAACAGAAAAATAAAAACTTTCTAAAGAAGATTTTTTCTGACCCCGGTTGACAGAGAGCGAGGTTGGACTAGAATCTCGCATGTCGGTTGGCGGGAATCGCCACTGGCGAAAGATGATCTTTGATAATTTGGCAGTGATAAAAACGGCGGGCTGATAATCACCAACGGTTATTAGCCGGCTCATAGAAATTGACAGAAATTTTTGTGAACCCAAACAAATCCAATGAGGATTGGTGATGAAATAATCAAGACTTCCACCGGGTCGACCTCGGGGGGAGCAACCAGAGAGATCTCTCAATTTTCGCAATTTAGCCGCTTTTGTGGCTTTATACGATACACAAATTGAAGGGTTTGATCCTGGCTCAGAATGAACGTTGGCGGCGTGGATTAGGCATGCAAGTCGTACGGAGGTAGAGTGGCGAAAGGGATAGTACAATATAGATCATCTGCCCCTGAGTCGCGGATAGCTATGGGAAACTGTAGGTAATACGCGATAATCTCTACGGAGCAAAGGTGTGATTCCGCTTAGGGATGAGTCTATAGCCTATTAGCTAGTTGGCGGGGTAATGGCCCACCAAGGCTGTGATGGGTACGAGGCGTGAGAGCGTGTCCTCGATCACTGGGACTGAGACACTGCCCAGACACCTACGGGTGGCTGCAGTCGAGAATCTTCGGCAATGGGAGCGACGCCGCGTGAGCGATGAAGGCCTTCGGGTTGTAAAGCTCTGTAAGTTGGGAGGAAGTGCATGGGGGCAATCCCCTGTGCTTGACCTATCTTCAAAGTAAGGACGGGCTAAGTTCGTGCCAGCAGCCGCGGTAAGACGAACTGTCCAAACGTTATTCGGAATCACTGGGCTTAAAGG
>QMCD01000491.1_pt1 | contig 39630 bp, 42 predicted proteins | sample 1821841 | NCBI WGS metagenome assembly QMCD01 (sample SAMN01991225, study PRJNA193472) | Termite gut metagenome, whole genome shotgun sequencing project. | isolation source: worker | host: Macrotermes natalensis
AGGTTAAGGATAAAATGAAAAATAAATCAGAACTCGCAAACCGCTTTGTGTCAACAGTTACAAAAACATCACAAGATAATTTGTAAAAGAGACACAAAATGGTTTGCGGCAGATAGAATTTGTTAAGTCAAAACTGTTTCTTACTTTTGCAGCGCCAAAGATTACAGGCTACAAATATCATGGTGCAATATACAAGAGAAGACAAGACTATCCGCCGTATTGAAAAGCGGTTTAGTAAAGGAATGGTGGAGTATGGTCTGATAGAAGACGGAGACAAAATTCTTATTGGACTTTCCGGCGGCAAAGATTCTTTGGCGCTGGTAGAATTATTGTCGAAACGTGCCCGTGTTTATAAACCGAAGTTTTCGATAATGGCAGTTCATGTTGTGATGAGGAATATCCCTTACCAAAGCGATATAGAGTATCTGCGTAATTATGTGGAATCATTTGGAGTACCTTTTGTTTTGTACGAAACGGAGTTCGACGCCAGTACCGATACCCGCAAATCTCCCTGCTTTCTGTGTTCCTGGAATCGTCGCAAGGCTTTGTTTACCGTAGCCAAGGAACATAACTGTAATAAAATAGCACTGGGACATCACATGGATGACATTCTGGAAACTCTATTGATGAATGTTACTTTCCAGGGAGCATTCAGTTCTATGCCGCCACGCTTGGTGATGAAGAAGTTTGATATGACAATTATTCGCCCGATGTGCCTGATACATGAGTCCGATTTAGTGGAATTGGCACAGATACGGGGATATCGCAAGCAAGTGAAAAACTGTCCCTATGAGGCGCAGTCCCATCGCAGTGACATGAAAGGAATCTTACACCAGTTGGAAGAAATGAACCCGGAAGCCCGATACAGCCTATGGGGAAGTATGACCAATGTTCAGGAAGAACTGCTGCCTCAGAAAACAGATAATTCAAATTCATTAATCAACGCTTAAACATTTATAATCGAAATGAAAGGCTTTTATACTATCTTACTGTTGATAGTCTCTAACATTTTTATGACTTTTGCCTGGTATGGCCATCTGAAATTGCAAGAAACGAAAGTTATCGCAAACTGGCCGCTATATGCAGTCATTTTATTTTCATGGGTGATAGCTCTTGCCGAATACTCCTGCCAAGTACCGGCAAATCGTATCGGCTTTTTAGGCAATGGCGGCCCCTTTTCGTTGATGCAACTAAAAGTCATTCAAGAAGTAATAACGCTTGTTATCTTCACGGTATTCTCCACGCTTTTGTTTAAAGGGGAAACATTACACTGGAATCATTTTGCGGCTTTTATTTGCCTGATACTGGCAGTATATTTTGTGTTTTACAAATAAACAAGTAACGTTATTTCCCTATTTAGAAGCAACAAACCGCTTCATTCCTTTGGTGTAGTACATCTGCAAATCTCCCTTCTTATCCGTATAGATGAAGTAGGCGTTTATGTCCGGATGTGCATCTGCAAAGCGTTCGGCTTCTTCCAGCCCCATTACCATAAAAGCGGTGGCATAGGCATCGGCGCTCATACAGTCCTTCGCTATTACGGTGGCAGACAGGATACTGTGTTGCACAGGATATCCGGTTCTCGGGTCAATGGTGTGTGCGTATTTCTTCCCATCTTTATAATAGAAGTTCCGATAGTTTCCGGAAGTGGCAATACCCACGTCTGTTACGTTCAGTACCGTCTGTAATACCTGGCTGGCTGGCGTAGTATCGTCTACCGGTTTGTTTATTCCGATATGCCACAAATCTTTCTTCGGATTTTCTCCGCGTACAACAACCTCTCCGCCTATATCTACCATGAAATTCCTGATACCTTTTTTAGCGAGCAACCGGCTTATTATATCCACTGCATATCCTTTTGCAATAGCGCTGCACGAAAGCATTATGCGTTCATCCGATTTTCTAACTTTTCCTTCTTCGGATAAAGTTACTTTTGAATATCCTGTGATTTCCAGCAAGCTATCTATCATAACCGAATCGGGGAACGTTCCTTTCTTGAAACCAAAGCCCCAGGCATTTGCCAATGGAGCTATGGTGATATCAAACGCCCCATCTGTTTCTTTGGAAATCTCCATACTGCGACGGAACACATTCGTGAAAAGAGTATCAGGTGTGATATCCTCATTACGATTGACTCGTGTAATAGTGGCTGTATCGTTGAAAGGGGATAACGATCCGTCAAAGCGTTTTAATTCTTTGTCTATTTCGGCTTTCAGATCGCTGTCACATTGATAGGTGATATGATAATAGGTGCCGAATATCATTCCGTCTGCCGTTTGATAGGGAGTCGTGCGGTTGTGGCTGGCAAGTATCCAGATTGTTCCCAATACAAGAAGGGCGACCCATAAAAAATATCTTTGTGCTTTCCTTTCCATAAGAAGCGACGCTTAACTGAAAAACAGATGTTCGATCAGTATTTTGGTTCCGATAATAATCAGAATAATACCTCCCAGGAGTTCTGCCCGCAATTTCCGCGCAACACCACAGCCGAAACGGATGCCGAACGTTAATCCTATGAGCGACATGGAGAATGAGACAAAACCGATGATGGAAACAGGAGGAAGTATTTCTGAAAAGTTCCGCATTCCTAAAAACGCAAATGACACTCCGATAGCTAATGCATCAATGCTGGTTGCTATGGCTAACGCCAACACTACTTTCAGTTTTTTCGGGTCATATTCCTGTTTGCTTTCTTCTTCTTTGAAGTACTCTCTTATCATACGGGCGCCCAGAAAAGCAAGAATAACAAAAGCAATCCAATGATCCAGATTCTTTATTAAGTGGCTGAAAGTACTGGCGCCTATCCACCCCAGCAGGGGCATGATGGATTGGAACAGTCCGAAGAAAAAAGCCATAATCAGCATGGGGCGCCATTGCATACGTTTCAAAAGGATGCCACTGACTATAGAAACAGCACAACAGTCCATTGCGAGTCCTAATGCAAGCAACCAAATCTCTAATGTAGTCATAAGTTTAAAGTGGTAGTTTATAAGTGATTGTATAAGTTACTCCCATTGTATTGGAAGAATTTCTGCCATACCCCGGTACATACCATGGTTCACCATAGGTATCTCCGGATGATTTCATACGGTATTTCATACGCAATGCCCATCCCATATACAGGTCTTTCCAGATATGTGCGCGAATACCGGCGCAAAACTCAAACCATTGCATAGACCCTTTCATTCCTTTGTGATCGAAAGGTACGCTACCTTCCCAGATATTATCTATTTGATTAGGATTTCCGATACTTCCGCCATAAGCCGGGTCATCCACCGAAAGAGTGGTTATGTCATATTTGAAACTACTCATGGCGTAACGTACACCGACAAACAGATAGTTTTTGAATTTCTTTTTGAAAAGAGCATTGTAGTTCATGCCAATCCGGAAATAGGGAGCATTGCTTTTATAGTGCGTGCCTTTGTCATTCCAGGTATCGGTACCTCCATATCCTATTTCCACGATTGGGAAAAAGCGGTTTTTAAGGTTGACATCAACAGCCACTTCCGAACTCAGGAAGTCACCCCCAAGTACTTTGCTTCCTATTCCCCATAAATCCACGCTTACAGTTACACCGTTATATAGCGGAAAAGTCTCTTCATCTGTTTTTTCCTTTTCCGTTTGCGAAGAATTAGAAGCCGTTCTCGGAGGAGCAGGCTCATTCTGTGCCTGTATCGGACAGATTATCAGCAGGCAAAGCGCCAGACTAATAATAGTAGAGTTGAAGATTTTCTGTTCCATGAATGCCGGCGTCTGGATTTTGAATATGAATAGAATCTAACTGGTTACGACTGTGGCTTTCGCCTGTAATTGATTGTTTCATTTGATAACCGCATTCCATTGACAGGAAATAAGGGGTATTCTTTTGACGAATGACAATCGTGTCCTTTCCGAACTGAGGATCTTCACTATAGTGGAATATCAACACTGTGGAGTCTGCCGTATAGCATAGTGGCAATGACAGGCTATGCACCATTTTCTGATTATTGAGAATAATGGAATCGCTATTGTAGACGGTTATTGTCAGTGAATCAAGAGTATCCTTCACAACCACTCCCGTTTCTGCATTTTTCGTATAGAAGTTACACAGCATCATAGGGCGTGCGTTCATTGAACAGTCTTCTTCTTCAGAACAGGAATAAATGATGCCCGTCACAGGGTAGGCAATCAGAAAGAGCAATACCAGTTTTACTAATTTTTTCATAGCCTTATATAGTTTTTTCTATTTGATATTTATTTCGTTCGGGAGCAGTACGCGAAATCAGTTCACCGAGAAATCCTGCAAGGAACAGTTGCGTTCCAATAATCATGGCTGTGAGCGACAGGTAGAAATAGGGAGAATCCGTAACCAAGCGATAGGGCATTCCGCTATATAAATTATACAATTTGGTAACCCCAACAATAATTATTGAAATGAATCCCAAAATGAACATGAGAGAACCGAGAAGTCCGAAAAAGTGCATCGGCTTTATTCCAAAGACAGAGAGGAACCACAGTGAGATTAAATCCAGGTAGCCGTTGAAGAATCTGTTCCAACCACCAAACTTCGTTTTACCGAATTTACGGGCTTGGTGTTGCACTACCTTTTCCCCTATTTTATTAAAACCGGCGTTCTTGGCAAGATAGGGAATATACCGATGCATCTCTCCATATATCTCGATATTCTTCACCACATCTTTTTTGTAGGCTTTTAGCCCGCAGTTAAAGTCATGCAGATTCCTAATGCCTGACACTTTGCGGGCTGTGGCATTGAACAGTTTCGTAGGAATAGTTTTCGAGATAGGATCATAACGTTTCTTCTTCCACCCGGAAACCACATCATAATCGTCTTCTGTTATCATCCGGTATAATCCGGGTATTTCATCCGGACTGTCTTGTAAGTCGGCATCCATAGTGATAACTACATCTCCCTGGGCTTTTTCGAAACCACAATATAATGCCGGTGACTTACCGTAATTGCGGCGGAACTTAATACCATGTACCGTTTCGGATTTATGGCTCAGTTCTTCGATAATTTTCCAGGAACGGTCGGTACTTCCGTCATTTACGAAAATCACCTCGTATGAAAAACCATTGGACTTCATCACACGTTCAATCCATGCGTACAGTTCCGGAAGGGATTCTTCTTCATTATATAAAGGAATGACAACTGAAATATCCATTTTTTATTTAAGATTTAACTATTTTCTGTTTACGGTTGAAATCATTAAAGCAGTGGGAATCGCAAGCAATGTACCATAAAACACATTCTTTGATATCAACTGCATGGTGATATCTATAGGAGACAGCGAGCGCAATACATTCAAACTCTCTTTCAATGAGTCGATATATTTATCCATGTCCGGCAAAGTTTTATCAGTAAAGGTATTCAGAAGATTTTCGTATGCATTCAATATGAATCCCTGGTCAACGAAACGGAAATATATATAATGTGCTACTGAGGCAAGCAATGCAGCAAACATATACATAAACACTGTGAAAATCCATGCGTGAAGAAAACCAATGCTGCCGTTACAAACATGATTGCGATATGCACGAACATAGTAATAGGCCACAAATGGTACACATAAGGTTAATCCTATAAAAAGGAAGATGAAGAATGGTACAGTAACGCCTAATGGAAACAGGATAAATTTTAGAATCCAAAATCCACCAAGATAAGTACCGGATAACATGGCATATCGTTGTAAATAACCTTTGTTTTCTGTCATCTTACTTTAGAAATAATGCTGCAAAGGTATAAATAATATTGTTTGTAACCCTCGGTATTCTTGTTAAAGTTGAAAAAAGTTCAGGTAAAGTATTGCACGTTTAATATAAATGTCTACCTTTGCACCCGCAAATCAGAAAAAACGGGTAAGTCCTATACGGCCAGCTCCCTTCGAATCCTCCAGGGCTTGATCGCAGCAAAGGTAGTAGGTTGTAGCGGCGCGATATAGCAAGCTTACCCACCCGCCTCTTTAGCTCAGCTGGCCAGAGCACGTGATTTGTAATCTCGGGGTCGTTGGTTCGAATCCGACAAGAGGCTCAAATAGGAGATGTATTCATTATGAATATGTCTCCTTTTTGTTTGTTTTTCATAAAAAAGTAATAGCTTTGTTTCCTAAAATTAGGATTATGATGATACGGATACGATTTTGCACTTTATATCTTACTCTCATTTTTGCTCTCCTGTTCCCTTTCGGCAAAGCGTTTGCCGATTGGAATAATTTCATTGTAAACTTTGATAAAAGTGCGTATGGTAAGGGGGCACAAACCTGGCAGATAGCTCCTTACAATGATCAATATGTGTATTTCGCCAATAAAAATGGTATGGTGCAATTTGACAGGAATACCTGGACGATATTTCCCATGAACAACTTTTCTGACGTACGTTCCATATTGGCATCTACCACGCAAAAGAGAATTTATGCAGGTGGCATTAACGAGTTTGGCTATTACGAACCGGAAGCGGACGGCAGGTTGGTTTATCATTGTATGTCTGACTCGCTGGATAGTGATGTTCGTTTTCTTGGCAATATCTGGGGAATCCATGAAGCCGACAATATACTGTATATACAAGGTGATGATCGAGTCGTGAAGTACCTGAATGGTAAATATACTACTATTGAGATGAATGCCAAGATAGACTGCTCAAATATGGTGAATGGTATCCTTTATATAGGGACCGACCGTGGAGTCTGGGTATTAGTAGGGAATACTTTTTTCCCTTTGCAGGGTGCGGATTCTTTGGCAGCCAACCGGATTCGCGGCATTATCCCTCATAGAGAAGGAGGTGTTATTGTAGTTACAGCGTATGATGGTTTGTTTTATTGCAATGGACATACTACGGTACCTTTTATTACGGGCGCTGAAGACTTTATGCGTGAGAATGAAATCTTCTGTGTTGCGGCTCAGGGTGATAAAATTGCGTTGGGGACTATTCATAGAGGCCTACTGTTGATTGATTGCGCTTCCATGAATCTAAAATACTTCAATGAGAACAATGGATTGCGTAATAATACAGTCTTATCTGTCGCTTTTGATGATCAAGGAAATCTATGGGCTGGTCTGGATAGCGGAATCGACTACGTTTGTTTGAGTTCCCCTTTTACCACTCTCTATTCCTATCCACATTCTTACGGTACGGGATATACGGCTGCTGTAGCAGACGGTTATTTGTATTTGGGTACAAATCGTGGACTTTATTACACTTCTTATCCGGTAAAGTTGAATGGTAATCTTCCTTATATACACCCCATCAATCAGTCCAGCGGCCAGGTGTGGAATCTTTGTAAGATTGGTGATGAACTGTTTTGTTTACACGATCGCGGTATTTTTCAGATAAAGGGGCTTAGTATGCAGAGAATTGCGGATATTACCGGAGCATGGTACTGCCAGGAAGTGATGGGACATCCGGACAAGATGTTTGTCGGTGTGTACAATGGCATTTACCTTTTTGAAAAGCAAGCGGGGAAATGGCGTATGCTTTGCAAAATAGATGGTTTCTCCGATTCAGCACGCATATTCGAACAAGAGTCTGACGAAATTCTGTGGGTTTATAACTTTGATTCCGTCATCCGTATAAAGCTAAGTGAAGATTTAACCCGTCTAATCAGTATAAAACATTATGGCGTTGAAGAAGGATTTCCGGAAGAACGTAACATTTATGTTGTCAAAGTAGAAGGGCGTGTTTATTTTGCCACTCCTCATGGTATATATAAGTATAACATTCATAAGGATATGATGGAACCATGCAACGACCTTAATAATCTATTGAATGGTGCGGCTCCATATACTCGCTTGTTGGAGTATCACGACCGCCTTATCAGTTTGAGTTCTCATGAAATTTGCATCGCTAATCTGGGAACCTACAAGAGAGGCGCCAATACCAGTATAAATCCTATCCGCCAACCTTTACTTGAGCTGGTACCGACTTTTGAATCAATTATTCCTTTGTCCGATTCGCTCATGATAATACCCAATGAAGATGGCTTTGCTTTATTTACTGTTCCCGAAATAAAGCACCGGCAAGAGCTGACTCATTCTATGTATATAAAGAATATGTATCTCACTTATCCCAGAGACTCACTGGTATATACGGCCAATTTTCTTGGAGAAAAACCATCTCTTGATATAAGTTACACGTCAAATTCCGTTCGTTTTGATTATAGCCTTGTACTTTTTGCCATGAGTGGCGACGATGTTCGTTTCCAGTATCGTTTGAATAAGGGGGCTTGGTCGGATTATACTTCGGTTCGTACCAAAGAATACAGTAACCTGTTCGAAGGTGACTACACCTTTGAAGTAAAAGTTATCTATCAGGATGGTACAACCTCATCGGACGAACTCTCTTTCAGAATTCTTCCGCCGTGGTATCGCAGTGTTGCTGCATATATCTGTTATTTTATCCTTGCATTATTGGCTCTGTGGTATCTATATCGTTGGGACGATATTCGCGTAAAACGGAAAAAAGAACAGGCTGTTGTGGAAAAAGATAAAAAAATGCATGAAATGGAAGAAGCATTTGAGGCAGAAAAGGATCGTCGCGAGAAACAGATTATGCAATTGGAAAAGGAAAAGCTGGAGTATGATCTCCAACATAAAAGCCAGGAGATGGCAAATCTCATGATCAATTTCGTGCGTAAAAACGAAATGTTGACAGAAATCAAATCGGAGATATTTAAGGTAGCTTCCTCTCTGAAAGGCGAAGGCGCCCGCGAAGGCAAGCAACTTCTTTTAGTTATTAACGGTAAAATTGACTCCAACATCCAGAGTGATGAGGTTTTGAAACGTATCGAAGAGCAGTTCGATCTTATTCATAACAATTTCATGAAGCGGTTGTATGCCAAGCACCCCAGTCTATCTAATAATGAGCGTATGATGTGCGCCTATTTAAAGATGAATCTCTCTACCAAAGAGATTGCTCCATTGTTGAATATCTCAGTCCGTGGTGTAGAAACCATCCGTTATCGCTTGCGCAAAAAGTTTGATCTGGAGCGGGAAGACAGTATAACTGATTATCTGAATGAGCAGTTATAAAAGAAAGAAATAGACTTTTATTATAAAACAACAAACTTTAGTGTCAAATATAAATTGTTATCAGGAAGCCTTTATAACTGATTCAAATACTATTTGCCATTATCGGGCAATGAAGCAACTAATTCTTAAAGACAAAAAAAATCATGCAGCGAAAGTTTTTGGTTATTCCTAAAAAATCCCATAAACCCTGATAAGTATTTCAAGATTTAAAATCTCTCACTACCTTTTCTAACTTTCTCAGAGTCAGTTCTCCCGACTGTTTCCAAAGTTGTTCACCTCCTTTCATTAATATAAAAGTAGGTACGGTATCTATTGTGTACAAATCAGCAAGAGCTTCTTCCTGGTCAACATCAATTTGTATTACTTCAACAATTCCGTCCGTTGATTTTTTAAATTCTTCTACGATAGGATGCATCCGTTTGCAATGGGGACACCAGGTTGCATAAAACTCTGCCATTATCCAATTACCATGAGCTAATTTTTCTTCATTTCGCTCTTCTCGGATTTCTCTACTTTCTTGCATATTGATATATTTAAAGTGATAGAATATAGTCTCAACAAGATTGAAGGAAAAAAAGTTTGTTGCATCACAATAATTTGTGCTATGAAAGCTTATCTTTGCTCCGTAAATTATAAATTAGAAATTAAGAATATCATGAAAAGTGATCCGAAAGAATGTCTGTATTGTCAAAACAATGAGACACTGCACAATCTGATGATTGAATTTGCCCAACTGAGTGTATCCCGCGCGTTTTTGTTTAAAGAACAAACCTATAAAGGTCGTTGCTTAGTGGCTTACAAAGACCATGTCAACGATTTGAACGAGCTGAGTGATGAAGATCGCAATGCTTTTATGAAAGATGTAACCTGTGTGACCAGAGCCATGCAGAAAGCATTTAATCCGGAAAAGATTAACTATGGCGCTTATTCCGATAAATTGTCACATCTCCATTTCCACCTGGCACCGAAGTATATAGATGGACCCGACTATGGAGGTACATTCCAAATGAACCCGGGAAAAGTATATCTGACAGATGCTGAATATCAGGAATTGATTGAAGCTGTGAAAAAAAATCTTTGGTAATATAAGGGTCTGTTTAAATTTTGCTCAGCATTGTTTTGAGAGTTATTTTTGAGGAAAATTTAAACAGGCTCTAAGTTATACTTTATATCTTATTAAGGATTTTGTCCATCGTCCAGTTCGTCAAAGTTGCACTTGCTCCATCGCAAGTGCAAACGGACTTGCCCAGAAGATGATTGACTACGGCTTGAATAAGCGGTTGTTGCACGTGTTCCGGATTCTCTACCCGAATTTCTTCTTTTCCTTTTTCCGTATGTAAGACAATGGGGGCATAGTCAAATACGGAAAAGCGGATCATCCCCTTATCACCAATTACTTCAATGTGATCTTCACATGCAGAATCATGTGCTACAAAACACCAGGAACCGCTACCTACCAATCCACTGTCGAACTGAAAACATGCGCTCAGGGTATCTTCGGCAAAGTATAATCCGCCACGATTGCTTTTACAGCCAAAGGCTTCAAGAATACAACCGAACATATCCTGCAACAAATCAATCTGATGCGGAGCCAGGTCATAGAAATAACCACCTCCGGAAATATCCGGTTGTACACGCCACGGAAGATTTTCTTTATTGTAATCAAAATCACGCGGAGGTTGGGCAAATCGTATTTGTACATTGATGATATTGCCTATTATACCTTTCTCTATTAAGTCCTTTACTTTTAGGAAGTACGGCAAATAACGACGATAATAAGCAACGAAACATGGAACACCTGTTTCATTCGAGATACGATTAATGCGGCAACACTCTTCGTAAGTCACCGCCATGGGTTTTTCTATATAAACAGGCTTGCCGGCTTTCATTGCCATGATGGCATAAGTAGCATGTGAAGAAGGAGGAGTGGCAATATATATCGCATTCACCTCTTCATCATCAATCAGTTCCTGGGCGTCATTGTACCATCTTGGAATTCCTCTTTCCTCAGCATAAGCTTTAGCCTTTGCGCCATCACGGCTCATGACAGCAACAACTTCCGATCCTTCAACTTTTTGGAAAGCAGGTCCACTTTTATACTTGGTCACTTCTCCGCAACCGATAAACCCCCATTTAATCTTCTTCTCATTCATAGTGTTCTAATGCGTTAGCCCTATACCTGTTATTTATCTTTATTTTCTTCCTCAAAATCAAAGTCGAAATCAAAATCGTCCATAAACTCCGGTGTGGTAAACTCTTCCAAAGTTCTGCGGTCTCTTTTTGTAGGACGTCCGGTACCTTTAGCTCTATCTATAAAACCACTGACGCGACTCATCTCTAATAATTCATATTGGTCAGGAGTAGTTACATTTTCCATCATTTCCGAAACAAGCTTGGCACCAACACGCTTTTCAATAGCCTGCAGCACCTTAAAAGAGTAAGTAACAGGTGGTTTACGCACCTGTATCACATCGCCCGGTTTCACGGTACGAGCAGCTTTTGCCAACGCTCCGTTGATAAAGATACGTCCTTTCTTACATGCTTCGACGGCAATAGTACGCGTTTTAAAAATACGCACAGCCCACATCCATTTGTCAATTCTTGCTTCGCCCATATTGTTGATTAGTAAGCTGGATTTACCTTTTGTTATATTGATTCATTGTAATATCAAGTCCTGCCAGACAGAAACTTTTAATGATTTCTCCTGCAGTTTTTAATCGTTCGCCCATAAGCTTCCGATCTTCATCAGTGAAGTGTCCCAATACATAGTCAACTTGTCCTCCACGAAGAAAATCATTACCGATACCGAAACGTAACCGGGCATAGTTTTCCGTACCCAGAATAGTAGCGATATGCTTCAAACCGTTGTGTCCGGCATCACTACCCCTCCCTTTCAGTCGCAGCGTTCCAAAAGGCAATGCCAAATCATCCACTATAATCAGCACATTTTCTAATGGAATATTTTCTTTCTGCATCCAATAGCGTACAGCATTTCCACTGAGATTCATGAATGTAGAAGGTTTTAGCAACAAAAGTTGGCGTCCTTTTATGGATAGAGCAGCAGTAAAGCCGTAACGTTTGTCACTAAAACTAACGCCGGCATCTTTTGCCAACGCATCCACTACCATGAAACCTATGTTGTGGCGGGTCTCGTGATATTCAGGACCTATGTTCCCCAATCCCACAATTAAATATTTCATTTTTTTGAGAAATTATCTATAACAAAGAACGCGGATTATCGCAGCTTTCCGCGGATTAATGAAATCTGCGTCATCTGCGTTAATCCGCGTTCCTGATTTATGCTGTTTTCTTAAAAGAAATCTGATTAATTGCCGGCAGCTGCAGCACCTCTCGCAGCACGAGTCAACTTAACGGCACATACCACAGCTTCTTTTGCATTCATTAATTCCAGACCTTCGAAGCTTAACTCTCCTACTTTCACAGTCTTGCCTAAACCCAGATGAGCAACGTTGATATTCAGTCTCTCAGGAATAACGTTATACAATGCTTTCACTTTCAGCTTACGCATCTGCAACACCAGTTTACCACCGGCTTTTACACCTTCTGCCAAACCTTCCATTTGTACCGGAACTTCTATTACAATAGGTTTAGCTTCATCAATCTGATAGAAATCAACGTGCAGAATTGCATCTTTTACCGGATGGAATTGAATATCCTTCAAAATGGCATTTACTTTTTTATCATCAATAATCAAATCCACGACATAGATATGCGGAGTATATACCAAATTACGCAAACCATCTACAGGTACAGTGAAGTGAACTGTTTCACCTGCTCCATACAAGACACAGGGTACACCATTGTCCCTACGAATAGCTTTTAAAGCTCTAGCCTGTTCCGAAGAACGTTCTGCAATAGTTCTTGCAGTACCTTTTACTTCAATTGATTTCATTTTCTTAAATTTTTTGTGTTACTCTAAATTAAGTTGTTTGTTGCTTAATTCACCATCACACGATGTGGATATCCACATGATGTTGCAAAAAAGCGGTGCAAAAGTACAGCTTCTTTTTGAATTATCAAAGAATTGATTCTTCAAAATCAATATCTATATCAATTTCTCCATCCAAATCCATTCCGTTTTCATTCATTCCGGCTATGTTATCGGATACTACTTCAGCGTCTTCTTTGGTCTCGTCTTGCATTTCGCCGACAGTTTCCATTGCCTCGGTTTGATTGATGAAATTGATAGCCGCATTCATACCAGCCATGAACTTTTCAAAATCTTCTTTATACAAGAAGATTTTATGCTTTTCAAAACTTACCAGTGCACCGTCTCCTTCACCTGTGGTAATTTTCTTACTTTCGGTAATAGCGAGAAACATTTCATCTTTTTTGTTCTTCTTTACATCCAGATAGTAGATTCGTTTCCCCGCCTTAATCGATTTAGAGAATACAATCTCCTTCTCATTTATGTCCACTCCGTTTTTTTTCTTTAAATCTTCCATTTTCCTATGTTTCAAGTTGTAATCGGCATCAAAAGTGACGATTTTTTTTAAACTGTCAAAAGAAAAAGCCCAGATAATGAATATCCGCATTAAAAAATGTGATTTATTTGTGTAAACTCATTAAAAATGCCTACTTTTGCATCTCGTTAACAACAGTATTGATTAATAAATTTATGATTAACAGAGTTCTTATTCGTCTTAAGATTATACAAATTGTGTATGCTTATTATCAGAACGGAAGTAAAAATTTAGACTCAGCGGAGAAAGAGTTATTCTTTAGCCTATCCAAGGCGTATGACCTTTACAATTACTTGCTGATTCTGATGGTAGCTTTGACGAACTACGCACAAAAACGTATCGACGCGGCAAAAGCCAAATTAGCTCCCACTGCCGAGGAGTTGTATCCAAACTTGAAATTCGTGGAAAATCAGTTCATTTCACAGTTAGAAGTGAACAAACAGTTGTTGGACTTTTCTGCCAACCAGAAACGTTCGTGGGACAACGACGAGGATTTCATCAAAAACTTGTATGAGCAGATCATAGTTTCCGATACTTATAAAGAGTATATGGCTTCGTCTGAAAAATCGTATGAGGCAGACCGTGAATTATGGAGAAAACTCTATAAGACGCTTATTTTAAATAATACGGCATTAGATACTTTATTGGAAGACCAGAGTCTTTACTGGAACGATGATAAGGAAATAGTAGACACCTTTGTGATGAAAACGATTAAGCGTTTCGAAGAGAAGAATGGAGCTAATCAAGAATTACTGCCGGAATTTAAAGATGATGAAGACCGGGAGTTTGCCCGTCGCCTTTTCCGTCGTACAATTTTGAATTGCGATTACTATCGTCACCTTATCAGTGAGAATACACGCAACTGGGATTTGGAGCGTGTTGCTTTTATGGATGTAGTAATTATGCAATGTGCATTGGCAGAGATTCTTAGTTTTCCCAACATTCCAATCAGTGTTTCGTTGAATGAGTATGTAGAGGTTGCTAAAATTTATAGTACGGTAAAGAGCGGAAGCTTCGTAAACGGTACTTTGGATGGAATAGTTAATCAATTAAAAAAAGAAGGCAAATTAACAAAAAAATAATAGCTTTGTTGAGTATTAAAAACTAAAAACGAATAATTTATGAACTTAATGACCGTATTATTGCAGGCAGCCCCCGCTGCTCCGGGAGGTAGTAACATGATGTGGATTCTTCTGATTGCCATGTTCGCTATCATGTACTTTTTCATGATTCGCCCGCAAAACAAGAAGCAGAAAGAGATTGCAAACTTCCGTAAATCGCTTCAAGTAAATCAGAAAGTGATTACTGCAGGTGGCATCCATGGGGTTATCAAAGAGATTAACGACAATGATGTGATTCTTGAAATCGCTTCTAACGTTAAGATCAGAATAGATAAGAACTCTGTATTCGCCGCTGCCGCTGATGCTAACAGTAGCAATCAGACAGCTAAATAATTCCGAATAGAAAAGCGAGCCTATGTTTGAACGTAGGAACATAAGACGCATATATTTAAAAACAGCGAGAAAGTTTAAGGATTTCCTGCTCAGTGATAAGAGCAGGGAGTTCTTAATTTTTTTATTCTTTTTCTTCATAGCCGGCGGATTTTGGTTGCTTCAAACATTAAACAACGACTACGAAACGGAGTTCTCTATTCCTGTCCGACTCAAAGGTGTACCCAATAATGTAGTGATTACTTCGGAACCTCCTTCGGAATTACGTATCCGTGTGAGAGATAAGGGTACGGTACTGTTGAATTACATGCTCGGAAAGAGTTTCTTTCCTCTAACTCTGGACTTTTCCGATTATAACAGGAACAATAATCATGTACGAATCTATTCTTCGCAGTTCGAGAAAAAGTTGCTCAGCCAGTTGAATGTTTCTACGAAGCTACTTTCCGTAACGCCTGATACATTGGAATATATTTATTCAACGGGAACATCCAAACTGCTTCCGGTCAGGTTGCAGGGAGTAGTAAGCGCCGGTCGGCAGTATTATATTCCGGACACTATTTGTCGTCCGGATTCAGTATTGGCTTACGCACCGGCTGAAATGTTGGATACGATAACCGTAGCCTATACACAGAAAGTAAATCTGATAAATATTTCCGATACACTAAAACAACAAATACCCTTACTTGCGCAAAAAGGAATAAAATTTGTACCGTCGTCAGTTGAAATGGTTTTCCCGGTAGATATTTATACGGAGAAAACGGTCGAAGTACCTCTGCGTGGAGTTAATTTCCCAGCCGGCAAAGCGTTGCGTGCTTTCCCTTCAAAGGTAAATGTTACCTTCCAGGTTGGCTTGAGCCGTTTTCGCCAAATCAATGAGAATGACTTTCACATTAATGTTTCTTACGAGGAACTGCTGAAACTCGGTTCGGATAAATATACCGTGAAGCTGAACACATTTCCTAAAGGAGTGAACCGGATACGTATTAATCCGGAGCAAGTGGACTTTTTGATTGAGCAAGTATCTTCCGGATATGACAATTAAAGTCGGCATAACGGGTGGAATCGGCAGCGGGAAAAGCGTGGTATCCCGATTGTTGGGAACAATGGGTATCCCCGTTTACATTTCGGATAAGGAATCGAAGCGTCTGACGGTTGCGGATACTTTTATCCGCTGTGAATTGATAGCCCTTCTGGGCGAAGAAGTTTATGTTCGTGGCGAACTTAACAAGTCTTTGCTCGCTTCTTATATTTTTGATAATCCCGAACATATACATACGGTAAACGCTATTATTCACCCACGCGTACGAGATGATTTTCGCCGATGGGTGGAACGCCATGCCTCTTATCCTGTGGTAGGTATGGAATCAGCCATTCTCATTGAATCGGGCTTTGCCGGTGAGGTAGATGCAGTAATCATGGTTTATGCTCCCGAAGAGCTACGCATTGCACGTGCCATACAGCGGGATAAATCTTCGCGCGAGTTGGTAGAACGTCGCATCCGCAGTCAGATGAGTGATGAAGAAAAACGTACCCATGCCGATTTTGTGATTATAAACGACGGTGAAAGCCCATTGATTCCTCAGGTTTTGAAAATAATAGCTTCTATATCCGGAAATAGTGCTTACTTTCGTTAAAACGAAGAAAGACTATGCCTCGTTGAGAACAAATAAATTTGCTTTTGCTTCGGCTTTGCATTATCTTTGCCCACCGAAAAAGAAAATATTACTAATAAAAAATAGAATACACTATGTTAAAGACTATTTTGTCTATCTCCGGCAAACCCGGATTGTATAAGCTCGTTTCACAAGGTCGAAATATGCTGATTGTTGAATCCCTCATCGACAAAAAACGCTTCCCCGCTCATGGTAGCGAGAAGATTATCTCATTGGGAGATATCGCCATGTACACGGATACGGATGATGTTCCTTTGAAAGATGTGCTGCTTGCCATGAAGAAGAAAGAGAATGGTGTCGCCGTTGCAATGGATATCAAGAAGGCCACTCCTGATGAACTTCGCGCTTATCTGGAAGAAGTATTACCGACTTTTGATCGTGACCGTGTATATCTTACGGATATCAAAAAACTTATCTCTTGGTATAATTTGTTGGTATCTTGCGGGATGACTGATTTTGAGAATGCTCCTGAAACGGGAGATGCGGAAGAGACTACCGCAGATTAAGCGATTGAACATCTATCATAAATAATGCGGCTAACGCAGATTGAAATTAAAAATAATCTGCATTAGCCGCATTATTTGTGAAGTGAGAGTATCTCTTACCTTTAATACTCTCACTTTCGTTTTATCTGTTTTCAGGTTTAGTTCCTGAATACTAATCCGTCGCCGGCAGTATCTACCGTAATCGGTTTGCTGCGATTTACTTCCTGAGATAACAATTTTTTTGATAAATCATTCAGCACATAGTGCTGGATAGCACGTTTCACAGGGCGAGCGCCAAACTCAGGATCATACCCTACCTTGGTCAGAAACTCTATGGCATCGTCAGTCAATATCAATTCCACGCCATTCTGAACAAGCATTCTTTGTACACTTTCTATTTGGAGTACTACGATTTGCTTGATTTCATCTTCAGTTAAGGGCAGGAACATGATTGTTTCATCAATACGGTTCAGGAACTCCGGACGAATGTTCTTTTTCAACATATTCATGACTTCCTTTTTCGTCTCTTCTATCACTTGTTCCTTGTTGGCGCTGTTCAACCTCTCCATCTGACTTTGAATATAGGCGCTTCCCATATTGGAAGTCATGATGATAATGGTATTCTTGAAGTTTACCACACGCCCCTTATTGTCTGTCAGTCGTCCATCGTCCAATACTTGCAGCAGAATATTGAATACATCCGGATGGGCCTTCTCTATTTCGTCGAACAATACAACGGAATAAGGTTTGCGCCGGATGGCTTCGGTCAACTGACCGCCTTCATCGTAGCCGACGTATCCCGGAGGCGCTCCTACCAGACGCGATACACTATGTTTTTCCTGATATTCGCTCATGTCGATTCGCGTCATCATTGATTCATCGTCGAACAGAAACTCGGCAAGCGCTTTGGCAAGTTCCGTTTTACCCACACCGGTGGTGCCAAGGAAAATAAACGAACCAATCGGGCGTTTCGGGTCTTGCAGACCCGCCCGGCTACGGCGTACGGCATCGGCAACAGCCCTGATAGCCTCATCTTGTCCAATGACGCGCTGATGCAACTCGTCTTCCAGGTGCAACAACTTGTCCTTCTCACTTTGCAACATCTTACTGACCGGGATACCCGTCCAGCGAGATACTACATCGGCAATATCCTCAGCATCTACCTCCTCCTTAATCATGGCTTTGTCGCCTTGCATGGTACGGAGTTCCTGTTGCGTATCCTCAATTTCCTTATTCAATGCCTGCAACTTGCCGTAACGAATTTCGGCTACTTTACCGTAATCACCTTCGCGTTCGGCTTTATCGGCCTCGAACTTCAGGTCTTCGATTTCAACTTTATTTTGCTGAATCTTGTTCACCAAGGTCTTCTCACTCTGCCATTTGGCCTTGTATGATTGTTCCTGCTCCTTCAGTTCGGCAAGTTCCTTACCTATCAGTTCCAGTTTCGGCTTGTCATTCTCACGCTTGATGGCTTCACGTTCAATCTCCAACTGCTTGATTTTACGCGAAATCTCATCCAGTTCTTCAGGAACGGAATCTACCTCCATGCGCAACTTGGCAGCGGCTTCATCCATCAGGTCGATAGCCTTATCGGGCAGAAAACGATCCGTGATATAGCGGTTGCTCAGTTCTACGGCAGCAATGATGGCATCGTCCTTAATCCGTACATGGTGATGGTTTTCGTAACGCTCCTTCAATCCGCGCAAGATGGAGATTGTACTCAGCGTATCGGGTTCATTTACATATACGATCTGGAAACGGCGTTCCAACGCCTTGTCCTTTTCGAAATATTTCTGATACTCGTCAAGGGTGGTAGCGCCTATGCTTCTCAGTTCACCACGCGCCAGGGCAGGTTTTAGAATATTGGCAGCATCCATTGCACCCTCTCCCTTTCCGGCTCCAACCAGGGTGTGAATCTCATCAATAAACAGAATAATATCTCCTTCTGATTTCTTCACTTCATTGATAACGGCTTTCAGCCGTTCTTCAAACTCGCCTTTGTATTTCGCACCTGCAACCAGAGCGCCCATATCCAACGAGTACACTTGCTTGTTCTTAAGGTTCTCAGGCACATCACCACGCAGAATACGATGGGCAAGTCCTTCCACGATGGCAGTCTTACCGGTTCCCGGTTCACCTATTAATATAGGATTATTTTTGGTGCGGCGACTTAGGATTTGCAGCACACGGCGGATTTCTTCGTCACGTCCGATAACCGGATCGAGCTTGCCGCTCCGGGCGGCTTCGTTCAGATTGACAGCGTACTTTTCGAGTGACTGGTAAGTATCTTCGCTGGATTGAGAAGTCACTTTTTCTCCTTTCCTCAACTCTGTGATAGCTCCACGGAGTTCACGCTCTGTCATGCCCGCATCTTTCAGGATAGTAGAAACCGTACTTTTCACAGTCAGCAATGCCAATAGCAGACTTTCCAATGACACAAATTCGTCCCCCATGTCTTTGGAATACTGAGTGGCTTTCTGGAAAACCTCGTTCGTTTCACGGCTCAGATAAGGCTCACCTCCCGAAACTTTCGGCAGGGAATCGGTCTGTCTGTCGAGCACAAGTGCGAGCTGTTGCCCGTTTATGCCCAATTTCTGGAAGATGAAGTTGATGACATTTTCACCTGTCTTCATCACTCCTTGCATTACATGAACCGGCTCGATAGCTTGTTGTCCCCGACTTTTGGCCAGATTCAGAGCCTCTTGCACGGCTTCTTGCGATTTAATGGTAAAATTGTTAAAGTTCATATCTTATATCTCCTTTTTATTCTTGTTTTTAATAACACTTAATCGGGCGCAAAAGATTTGCCAACGAGCCATTGCCGACATATTTGCAGTTAAAAAGTGATTTATGATGACAAAATGTCTCTCTTTATACCGTAGTATATAAAGATACCCACATGAAAAAATCTATTCTTCTTGTAAGCGTGATACAAATGCACTACTTTTGCTATATAAAATAATAAATGTAAGTAGATGTTCATAATTAGTTTATACGATGAATGATAATATAGCGAAACGGAATCTCAATCAGGTTGCTGCGCAATGCAAGCAATTCTTTAGACGCGGATAACGCGGATGACGCGGATTTTTATATGCTGCGCTACGTTAGCCTGCCCGGAAAATAAAAAGAGATCCGTGTCATCCGCGTTATCTGCGTCTAAAAAATGATAGTATAAACTAATTATGACCATTTACTTATGGAAACAATAGCAGATAGAAAACAAACATCTTTCCGTTTGAGTGCAGATTTAATTGACCGGCTAAGATTAGAAGCAAGGAAAGAAAACAGAAGCTTTAATAACTTTGTAGAAAAGGTTCTCATGGAAGTAGTTAATCGAAAGCCAAACAAAACGACTTTGGAAGCTATGCATGAAGCCAAATCAGATAAGGATTTAGAAACGCTTGATTTAGATAATTTCAAAGATTATGTATCCTCATTATGAGAGAGTTGAAATAGAATTGTTTGAACCATATAATGAAAGAAAATAAATAATAAGATTCTGGTGCGGTGACCTTGTATCTTTATCCCTTTAAAAACATGAATAAACAGTTATGGAAGAAAGTATAAAACTTGCAGAGAATGTGATATTGGTGGACGTTGCATACTTCAACAACGTGATTAACGATTTGAAGAAATACTTTGAGGCGCAGTTGAGACGCTCGCTGCAAGATATATATGTAGAAGAGTGGGCGTCATATCTGGCATTGGATGCCGGTGTCCGCGATAAAGATAATAAGATTGAAGTACTCTTCGTGCATGATGCTCAGGTTGACAAGATAGTGCACTGTAATCCCGCAGACTTAAAGAAAGAGCTAAACGGAGTAGGCTATACAAATCCGTTAGGTGAACTCACATTTACATCCGTATCATCCGAAGCGCTTGTTTCCCGGGAAAATCTTTATCTTGATTTATTGTCGATAATACTCAACTCTGCCGATGTAAAACGTCTGATGCTGGTTCCTTGTTGCAAGGATTACGGTGCTAAATTAGAGGAAGTTCTAAATGAAGCAACGGTAGACGCGAAACCGGAAAAAGCTAAAGACATTTTTCTTTTCAGCATGAACGAGGCGGAGTGTCCTCGTTCGTGCAAATGGGATTCGCTGGGATATTCGTTGATACGCGCTTTAGGTGTGAAAGCTGAAGAATTACAGTAACCCCGTTATTTCTCAAAAACAATTCCTACAATTCAACCAGAATGCGGAATACCTTTCCCGGATTGGACACCCATTCCTTCATTGCCTCCAAAGCCTTTTCCGGTTGAACAATCTTAGTGATCAGTTCCTCCACCGGACAATCTCCTGTTTCCATGTAATTGATCACCGCACGGAAGTCAGCAGGCAATGCATTTCTGGAACCACGAATATCCAACTCCTTCTGTACGAAGTACTTCGTCTGGAAAGCAACCTCGCTCTTAGCATAGCCAATACAAACAACACGACCGGTAAAGCCAACTTCGTCTACAGCCATGATATAGGTTGCAGGGCTACCTACCGCTTCAATTACGACATCAGCTCCCAGTCCTTCGGTAATCTCCTGTACCTGTTCGTGCACATTCTCTGTCTTAGAGTTAATCATATATGATGCTCCAACTTTCTTAGCCAGTTCCAACTTCTCATCATCCAGATCCACTGCAATCACCGTTGCGCCTCTTAAAGCTGCACGAACAATAGCGCCAATACCAATCATACCGCAACCAATCACCATCACATACTCATTATCAGTCACCTGAGCACGTGAAACAGCATGGAAACCCACGCTCATCGGTTCAATCAATGCACAATCGCGAGATGAAATATTGCCTGCCGGAATGATTTTAGTCCAGGGCAACACGGCATACTCACACATCACTCCGTTACGCTGTACACCCAACGTTTCATTATACTCACAGGCATTGACACGGCCATTGCGACACGAAGCACACTTACCGCAATTGGTATAAGGATTCAACGTCACACTCTCCCCTTTCTCAAAACCGGCAGGAACATCCGGCCCGATTTCTTCAATCACCGCTCCTACCTCATGTCCCGGTATTACGGGCAACTTCACCATCGGATTGCGTCCCAGGAAAGTGTTTAAATCGGAACCACAAAATCCCACATACTTGATTCTTACCAATACTTCACCGGCACCAACGACCGGCTTTTCCAATTCAACCACCTTTATTTCAGAGGGATTGACTATTTGAACTGCTTTCATTTTATATAATAGATTTAAGTTTCGCATGTTAATCAGTAGTATCTCTATTCTCCTCCTCCCGGGAGGAGGAGTACCCCGCAAGGGGGGAGGTGGTAGGCAGAAAGAATTCCTTAGAGTGATGATTAATAGGTATTTATTTTACCTACCACCTCCCCCTGCGGGTACTCCTCCTCCCGGGAGGAGGAGAATAAAGATACTACTGATTGTTAACAATATAAACAACATGCGAAACTTGAATAATAGATTTTATTCAGACATATTCCTGATATAGGGAAGTACCGGAAGTTCCGTGAAACCATAGAACTTCCGGGCATTTCCGCCCAGAAACAGTGCTTTCTCGTCTTCGGACAATTCCGGTGATTTCACTATAAAGTCATAAGACATTTTGTAAGTGATAGCCGTAATCGTACGCGGATAATCCGACCCCCACATAAGTTTCTCCATTCCCACCAGCCCGGCAGCTTCACGAATCGCTTTTACCGCACCTTTGAAAGGATAGAATTCATCATTGAAAAGCCAGGTTATCCCCCCGGACTCAATCATCACATTCGGGTGGCGCGCCAACTTTATTTGTTCTTTCCAGTCAGGAAGCGTAACCATGCCAAAATGTCCGACAGCAATCTTCAGTCGAGGACATTCCTGAATAACCTCTTCCATTTCAGGAACTTGCATCGCCCCATCCGCCAGGTCGACGGACAATATTACATTCCGTTCTTCCATAAACCGGAACATCGCCATCATTTCCTCGCTATTCAACATTACCCGTCCTTCTTTCAACAGCAAACGCTGGGCGGGAATCTTGATTGCTTTAAACCCTCGTTCAATCAGTTCTTTCGCCTGTTCCAAAAATCCTGGTTTGCGAAACTCGCACATTCCGCAGACAAAGAAACGGTCAGGGTAGCGGGACATGACTTCTTCCAGGTATTCATTCTGAATGCCATCAATAAACTCCTGCGTAATGACAGCCGCAGATACCTGCGCATAATCCATATTCGACAAAAAAACCTCTGCGCTATTTACTCCGTCTATCATGAAAGGAGGAACCATCTGGCGAACTTCTCCCATAAACAACGAACGCCCGTTCTCCAGCGTCCGGATAGGAAAGCCATCGACCGTTGTATCCTGTCGCAGCCATAAATGGGCGTGCGCATCAATAACCGTATAACTCATAGACTGACCCGTTTTTTAAGAGTTTGCCCAACTTACACGTTGCTGTTCTCCGATGATCTTCCGCACCTCATGGACAAGTTCCCAGTCTATGGGTTCTTTAATGAAAGCGACGTTTTTCTTCACATTCTCCGGATTGGTAGTACTAAAGAGCGTAGTGGCTATCCCGGGATTGCTCACGGAAAACTGCATAGCCAGCTTCTCTATCGGATAATTCTTAGCTTTACAGTATTCCATTGCTTTACGGCAGGCATCTACCAATGGTTTGGGAGCCGGATGCCAGGCAGGAACACCTCGTTCGCTCAATAAACCCATAGAAAGCGGGGAAGCATTGATTACGCCGATTCCTTTCGTTTCAAAATAATCCAGGAAATCAGCCAGCTTATCATCGCAAAGACAATAGTGGCAGAAGTTAAGGACAGATTCAACAGTACCGCATGGGGAATGTTCAATCACCCATTTCAGGTTTTCGAGCTGCAAGTCGGTGATTCCAACGTGTCCTACCATTCCCTTTTCACGCAATTCGACCAGGGCAGGCAGTGTCTCATTAACTACCTGATTCAGGTCGGCAAATTCCACATCGTGTACATTAATCAGGTCGATGAAGTCAATATTCAAGCGTTCCATGCTCTCATAGACACTTTCCGCGGCACGCTTTGCCGAATAGTCCCATGTATTTGCGCCGTCTTTACCGTATCGTCCTACTTTCGTGGAAAGATAATAGCTATTGCGGGGAAGCTCTTTCAGCGCTTTTCCAAGAACAGTCTCTGCCTTATAATGTCCATAATAAGGAGAAACATCAATAAAGTTCATGCCGGTTTCGATAGCGGCAAACACTGCCCGAATGCCTTCTTTCTCTTTCAGATCATGGAATACTCCTCCTAAAGAAGAAGCTCCGAAACTAAGAGATGATACCTTCATCCCTGTCTTTCCGATTTCACGGTATTGCATACACATAAGTTTTATATAGTTTTAGAACCTGTTTCGAGTTTCCTTTTCAAGATTCTATGATTCTTCTTAATTATTTAAATTTCTCTTTACGTTCAAACTTTCCTTCCTCGGTATAGTATTTCCATGTACCCTTAGGTTGGTTTTTTGAATATTTCCCGCGAAGTTTCAATTTGCCGTTTTCATAATATTCACGATAACGTCCGTGGCGTTTTCCTTCTTTCACTTCCACTTCGCTTTTTAAAGCGCCTTCCGGATAGAACTCCCGCAAAACATTACCTTCGAACTTCTCGACATAAAAACGTTGCAATTCGCTCATCAATTCTTTTTCGGTTGCGGTATCTTCATTCACTTCTTCGCTTCCTTCACCTACTTCGCTTACTTCACTTCCTTCACTTCCTTCACCTTCTCCGCTTTCCTCGCCTTCTTCATTTGCTTCATCAACGTCAACCGCTACATCTGCTTCGGGCTTGTACGGACTATAATCCATCACATACTGCAAAGAAGCCGACTGACCATCGCCTGTAATCTGCATTGTCCAGTAAGGGAACGAAAATAGAATTTCCTTATCCGATTGTATCTCTCGCCAAGTAGTAGCGTTCATCATAGGCTTCAACTGGGAATAGAACTTCTGCACATCCGTATATAAGAAAACCGTAGAACCGGAATTCAAATAGGAGAATGCGTTCTTAAAGCCGGGACTATTTCCCAACAAGTTCTTCTGCTCGTAATCCTCCACGAATGAGAGCAGGGACGAAGCTTTGTTGCTGAACACCACATAATCGTCTACGTAAGTATAATATGGCTTCTCGAATTTATCAAACAGTTTTCCAAAGAACAGGCGGAAAAAGCCTTTCATCTCGACGTAGTTAATTTCGAAGTCCTTATAATTGACCGACTTAATCCTGACCGGAGTACGCCGCTTAATCTTCTTTTCAATAAAGTCCATATTCTCACGGGCATCATCTATGCTCTTAGCCCTGATGGCGAGAATAAGTTCAGGCTCACGTCCCAACAGTCCCGGCTCGGATTGTGTAATGGCAAACTCTCCCGACATCCAGCTCAGGAAGTTGTCTTCCAGGGAAATACCGAACAGTTTTTCTATCTTTTCACGGGAACTTTTATAAGTATCGTACATTTGCCGGTCGTGCGCAAACAACGTATTTTCCAGTTCCTTCACAAACGTCAGCGGGTCATCGAAACCTATATTGGTGTAAAGGGCGGTCCGGCCGGATAATATCTCATGCGCCTTCATCGTATGCTTTCCGGAGCTTAACAGGGCGGCGACATAAGGGTTGGCTGTATCCTTCCGCAATGTGTAGCCTTTCACTTCCATCCGGCTGTTGTCCGTATTGAAATAAAGTCCGGCAAAATCCATAGAATTGCTGAACATATCCATATACTCGTTTCCGGCACCCAGATAAATACTCATAAACTGCGGCAGACTTGCATAATTCACAAAGACCTGCACCAGTCCTTTACCGGATACCAGTTTTTCAGCTTCGATAAAGCCATGATTGAGTCCTATTTCAGGCTTATTGCGGGAGTCGATAGCCGCTTCCACGAGCTTGGATGTATACGAACCGATAAAGTGATTGCTTACAAAAGCGCAATAAAAGATATCGCGTGTTTCCGGATCGCGCATTTCGAGAATGTTAATGCCATTATGCTTCCGGTTAGTGACCGAAAAACCAGCCATTGAGAGAACTGTTTCAATCTGATCCTTCAACAAATCCATCTTGGATGCTTTCTGCATATCCAGAACGAGCAGGAAGTCCCACTCCGTGGCGCGTACCTTATGGACTGAAATGAGTATATCGCGTTTACCGACGAGCGACAACAACATTTTATTGCTTTTGACAACTTCATCAAGCGTTTCAACATTCTTCGTGACTTCCTGGAATGCTTTCGCTTTCTTCATGCATTGCCAGGTTTCGCTGCTGCTGAATTTTCCCCAATCGCCAATCGGATCTGATGATTGAATGATAAACGCCGCGTCTTCCGGCACCAGATAGATTTGCCGGATATTGCGGTCGGGCAAAACAAACACGCAAACTATGGAATATACAAAATAGGCCGCCACTGCCAATAGGGCCACTATCAGGGTTCTTTTTACAATTTTCCGTGTGCGTGTGTTCTTCTTCTTCGGCTCAGAAGGTTGTCCCTGTTGTTTCTGTTGTTCGTTAATTAACTCATCCATTATTAACCCATTATTAAATTCATTGGCAAATTATCAGTTCGCCGGCAAAACTACGAAAAAAAGAAATCTATCCCAAGCAATTGCTATTTTTACGTATAAAGTTTCCTATCTTTGGCTCCGCAAATCGTATATAAACAAAATCAATAATGAAAAGACATTCTGAAATTCCATTAGTGCCCTATAATTTTGCCCGTTGTTTCAATGACTCATGCACCAAAGCCGGGCAATGCCTGCACCGTATGGCAGCCACTAACGATACTGCCCAACATCCCACTATCCCAATCATCAATCCGAGGTGCATCCCCGAAGACACCGGCGCTTGCAAGTATTTCAAGTCGACGCAGAAGATGCGTGTGGCATGGGGCATACAACATCTGCTCGACACTGTGCCTCATAAAGATGCCCGGTCGATAAAAGCCCAACTCATAGCTCATTTCGGTAAAACAAAGTACTACCGGATTTACCGTGAAGAGAATTTCCTCACCCCTGAAGAGCAGGAGTATATCCGCCGGCTCTTCCACAAATATGGTGTAGAGCAAGAACCGGCTTTTGAATCTTACAGTGACGAATATAGGTGGTAGGGTAATTTTGCTCCGGCGTCACGTTTTCCATTTACCTCCATAAAGTTAAAAATCGATTTTTATCTGCCATCTGCCACCTTTTTGCTCGTATCTATCTGATAATAAACAAATTAAAGCGTTGCAGATACCCGTTGCAGATACGTTGCAGATACCTTATCTGCAACGTATCTGCAACAGGCATAATCTTGCATATCATCCCCTGCCTCCGCATTAGCACCTGTTATTTGCCGAATCGCTTTACGCTCCATACCGGAACAGGCCCTGCTGTTAGTTCCAAAGTGATAAACACTTAGTTCCAGGCTTTGGAACAAAGTGTTTCAATAGGGCGAAACTAAATGTATTTCACTTCGGAACAAAGTGTTTCAACAAGGTGAAACTAAATGTATTTCACTTCGAAACAAAGTGTTTCAATACGATGGAACAAAGTGTTTCAATACGATGGAACAAAGTGTTTCAATACGATGAAACTATTTGTTTCATCGTATTGAAACAAAAAATCCGCTTAGAGGGAAGTACTTTCAGAAGCCTTTCCCCCCAGAAAAGGAAACGCTTATCATTTGCACGAACGGAAGTATTTATGTACCTTAGCAATCTATTTACTAAGTAAATGTTCATAATTAGTTTATACTATCATTTTTTAGACGCGGATAACGCGGATGACGCGGATCTTTTTTTATCTTCCGGGTGGGATAACGTAGCGCAGCATTTAAAAATCCGCGTCATCCGTGTTATCCGCGTCTAAAGAATTGCTTGTATTGCGCAGCAACCGGATTGAGATTCCGTTTCGCTATATTGTCATTCATAGTATAAACTAATCATGAACAGCTACTTATTACAATTAACAATCATAAAAGTACCAGACCAATGAAAATTACGCAACTGAAACAAAAAGATAATGTCGTGGCATTAAGCACATTAGACATAGACACGCTGATAACAAAAATACGAACGGAAACCCAAAGCCGTCCCGTCTCCACTTTCAGAGAGCAACTGAAATATATGTTACCCGACGAGCCTTGCAGCAGCGCCGAACGACTTCCGAAGATTCTGCCCGCCGCAGAATTTCAGCGAGGAAACGGACACGGGCAAATGAAAAACTACAACGGTATCATAGAACTGACCGTAGGCCCATTGTCAGGAAAAGCCGAAGTAGCCCTGGTAAAACAACGCGCATGGGAACAACCGCAAACCCGCCTCGTATTCACAGGTTCCAGCGGACGGACAGTAAAAATATGGACTACATTCACCCGCCCCGACAACTCCCTGCCGAAGACTCAGGAAGAAGCCGAAGTATTCCACGCCCACGCTTACCGGTTGGCAGTAAAATGTTACCAACCCCAACTGCCTTTCGATATTCTGCCCAAAGAGCCGCATCTGAACCAATACTCCCGCCTTTCATTCGATCCGGAACTGCTATATCGTCCCGGCTCCGTACAGTTCTACCTGTCGCAACCCGCCGGAATGCCCGACGAACCAACCTATCGCGAAACGGTACAGAGCGAGAAGTCACCATTGACGCGTGCAGTTCCGGGAATGACCGAGGAAGATGCCATCAGCATGTTATTCGAAGCATCATTAAGAAAAACTCATACTGACATATCCGAAGCTGAAGCCGCCGGCTCCACTCCCATCAGCGGATTTCAGCCGATAGTGACACTATTAGCCGTCAATTGTTTTCAGTCCGGAATCCCGGAAGAAGAAACAGTGCGCCGCACCATCTTTCATTACTACCTGCGCAGACAAGAAATACTAATCCGGCACATCGTCCATAACGTATATACGGAAAGTAAAGGTTTCGGCAGCAAGACCAGCATGAGTAAAGAGCAGCAGCTTGCCCTGCAAACCGACGAATTCATGAAGCGCCGCTACGAATTCCGTTACAACACACAGATTGGCGAAGTGGAATTTCGCGAACGCCACTCTTTCCGCTTCCGGTTCAACCCTATCGACAAGCGGGCGCTGAACAGTATCGCCTTAGATGCACAACACGAAGGTATCCCGTTGTGGGACAGAGACATCAGCCGCTACGTCTACTCCAACCGCGTGCCGGTGTTCAATCCGCTGGAAGACTTTCTGTACAATCTTCCGGCTTGGGACGGTAAAGACCGTATCCGCGCCCTGGCAGCTACGGTGCCTTGCCGGAATCCGCATTGGACGGAACTGTTCCATCGTTGGTTTCTGAATATGGTAGCACACTGGCGGGGCGGCATGGATAAGAAGTATGCCAACAGTGTTTCTCCCCTACTCGTCGGCGCACAGGGTACACGCAAATCAACTTTCTGTCGCAGCATCATGCCTCCTACGGAGCGCACGTATTACACGGATAGTATAGACTTTTCACGTAAGAAAGACGCCGAGCTTTATCTGAATCGTTTTGCGCTGATAAATATTGACGAGTTCGACCAGGTAAGCCCCACGCAACAAGGGTTCTTAAAGCATATCTTGCAGAAACCCGTAGTGAACGTGCGCAAGCCTTACGCCAATGCGGTGCTGGAGATGCGCCGCTACGCGTCGTTCATTGCCACAAGCAATCAGAAAGATTTACTAACCGACCCATCAGGCAGTCGCCGTTTTATTTGCATTGAGGTAACGGGAGTGATTGATACGAATAAACCAATAGATTATGAACAACTCTATGCACAGGCCATGTACGAATTGGGTCACGGCGAACGGTACTGGTTTGACCAGACCGACGAACGGATTATGACGGAGAACAACCGTGAGTTTGAGCAAATTCCACCCGAAGAACAGTTGTTTTACAGGTATTTCCGTCCGGCGGAAGAGAATGAAGAAGGAGAATGGCTGTCGCCGGCGGAAATTCTGGAGGAAATTCAACGGAATAGCGCAATACCGATTTCGGCAAAAAGGGTGAGTGTGTTCGGAAGGATTTTGCAGAAACATGGGGTAAGGTCGAAGAGGACGAGGAAGGGGACGGAGTATTGTGTGGTGAGAAATGCAGGTAAGTAGGCGCAGTGAGAAGTAAAAGTAGTATGGTTCACATTGATATATCTCCAAATTTTCATTATATTTGCACAGTACAATTTGTAGCTAATACTCAAATAAATCAAATAAAAGGGAGTATTGATAAAATGTATATTGGGACAACTTCCTGTTGTTATACAGCATACGGTTAAATCCTGTAAAACACAGGAGAGTAATGTTGATGACCATTTTCGTGAGGTCACGAAAATGATCGAAATCAGCAAAGGAGGCAAGGACAAACCCATATCCTCACCCGATTACGCGATATTTCATTGTCAAAGTTAACGAGCAAAAATAAAGATATAAATAAAGTAAGATTATGTTTGACGAATTAGAAAAATACAACAATAAAGGACACTTCTTTTTTCGGAAAGTAAGGGGTGATTTCCAACGATTAGCATAGATTACAATTGATTATTAAGGCGTTCATTATGAACGCCTTTCTTTTTGTGCGTATTAGCGATAGTGGTCGTTGATACTGCATTTTCAGCTCATTTTTGTACCGCATTTGTGTCTCGATGGTTTGCCACCTGTTTCTCACCAAACAGGTTGAAGAGAACTGAGACATCATGAGACGTGGTGAGACGCCATGAGACAGTTTTGGCGAAATAATAAGCGAAAAAATGAGTAGTAACATTGACATTCAGAAGAAATGTATGTGGTGTGGACGGGCTTTCACAGCACATAAGATGAGCACCTCCTGTTGCTCACACAAGTGCGCCAGTGCAGCGTACAAAGACAGAGTGAGAAAGGAACGTGTTGTAGCCTATCAGAAAGAGCAATCCATCCAAGAACTAAACGAGTCTATAAAAGACTTGGGGCAAAAAGAATTCTTGACCCCCACCGAAACGGCCAAGCTTTTAGGAATCAGTCGTGCCAGTATTTATCGTTATATGGCAGATAATACAATAAAGGCAGTTCAATTCAAAGGAAAAACACTTATCAGACGAAAAGATATTGATGCCTTATTTGAGAATCCGGCTTCTTACAATAAAAAGCTTCCTAAAGAACGTGCTCCCATCACCGAGTTCTATACTACCGCCGAAGTAAAAGAGAAGAATAACGTCAAAGATTCATGGATTTTCGTAGTCGCCAAGAAGCATAACATCCCCCGGACATTCAATCGTGGTAAAACCTATTGGAGCAAAAAGCATATCGACAACTACTTTGCCAAGAAAGCGGGCGACCCAGAAATAACGGAATGGTATACCGTAGCGGATATTAAGGAAAAGTACGGAATGACATTAACGGCTATCTATGGCCTCGCTTCCGCAAATACTATCCCCAAAAAGAAAGAAGGCAGAATGGTATATTATTCCAAGAAACATTTCGATATAGCCAAAGGTGTAGCCCAACCCGAAGAACCGCAATACTATACCGTGGCAGAAGCTACGGAAAAGTTCAATCTCACCCGCGACCAGCTATATCATTACGCAACTTACCACAACATCTCCAGAGTCAAGGTTGGCAAATACACCAAGATTTCCAAACCCGAACTGGACAAGCTCTTAGGCACCCCCAAGATTGAATAAACATCTCGAAGTTATTTTACGGTGAACGCTATCACCAAGCAATCACCATTTTCCTTTGCAACTAAAAACAAGTATAACCATTTAATTATTAAACGTATGAATCATACATGCACCAAAGTAACTGTTCGCCAAAGAGCAATTAAGAACAACCGTATTTCACTTTATCTGGATTACTGTCCGGCAGTTCGCAACCCCGAGACAATGCAGATGAGCCGCCGGGAATACCTCGGCATCTATATCTATGCCCATCCCAAAAACGAAATGGAGCGGGAGTTCAACAACGATATGTTGAACAAAGCAGAAGCCATCCGTTGCATCCGGGTACAGTCACTCATCAACGAAGAGTTTGGCTTTCTTGATAAGCACAAAATGAAAATGGATTTCCTTGCCTACTTTCTGAAGATGGCGCGTACCAAAGACCAGAAGTGACTGATTGTCTATGCCCATTTCTTCAAATTCGTACAGGGGAAATGTTCTTTTGGTGAGGTGACTGTGGATCTATGCAAAAAGTTCCGCTCCTATCTATTGAGTGCCCACCAGTTGAAACGTAGCAAACTAAAGGTATCCAAAAACTCGGCATCCGGCTACTACTCCACTTTCAGGGGACTACTGAAGATTGCTTACCGGGATAAACTGATCCGTGAGAACATCAACGATTTCTTAGACAAGATTGAAACAGACGATGTAAAAAAAGAATACCTCACATTAGATGAGGTGAAACAGTTGGCCGCTACACCCTGTGATATTCCTGTACTCAAAGCCGCTTCCCTATTCTCCTGCCTGACAGGACTTCGTATCAGTGATATACTGAACCTCAAGTGGGAGGACTTTGAAATCGCCCCCGACCAAGGCCATTGCCTGCGCATCCGAACGCAAAAGACAAAAACCGAAGCCATGTTACCGGTCAGCGAGGAAGCATACGAACTATGCGGAATACCCGACACAGGAAAAGTATTCAAAGGCTTACAGCGCAGCATGACTAACTATCCTCTAAAGAACTGGCTAAAGAAGGCAGGCATAAAGAAACACATAAGCTTTCATTGCTTCCGACACTCATACGCTACCCTACAGATAGCCGCTGGCACCGACATCTACACCGTATCCAAAATGATGACCCACCGGAATGTATCGACTACCCAAATATACGCAGAGCTGGTAAACGCTAAAAAGCGAGAATCAGCAAATAGAATTTCGCTGAAATAGATTGGTATAGTGTGGAGTAAATTTCGCGGCGGCGAAAATAACCGCCGCGAAATCTCGTTTCAAGGATTACATTAACCCGCAAAGCCAGAAACAACTCACTGCATTTGGATTTCAGAAGCGAAAGCGTTATCTTTGTATTCGGATACAATGATATTCAAATAAGTATATTATCACATTAATTAAATACAGTTGTATGCCTTTACTCTATAACTTCGATATAGAAACGCCTGAAGAGTTATTAGCTATTCTGGCTCAGAATATGCAGAAACGCAGGCTTGAAAAAGGGCTTTCCCGGGAAGCACTCACCGAACTGAGTGGTGTCCCGGCACCGACTATTGCCAAATTTGAGCAGAAGCATACTATTTCGCTGGCGTCATACGTAGCGTTGGCCAAAGCATTGGGCTATTCCAAAGCCATCAAAGACCTTCTATCCGAACCGTTATTCAGCACGATGGAGGAACTGGAAATGATTAACAAGAATAAAAACAGAAAGAAGGGACGCAATGAAATCAGTAAATAAACTAACCGTAACCTATCACAACCGGAATGTCGGAACACTGAGCATGACTCCCGATAATCGCCTATGCGCCTTCCAATACGACAAAGAATGGTTGGCCAACGGCTTCTCCATTTCCCCGCTCGACCTGCCGTTAAAACCAGACCTGTTCATTGCCAAGCCGGAACCATTCTGGGGAAATTTCGGTATCTTCGAAGATAGTTTGCCTGATGGTTACGGACGTTACCTGCTTAACCGCTTGCTAAAGAAGCAAGGAGTGAATGATAGCGAGCTTACTCCCTTGCAACGATTGAGTATCGTTGGAACCTCCGGCATGGGGGCGCTATGCTATATTCCGGAAACTTACAGCGGTGAAGAAAAGTCACTTCCCAAACTGGATGATCTTCAGCAAATGGCCTTGGATGTACTGTCAGAGAAATCCGATAAGGACGAAGACGTTCTCTACTTCAATAGTGGTAATTCCGGTGGATGTCGTCCCAAATGCTTGCTCCATGATGCAGAAGGCTCTTGGCTGGTGAAGTTCAGACATACCTACGACCCTAAAGATATGGGGATAATGGAATACCGATACAATGAAATCGCTCGTCAATGTGGAATAACCGTACCGGACTTTAAACTGATGGATGGGAAGTACTTTGCCACCAAACGTTTTGATGTCGAAAACGGAGTCAGATTACATATCGCCACAGCAGGAGCACTTCTCAATGAGTCTATCTCGCAACCTAAACTGGAATATAAAACACTACTCCACTTGACCGGCTACCTTACCCAAGATCCCGGACAGGTAGATGAAATGTTCCGCCGTATGGTTTTCAATGTATTGACCGAAAACAAAGATGACCATGCCAAGAACTTCAGTTTCATTTGCAAAGAGGGTGTCTGGTCATTAGCTCCGGCTTACGATTTAACCCGGTGTAATAACGGGTATAACGGAGAACACGCTACTTCTGTTAATAATCACGGGAACCCAACTGTCGAAGACATGCTTGTTGTGGGAGAGAGTATTCGTATTCCCCGGAAAAGAGGGAGAGAGATGATACAGCGTATTGCAGAAAAGTGCCTCGAAATAACATCAAAGGATTATATCTCCGCTCTAAAGAAGATGTAAATTGTTAAAAACGCCGTTTTGTTGTCGCTAAGGGTAGACAAATGCTACCAAATCGGAGACATAGCTACGCAGTAGCCTAAAAACTATAGGAATCGACTGGTTATTCGCTTATATTTGCGCATAAACAATAATCATCGGTTAGTATGTTGAGCAAAAAAATCGACTACATTATTATATATTCTTTCCTATTGGCATCGATACTGTGTATTGCGATGCTGGTTCGCCTATTCGTGGTAAGGCAATTGCAAATGGATGAGTTTTCCGGGCTGGTAGCTTTTATCATTACGTGTATCCTATTCGGCGCCATCTACTTTAGCTTTCAATCGATTGTGAATGAATGCCTATTGCCTTTGGTGGAGCGTATCTTCGGAAAGGGACAACAGTCTATACACGAATTGAATGTGGAAACTGTACTTACAAAACCAATGGAAACGATCATCCCGAAAGAAGAGGCCAGTATCCCACAATACAATGACTACAAACAGGCCGCTCAACAAAAGATTCAGGAAGAACAAATGCAGATATTAGAGAATGTACTTTGCTACACAGGCCAAGAACTATCATTATATGTGGAAGAAGATGAAATGCAGAAACTCTACAAATACATTCGCCTATTTCAGTTTGCCAGCGAAAAGGAATGTAATAAAATTAAGCCGGCAGTCATCGTAGATCCAAAGTTAAAGCCGATAGACATGATGTACTTCGGTTGGAACATAGGCAACCAATTTAAGAAAACCGGGATTGAAACAGCCACTTTCATCAAACGGGTATTTGCTGAGGTTCTAAAAGAGAATGAAATCTCAACACTAAAGAGTAAGCTACGGTCATCAGACGGAACTTGCATTATTAAAATCAAAAAGGAACTATAATCCTTACTTTCTCTAATCATTGGAGGCAATCACTAACATGGTTGCCTTTTTTATTGTTGAAACTCTGCTAAAAACCAACGCCTTACAGCAATAAGCACCTTCAATCAGTTATTTCTCAGTTATATTCCGGTGCTCCATTTCACCTTCAAATCACTGATTTCCTTTGCACATCAAATATTTAAAAATATAAGATGATGAAAGAAGAAATTACTTTTGATAAGTTACCACAGGCGATAACTTATCTGACCGAACAGGTCGCCGAGTTAAAACAATTAGTGGCGGTACTTCAACCGCCACAATCAGAGAAACATGTATTGGTTGGAATTGATGATGCCTGTCGCATTATCCAGAAAGCCAAACCAACCATCTACACCCTTGTGCGTAAAGGATTGCTTCCTTCCTATAAGAAAGGAAAGAAGTTGTACTTCTACGAGGACGAGTTATTGGAGTGGATCGAGAACGGACGGAGAAATACCCCTGAGCAGAACTACGACCGGATGTTGGCAGAGATGCAGAAAGGCGTTCGTCACAAACCGAAATCAGGTCTTAACCTTTAATTCCCCGCAGTTATGGAAGAAAAAACAATAACGCCGGAGGGGATTATCAACAAGGCGATGGATATGAATATGTCGTTTGCTGGAGCGGAGTTTTCGGTCGGGATATTTCCATCCCAAATTCAGCACATCATATACGAAGTGTACGAGTGCCAAAGTTATCCGATAGACTACACGGCCGCCTCTATGCTGGCTGCTATTGTTGTGGGGATAGGTAATACCCATCTCATACAAATGAAACAGGGATGGGTGGAAAGTGCTATCCTGTTTGTGGCATTGGTTGGGCGACCGGGAGCAAACAAAAGTCATCCGCTCAGCTTTGCAATGAAGCCCTTTATCGACTTCGATTATCGGCAGAACCTTGAATTTGGGAAGCTATACGCCAAATACGAGCAGAATATTTCACTGAGCAAGAAAGAACGTCAGGAGACAGGTGTAGATGAATTCCCACAAGAGCCTATCCGCAAGCGGTTTCTGGTTTCAGATATCACACCTGAAGGGCTGAGCTATATCCATGCACAAAATAAGCGGGGCTTGTGCCTTTGGTCTGACGAGCTTTCGGCATGGTTCAAAAACTTCAATCGTTATAACAACGGTTCGGAAGAACAATTCTGGTTATCGGTATTCAGTGCCAAGACCATCATTTCCGACCGGAAACATGCTAAAAGTTCCGTATTTATTACTCGCCCGTTCATTCCGGTGATTGGTGCCATTCAGAAAAACATCCTCAATGATTTAGCCAGAGGCGACCGTTCCATCAACGGATTTATTGACCGTATCCTGTTTATCATGCCTCCCATTCAGCAGAAAGCCCGGTGGAATGATAAGAATATTTCCGGGGACTTAGAATCGGAGTGGCATACACTGATAAACAGGCTTATCAACATGGAGTATTCGCTTGATGAGAACAACGAGATACACCCCTCGATAGTCACCTTCAGCGAAGAAGCCCGGAAGCTACTCTACCAATGGCAGCATCAACACGCCGAACTGTGCGACAGTATGGGCAACGAAACCCTGCTGGGCATATACTGCAAACTGAAAATCTACATTATCCGCTTTTGCTTGGTGATCCAAATAGCCCGCTGGCTATGTGGGGAGTGTGGAAAGGTTCAAGTAGATACGGAAACAGTTCAAAGGGCTATCCAACTGACGGAATATTTCAAGCAGACCGCCACAAGGGTTCAAAACCTGATGAATGAAACTGCCCTCACCTCTCAACAACAATCCATACTTTTTCAACTTCCCGAACTATTCACTACCGCTCAAGGAGTAGAAATAGCCGCCAGACAAGGCATGAAAGAACGAGCTTTCAAAGAGTTCCTAAGCAAAAGCATCGGAACACTTTTCCAGAAAGATAGGCATGGAGAATATAGAAAAGTATAACCGCATTGTCCACACTATCCACGTTTTGACAGACAGAAATGCGGAAAATGTCGAAAATGCACAATAAAAAAATCAAATGTCACACAGATTCATATTAGAACCATACAAAGGAGTTGCTTCCCGGCACACCTGTCCGGAGTGCAACCACAACAGATGTTTTTCCCGATACATCGATATAGAGAACGTTATCACTTTCCCCGAATATGTAGGACGGTGTGACCGTGAGCAGAAATGCGGTTATCACTTCACGCCCAAAGATTATTTTGAGCAGCACCCGGATAGAAAAGAACGATTGCAAGAACAGACATCTGTTGCACCCAGAAGTTATATGCCACCGCCACCCACAAGCTATATGGATGAAACATTGGTAGAAAAATCCATGAGCCGTTACAGTGAAAACAAACTGTTCCAGTTTTTATCTTCTCAGTTGGGAGAAAGCGAATCGCTGCGACTGATGAAGCTATACCGGGTGGGTACCGCTAATCATTGGCAAGGATCCACTGTATTCTGGCAAACGGATGTTAAAGGCAGAGTGCGTACTGGTAAAATTATGCTTTATAATTCAACTAACGGCAGACGAATTAAAGAACCTCACAACCATATCACATGGGTACATTCCCTAATGAACAAAGAGGGATTCAATCTAAAGCAATGCTTCTTCGGTAAGCACCTGTTGCCCACAGACAACACAAAACCTGTTGCCATTGTTGAGAGCGAAAAAAGTGCTCTCATTGCCAGTTCCTATCTGCCACAATATATATGGATCGCTTCAGGAGGTAAAAACGGATGTTTCCGGGAAGAGAACCTTATCATACTTAAAGATAGAAATGTTGTTCTATTTCCCGATTTGGGCGCCACCGATGATTGGTCGGCTAAAATTTCCACAATGAAACGGTTGGGAATTACGGTTAAACTCTTCGACTATCTTGAAAAAAACGCTACTTCGGAGCAACGGAAGAATGGCTTTGATATTGCCGATTTCCTACTGGAAATGAAACAACCTCAAGCCATCTTACAAAGTATGATCGCTAAGAATCCAGCCCTCAAATTACTGATCAAAGAGTTTGGTTTGATACTTATAGAGAAGCCAATTCAACCTATTTCTAAAGTGAAAAAGAAAGGGTTCAAGCTATAACAAGAAATCGCAGATTTCGGGGGAGCAAGTTTGTGTATTGGTCTGACCAATACCTTGCTCTGCGAGGCAAAAGACATCCCACCGGTCTCATCAAATTTAAAAAGAATCAAGTATGAAAACTATAAAAAATAGAAATAAAAACGGCAGGCCAACCAAAGAGCCAGCCGAGAAAAAAGGCTATAAAGTAACCTTAAAAATGGCGACTGAAGAATACTTTTCGCTCAAAGCGAAAGCAAAGTCGGCAGGCATTACTCGCAGCGAATACATCCGCCGATGTATCCGGTCGAGTGTCGTAAAGCAACGGTTATCATCGGAACTAATGGGCTACATCCGCCAACTTTGCGGGATGGCAAACAATGTAAATCAGATTGCCCACAAAGCCAATGGCGCCGGATATATGGAAGCACATGGCGATTGTCTCGCCATGAATGAACGGTTGGATAACATCATAAAACGAATTGAAGATGATTGCTAAGATTGTACAAGGACGTGGGCTCCGTGGCGTAGTAAATTATGTATTGGATAAGGATAATGCTCAGTTATTGTATTCCGAAGGTGTGAGGACAAAAGACCAAGATTCTATTATCCGAAGTTTCGTTACTCAAAGCAAGATGAATCCGAAGATAGCGAGACCAATCGCACATATCTCGCTGGATTTCTCCGCACAGGATAAAGTCAAGTTGAGTAATGAATTTATGGTACGTGTAGCACAGGAATATCTGAAGAAAATGGGCTATGAAAATACCCAATACATCATAGCCCGGCACCACGATACTGATCATTCGCACATTCACATGGTGATAAACCGCATCGACAACGATGGCAAACGGATTACCGACCAGAACGAAAAGTTACGAAGTACAAAGGTTTGTATGGAATTGACGAAGAAATATGGTCTATACATCGCTTCAGGTAAAGAAAACGTAAAAGAACATCGCCTGAAAGAGCCGGATAAAACCAAGTATGAGATTTACCATGCTCTGCAATCGGCCATCCCGAAATGCCGGAACTGGCAGCAATTACAAACAGAAGTGCAAAAGTCCGGTATTACGATTGACCTTCGCAAAAACGGCAGTACTGAACGAATACAAGGTGTTCGGTTCGATAAAAACGGTTACGGATTCAACGGTTCCAA